>Ga0123338_10000317_pt1 | contig 49935 bp, 39 predicted proteins | sample grotaG_FD_89793 | JGI IMG/M metagenome (GOLD analysis project Ga0123338, IMG submission 89793) | Glacier valley bacterial and archeal communities from Borup Fiord, Nunavut, Canada, to study Microbial Dark Matter (Phase II) -... | ecosystem: Environmental > Aquatic > Freshwater > Ice > Glacier ... | reverse complement strand
TCGCGATCTTCACGATCTTCGCGATCTTCGCGATCTTCGCGATCTTCGCGATCTTCGCGATCTTTGCGATCTTCACGATCTTCGCGAAGGATGCACGTGAAGCGGGTACTAGACTGCTCACGTCATGGCGCTTCGATCCCATCTTCACGCTCGTCACCTCTTCCTTCTGGTAGTCGCGCTCTCCGGCTGCCGTACGGTGCGCGCCTCGCAGCGCGAGCAGCTCGCGAGCCCTGCGATGCAGTTCGAGATGGATCCGGTCTCGACCTCGCAACGCGATTCGGTGCTCGAGATCACCGAGGGTGGCACGTTCCCGAGTGCCGGCCCGGGAACAGCGGGCGCCGGCTGCGGTTGCAATTGAAACGCTACGCGGTCGTATTGTTCGCGGTCACCGTCACCGCGACTGCTGCCGCCCAACCCTCGGAGCCGCCGGCAAGCGCTGGCAGTGACTCGCCAGCCAGCGACGCGCCGGGCGCGAGTGACTACCGTGACGTGCTCTCGGAGGCCCCGACGCCGGCAGCGCCGAGCGGAGATCCGCCGACCGGCACTGTCCGTGCGGGCGTCTATCACGACTCGGATCAGACGACCGTGTGGCGCCTCCTCGGCAACCTCGGCCAAGCGTTCGGCCAGTGGGAGCTGTCTGCGGGGCTCGGCATCGATGCGGTGACGAGCGCGTCCGTCGATGTTCGCTCGTCGCCCGTGCTCAGCAAGGTCGACACGGTGACGAGTGCCTCCGGCCTGAGCTCGACCTCGGGCGGGCAGATGACCGATACGCGATACCAAGGCACCATCGGTGCGGGTTGGAAAGCAAGCGAAGGGCGCGCGATCAACCTGACCTCCGCGCTCGCGAAGGAATCGGACTACGCGAGCGTGAGTGGTGGCATCAATGGCTCGTTCGACATCCTCGATCGGACGACGACCCTGCTCGGCGGCGTGACCATCACGGACAACTGGATCTCGAGCGTGATCAACTCGACGATCCATCGCAAGATGTTCGCGACCGCGTGGTCGTTCGGTATCGCGCGTGTGCTCACGCCGCAAGACGCGGTCCGGTTGCGCTATGACGGCAAGCTGAACGAGGGGTACATCGCATCGCCCTATCGCAGCGTCAGGTTCGGAGACTGGAGCGCGACGCTCGGCAGCCAGCAGATCACGTTCGCGAACGTGATCGACACGCTCGCGGAACGAGAGCCCGAACAACGCCTGAGCTCGGCAGTCGTACTCGAGTGGGTGCACTCGCTTGCCCCTGGCATCGGCCTTCATCCGCAAGCACGGATCTCGCACGACAGCTGGGGCGTCCAGAGCCTCACGGCCGGTGCAGATCTGCGCGTCGCGCGCCCATCGTGGCGATTCGAGATCGGCTACCGCTTCTATCTCCAGTCCGCGGCTGATTTCTTTTCGGACAAGTACGTCGAGGCGTCGTCGATGTACGCGTACTACACGTCCGACAAAGAGCTCGGGCGTCAGGTCGGCCATCTCGGTCAGGTGGATCTTGCCGTCGTCCTGATCGAACCCGAGACTGTCGGGGGTTCGCGGATGCTCCTGAACCTGCAAGTCGCGGCGATGCACTACGCCTACACCGGCTTCACTCTCCTGCCCATGCGCGACAGCATGTTCGCCTCGGCTGGGTTGAGCTGCGAGTATTGAGCTACTGACCTTCGAGCGTCCCCGCCCAAGCCGCGCGCGCGTAAATCGGCGCAACGCGCTTGCATGCCTGCCTCGAGCTCGTCAGCGGAGATGTCGCCGTCCTTGTTCGTGTCGAGCGCCGCCGGGTCGGTGAAGCACATGCCACCGTGCACGGCCGCGAGCTCTTTGATGGTGTGGGGGCGGAATTGGTCGTCTTACAAGCCGGCGCCAGCACCAGCAGCAGGGCAATTCGCTTCATTGCGCCTAACCAGCGCAACTCTCGAGCAAGGCAAGCTCGTCGGTCGTGAGCTCGATCGCGGTGCTCGCGAGGTCGAGGCGCATGTGCTCGGCGTCACTCGTGCCGGTCAGAGGTAACACGCCTCGTGCGTGCATGAATGCGAACACGAGCTGTGCGGTCGAGATGCTGCGCGTCTTCGCCATCGCGCGGATCACGCGATCGTGTTGGACGACATCACGATTCGCCGTGAGGATCGAGAACCCCTGGTAGATGATGCCGTGGTGCGCACAGACGGCGCGAACTTCGCGATCCCAACCGGCGCTCGCATAGCAGCGGTTCTGGACGAACGCCGGCCGCACGGTCGCGAAGCTCACGAGGTCTTCGATCTGGCGCGCGGTAACGTTACTGATACCGATCAGCGCGACCGGTAGCTGCTCGATCGCGCGCCACGCTTCGTGATCGTTTGCACCGAGACCTTCGCGCTGACTCGGGCCATGGAGCACGAAGCTATCGATCTTGCCGAGGTGCTCGAGCGAGCTGTCGAACGATTGCCTGACTTGCGTGCCGATCGGTGCATCCTCGTCGTACGGCAATCGCTCGTCCTGGCCCGTACGCTGCGTGTACTTGGTCTGGATGAAGAGCTTGTCGAGTGGGATTCCCGAGCAGCGCAGCCCCTGCCCGACCGCTTCTTCGAAGTAGTGCTTGCGCTGGTTTGCCGTATCGATCGCGCGGAAGCCTTCGCGCAGCGCGAGCTCCGTCAGCGCCCGAGTCCGGCTCTCCTTCCAGGCGGTGCCATACATGAAATCGGGGATCGCTATGCCGCGGATCTGCACGCACCCAGTATGTGTTACGAGCGAGTCATGGCGCTTTCGATCGGCACTCCTTTGAGCCCTCATGCGACCCGCGTCCTCCTGCTCGGCTCCGGCGAGCTCGGCAAGGAAGTAGTGATCGAGCTCCAGCGGTTCGGCGTCGAGGTCATCGCGTGCGACCGATATGCCGATGCGCCCGCGATGCAGGTCGCGCATCGCAGCCACGTGTTCGACATGCTCGATCGCGCGAAGCTGCGCGCGATCGTCAAGGCGGAGCAGCCGCACCTGATCGTGCCCGAGATCGAAGCGATCGCGACCTCCGAGCTGCTCCTGCTCGAGCGCGAAGGCTGGACCGTGATCCCGACCGCCGATGCGGCGCGCCTCACCATGGATCGCGAAGCGATTCGCCGCGTCGCGGCCGAGGAGCTCGAACTGCCGACCGCGAAGTTCCAGTTCGCGGATTCGTTCGAAGAGCTCAAGGCCGCCGCCGCCACGCTCGGCTGGCCAGTCGTGATCAAGCCGATCATGAGCAGCTCGGGCAAGGGCCAATCCGTCGCGCGGACGCCGGCGGATCTCGAACAGTGCTGGGCGTACTCGCAGACCGGCGGCCGCACCGGTGCCGGCCGGATCATCGTCGAGGAATTCATCGAGTTCGAGAGCGAGATCACGATGCTCACGGTTCGCTCGGCGAACGGCACGAGCTATTGCGATCCGGTCGGTCATCGCCAGGTCGGTGGCGACTACGTCGAGAGCTGGCAGCCGCATCCGATGACCACAGGCCAGGTCGAGCAGGCACAATCAATCGCGAAGCGGATCACCGATCGGCTCGGCGGCCGCGGGCTGTTCGGCGTCGAGCTCTTTCTGTGCAAGGACGATCGGGTGATCTTCAGCGAGGTCAGCCCGCGTCCGCACGACACCGGCATGGTCACGATGGCAACGCAGGTGTGGAGCCAGTTCGCCTTGCACGCGCGCGCGATCCTCGGCTTGCCGATTCCGCACATCACGCGCTACGCCGCCGGGGCTTCGGTCGCGCTGCGCGCCACGGACAGGCTCGTCTCGCCGATGATCAACGGCCTGGCCGAGGCGTACGCCGTGCAGGACGTCGATGTTCGCTTTTTCGGCAAGCCGAGTGCGACCGCGCGGCGGCGTCTGGGCGTGGTGCTCGCGACCGGCGCGACGGCCGCGGCAGCCCTGGTGAAAGGAAAACAGGTCGCCGCTGGGATCACTCTCACCGAGGCTCACTAGCGGGGCTCGCGATCACGCGGCCGCCGCGCTGGGCGCGCTGGCTTACAAGAAATCGTTCGGACCGTCAGGGTGACTTACGAAGGGTCAGCGAGCCGTCCACGACCGCGAACCCGGTCGCCGCTGTCGCCAACACCTTCACGTCCGCCGGGCTACGTTGTTCGAGATGGACATCCCAGAACGTGGTCTCGAAGTCCGCGGCCTGGACCACGAGCCGCGTGCCGTCCGCCGAGAAGCTCATCGCGCGGATCACGCGGTGGTGACCGCGGAGCTCGTCGAGCAAGCGCCCGGTCGCGTCCCAGATTCGCACGGTTCCGTCGTTCGTGCCCGTCGCGATGCGAGTGCCATCGCGCGTGATCGCGACCGCGTGATCCGCGACATCGGGGACGGTGAACACGACGTTGCCGGTCGCCGTATCCCAGAGCGCCGCGAGGTTCGCCCCTTGCGTGACGACCCGCCAGCCACTGCCATCGAAGTGCGCGGTCTGGATCGTGCTGTCGACCGGTAAAAGGTGCAGCGTGCGCTCGGTGGTGCCAGTCGCGGTCGCGACGAGCACCGGTGCGCTGACCCCGAGCATCAAGATGTGCGAGCCATCGCGCGAGAACGTCACGTCGTTCGCCGAGCTATCCGCATCCCCCTTCTCGCCCGAGTCGCGCGAGTTCTTCGGCTTGTCGAATACGATCGGAGCCATCGCGAGCGGTGCGCCGCTTGGAATCGCGAACGCGAGGGGCGGCTGCGAAGCGACCACCACCCGCGAACCATCGGGCGAGACGCCACCGCGAGCGCCGAAATACTCCGGCATCTTCTTCTCGAACACCAGCGTGCCGCTGTCGACCTCGAACAGCCGGAGCATCACGTCACCGTACTCGACGATGTACAAGCCATCTGGCGTGAGCTCGAACGCGGCGTCCTGCTCGTTGTTCTTGCTCGCAGGAAGCTCGCGGATCTCGAGGCCGGTCTCGAGGTCATACGCGGTCGCGACCTGCTTACCGACGACCAGGGCGCGCGCGCCATCCGCGGTGACCTGGAGCAACGAGCGATCGAGATCGTCGAGCTGGCCGCGGTGGCGCATCACGGTGGCCATCGTGATCGTCTTGGTCTTCTTGCCAGTCGCGAGGTCGATCACCACGAGCTGGTTCGACTCGGCGACCACGGCGACGTGATCCGCGACCGCGAGGGCTGCGCCCCGCGCGTGTGCGACCAGGCTCGATTTCGGCACCTTCCAGAGATGGACGTGCCGGCCGCCGTCGTCGATGGTCGCGATCTGCGAATCGTCTCGATCGAACGCGATCGCGGTGACCTTGACGAACTCGTGATCGCGCACGCGCAGCCGACCGATCGAACCCAGCGCGAAGTTCCAGAGCTCGAGCACCGAGGCATTGCTCGTCCCCACCAGCATCGTCGCGTCGTGCGAGAATACGAGCTCGTCGATCCGGTGCTTGGTCTCGAGCTCGCCGACGAGCGTGCCATTGAGGTCCCACAGCTTGACGTCGCCGTTCACGCCCGCGGTCGCGAACCTCCGGTGATCCGGCGAGGCGACGAGCGAGGTGATCGAGCTCGGATGGCCACCGACCGCGTGGAAGAGCTGATCGAGGGACCAGAACAAGACCTCGTTCTTCTTCGTCGCCAAGGCGAGCTTCGCCTCGACGCCTCGGCCCAGGAACGCGGCCTCTTTGAGCTCGAACCCGCTCTCGATGTGGATGTGATTCCAGGTCGGCTTGGGGGTGGGGTCGTGGACGTAGAAATCACAACCGCCGGTCGCGCCACCCAAGAAGATGATCTTCGCATCGGGATCGAAGGCGATCGCGGTGACCTTGGCGCTGGCGGGCAGACTCTCGACCATCGCTCCCGTGGCGACATCCAGCACCATCCCGGCCCCGTCGTCCTGGTACATGCCGACGAGCTCCGAGCCACCGAACACGATCCGCGACACATCCGCCGGGACTTTCCACAACTGAGTGCCCGTGATCGCGTCGAATCCGAACGCGTGAACGCCATCGAAAGCGATCAAGTGCCGGCCGTCGGGCGCGATCGCCTCGAAGAGGAATCTACCGGCGACGGTCACCGAGTGACCGACCTTGCCGCCGGCGATCGTATCGAGCCGGATGCTGTCGTTGCCCAGCGCGGCGGCGAGTAGCGTGTGGTCGGCGAGGAACTCGAGCCGATCGTAGGCCGGGTCGCCGAGCGAGACATCGCCGGGCGCCGCGACGGTCGCGGTCAGGAGATCCAGATCGCGCGTGGTGGCCGCGAGGAGATAGCGCAGGCTCGGCGTATCGCGACCGCGGCTGTACGCCTCCGCGAGATAGGCAAGCGCGGGCTCGCGCTGCCCCGTGACGAACAGCGTGCGGCCTTGCTCCTCGAGGAGCGCGGCCACCGAGCGCCCGATCTCGTGTGACGCATTATCCGAGACCCTGCGCGCCGAGCGCTCGGCATCGCGCGAGCGCGTGACATTGCGAAATGCGACCACCGCGACCACCGCGAGGGCGACCGCGAAGAGTGCACCGACCGCGACGGGCGCCTTGTGCCGTTTGACCCAGCGCGCGAGGTGATCGCGAAAGGTGTACTCGCGCGAGACCAGCAGCTGCCCGGCAGCAAAGCGCCGGAGCTCCTCGGCCATCTCCTTTGCACTCGCGAACCGCGCCCCGGGCTCGCGCGCCATCGCACGCTCCGCGATCGCGCGTAGATCGGCAGGCGCTTCCGGCGCGTGCGCGACGATCGGCGTCGGCGGTCGCGCGAGCACGGCCTCGATCAACTGCTCTGCTGTCTCGCGCGGCTGATCCCAGTATGGTGGTTGTCCGGCGAGCACGTTGTAGAGGATCGCACCGAGCGCGAAGACGTCGGCGCGCTCGTCGATCTCCATACCGCGTGCCTGCTCGGGCGCCATGAAGCACGGCGTACCGATCACCGTGCCCGCGAGCGTGAGATCGGGTGCGGTGCTGACGTGCACGGCCTCGACCACGTCCCGGCGATCGAGCTCCTTCGCGAGCCCCCAATCGATCAAGACGGTCTCGCCGAACTCGCCGACGAGGATGTTTTGTGGCTTCACATCGCGATGAATGATCCTGCGCGAGTGCGCGTACGCGAGCGCCTCGGTCACCGCGACGACATGTGGCAGCAACGCCAACCGTTCGACGAGCGTCGCGGCTGCTTCGATCGCGTTCGCGAGCGTGCCGCCCTCGACCAGGCGCATCGTGTAGAACGCATTGCCGTTCGGCCACGTGCCAGCCTCGTAGATCGGGACGATCGCCGGGTGCTGGAGCCGCGCGGTGATCATCGCTTCGCGCTCGAACCGCGCGCGCAGCTCGGGCGCCAGCATCTCCTTGATCGCGATGTCGCGACCGAGCCGGCGATCACGCGCTCGCGTGATCTTCCCCATCCCGCCCGCGGCGATCTCTTTGTCGGCGGTGAACACGATCGGATCGATCACCGGCAACACGAGCAGATCCGGATCGTCGAACGCATCTTCGGGCAACCGCGCGATCCAGCGCTGGTCACGCTCCGCGGTCTTGCTGTGCGCGAGCTCGTTGCACCCCGCGCAGGTCGCGAGATGAGCCTGCATCTCGCCCGTTGCGATGCCGTTGAGCGTGCGGCCATCGGCCAGCACGAGCATGACGTCATCGCAGTCCATCACGCTGGAGGGTTGGCCGCGAACCCGCGCGCCGCGAGCATCTCCTCGAGATAGCGCACCGTGAGCTCGACTTCGCGCCGCGACAGCCCGAGCTTCTCGGCGACCTCCGGATACGAGAAGCCGGCGAGCACCAAGTTGAGCACCATGACGTAGTGCTCGCCACGCGCGATCAAGCGCCGCACCTGGATCCGCCCGATCTTCCACTCGAGCGCGAGCCGCGCGATCGCATCGTCGTCGCCGTGTGCGACGCTCTCGGTCGCCGCGCGATCAGCGGCCGCCTTGACGAACGCGGTCACCTCCTCGCGCTTCTCGACGAGAGAATCGGGCTGCGCAGCCGCGGGCCCTTGCGAGGACGACAGGCTCGCGAGCGAGATCCAGCGATGGTCGCGCTTCGCGGTCGCGCGCTCGTACTCCGGGCTCTCGCGCATGTAGTCGATCGCGGAGCGCTTCACGAGGACGCGCAGCCATGCTTGCAGCTCGGGCTTCGGCTCGAGCGTGACGAGCTTCTTGATCGCCGCGTAGTCTCTCGCGTGCAACCGCGAGATCGTGCGCATCACGATCTCGCGCGGCGTGTCCTCGCAATCGCGCAACCGCCCGATCGGTTGCCTGCGCGCCATCAGCGCGAGCTCCGGATCGAGCTTCGAGAGCAGCACTTGCCACGCAGCTTCATCACCCTTGTCTGCGACCGCGCAAAACAACGGCCACAGCTCCTCCGCGGGAAACTCAGTCACGTGCACGAAGTCTACACTCAAGTGACGCGGAGCTTGCTCCTGAGCAGCCATGCACGACATGCAGACGTTGGCACGTCAGCGAGCCGCACGGATTGTTGCGTCCGTTGTTAGCGAAGCTGGAATCGCGACAGCGGTCGGGATTCTAGTCAGACCCGATCAGACCCGGTCAGACCCGGTCAGACATCAAAGACGCAATCGCGCGTCGCGCGGGCCTGACACGCCAGGATCAGCCCCGTCGCGCGATCGTGCGGCGTCAGGGCGTCCTGGACGTCCATCTTGACCTTGCCCGAGATCAGCCGCGTCTTGCACTGACCGCAGATGCCACTGCGGCACTCGAACGGAATGGTCACGCCCGCCTCTTCCGCTACCTCGAGCACGGTCAGCTCGGGAGGTTGATCGGCCGTCACGCCCGACTTCTGAAACGCGAGGCTCGGCATCACGCCTTCGGGTAGCTCCTCGCTCGGATCGGCCTGCCCCGGTGCGGTTTGGACGGGCAGCGCCGAGATGAACTCTTCTTGTGTGATCTCGCCATCGGGGACGCCCATGCCGACGAGCATCTTGCGCATGCCGTTCATCATCGGACCCGGACCGCACATCATGACCGGACCACGGGTAAAGCTCGGGACGAACGCCGCGAGCATCTCGGCGGTGAGCTGACCGCGCGCACCGCTCCACTCGACCTCGGGATCATTGGTCAGCGTGACCAACACGTGCAGGTTCTGGTGGCGCGCCTGGAGATCCTCGAGCTCGTGCGCGAACACGACATCGACCCTCTTGCGCACGCTGAACGCGAGGTACATCTCGCCGGTCCAACCGCGATCGGTGAGGCTGCGTACCACCGACATCATGGGCGTGATGCCGATGCCACCCGCGATCAACACGATCCTCTGCGATTCATGACCGGCGAAGAAGAACTTCCCGGCAGGCGCGGCGACCGAGACCAGCTGGCCTTCGCGCCACGTCTCGTGGAGGTGCTTCGAGCCATATCCGTTCTGCGCCTTCTTCACGGAGATCTCGACGTACGCGTTGCGCGTCGGCGACGAGGCGATCGTGTACGAGCGATTCACGCGCTTGCCGTCGATCGTGAGCTTGAGGTTGATGTACTGGCCGGCGATGTGTTCGAACGGCAGCGCCCCACCGTCGGGGTTCACGAGCCGGAAGGTCTTCACGTCCGGCGTCTCCTGGAAGATCCGCGCGAGCCTCAGGTTGCCCGACCAGAACGCTCGCTTCTTCGGGCCGGCCTTCTTCGCCGCCGCGAGCTTCTCGTGCGCGGTCACGAGCTCGCGATGGGTATCCCATTCGTGCGCGATGATGCGATATGCAATCAGTCCGATCACGACGTAGCCGAACGCATCCGGCTGCCGCTTGTCGGACTTCGCTTGCAGCCAGTAGTGATACGCGCCCGCTGCGATCGCGACGTAGGTGAGCCGGTGCAGCAGCTTCCACCACCTTGGCCCGAGCTTGCTCACCATCGAATCGAACGACGTGACCGCGAGCGGCACCATCAAGACGAGCGCACCGAACCCGAACCACAAGTACTCGCGATCCAGGATCTCGTCGATCGTCGAGGTGATGCTGCCCTCGCGGTCCCACCAGAAGAAGATCAGGAAGTGCGTGAAGATGTAGAAGAAGCCGATCACACCGAGGTTGCGGCGGATCGCGACGAGCATGTTCCACTTCGTGAGCCGTCGCAGCGGCGAGATCACGAGCGACAGGATCAGCAGCGTGAGCCCGACGAGCCCCGTGGTCTTGATCGCGAAGTTGACCTCGTTGATGCCGAGGCTGTGATGCTCTGCATCCCAGACGAGTAACGCGGCCGGCACCATCGCATTCGCGATCACGAGCCACTTCGCGAACCGGGTATCGAGAAATCTAGAAGTCGACATCGAGATCCATACCCGCGTACATGCTCGTGACCTCGGCCGCGTAGCCATTGAACGGAAGGGTCTTCCTGCGGCCCGATTCACCGAGCCGTTGCTCGGTGTGCTGGGTCCAGCGCGGATGATCGTGCTGGGGATTCACGTTGCCGTAGAACCCGTATTCCTTCGGCGCGTAGTCCTGCCACGTCGAGGGCGGCTGCTTGTCGACGAGTGTGATCTTCACGATCGACTTGATGCCCTTGAAGCCGTACTTCCACGGCAGCACCAGCTTCACGGGCGCACCATCTTGGGGCGGCAGCGTCTCGCCGTAGAGCCCGGTCGCGAACAGCGCGAGTGGATGCATCGCCTCGTCCATGCGCAGCCCTTCCTTGTAGGGCCACTTCAACACGCCGGTCTTCTGATTCGGCATTCGCACCGGATCAAAGAGGGTCTCGAACGCGACGAACTTCGCGCTGCCCTGCGGATCGACAGCCTTCAACAAGTTGCTGACCGAGAACCCCGCCCACGGCACGACCATCGACCACGCCTCGACGCAGCGATGGCGATACACGCGCTCTTCGGTCGGTGCAAGCTTCCGAAAATCGTCGATGTCGAAGACCTTGGGCTTGTTGCACAGGCCGCCGACTTCGATCTTCCAACCCGCGGTCTTGAAGTCCTTCGCGGCCGCGGCGACGCCGTCCTTGTTCGTCGTGAACTCGTAGAAGTTGTTGTAGTTGAGGACCGACGCGCGCGGCGTCAGCGCTTCGCCCTCGACGAACGTCGCGTTCGTGTGCGGCGGCTTCACGAGGCCCGCGATCTGGTCGCCCTTCGTCGCATCGAGGTCGACTCCGTTGAGCTTCTTGTAGACCACCGCGGTCCCCACAACCGTCGCTGCCAGGACGCCGCCTTTGAGGAAGGTACGGCGATCGACGTAGACGTCCTTCGGGGTGATCTCGTGATCGAGGTTCTCGGCCATTGCTCTCTCATTACGCGTGGCCCGGCCCGCGGTTACACGATTTTAGAACACGAAGGGGTAGGTAAACGTGCCGCCCTTGGTGGTCTTCGCGAACGTCGCCGCGCGGAGAGCCTGCGCGACACATGTTCCTAGCTCCGGATCGGGCGAATTCGCGACGCTCGTATCTTTGACCGCACCATCGGCGGACACGGTCACGGAGATCTTGACGGTGCCCTTGCTCGCGAATTTCTCGCCGCACGCGATCACGCGCGGCTTCACGCCCTCGATACCCTCTTTGACCATGACCTTGTCGAGGGATTCGACCTGACCCGAAAGGCTCGGCTTGAACGTGTCGACCGGCTTGTAGCGAGCGCAGCACGGACGCGTGTACTTCTCCAGCACGCACGAAACTTCATCGCAGGTCGGATCTTCGGGTGGGGTCAGAGGCGTGGCGACCGAGCCAGCCCCCGAGCCTGACCCTGTCGCGCCATTCTCGACGACGCCTGCATCAATCACGCGCGGTCTTGCGGTACCGCCGTTGTTCGCCTGTTTCGCGGCGGCCGCGTTGACATCGATCTCGATCTCCGTGATCGAGGCATCGGGCTCGATCTGTGCGATTTCAGGCGCATCGATTGGCGCCGCGTTCGGCGCATCAGCGACGACGACGACCATTTTTAGCTCGTCTTTCTTCGTCAGGAAGAAGTGCACGAATGCGATCCCGACGGCGGCTGCGAGGAGCGCTGACACCAACCACTTCGCGACCGCTTTGCCGGTCAGGCCCTTCTGCGTCGGATAGACGAACTTGCCACGCGGCAGATCATCCGCCTCGGCGACGCGCGGTGGCGGCGGCTCGGTCGGCGTGCGCGCCGGTCGCGGCGCGAGCGTCTTCTTGTCCGGAACGCGCAGCGGCGGAGGCTCGGTGGCGGCGCGCTTCTTCGGCGGCGGCGGCGGATTCGTCGCCGGCCGAGGCCGGATGACAGGCTGGCTGTCTTCGCTTCGCTTTTCGAACTCTTCCTCGGTCGCGGGCTCGAGCTCCGCTCCGTCGAGCTCTTCGGCTTCGGTCGCGCGCCCTTTTGGTTTCGCTGGTTTCGCCGTTCGAACCGGTGCGGGGGTCGACGCGCGCATCGGCATCGTGACCGGATCGGTATCGAGCGCGTCGGCCGATTTCGCGAGGTCCGCGAGCGAGACCACCTCCCCGCGTGGTGGGGTCTTGCGCTTGAGTGCCGGCGGCGTGCGCACTTCTCTGGCGGCTGCCGCCGCGACATCTCGTACGGGAATCTGGATCGTCGGCGGCTTGCGCGTCGCGCGCGCGCCGATGTCTCGGGCCGGCCTCAGCCGCGGCGCCGGTGCAGCGAGCACGTTGGCCAGATCGGTCTCGTCGACGTCGTCGGCACCAGGGGGCAACTTCGGCAACAACGATCGAAGATCGATCGCAGGCTTCGTCACCGCGTCGTTCGGACTATGCTCGCTGCGCACGAGATTGCGTTCGAGCTCCGCGCGATCAATTTGCTTCGTGACGTCAGGGTCGTCCTTGCGGACCACGTGCGGACCGGTCTTGCCGGCAGGGCGCTGCACCGGTATCGCGGGATTCGACGGCAGGCGCGCCGAGATGCCCGGACCCGATTCGGTTCGCTCGGCCTCGATCCGTTGGGGCACAGCCGCTTTGTCGGCGACGGGCGGCTCGGGCAAGAGCGGCGTTGCAGGCAGCAACGATGCGAGCCGCGGGAGCTGCTGGATCAGATTCTTCGGCTGCGTCGCCGGATCGAGCTGCGGAAGGATGAGCTTCTCCATCGCCTGCTCGACCGCGCCTTCGACCGAAGGCAGGAGGAACACGAACGTGCTCTTGCACTGCGCCGCTTCGGCCTTCGAGAGCATCGCGGAGGCGCCGATCTCTTGATATGCGAGCCACCGAAATAGGTCGGTGAACCCGGGCGCCGGCGAGGTGATCAACGGCTTGAGCGCGTTGCTCGCGGCGGCACTCTCGGCGACACCTGTCGCGATGACGACGTCGATGTTCGGGTCGCCGATGAACTGTTCGAGCTTCGCGCGGATCAGCTCCTCGACATCGCCCACGACTTCACGCGCGACGACCGCGAGGCCCTTCGCTTCCGCGGCCTTGGTAATCGAATCCGCGATCGTGAGGTCGGCTGCCTGCGGGTCCAGCGCGATCACGAGCTCGGCGATGTGGACGCGCAGCGTTTCCACTGCCTTCATCCTACCCCGAACGCGCGCCCGCGTTCCTCGGCTCGCCAGATAGTTGTTACTTGGTTTCCGGCCGCGCGCGACGAGATTTCGCGCCGTACGCGGCGCTTGGACGCGGGTGTTGGCGGAACGTGTACGTACCCGTGTCAGCCCCAGCGCTCCTGGCGCTCGGGCGCTCCGACCGGCCGGGCAACGTGCGCGAGCTCCGCAACATCACCCGCCAAGCGGACGTGAAGATCGCAGCGCTCGACATTCGCGCGAGCGATTTTCAGGTGTGACGCGCAGCGCGACGCGCATGGCGGCGTGCCGCGCGCGGGTTCCTGGGCCCCGGCAACTTCACGACCCGGGACGGCGCGCTCAGGATCGCCGCTTCTTCGTCGTGGGGTAACAGGCCTCTGACAGCACCTGCGACTGCGTTCACCAGTGCACGCCGCTTGGTCGCGATCAAGCCAACCGCGGCAGCCGCCCCTGCTGCGACCACCGCTTTGACGAGCCCCATGGCTAACGCGCCTTCCTCGCCGCCTGCTTGGCGGTGGTGGTCGTGGTCGATTTGCGAGCAGCCGTCGGTGCGTTCGTCTTCGCTTCGGTCGCGGCGCCCTTTGCCTTTCGCGCGGTCTGGGTGACCTTCGCGGCCGCCTTGGATTCCACGGCGTCGGCCTTGCTGACGACCTTTTTCGCGGTTGGATCGACCGTCGCGACGGCCTTCTTCGTGGTCTTTTCAAACTTCTTTTCGGTGGGCGCGAACGCACTCTCCGCGCGTTCGGCGAGCTGCCCTGCCGCATCCTCCGCCATGTGAAGCAGACCGCGGACGGCCCCTTTCACGTTCTCGCGGTTTGCCGCGACCGCACCGACCACACCGACCACACCTGCCACAGCCACCTTGTTGATGATTCCCATGCGTAACTCCTAGTTCTCGTTGTTGCGAGCCGCGGCCTTGTCGCTGTTGCGAGTCAACGCTGAGGGCGCGAACACCGATTCGGCGTCCTTTCCCTCGACCATGCTCGTCGTCGTCGTCGCTCCAGGCATCATTCGTGACACGAGACCGAGCATTTCTTGCACCAGGTTCGGCGCGATCCCGTGGAGCAGGCTCATCAGCTTTGCCTGGGGCGAGATCACGACCTCCGCATCCCCACGCGTGAACGCTTCGATGATTTGCTCGGCGGCTGACTCGGCGCTGATCGAGGTGAGAGCATTGCTATCGCCGATCGAGAACCACGCATACTCCGCGGCTACTTTGCCCTTGAACCAGGCGTGGCGAGGGCTGCCGGTTCGCATCAGCCCGGGCACGACCGTGGTGACATAGATCGAATCGCCGGAGAGCTCGGCACGCAGCGCCTCCGAGAGCCCGACGAGCGCGAACTTGCTTGTCGAGTAAGCCGCGAGGTGTGGGATCGCTACCTTGCCGCCGATCGAGGCGATGTTGACGATCCGTCCGGCCTTGCGGCGGCGCATACCAGGGAGCGCCGCGTAGATCGTGTGCAGCGGCCCGAAGAAGTTTATGTCCATCGCGTGCTCGAAATCGTCCTCGGTCATCGTCGCGAGCGGCCCGACCTGGATGATGCCGGCATTGTTGATCAACACGTCGATCGCACCGAAGTCGTCCTCGACCGTCGTGATGAACCTCAAGACGTCGTCGCGATCGCTGACATCGCAGACCGCCGCGAACACATCACCGCCGAGCGCGAGAAGGTGGGAGCGGGCACGGTCGACCTCGGCCCCATCGCGGGCGCAGATCGCGACGCGGCCGCCGCGCTCGATCACGCCGCGTGCGAGCACGAGGCCCAAGCCGCGCGAGCCGCCCGTGATCACGATGGTCTTGCCCGCGATATCGATCGTGCGCTTCGCCCGGATCAGGTTGCGCGCGACTGCGACGCCAGCGCTCATCGATGCGGTGAACGAAGCGAGTTTCAGCCAGGTTCGCATCTTCATGGACACTGCGTTTGCAAGGCTCGGTCCGGCCGCCGAGTGTGCGCTCGTGCCACGTCGACGATCGAGCGTGGATCTGCCACCGTGCAGTCGTGCCGACATGGTGGATGCTCGTCTTGGTCGCTGCCTGCTCGACAAGCCGAAGCGAGAAGCCGCGGGTTTCGAGCGAGCCGTACGAGGAGCCTGCGTGGTGGGTCTGCCGCCCGGATCTTCCGAGCGACACGTGTCGCGGCGATCTTTCGACGACCGAGATCACGGCGACCGGCGCGCATCTGGTGCAGCACCATCACCCGGCCCAGGACAGTGATGTCGACTGCTTCTACATCTATCCGACCGTCGACTTGAGTCTCCTGCCCGGCAACCAGGTCGATTTCTCGGATCTGTCGAAGATTCGCGCCGCGGCGGCGGCGCAGATCGCGCGGTTCAGCGAGGTCTGCAACGTCTACGCACCGCTCTATCGCCAGGCGACGATCGCGACGTACTTCTCGACGAAGACCGATCAGCACGCGTTCTTCGAGGTCGCGTACTCCGATATCGCCGCCGCGTTCGCGGTCTATCGCGCGCGCTTCGCGAACCATCATCGGCTCGTGATCATCGGTCACTCGCAAGGCTCGCAGATGGCGGCGCGCCTGCTCCACGATGTCGTCGAACCCGATCCGGCGCTGCTCGCGAGCCTGCTCGTCGCGATGCCGATCGGTTTCACCGTCGATGTTCCGTACGAACAGACCACCGGGGGAACGTTCCGCCAGCTCGCCGCATGCACGAAGCCCGAGGAGACCGGCTGCCTCGTCTCGTACTTGTCGATCGCCGACGGTGACAAGCCCAACAAGCTCACGAATAAAGTCCCCGAGCACCACCATGCGATGTGCGTCAACCCCGCGACCGGACCACAGCTTCGCGAGAGCGTGTTTCCGAGCTCGGCCGCAAAGGGCATCACGACGCCCTACGTCGCGGTTCGCGACTTCTACACCGCTCATTGCACGCTCGATCCCGAGGGCCGCAACTACCTGGCGATCGCCGAGCTCGGCACGCCGGGAGATCCTCGCCCGCACCTGGTCGATCTCGGCAAGAGCATGGGCGGACTCGGCCTCCACAAGTACGACTTGCAGTTCACGCAAGGCGATCTGATCGAGCTGATCCGGACCAAGGCGCGCTACGCGAACGTGAAGTAGAGCGTCAGGACGTCGCGCGGCACCTCAGGACCGGAGGATGATCTTCATTACTTCGTCCTGCTTCTTCATGAACATGTCGTAGCCCTTCGGTGCGTCGTCGAGGTTCAGCTCGTGCGACACGACGAAGCTCGGATCGAGCTGCCCCGACATGATCTTCTCGAGCAAGGGCTTCATGTAACGGTGCACGTGGCACTGGCCCGTCCGGATCGTCAGGCCGCGGTTCATCAGAGAGCCGAGCGGGAACTTATCGACGAGCCCAGCGTACACGCCGAGGATGGAGACGGTGCCGCCACTTCGGCATGCCATGATCGCATCGCGAACTGCGATCGGGCGATCCATCGCCATCTTCGAGGCCTGCTTGAGCTTGTCGTACGCGAACTGCAAGCCCGTGCCCGTGGCCTCCATGCCGACGCACTCGATGATCGCGTCGGGGCCGCGGCCCGCGGTCAGATCGCGAAGCGTCTCTTGCAGTGGCTGCTCCTCGAAGTTGATCACGTCGGTGGCGCCGGCCTTTTCGACCGCGAGCTTCAAGCGATACGGCACGCGATCGACCGCGATGATGCGCTCGGCACCGAGCGCCTTCGCGCTCGCGATCGCGAGTTGACCCACAGGACCAGCGCCGAACACGGCGACAACCTTGCGCGGATTGATCTCGCAAAACTCCGCACCCATGTAGGCCGTCGGCAAGATGTCCGAGAGGAACAGGACTTGGTGATCGCTGAGCGCCTTGTCGACCTTGAGCGGGCAGAAGTCCGCGAAGGGCACGCGTACGTACTCCGCTTGTCCGCCTGCGAAGCCACCGGTCAGGTGCGAGTACCCGAAGCACCCGCAGGTCGCATGGCCCATCAGCTTTTCCGGGATGAACCCGGTCGGGTTCGAGTTCTCGCAGCACGAGAACATCCCCAGCTGGCATTGCTCGCAGTTGCCGCACGAGATGCAGAATGGCACCACGACACGGTCGCCAGGCTTGAGGTTCTTGACGCCCCTACCCACCTCCATCACCTCGCCCATGAACTCGTGACCGAGAATGTCACCCTTCTGCATGCCGGGCATGAAGCCGTTGTAGAGATGAAGATCGGAACCACAAATCGAGGTCGCGGTGATCCGTACGATCGCGTCGCGCGCGTTCAGGATCTCCGGATCGGGCACGTGTTGGACCTCGACCTTCTGTTTACCCATCCAGACGTTCGCACGCATTACGCGATCTCCTCGTGAGCATCGAGTTTCTTGTCGACCGTCGGCTTGCTGTTCGCCACCCCCATCGCTCCTTTGATGGCGACGGGCGGATTCGGGATGAACACCGGCGGTGCAGGGCGCGCGTCCCGCGACGGCTGGGCCGGATGCGGCTTCTTGTGGGCGCTCGCGTCCGAGCGCAGCACCTCACCGGTCTCCATCACTTGCTTGAACCTACGCATGTCACCTTTGGCCTCCGGTGTCGCGAGGAACCGAGCGAGGGCAGCGGTCGGCTCGAGCCCAGCTACGCCGAGCTGGATCTCGACGCGAACTTCGGTCATGTCGCGACCTGGCGTCTTCTGGAAACGAACGACACCGCGCGTCTGCACGCGCGAGCCCGGGCGCGATTGCCAGGCGATCGAGTGACCGGGTTGGTCTTCGGTGATGTCCGCTTCCCACGATACGCTGCCGATGACGGGTACCTTTACAGTCCACTTCGAGCTGCGCTCGCCCGTGACCTCGACCGATTCGAGGTAGTCCATGAACTCCGGTAGTCGCGAGAAGTCGCGGAAGAAGGCGTAGACCTCCTGCTGCGGCTTGTTGATCGTCACGGTCGCGGTGACCGGGCCGATGTGCGAGATCGCGCGTTTTGCGCGCCGAGCGACGAGGATGCCGACCGCAGTCGCGCCGCCGAGACCGAGCGCGAATGCGAGCCAGCGGCCGCGGTTGTTTTTTGCCAACATGAGTTCTCCCTCAAGCGTGCGGAAAATGCGGCAGGGCGCGAGTCAGACCTGCGGAGATGGCCCTCTAACGCCGTGGCCCTTTTCGATCTTTTCGAACAGCGCATCGAGCTCACCGTGCTGTAACGGTGCCCACGGCGGCGCAGTGCACGCATCGCGCCATGGTGGCACCGCGATCGCATGTGGGGCTCCGCATGCGCACTCAGAATAAGTTTGCTGTCATCACCGGCGCGTCCTCGGGCATCGGTTTCGAGCTCGCTAAACAGTGTCTCGAGCACGACTACGATATCTTGATCTGCGCCGAAGACTTTGGGCTCGAGTATGCCGTCGCGGAGTTGCGTGCTCTCGATAAAGGCGCGGTCCAGCGCGAGCAGGTCGATCTCGCGACCTTTGAAGGCGTCGAGCGCTTCGCGCAGACGAGCCAAGCGCAAGGCCGTGGTGTCGATGCGCTACTCTTGAACGCGGGTATCGGCGTGGGCGGTGCGTTCGTCGATACCAGCCTCGATGCCGAGCTCAAGATGATCGCGCTCAACTGTGTACACATGGTCCATCTCGCGAAGCGAATCGTGCCGGCGATGGTCGCGCGCGGCAAGGGCACCGTCTTGATGACCGGCTCGGTCGTGAGCACGGCGCCGAGCCCCTACCAGGCGATCTACGCTGCGACAAAGTCGTTCGTGATGTCTTTCGGGGAGGCGCTTCGAGTCGAGCTCGCGGACACCGGCGTCACGGTCACGGTGCTACAGCCGGGCGCGACAGACACGAACTTCTTCGAACGCGCGGACCTCCTGAACACCAACGTCGGTCAGGCCAAGAAGGACGACCCGGCGCTGGTCGCGAAGCAGGGGTTCGAAGCGATGATCGCCGGCAAGGACTCCGTCGTCGGTGGATCCTTCAAAAGCCGGATGGAGGGTCTGATGAACGAACTGCTGCCCGAAACCTTCAAGGCCAAGCAGGCCGCCAAGACCACGAAGCCGCTCACGTAGTCACGGCCCTGCGGTTCGAGCGGCTGCGCCCGGCGGCTGCCGGGTGGCGCTCAGGACATCCGCGTCACGCTCTGCGCACTCGATAGCGCAAACCTGATCGCATCGGATGGTCCGTGAGCCCCAGGCGCTACGTGTGAGCGGTTGCGCACCGCGGCAGCCCGCGGCGCGCGCTTCGCATCGCTGGCAAACATGACCGAGACACCAACCCAAAAACCCACGACGAGCGATGCACGCGAGCGCGAGAATACCCGCACCACGCTTGCCTCCGCTGAACCGCGGGTTCGAGAGACATCGCCGGAAAAGCCGTTCTTCTATAGCCCGATCATCGACACCGACTAGAACCGCGCGCGCTAAGCAAATCTCCGTCACCGAACGATGCGCTGGGGTGTCACGAGCGGTGCGGCACACCCGCGCACCGGCGCTCGGGCTAGGTCCGGGGTAACGCCAAATTGCGCGGCGTTGCGTTTGGCAGCGGGCACATCAGTTGCTCTGCCGATCCAGGAATGTCGACCCAACCAGAGCGCCTGTACCGCTCCTCTGCGACCCCGGCTGGCGAAGGCGCGGACTGGACGATCGCCCTGGCCGGCGGCAACGGGATGCGGCTCGCCGATTACGTCCAGCAGCGGTTCGGGCAGCGCATGCCCAAGCAGTACTGCCGCCTCCTCGGCAAGCGCTCGATGCTCGAGCACACCCTCGACCGGCTCAACGAATCGACTCCGGCGTCGCGCACGCTCACGGTGATCGGAAGCGATCACGAGATGTGGGCGACCGAGCAGCTGCGTGGTCGCAGCGCTCAGGTGTTTCGCCAGCCATCGTCGCGTGAGACCGGCACCGCACTCTACGTCGCGATCGCGATGTTGCAGCGCTGGGCGCCCGAAGCGGTGGTCACGGTCACGCCGACCGATCATTACGTCGCACCCGCGAGCCGCTACATCAGCGAGGTCGGACGCGCGCGCGAGCTCGCCGCCCGCCACCGCGACAAGATCGTGCTTGTCGGCGCACGGCCGAACGAGGCGGACCCCGAGCTCGGGTATGTCTCGCTCGGTACACGACTGCCGGGCACGAATGCGAGCACGGTGGTGTCGTTCGTCGAAAAGCCGAACAGCAATCGCGCGGAGGATCTCGTCGCCCAGGGCGCGCTTTGGAACACGATGGTGTGCTGCGGCAGTGTGCAAGCATTCTGGGAGCTCGGGCGCGCTGGTTCGCCCGAGCTGATCGATCTGCTCGAGAGCCTCGTGCCGCTGATCGACACGGACGATGAAGATGCCGCGCTCGCGGCGGTCTACAGCCTCGCGCCCGTGATCGGCTTCTCTCGCGACATCCTCGAGCGCTCGCCCGAGCGCCTGCTCGCGACGCCACTCGAAGGCATCGACTGGAATGATTGGGGACGCGCCGATCGGATCGAGGCAACGCTGGTCCGGCGTCGTGGTCGCACGGCGAAGCCCGTCGTCCATCTCCCGATCGCAAACGCATCGTGACCGAGACCAAGGTCTGGCCGGGGTGGCCGTACCCGCTCGGCGCCACGTTCGACGGGAACGGGACGAACTTCGCGCTGTACTCTAGCGTTGCAGAAGCCGTCGAGCTCTGCTTGTTCGAAGGCGAGCGTGAGATCAAGGTGAAGCTGAGCGTCGGCACCGGCTCGGTGTGGCACGCGTATCTGCCCGAGATCGGGCCCGGCCAGGCATACGGCTATCGCGTGCACGGCACCTGGGATCCGGCGCGCGGCCTGCGGAATAATCCGGCGAAGCTGCTCGTCGATCCGTACGCGCGCGCGATCAGTCGTGGCCTCGAGTGGGACAAGGCGCTCCGCGGCGATGGCGACGGTGGCAGGCCTTCGGATGTCGATAGCGCGCCGTTCACGTTTCGCTCGGTCGTCGCGCAGCCGTACTTCGACTGGCGCAACGACAGCCGGCTCGAGACGCCGTGGAACGAGACCGTGATCTACGAGGTTCACGTCAAGGGCTTCTCCGTGCGCAACGAGGCCGTGCCGAGGGAATTACGCGGCACCTACGCCGGGCTCGCGCATCCGGCATCGATCGCGTACTTGAAGAAGCTCGGCATCACGGCGGTCGAGCTGCTGCCGGTCCATGCATCCGCGCGCGATGGTTTCTTGATCGAGAAGAACCTATCGAACTACTGGGGCTATCACACGATCGGCTATTTCGCACCGCAGCCGGCGTACGGCAGCGTCGCTTCGACGACGGGTGTCGTCGCCGAGTTCAAGCAGATGGTGCGTTCGCTCCACGCGGCTGGCATCGAGGTGATCCTCGACGTGGTTTATAACCACACTGCCGAGGGCAACCACGAGGGTCCGGTGCTGTCGATGCGCGGCATCGACAACCAGGCGTATTACCGGCTCGTCGCCGACAAGCCCGCCCTCTACATGGACTTCACGGGCACGGGCAACACACTCAACATGCAGCACCCGCACGTGCTGCAGCTCGTGATGGATTCGCTCCGTTATTGGATCCAGGAGATGCACGTCGACGGCTTTCGTTTCGACCTTGCATCCGCGCTCGCGCGTGGCCTGCACGAGGTCGACAAGCTAGGCGCGTTCTTCGACATCATGCAGCAGGATCCGGTGATCTCGCGCGTGAAGCTGATCGCGGAGCCGTGGGACATCGGCGAGGGCGGTTACCAGGTCGGCAACTTCCCGCCGCTGTGGTCGGAGTGGAATGGCAAGTACCGCGACTGGATTCGTGACTACTGGCGCGGCGAGCCAGGCTCGTTGCCCGAGCTCGGGGATCGCTTCACCGGCAGCTCGGACCTCTACGCCTCGGGGATGCGGTTCCCACACGCCTCGATCAACTTCGTCACCGCGCATGACGGGTTCACGCTGCGCGACCTGGTCTCGTACAACGAGAAACACAACGATGCGAACGGCGATGGCAATCGCGATGGCGAGAGCCACAATCGCTCGTACAACTGCGGCGCCGAGGGCCCCACGGATGACCCGGCGATCAATGCGCTGCGGCGCCGCCAGCAGCGCAATCTCATGGCGACGATGTTCCTGTCGCAAGGCGTGCCGATGCTGGTCGCCGGTGACGAGATCGGGCGCACGCAGCGCGGCAACAACAACGCGTACTGCCAGGACAACGAGCTGTCGTGGCTCGACTGGGCAGCTGCGGATCAAGACCTGTTGGCATTCACGCAGTCGCTGATCAAGCTGCGCAAGGAGCACGCGGTGTTTCGTCGCCGCGGCTGGTTCCAGGGCAAATCGATCCGGCCACGCCCGGATGGCAAGGCGCTCCCCGATATCGCGTGGTTCGGACCCGAGGGCGCCGAGATGAACGACGAGCAGTGGAGCGGCGAGCTGTCGCGCACCGTCCAGGTCGTGCTCGAGGGCAACGGCCTTGGCCTGCCGGACGACCGCGGTGTGCCGATCATCGACGATACGTTCCTCGTCGTGTTCCACGCGAATCCCGAGGCTCGCAAGGTGAGGCTGCCCGGCTCTCACTTCGGCGCGGCCTGGCTCCGCGTGATGGACACCGAGCGCGGCTTCGCGACACAACCGGAGCGCCTGGAGGCAGGTGACGAGATCGACGTGCTCGGACGTTCGCTCTGGGTACTGAAGCAGGAGCCCGCGAAGTGACGACGCGATGACCGCGACCTATCGGCTGCAATTGCACGCCGGCTTCGGGTTCGAGCAGGCGCGCGCGATCGTGCCGTATCTCGCCGACCTCGGCATCACGCATCTGTACCTCTCGCCGATCCTGCAAGCGGCTCCGGGCTCGACCCACGGCTACGATGTCGTCAATTCGAATCACGTAAACATCGAGCTCGGTGGCGAGGCCGGCTTCATCGCGCTGGCGGCAGCTGTCCGTGCGGCCGGAATGAGGATCCTGCTCGATATCGTGCCGAACCACATGTCGATCGCGGGCACGAGCAACGCGTGGTGGATGGACGTGCTCGAGAACGGGCCCGCCAGCTACTACGCGCACTTCTTCGATGTCGATTGGTCGGCCGGCGACGCTCGCGTGACCTTACCGGTGCTCGCCGAGCGCTACGGGCGGGCGCTGGCCGCAGGTCATCTCTCGGTGATCTACGATGCGAATGGCTTCGCGATCAAAGCGAACGATGCGCGCTATCCGATCGCACCCGAATCGCTCGGACGGATCGTCCAGCGCGCCGGTGAACGTGCCGCGTTACCCGAGCTCGGCTTCCTCGGCGACGCGCTCGCAGCGCTACCGCGCGACACCACACCCGAAGCCCGGCGGCGGCGGCACCGGGACAAGAGCGTGCTCGGCAACCGGCTCGCGCAGCTCGCCGCAGCTCCGGCGACCGCCGCCGCGCTCGACGCCGAGGTCGCGGAGGTCAACGCCGACAAGGTCGATCTCGATGCGATCCTCGAGGCTCAGGCCTACCGGCTCGTGCACTGGACCGTATCCTCGAGCGAGCTGACCTACCGCCGATTCTTCAACATCAACACGCTCGTCGGCTTGCGCGTCGAAGAGCTCGACGTCTTCGAGGAGCGCCACACGCGCGTCCTCGGTTGGCTGCGCGATGGCACGATCTCGGGCGTCCGGATCGATCACGTCGATGGGCTTTGCGATCCGGGCGGCTACCTCGCTCGCCTCCACGAGCGCGCGCCGGAGGCGTGGATCGTTGTCGAGAAGATCCTCGGTGATGGAGAGCGCCTGCCTCGGTGGCCGGTCGCTGGCACCACCGGCTACGAGTTCGGCGAACGGATCGGTAGCGTACTCGTCGATCCTGGCGGCGAAGTCCCACTGACGAAGATCTTCGAGGACTACACGGGCACCGCGTTCGACGCGAAGAACGCGTCTCGCGAGGCGCGTCGCGATGTGATGAGCGATGCGCTGCACAGCGAGGTCACGCGCCTCGTCGAGCTCGCCGCGCGTGCGTGCAGCCAGAGTGCGGCGACTCGCGACTACACGCGCACCGAGGTCGAGCACGCGATGATCGAGCTCATCGCCGGCTACCCGGTCTACCGCACGTACCTCGGAGGCTCGGAGTCCGCAGCACCCGTGGCCGCGCCTGCGGGTCGCGAGGCCAGCCTGCGTACGACAGACCTCCACGTGGTCGCGGTCGACCTGCCCGATGGCGAGCCGACATCGCAGCGCGACCTCGACCGCGCTCGGATCGCGACCGCTGCGCACGCCGCGAGGAATGCCGGGATCGACGGAGATCTGGTCACGTTCCTCGAGCTCGCGCTCGCGGGCGAGATCGCGCAGGCACGCGACCTCGCGATCGCGGCGCAGCAAGTGACGGGCGCGATCGTCGCGAAGGGCGATGAAGACACGGCGAGTTATCGGCTCGTCCGGCTCGCCGCGCGCTGCGAGGTCGGCGCTGATCTCGCGAAGTTCTCGCGCTCTGCCAGCGAGGTTCATCACGCCCTCGCGAGGGCGCCACCGCGCGGCCTGCTCGCGACCGCGACGCACGATAGCAAGCGCGGTGAAGACGTCCGCGCGCGGCTCGCCGTGCTCTCCGAGCAGCCCGAGGTGTGGCGCACGTTCGTCGAGGCGGCTCGCGCACGTGCCGAGCGTTATTGGGGCGCCGTCGTCCCCGATCGTACGTTCGAGTATCTGATGTGGCAGACCTTCGTCGGTGCGTGGCCACTCGAGGCGAAGCGCGCGACCGAATACGCGACGAAGGCCGCGCGCGAGGCTCGCCTGCGGACCTCGTGGCTCGCGCCGGACGAGGCGTTCGAAGCGGCGATGTTGCGGTGGGTCACGAGCGCGCTCGCGGATCCCGAGCTCCGTGCGCTGATCACCGGCATCGTCGCCGAGCTTGCACCACGCGCGAAGGCAAACTCGCTCGCCCAGCTGCTCGTCAAGCTCACCGCACCAGGTGTTCCCGATCTCTATCAAGGCTGCGAGCTCGCCGACGGTTCGCTCGTCGATCCGGACAACCGCCGGCCTGTCGACTACGCGGCTCGCAAACAAGCCTTACTCTCGCTCCCCGATCAGCGCGTCAGCGAGGTTGTCCGAGCGCTCGACACGGCGAAGCTATGGACGATCCAGCGCACGTTGCGCCTGCGCCGCGAGCGACCCGAGCTGTTCGACGCGCCGTACGTGGCGCTCCAGGCTCACGGCCCGCGCGCCGGTTGCGTGTTCGCCTTCGCTCGCGGTGAGAACCTGATCGTCGCCGTTCCGCGCGCGGGGGTGGTCGAACCGGAGACGCTGATCGCGTTGCCTACCGGCACGTGGCGCAATGCCCTTACGGATCTCGATCACGGCGGCGGCACCATCGGGGTGGCCGGGTTGTGGGCGGCGTTCCCGGTCGCACTCCTGGTCCGGAGATGAGCCTCGCCACGATCTTCGGCGTGGCCGCAGCCATCGTCGGCATCGTGTCGTTTGTGCCGCAGGCCTACAAGATCTTCAAGACCCGCAAGACCAAGGATCTATCGCTGCCGATGTGGATCCTCCAGGTGACCGCGTTCGCCCTGTGGGTCACGTACGGCGCGGTTTCGGGCAACTGGACCATCATCGTGCCGAACTCGATCCTGTTCCTGTTGTCGTGCTTGATCCTCGGCATGAAGATCTTCGCCTGACTACCCGGTGCCGGTCGCGAGCCCGTGAATGGCACGCCTAGCGGCAGCGAATCGACGGTGTAGCCGAGCGCGCTCGTTGAGCCGTCCTTCGCGAGCGAAGCCGCGCTCGTACGGGTAGTCAGCGGTGTCGTCGTCGTAGCCGTCCGCCGCGGTGTGGCGCAGCTTCACGTTTCACGCGATCAAGTCGTGCTGGTACCGCCTCGAATCGGAGGTGTGCGAGTTGCCGCGCGCATTCGCAACGGCAAGCTCGTCGCACTGTAGTTCCTCTCATTAGACCTACGCTACCCGGTAGCGACCCCACTGTGGACCCGGTAGCTACCTGACGAGCGTCCAAGCTGGTCGATGACCGATCAGGCTCTCGGAAGGACTTCATGCGTTATCTCTGTTTCATGTTGGTAGCTCTGAGCGGCTGCTGTCTCGGTGTCGGCGACGACGGGCCGCAACTCGACGTCGGCCAGACCGAGCAAGGCATCACTTCGTACAACGGTACGAGCTTGAACGGCACCAGCCTCAACGGCACCAGCCTCAACGGCACCAGCCTCAACGGCACCAGCCTCAACGGCACCAGCCTCAACGGCACCAGCCTCAACGGCACCGCGATCTCCACGAGTTCGACGGTGGGTACATCACTCGCAGGCGCGAACGTTGTCGGCTCGACCTGGAACGGAACGGCGTCCAACGGCGCGGTCGTCAAGCTCCGCATCGACAGCGCGCTTCAGGGCACCGGGACGAACGCCGATCTCTGGTTCTACGGCGTGTCGTATGCCACCGCGACCTCGAACACGACGGGTATCATGTGGGCGCCGTTGTGTGGCGTCGATAGCAGCAACGTCCCGGTCCTGGCCGTCGCGGTCGCGGGCGTCTGGGGAACCTCGGGGACCTACGCCGCGAGCTCTTCGAACTTCACGTTCGCGTGTCGCGCGAAGACCATCGCCAAGTGTGTCGAGCTCGGATACAAGACCACCAAAGGGTACGCGGACCAGCTGGCATCGTGCGTGCGCTTGTTGCGCGCCGATTACTGCGGGACCGGGGTATCGAACACCATCGATGGCACGCTCTTGAACCTCTACGACAATGTCGGCGTCCAGCTCGATACAGAGCCATGGAGTCCTGAGGCCGAATGGACGCCCGCTGGAGCGCGCTGCATCAACACGAACAACAATGTCCGCTACCAGCTGACGGGCACCGTGGATCCTTCGTGCGCCAAGAAGGAGATGACCGCGACGTGCGGTACCAGCTTTGTGAGAGGCGCGATCTTGATCGACGAGCTGCCTTTCAACTTCCATCCGTAGCCGCTTTCCTCGCAGCGCAGGCAGCCGTCGCGGAAGGCGCGGACCCGTTGCGCGACCACGCGCGCGTCCCTTGAACACGCAAAGGCTCACGGCGCGCTTTTACAGCCGAAGAGAGCTGTCTCGCGAGCTCGCGCGCTAGGTAGGCCGCGGTCTTACTACCGGCCGCCGCCGCGACGGTCGCAGGTGGGCCTGCGGCGACGATCTGACCGCCTCGATCACCCGCGCCCGGACCGAGGTCGATGACCCAATCGCTCGCCGCGACCACACGCATCTCGTGCTCGACGAGGACGACCGTGTTGCCGGCGGCGACGAGGCCGTCGAGCTGGATCATCAGCTTCGTGACATCCGAGGGATGGAGCCCGGTCGTCGGTTCGTCGAGCACGTACAGCGTGCTGCCGCGTTGCACGCGCTGGAGCTCTGTCGCGAGCTTGATCCGTTGCGCCTCACCGCCGGACAGCTCCGTCGCGGGCTGGCCGAGCCGGAGATAGCCGAGCCCGACCTGGCGCACGACCTCGAGCGCGCGCGCGATCGAGGTCTCCTCGCGAAAAAACTCGGTGGCCGCATCGACGGTGAGCCCGAGCACCTCGGCGATGTTCTTGTCGCGATACGTGATCTCGAGTGTCGTCGCGTTGTAGCGCGCGCCTTTACAGACCGGACACGGCGCGTATACGCTCGGTAAGAACAGCATCTCGACGAACACGAAACCCTCGCCCTCGCACTTCTCGCAGCGGCCCTTCGCGACATTGAACGAGAACCGCCCCGCATCGTACTTGCGCGCCTTCGCGGCCTTGGTCGCCGCGAACAGCTTGCGCACGTGGTCGAACAAGCCGGTGTACGTCGCGAGGTTCGAGCGCGGCGTGCGGCCGATTGGTTGCTGATCGACGACCACGAGGCGGTCGATCGCGTCAAGGCCCTCGGTAATCACGCCCTCGGTGAGCTGCAGCACGGCATCGTCGCTGTCTGCGGCAACATCGGCATCGTCGGCTCGGGTCAGCTCCTCGTGACCGAGCTCCTTCGCGACGAGCTCGACGAGTGCCTGGCTCACGAGACTCGATTTGCCGGAACCGGAGACACCAGTGACGCTCGTGAGTAGGCCGAGCGGAATGCCGACATCGAGGTGATCGAGGTTGTTGCGCGTGATGCCCGCGAGGCGCAACCAGCGAATGGGCGTGCGTGACGTTCGGTCGCGCGGTGGCTCTTGGTCGAACAGATGGATCCGGGTCTGCGAGGTCGCGATCTCCGCGAGCCCGGGCGGTGGTCCGCTGTACAAGACGTGACCACCCTGCTCGCCTGCCGCCGGGCCGACATCGACGATCCAATCCGCGTGGCGGATCACGTCGAGGTCGTGCTCGACGACGAACAGCGAGTTGCCACTCGCTAACAAGCGATCGAGGGTACCGAGCAGTGCCTCGGTATCTGCGGGATGGAGGCCCGCCGAAGGTTCGTCAAGGACGTACACCACGCCGAACAAGTTCGAGTAGACCTGGGTCGCTAGCCGCAGGCGCTGGAGCTCGCCCGGCGATAACGTCGGCGTCCCGCGCTCGAGCGTGAGATAGCCGAGCCCGAGCTCGAGCAACACGGCGAGCCGCTTGACGATATCTTCGGTCACGCGCTGGGCGACGACCTCGCGCTCGTTCTCGAACATCTTCTTGGCCATGAACGGCCGGAGTAGATCGCCAAGCCGCTCGAGCGGCACGCGCGACATCTCGGTGATGTCGAGCCCGGCAAACTTGATCGACAACGCTGCGCGATTGAGCCGCTTGCCTTCGCACTCCGGGCACGGCGTGCTCAGCATGAACCGCGCGACGCGACGCCTCATCATCGCGCTCTGCGTGGACGCGAACGTGTGCATCACGTGGCGGCGCGCGCTCGAGAACGTGCCCATGTAGCTCGGCTCGTCCTTGCGCTTCAACGCCCGCTGAGTCTCGGTCGGGGTGAGGCCCGCGTAGACCGGGACCTGAGGTTGGTCGTCGGTGAACAGGATCCAGTCGCGCTGTTTTTTCGGCAGCTCGCGCCACGGTCGATCGACGTCGTACCCGAGCGTGACCAGGATATCGCGCAGGTTCTGACCACCCCAGGCCATGGGCCACGCCGCGATCGCCTTGCCGCGAATCGTCAGCGCTGGGTCGGGGACCATCGAGCGCTCGGTGACCTCGAACAACTTGCCAGCGCCCTGGCATCGAGGGCACGCGCCTTCGGGCGTATTCGTCGAGAACGATTCGGCATAGAGGATGTCTTGACCTCTCGGATAGACCCCGGCGCGCGAGTACAGCATCCGCGCCAAGTTCGACAGCGTGGTCACGCTACCGACCGAGGACCGCGTGGTTGGTGAACCGCGCTGTTGTTGCAACGCGATCGCCGGAGGCAAGCCCTCGATCGAATCGACGTCCGGTGCGGGCTGCTGATCGAACAACCGTCGTGCGTAGGGCGAGACCGATTCGAGATACCGGCGCTGCGCCTCCGCGTAGAGGGTGGAGAACGCGAGCGACGATTTCCCCGAGCCGGACACACCCGTGAACACCACGAGCGCATCGCGAGGTACGTCGACCGAAATATCCTGGAGGTTGTTCTCGCGTGCACCCCGTACTCGAATGAACGGGTCGGGCACACGCGGCATGCGGCGAACGTAGCAGCCGTTGCTAGAGCCGACGAGCGAAGCGGCGAGCGGACGTCACAACGCGCGACACCGCTCGCCGTGCCGCCACGCACGGAGAGGACCGAGCCGAACCCGCAGTGAGAGGAGTTAGCAGGCACCGCGGTGGCATATCGACTGCACCCTCGCGCACCGGATGTCCACGTGGAGTCGACGGATGCCGATCGGTGCTGAACCCGTCGAGAGCCCCGAACAAGGCGTTCACGTGCGCGTCTGGGCGCCGGACGCCGCCAAGGTGACGCTGGTGGTGGAGGCACCCGAAGCTCGCGAGATCGTGCTCGCGCGCGAGCCTGATGGCTACGCCGCCGGCTTCGTTCCCGGTCTCGCCGCAGGCGCCCGCTACCGGCTCCAGCTCGATGATGGTCCACGGCTACCGGATCCGGCTTCGCGGTTCCAGCCCGAGGGACCGCTCGGTCCGTCGGCGGTCGTCGACCCGGGACCGTTCGCCTGGACCGATCGCGAGTGGCGCGGGATCGAACCTCATCGCCATGTCGTGTACGAGCTCCATCTCGGCACGTTCACGCGCGCCGGGACCTGGTTGGCTGCATGCAAAGAGCTCGCGTTCCTCGCGCAGCTCGGTATCACGACGATCGAGATCATGCCGATCGCCGAGTGGGATGGCATCCACAACTGGGGGTACGACGGCGTGAATCTGTTCGCACCGCATCACGCCTATGGTTGGCCCGACGACGTCCGTAAGTTCATCGATCACGCGCACGCGCTCGGCCTCGCGGTGATCCTCGACGTCGTCTACAACCACCTCGGTCCCTCGGGGAACACGATCCCCGCGTTCTCGCCAGACTACCTCCATCGCGACAAGGCGAACGATTGGGGCGACGGCATCAACTTCGCCGAGCTGGCGGTGCGCGAGCTCTACATCGCGAACGCCGCGTACTGGATTCGCGAGTTCCACTTCGATGGCCTCCGGTTCGATGCCACGCAAGCGATCCACGACGACGCCGTCCCGAATATCATGGCCGAGATGATCACCGCGGCTCGCGGCGCAGCTCCCGATCGCACGCTATGGATGGTCGGCGAGAACGAGCCCCAGGATACCAAGCTACTCCGTGACTACGGCTTCGATGCGCTGTGGAACGATGACTATCACCACACAGCGCGCGTCGCTGCGACCGGAGTCGTCGATGGTTATCTTCACGACTACTCGGGCACGGCGCGCGAGCTGGTCTCGGCGCTACGTCACGGCTTTCTCTATCAAGGCCAGACCTATCCGTGGCAGCGCAATCCGCGCGGTACCTCGACGCGCGGGCTCGGTCGCGCCCGCTTCGTGCACTTCCTCGAAAATCACGACCAGGTGGCGAACCTCAGCTTCGGCGAGCGGCTCACCGAGCTCGCGAATCCCGCGCAACTTCGTGCACTGACCGCGCTCACGCTGCTCGCGCCGAGCATCCCGATGCTGTTCCAGGGCCAGGAGACGGGTTCGAGGAGGCCGTGGGAGTTCTTCTGCAGTCACACCGGCGAGCTCGGCGCGGCGGTGCGCAAAGGCCGCGCGAGGTTCGAGTCGCAGTTTGCCCGCCTCTCACTTCCCGCCTCGCAAGCGGTGCGCCGCGATCCGACCGCCGCCTCGACATTCGAGGCCTGCGTACTCGATCCGAGCGAGCGCGATTTCTCGCGGCCGATGGTCGCGTTCCATCGCGACCTCCTGCATCTCCGACAGGACGATCCGGCATTCACCGCGACGTGGTCGGACGCATTCGATGCGGCGACTCTCGCCGAGCACGCGTTCGTGGCGCGTTGCTACGGCGATGAGCCGAGTGGCGATCGCTTGATCCTCGTCAACCTCGGCACCACGCTCGTTCGGGTGGTGTGCGCCGAGCCGATGCTCGCGCCGCCGGCCGGCACGGGTTGGAAGCTGTGCTGGTCGAGTGAAGATGTTCGCTACGGTGGGCACGGCACGCCGCCACCGTTCACGCACGAGCGAGTCGCCCTGCCTGGCCACTCCACGCTCGTTTGTTATCCCGATGCGAGTGCAATCTTGAAGGTCGAGCCGGCACCGCCGAGCGGCGACAAAGTGATGGTCGATCCGTGAACCCAGATCCCGCGCGCATCGTCGCAGTGCCTCCCGCAGCGCAGACCGATTCGCTCGTCACTCGCGAGTGGCTCGTTACGAACGGCCTCGGCGGATACGCCTCCGGCACCGTCGGCGGCATGCCGACGCGTCGCTATCATGGCGTGCTGATCGCGGCGCTACCGAATCCTCTCGGTCGCGCGATGATGCTCAACTACGTCGGCGAGCAGGTGAGGTTTCGCGATGGGTCGCGCGCGGACCTCGGCTGGCCGGAACCGCCGTTCGGAACTGGCGCACCCTTGCCATTGATAGGCTTTCGGCTCGAGCTCGGTCTGCCGGTGTGGACCTTCGGCGATGACCGCGTGCGGATCGAACGGCGCCTGTTCCTCGCGCACCTCCACAACACGGTCGCAGTGACGTATCGCTTGCTCGCCGGTGATCCGGTCCGGCTCGAGCTGCGCCCCGGCCTGCACTTTCGCGGTCACGACGACTTCGTCTCGACCGAGCTTCCGGCTGCGTACGAGGTGCGCGCCTACGGCTCCCAGATCGAGGTCGCTGCTCCTGCACCGTATCCCGCGCTGCGCTTCCGGATCGAGGCGCCCAAGACCTCGTTCGTCGTCGAGCCGGAGACCACGCCGGACCTCGGCTACGAGATCGAGGCCGCGCGTGGGTACGCTTCTCGTGGCCGGTTGTTCAGTCCGGGACGATTCCGCACCGAGCTCGGGCCTGAAGGGGTCGCATTTGTCGCGTCGTCCGAAGGCTGGGAGACGATCGCGAGCACGTCGGCGAACGACATCCTCGCGACGGAGGTCACGCGTCGCCATCACTTGCTCTCGCTCGCCGTGCCCCAAGCCCGGGGCGGGGCCGCCGCCGAGCTCGTGCTCGCTGCCGATCAGTTCATCTTCCATCCGGTCGGTCGCCCCGAGGAACCCCAAGCGCGCTCGATCATCGCGGGCTACCACTGGTTCACCGATTGGGGTCGCGACACGATGATCAGCCTCGAGGGTTTGACGCTCGTGACCGGTCGGATCGCCGAGGCCCGATCGATCCTTCGCACATTCGCGAGCCACGTTCGCGATGGCCTCGTGCCGAACATGTTTCCCGAAGGTGCGAACCAGGGCCTCTATCACACCGCCGATGCAACGCTATGGTTCTTCCACGCACTCGATCGCTACCTGCGCACCGCGAACGACGAGGCGACGCTCACCGATCTGTTGCCGACGCTGCGCGATATCATCGCGAAGCATCTCGCCGGCACGAAGTTCGGCATCGGTGTCGATCCGGCGGACGGCTTGCTGCGCGAGGGCGCCGAGGGGTACCAGCTGACCTGGATGGACGCGAAGTGCGATGACTGGGTTGTCACGCCGCGGCGCGGCAAGCCGGTCGAGATCAACGCGCTCTGGTACAACGCACTCGCGTTGATGGTCGGCTGGGTGCAGCGCACCGGGGACACCACCGGCGCGCAAGAGCTCGCAGGTCACGCCGAACGCGCGAAGATGTCGTTCGCACGGCGGTTCTGGAATCCAGCGACCGGTTACTTGTTCGATGTCGTGGACGGCGACCAAGGTGACGATCCGGCGTGCCGGCCGAATCAGCTGTTCGCGCTGTCGCTCGCGAACCCGGTGCTCGATCCGTCGCGGTGGGCGGCGATCCTGGGTGTCGTCGAGCAGCAGCTGCTCACCCCCGTCGGTCAGCGCTCGCTCGCGCCGAGCGATCCCGAATTCAAGCCGACCTACGATGGTGATCTGCGCTCGCGTGATGCGGCGTATCACCAGGGCACCGTGTGGAGCTGGTTGATCGGCGCGTACGTCGACGCGCGAATGCGCGTCTACCCCGACGAGGTCGCGGTGACCCGCGCGAAGCTCGAAGGCTTGATCGCGCACCTCGGCGAGGCATGCATCGGCTCGATCTCGGAGGTCTTCGATGCGGTCGAGCCCTACATGCCGCGCGGCTGCATCGCCCAAGCCTGGGGCGTCGCCGAGACGCTGCGCGCGCTCGTGATCACGACCTAGAGCTTTCGATCGCGGGCAGCAAGCGGCCGGTGATCTGCGCCTAGAGCCGGACCGCTTCACCAAGTGCCGCGCGTTGATGCGCGTTGAGGCCGATGCGTGGGCGGATCGCTTTCATGCGCGCCTCGACATGCTCGAGCGTGTCGTCGCCGCGACGCACGAGGACGGCAGCTGCCACGGTCGCGGACCGGCCATGACCGAACGCGCAGTGGATGAAGGCCGGGCCCTTGGCCGCGAGCACTCGATCGACCGCGAGCGCGATCTGCGCTGGTGTCGGTGCGCGCGCATCGAGCGTCGGGATCGTGAGGTACGCGCGGCCTACGGCGACGTCACGCTTGATGCCCATCTCCGCGCACAGGTCGACCACGATCGCGATGCCCGGTGGGAGCTCGCGCGCGCGCGGCCGGCGCCCGACCCAGATGCCCGGCGCGACCTCGTTCGCGACCGGCTCTTTCGAGAACGCGCGGATGAATTCGTGGCCGAGCCACTGCCAGACGAAGAGCGGTGCCCACGGGAGCCACGCGTACCAGGGCAACGTGCCGTCGCTGCGCTTGCCGAACGCGCGGGGCGCGGAGATCCAGTAGACCACCCAACCCGCCACCAACACCGCCGCGAGCCACCACGCCACCCACATCACCCACCCGTGGGTGCGCATCGCGACGTACATCAGTACGCCCGCGACCACGAGATAGAAGTGGTTGATCAACGTCCCATGTCTAGCCGATTCGCGGCGCGATGTGGTGAGTCAATCCGCCGTTCGCTCGAGGCCATTGCGCATGTCGAGCTGTCTCGTCCGGCTGACTACGAATGTAGCGCTTGGTAGCGCTCGGTCAGCTGCTTCTCGAGCGCGACGATCGCCTTCGAGAAGCCATCGATACCCTCGGCGAGCTTCTCGTGCGCCATCTTATCGGCCTCGTGCGCCTTCGCGAACGAGGCCTGATCGAACGATAGCTTCTCGATCGTCATCACCTTCGCCTTCGCCGGCTCGAGCTTGCGCGGCAAATCGCCTCCCTTGCTCTGCAGCTCTTGGAGCAGCTGCGGCGAGATCGTGAGCAGGTCACAACCGGCAAGCTCGGTGATCTCACCGAGGTTACGAAAGCTCGCGCCCATGACCTCGGTCCCATGACCGTACTTCTTGTAGTAGTTGTAGATCTTGGTCACCGAGAGCACGCCCGGATCCTCGGGCGCCGCGTAGCTCTCCTTGCCTTCGGCCTTCTTGTACCAATCGAAGATCCGGCCGACGAAGGGACTGATCAGGGTGACCTTCGCTTCGGCACACGCGATCGCCTGATGCAGGCCGAAGAGCAGCGTCAGGTTGCAGTGGATACCTTCCTTCTCGAGGATCTCGGCGGCCTTGATGCCTTCCCACGTCGAAGCGATCTTGATGAGGACACGGTCGTTCTCGATACCAGCCTTGTTGTACTGGTCGATCAGGAAGCGCGCCTTCTCGAGTGTCTTGTCGGTATCGTGCGAGAGGCGCGCATCGACCTCGGTCGAGACCCGGCCCGGCACGATCTTGAGGATGCGCAGGCCGAACTCGATCGCGAGCCGATCGAGCGCGAGGGCGACGGCCTTCTTCGGGTCGTTACTGGTCTGCTCGCCGCTCCACGTGAGCGTGCCGTCGATGATGTCGGCGTAACCTGGCATCGCCGCGGCGGCCGCGATCAGCGACGGGTTCGTGGTCGCATCGCGCGGCTTGTACTTCTCGATCGAGTTGATGTCGCCGGTGTCGGCGACCACGACGGTCATCGTCTTGAGCTGGTCGAGTAGTGTCGTCATCGCGGGGATCCTTGCACGGTGTTGGTTTCGAACGCAGTCACGAGAGCTTCGAGTGCCGCGATTTCGGCGCGGAGCTCGTCGCCGGTCTCCGTATCGCCGACGACGCGGGGAACGGCATACACCTCGACGTCCGACACGGTCGGCACGATGTCATCGCCGCGGCTGACCGCCGCGTCCAAACTTTCGAAGTGGTGGTGCTGCGCGAGGTAGATCCGGTTCGCGTCGAGCACGAGCGAGAAGCCCTTATCGCCGTAGGCCGCGGCGAAGGCCCCGTCGATCGTGATCGCGCGGCCGCTCTTCTTGACCGCCGCTTCGCCGGCATCCAGCTTCACGGGCACGTGGCCATTGATGATGTAGCCATGCTCGGGATCGACGCCGAACTCGGCGAGCACGCGCGCACAGAAGGCTTTGTCTCCGAGCAGCTTGAAGTAGGGGTTCTTCACTTCTTCGTGGGTCGCTTTGTCGGCAACGAAGTAAGCCTCGAACGTTGCCATCTTGTCCTTGCCGAAGCACGGAGAGAGTGGCCCGGTCCAGAGATAGAAGATCAGATCGAGGTCAGCGGGCGCGCGATGCCGAATGCCACGCTGGATCACGAGCGCGAGTGCATCGAATAATTTCCTACCCGCGAGCGGCACGCCATCGACCGGGAATTCCAGGAACGTGCCATCGGCGGCGACCGGGACGCAGCCGTGAAAGATCGCGCAGCGATCGCGGCGCAACCACATCTGTGCGCGGCTGGCCACGAAGCTCCATTGCCGCCACAGCGTGGACGAGGCGAGGAAGCTGTTCGCGAGCGCATCCATGCAGGCTTGTTCGCCCGCGGTCAAGACATAGGGCTGAGCCCGGTCCACTGTCGGCAAATTGGTGTCGAGCAACGGGTAGGTCTTGCCGAAAAGCGTGACCGTGCCCGCCGCCGGATCGATGCGATGGAGCACGGCGCGGTGCTCGAGCGCCCACTCGGGATGGCGCAGGAACAGCGCGCCTTCGAGCTTGAACTGGATGATAGCGATCGCCTTCTGCATGCGAGCAACGTTGATAGCGTTCACGCCCGCATCACCTTTGACCGCGAACTGGTCGGCCGGATCATCGGCGTATGCGGCACGTGCGAGCCCGGCGAGCGGCTCGAGCGAGATACCGAAGCCCTCTTCGAGCTGGGCGATACGTTGATAGCGGAGCGAGAGCCGCACGACCGTCGCGATCGCGGCCGGTTGACCGAGCGTGGCCGCCAACCAATCGACATCGTGATTGCCCCACGTGATCGATACGTGCGGCTGCTGCTCGAGCAGCTCGATCACCTTGTCGAGCCGCGGTCCGCGATCGCCGAGATCGCCGGCGACAATCAGCTCGCCGACCGCGAGGTTGCGAATGATCCGCGCGAGCGTGCGCACGAGGTCGATTTCGCGGTCGTGGCGCACGAAGGGAGCCGTCAACGCCGCGATGAAGCTCGCCGACCGCCGGGTCTCGCGGGCAAACACGAGCTCGCGCAGGATCGGATCGAGCGGGTCCGGCATGATCGCCTCGACGTGCTCGATCGTGTAGCGCCGCGACAGCTCGCGGATGATCGTGACCGCGCGACCGACGAACGTGACGAAGTCGCCACCGTGCGCAATCCAGGTCTCGCGCGGGTAGTAGATCGTGGTCAGCAGCTGGTTGATCTCGGTGGTGGCCAGCTGCCCCACCCCCCCGGTTGCGCCAGATCCAAAAATCTCTTCGACGAACGGTCGCAGCGCGCCCGACGCGTTATTGATTACCTGGCGCAGCTTCACGTACTCGCCGTGCACGTCGCTGACGACGTGGACCGCCATCTTCGGGAGCGTGAGGATCGACTCGAGGTTCGCGAGCTCTGCGAGCGCAGCCTCGATCGTCGGAAACTGCTTCGCGAGTGCCCTGATGTACGCCGCCTCCACGAACGATCCGTACCATCGATCGAGCCCGCCGTGCCCGGGCGAAGCCGCATTGCCGGAGGCAATGCGGGGTAATCGATGGAAGCGCTCGTGTCGTTGTGGTCTGATCTCCGGAATGTCGACCTTGACGAGCTCTCCTGCCTGGCAGGCTCTGGTGGCGCACAAGACCGGCTTTCGGTCGACCATGCGCGAGCTGTTCGCAGGCGATGCCCAGCGCTTCACGAAGATGTCGCACGAGGCGTGTGGCGTGTTCGTCGATTATTCCAAGCACCGCACCACCGACGAGACGCTGCGGCTGTTATTCGCGCTCGCGAAGCAAGCCGACGTCACCGGCTGGCGCGACAAGATGTTCGCTGGCGACATCATCAATGGCTCCGAGCACCGCGCCGTGCTCCACACCGCGCTTCGCAATCGTTCGAACCGGCCGATCGTCGTCGACGGCAAAGACGTGATGCCCGAGGTCAACGCGGTGCTCGCGAAGATGCGCAATTTCACCGATCGCCTGCGCAGCGGCGCGTGGAAGGGCTTCACCGGCAAGCAGATCACCGATGTCGTAAACATCGGCATCGGCGGCTCGGACCTCGGCCCCGTGATGGTCACCGAGGCACTCAGGCCCTACTGGCAAGCAGGCCTCAACGCGCACTTCATCTCGAACGTCGACGCGACCCACCTCGCCGAGACCGTGAAGCACCTCGACCCCGCGACAACGCTGTTCATCGTCGCGAGCAAGACCTTCACGACGCAGGAGACGATCACGAACGCGACCTCGGCGCGCGCGTGGCTACTCGCGACCTTGCAGGACGATAAGGCTGTGGCGAAGCACTTCGTCGCGCTGTCGACGAACGCGAAGGCCGTTGCCGCGTTCGGCATCGACACGGCGAACATGTTCGAGTTCTGGGATTGGGTCGGCGGTCGCTACTCCCTGTGGAGCGCGATCGGGCTCTCGATCGCGTGCGTGATCGGCATGGACAACTTCGAGGAGCTGCTGACCGGCGCCTACGAGATGGACGAGCACTTTCGCACCGCGCCGCTCGAGCAGAACCTGCCCGTCATCCTCGGCATGCTCGGGGTCTGGTACGCGAACTTCTGGGGTGCCGAAACCCACGCGATCCTGCCCTACGATCAGTACATGCATCGCTTCAGCGCCTACTTCCAGCAGGGCGATATGGAGTCGAATGGCAAGGGCGTCGACAGGCAGGGCAATCGGATCGGTGACTACTCGACAGGTCCGGTGATCTGGGGCGAGCCCGGCACGAACGGCCAGCACGCGTTCTATCAGCTGATCCATCAAGGCACGCGGACCATTCCGTGTGACTTCATCGCGCCGGTCGAGAGCTTCAATCCGATCGGTCAGCACCACGATATCTTGCTCGCGAACTTCTTCGCGCAACCCGAAGCGCTGATGCGGGGCAGAACACCCGAGGAGGTCCGCACCGAGCTCGTCGCCGCGAAGACGCCCGCCGATCAGATCGAAGCGCTCGTGCCGCAGAAGACGTTCATCGGCAATCGCCCGACGTCGTCGATCGTGGTCCAGAAGATCACGCCGAAAACGCTCGGCGCGCTGGTCGCGATGTACGAGCACAAGATCTTCACGCAGGGCATCGTGTGGAACATCTTCTCGTTCGATCAGTGGGGTGTGGAGCTCGGCAAGCAGCTCGCCCAGAAGATCCTGCCAGAGCTCGCAGGTGACGCCCCGGTGACGTCTCATGACGTTTCGACGAACGGCCTGATCAACCTCTACAAGGCTCGACGCACGAAATCGTAAAAAGTGAGATGTTGGCCGTTGCCGCTGCGCGGGCGCAGCTGCCGAAGGCATAGAGGAGAGAAATCATGCAGCTCGGAATGATCGGACTTGGCCGGATGGGCGCCAACATGGCGCGTCGGCTCATGAAGAATGGCCATACGATCGTCGCGTACGATCGCAGTGCGGACGCCGTGAAGGCGCTCGCGGGTGAAGGCGCGACTGGCGCTGATTCGCTCGATGCCATGATCAAGGCGATGCCGAAGCCGCGGCACATCTGGATCATGGTGCCCTCGGGCGCCGCGACCGAAGGGACGGTCACCGACCTCGCGCAGAAGCTCGAGGCCGGCGACACGATCATCGATGGCGGCAACTCGTACTTCAAAGACGATATCCGTCGCTCGAAGTCGCTCGAGAGCAAGCAGATCAACTACGTCGACGCCGGCACTTCCGGCGGTGTGTACGGCCTCGAGCGTGGCTACTGCTTGATGGTCGGTGGCCCCAAGGAAGTCGTCCAGCGCCTCGATCCGATCTTCAAGACTCTCGCCCCCGGCATCGGCGAGGTCGAGCGCACGCCGGGGCGGCCGAGCGGCAGCGGTACCGCCGAAGAGGGCTACCTCCACTGCGGTCCCGTCGGCGCCGGCCACTTCACCAAGATGGTCCACAACGGCATCGAGTACGGCATCATGCAGGCGATCGCCGAGGGCTTCGACATCATGAAGGGCGCGAACAACGCGACCGTCGAGGAGCAGCACCGCATGGAGCTCCCCGTCGCGGAGATCGCCGAAGTGTGGCGCCGTGGCTCGGTCCTGTCGTCGTGGCTGATCGATCTCACCGCGAAGGCGATGGTCGCGGATCCCAAGCTCGAGAAGTTCACTGGCAGCGTCCAGGACTCCGGCGAAGGTCGCTGGACCGTCAACGCCGCGATCGAAGAGGCCGTCTCCGCCGACGTGATCGCCGCGTCGCTGTTCGTGCGGTTCCGGTCGCGCCAGGACCACTCGTTCGCCGAGAAGCTCCTGTCCGCGATGCGCTTCCAGTTCGGCGGTCACGTCGAACAGAAGCCCTGATCGTGAAGACGCAGAAGTTCGCCGATCTCGACGCGCTGTCGAGAGCCGCTGCCGACGAGTTTATCTCGCTGGTCGTGGCCCAGCCCGAGGGCGCGCCGTTCCACGTCGCGCTGTCCGGCGGTTCGACGCCGAAGAAGTTATTCGACGTGCTCGTCGCGCGCGGTCGCAATGCTCTGCCCTGGGAACGCGTCGAGCTGTGGTGGGGCGACGAGCGCTGCGTGCCGCCCGAGCATCCCGATTCGAACTACGGGATGACCAAGGCGCATCTGATCGATCCGCTGCAGCTGGGTCCCGCGAAGATCCATCGGCTCGCGGGTGAACGCCCACCGATCCAGGCCGCGCAGGAGTACGAGAGCGCGCTGGTCGGTGCGCTCGGGGCACCGCCGATCTTCGATCTCGTGTGGCTCGGCATGGGCCCCGACGGGCACACCGCATCGCTGTTTCCCGGCAGCGCGGGCGTGCGCGAGAAGCAGGCGTTCGTGATCGCAAACGAGGTGGACTCGCCGCTCACGCAGGGCCCGACCACGCGGTTGAGCGTGACGTTCCCCGTGATCGATGCCGCGCGCCGCGTGCGGTTCCTCGTGGGTGGCGCGGACAAAGCTGCGACACTCGCCGAGGTCGCGACAGGTCCGAACGAGAGGTATCCCTCGTCGCTGGTCGCCGCCGCTGACACGGTGTGGTTGATCGACGAGGCCGCAGGCCAGAAGCTTGGATCAAAGTCGTGATCCTCGCGGGCGATATCGGCGGAACCAAGACCACGCTTGCACTCTGCGACGATCAGGGCGTTATCCAGCGCGAAGCCACCGAAGCGAGCAATGGCTTCGAGTCGCTCGAAGACGTGATCACGAAGTTCGTACCCGGTGAGATCACCGCGGCATGCTTCGGTGTCGCCGGGCCCGTCGTCGAAGGCACGGCGAAGATCACGAATTTGCCGTGGACGATCGCGCAGAGCTCGCTCGAGAAGAAGCTTCACGCGAAGGTCAAGCTGCTCAACGACCTGCAAGCAACTGCGCTGGGTATGCTCGTGTTGCCGGAGTCCGCGTGGAAGATCCTGCAAGCAGGCGCACGCCCCGAGCATGGAACGATCGCCGTGATCGCACCGGGCACCGGGCTCGGCGAAGCGCTGCTCTTCCACGACGGTCGCGCCTACCAGGCCCTGCCCTCCGAAGGTGGTCACGCGGACTTCGCACCTGCGACCGACGAAGAGATCGAGCTCCTGCGCTTCTTGCGCGGCAAGTACGGCGATCACATCAGCAACGAGCGCGTGCTCTCGGGCAACGGCATCGGTGACCTCTACGACTTCTGTCGAATGGAGGCGGGCCGTGACGATGCCGCCCTCGAGCTCGGTGATCGCAATGCCGCGATCTCGAAAGCAGGGCTCGCGAAGACCGATCCGTGTGCGGTGCACGCGCTCGAGCTCTTCGCCTCGATCCTCGCCGGCGAAGCGGGCAACCACGCCCTGCGCGGCCTCGCACTCGGTGGCATCGTGATCGGTGGCGGTATTCCGCCGAAGCTCCTGTCCGTGCTCGAAACCTCGACGTTCCTGGATCGACTGAGCGCGAAGGGTCGGTTTCACGCGTGGATGCGTGTCCTCTCGGTGCGCGTCGCACTCGAACCCCGCGCGGCGCTGCTCGGTGCCGCGCATCAGGCCTCGTTACTCTCGTAAGGACACATGCCGGAACAGCCCAAGCGCAAACCTCCTAGCTCGTCGGTCGTCGGCGAGATTCTCGGCACGGCTTCGACGAAGCGCAAGAGGCCCGAGCCCGCCGCGATCGTGATTTTCGGCGCCACCGGCGACCTCGCAGGTCGCAAGCTCGCACCCGCGATCTACAACCTCCAGGTCGATGGCGCGCTCACCGATCCGACCTTGATCATCGGCGTGTCACGTACCCCGATGCCCGCGATCGAATTTGCCGAGAAGATCAAACCGAAGGTCGAGGAGTTTTCGCGCCAGAAGGTCGATCCCGCGCAGTGGGATAAGTTCGCGAGCGCGATCGATTACGTCGGCGGTGAGTTCGGAGACGACGCGGTCTACGAGAAGCTCAAGGAGCGGCTCGATGCCGCGAAGACCAAGGGGACCAAGGGGAACCGGATCTTCTACCTCTCCACCCCGCCGTCGGCGTTCGCGCTGATCCTGGAGAAGCTCGAGAAGCACAAGCTGCTCGAGAAGAAGGTCCAGGCACCCGGCGTTCCCGCCTGCCGGATCATCGTCGAGAAGCCGTTCGGTCGCGACCTCGCCTCCGCGCGCGCGCTCAACGAGATGATCGGCAAGTACGTCGACGAGTCGCAGATCTATCGTATCGACCATTACCTCGGCAAAGAGACCGTCCAGAACATCTTGGTGCTGCGGTTCGGCAACTCGATCTTCGAGCCGATCTGGAACCGCAACCACGTCGATCACGTCGAGATCACGGCGGCCGAATCGATCGGCATCGAGGGTCGAGGCAACTTCTACGAACAGACCGGTGTCGTCCGCGATATCATCCAGAATCACTTGCTCCAGGTGATGGCGCTCGTGACGATGGAAGTGCCGGCCTCCTTCTCCGCCGACGACGTCCGCGACGAGAAATCGCAGCTCTTGCGCACGATCCGCAACATGTCGCTCAACGACGTCGCGAACTCGTGCGTGCGCGGCCAGTACCGCGGCTATCGCGAGGAGCGAGGCGTCGCGCCCGATTCGCAGACGCCGACGTACGCCGCGATGCGGTTCATGATCGACAGCTGGCGCTGGCAAGGCGTGCCGTTCTATCTGCGCGCCGGCAAAAAGCTCGCGGAGCGGCTCACCGAGGTGAACATTCACTTCAAGGCCGTCCCGCTCGTGCTGTTCAAAGATGAAGCCGCGGGCGGCGTGCTGCAGCCCGCGGTGCTCTCGCTGCGGATCCAGCCGCACGAAGGCATCTCGCTGCGATTCGTCGCAAAGGTCCCGGGCGAGAACATCAACGTCGGCAATGTCGTGATGAACATGACCTACGCCGATGCGTTCAATCGCCCGATCGCGGAGGCCTACGAGCGGCTCTTGCTCGACTGCATGCGCGGCGATGCAACGCTCTTCAATCGTCGCGACTCGGTCGACCGCGCATGGGAGCTGATCCAGCCCGTGTTGCAAGTCTGGGAAGCGACGCCCGGTGTCCACCTCTACGAGGACGGGACGCAGGGTCCCTCAGCCGCCGACGAGATGATGGGTCGCGAAGGCACGTCCTGGCGCGAGCTCGTCCCGCAGCACTAGGCTCGAACGGATCGGACGAGGGCGGGCCGAGATCCGACGTACCGACGCAGGCAGAAAATGACGTAGACCCCAACGCGCAACGTTTCGCCGCGAGGTCCGTGAACGCCGCGGCGCACCCGTTGGAGCCGAAGGTCAAGGCGAAGACCTCTTCGCTCCGTCTGATGCTGTGTCGCGCTCGCTAGCGTCAGTTGCCGGCGGTCTCGACGGTGATCCACGCGTTCACCGCCGTGGTGAACGCGGCGAGCGTCGGCGTCGTCGTCGCGCTGAGCTTGCCACCCGCCGGGTGCGCTGCATCCTGACCCGGCGTCGGCGCGAGCAACACGCCGCTCGATGCCTGGGTCTGGAAGTTCACGTGAGCGCGAACCTGGAGACAGGTGTTGTTATCGGTCGTCGTGGCGAGGCCCGAGAGATCCATCGCGTTCTTTGCGCCGGCGTTCGCTCCGCCGTGACAGCTCACGCACACCGGCGAGAGCACCGGCTTGACCTTCGCGAGGAACGAAGCAAAGCCGTTCGTGCCACAACCTGACGAGGGCGGCGGCGCCGTGCTGCCCGGGTGATACGGATCCGCGACCTTGAACGTGATCGACAGTCGATGATCGGAAGGGAAGCCGATAAACGCCGCGGCACCTGCACCGATGTGATCGCAGCTCGGACCCGGGCATGTCGGCGTCGTCGTCGTGGCGGCGAGGTTGAGCTTGACCGCGAAGAACCGATCGAGCGTGTCCGGAATCGGATTGCCGGTCGTTGGCCACGACACGAAGAGCGGATGCTCGAGGTACACGCCCTGTGTCGATGCCCTCACGTAGATATCGGAGAGGTAAAGGCTATCGGAGAGCTGTTGCGCGACGAAATCGATCGTCGCGCCCGTGAGACCGACGTCCTTGAGATCGATGTGGTTGATCGGGCACGTCGAATCGACACCCGCCACACCACCCGTGCAGATGAGCGGCGTGATCTTCGCGGTCGTGATCGTGACTTCGGTCGTACCGGTCGCATTCGCCGCATCCTTCTCGGCCTGCGCCCAGCTGAGGATGTTCGAGGTCTGGGTCGCATCGAGGGCGGGCGTGCCTTCGTGGGCGCCCTTGCTGAGCACCCGACTCGACTGAGGTGCATCGATGTTGACGACGGTCGGCGTCCACGCGAGCAGCGTGGTCCGCATGGTGCCTTCATCTGTCGCCTTCACGAACGCCGGAGCTGCGACCATGCTGCCGCCGTGGCACGCGATGCACACGGTGTTGAAGGTCGGATACGCATCGTCGTGCCACTTCTGCTTCGCGATCGCCTGCTCGGGCGTCCCGGTCCCGGTCGTCCCGTCGTCGTCTCCGGTGATGGAGCCGGTGCAGGCTGCGAGCGCGAACACGAGAGCAACAGCGGTCGTCTTCATGGTCAATTCCCCCTGAGGCACGTAGAGCAACGGCTGTGCCGACCTTGTAGCTAGGCCAAGACCCCAATTTGGTTACATGAACCTCAGATCTCTGAGGACCCGCCGCCGCACATCTTTGTGGGCAGAGCGCGGAGGCCGGGGCCTACCTGGCCTCGAGTACTGCGATCTTCGCGAGGCGCCGCACGTGGCGCTCCTCGTGCGTGAAGGTCGCGCGGAGGAACGCGCCGACGAGCTCTGGCACGAGCTCCGGGCCAATGATCCGCGCGCCGAGCACCAAGATGTTCATGTCGTCGTGCTCGACGCCTTGATGCGCGGAGTAGGTGTCGTGGCATACCGCGGCGCGAATCCCGCGCAGCTTGCACGCCGCGACCGAGGCACCGACGCCACTGCCACACAGCAAGACGCCCCGATCGCAGCGGCCCGCGCTCACCGCTTCACCGAGCGCCTGCGCGTAATCGGGATAATCGACCGGCGCGGTCGAGTTGGTGCCGAGGTCGAGGGTCTCGTGGCCGAGCGCCAGGATGACCCCCATCACCCGCGCTTTGAGCGGGAACCCGGCGTGATCGACCGCTACACCGACCTTCATACAAGGACGATAGCGCTAGTTACAAAGAAGCGCTTGGCTGATCGCGCGGACCTCGTCGAGGCCACCCTTGTAGAAAACACCCCGCGGGCTGGCTCTAGACTGGTTTGTGAAGCGCGTCCCGCCAGCCTCGGGTCCAGGCTGCCGCGCTATCGGCCCACACCACTCGACGCAGGCCCTCGTTGCGCGAGATCCGGTCCGGCAGCTCGGCGCGCAGCGCGCGATCGAGATCCGTCGCGACGCCGTCGACATGGTAGGGGTTCGTGACGATCGCGTCGGTCATTCGCTCCGCCGCGCCGCAGAACCGCGACAGCACGAGCACGCCAGGATCCGCGGGATCCTGCGCCGCGACGAACTCCTTCGCGACGAGGTTCATGCCGTCGCGCAGCGGTGTGACCAAGCCAACATCGGCGAACCGATAGAGCTTCGCGAGCGTGTCTTGATCGTAGGAGCGGTAGAGGTAACGGACCGGTGTCCAATCTGCCTCGCCGTACGCGCCATTGATCCGACCAACGAGCGACTCGACGCGCGAGCGCAATGCACCGTAGTCGGGCACATCGGCACGGGTCGGCACCGAGACCTGGATCAGCGAGACCTTGCCGCGCCACTCGGGAAACCTCTCGAGCATGCGCGCGAACGCTTCGAGCCGCTCCGGGATGCCCTTTGAATAATCGAGACGATCGACACCGAGGATCAACTTGCGACCACTGAGCATGGTCTCGTACGAGCCGAGCTCGGTCGTCGCCGTGCTCGACGCCGCCTCCGCGATGCGATCCGGATCGATGCCGACCGGGATGGTCCGCGTGACCTTGCTCGCGCGCACCGCGGCATCGCTTCCGAGTAAACCCTTTGCCGTCGCGACCAAATTCTCGCGCCAGCGGTCACACTGCACGCCGATGAGATCGTACGCGAGCAACGCCTCGACGACCTCGGCCGACCACGGCAGCGTCGCGAAGATATCGAGCGGCATGAACGGCACGTGGAGATAAAAGCCACGCGCACCACGATGGCCGAGCTTGCCAAGCTCGCGTGCGACGAGCATCAGATGAAAGTCCTGAACCCAGACCTCGGCGTTATCGCCGCCGACCTGCTGGATCGCTTGCGCGTACGCGTGATTGACCTCTTGATAACAGACCCATTCGTCGTCGACGTAGCGCACGCGACCGAGGAACCCGTGCAGGAGCGGCCACAGGCTCTGGTTGCAGAACCCTGCATAGAACCGCTGCCGCCAGGTCGCCGGATAATCAAACTGCGCGCGCGAGATCGGATCGCCGTGCTCGAGCCGGACGCGCAAGCCGGGCTCGCGTTCGAGCCCGCTCCAGCCGAGCCAGATACCCTGTGTCTCGCGCAGCGCCGGCGCGATCGCCGAAACCAAGCCGCCAACTTCTTTCCCGCGACCGGCGGCGAGGTTCGGTAGCCGGTTCGAGACGACGACAAGCTTCGGCTCGCCGCGTGGCGCGTCGGGTTGCGCGAGTGCGAGGAACGGTGCCGTGACATGACGTCGCTGTCGAGCTTCGACCAGCCAGGCGAGGAATTTGTGGACCGCTGCCACATCGGGGAGCCGGAAGGTCGCGCCGGTCAGCCGCGGCTCGACCGCGACGAGGATGCCGAGATCCTGATCGCGCAGCGACCCGAACATGTCCTCATCGGTGGTGTCGTCGCCGATCGCGAGCACCATCGAATTCGCCGGGCCGCGACCGCGCAGCCAGCCGAGCGCGACACCTTTGTGGGCCGCGCGATGGCGAATCTCGATCGCCTCGACGACCGCCAAGCGCTCGAGCTCGCCATTTGTCTCGAGCCATTCGTCGACGAGGATCTCGGCCGCGTTCGAAATCTGAGCGTGCTCCGCGCTGCCCACGAGCCGCCAGTGCAAGCACACCGAACATGATTTGCGCTCGACGATCGTGCCCTGATATCGCGCGGCGAGCGATCGCAACGACCGTTCGATCTCGTCGAGCTGAGGCACGGGTGGAAGCGCGGCCTCCCACACGCCATTTCCGCAGCGCCATACGCCGTGCTCGGCCGCCAGCGCGACGTTGGGGAACCGCGCGGGCAAATCTTCCATCATGTCGCGCGGCCGGCCGCTGACGAGACCGAGCGTCACGCCGGGCGAGGTCGAAAGTGCGCTGACGAGCGCCGCCGTATCTCCATCGATCTTCGCGTCGTGTGGAGTCGGAGCAAAGGGGATCAACGTGCCATCGAGGTCGAGCGCGATCACGAGCGACGGCGCGGACGCCACGTGATGCCAATCAACCACGGTGGCCGCTTGTCATAAAGAAGGCCAACCACGAGCTTCGTTGTGGCAAAATCGCACACCGAGCGGGTGCGCGCGCACGCCGCGCCGTGGCGGCGCGAGAGTGTACGAAACGTCATTTTGTGAGAAGCGTTACAAACGACGTACCAGGTACGTCAGCTTTACCCCCGAATCCGCGACGTGACCTCCTCGGCGCTCGAGCCGGCCTCAAGACCGCGTGGCCAACGACTCATGCTGCTTCAGGAGCATCCGCATGACGAGAGCGACGAGTACGCGACTTCGGGACAACGCGGTACGCGGCAGCGAGAACCTTGCCCACACTCGCAACGATCCCTCGAACCGCTTCATCGTGCCTCCGACGCTCGAGCGCGACCACCCGCTCGTCGAGCGTGTGGTGCGCACGGCAGGGAACTCCCATGCCAACGCTCCCGACCACGGCTTCGACGCGCCCGGCGCCGATCAACTCGTTATCAGCAGGTTCGGCGTCCATGAACTTCGCAGCGCGAAAGGTCAGACAGCGCGCCAGCGGGTGTGTGGCACTCTCTGGTGAGCGCTAAAGCCATATCTCCCATCGGTTACAAACCGGCACGCGCTTCGCAACGTGCTGGATCATGATCCCCGTAGCTTCTGATCTCGAACCCGGCTCGGTCGTCGGCTCGTATCGGATCGAACGAGAGATCGGGCGTGGCGGCATGGGCAAGGTCTACAAAGCCGCGCACTGCGTGCTCCCGCGCAGTGCCGCCATCAAGATCATGCACCCCGAGTTGTGCCGACAACCCGGGATGGCCACACGGATGGTCCAGGAGGCGTCGATCCTCGAGGACATCCGGCACGCGGGCCTGGTTCGCGTCTACGAGTGCAACATTCTGCCGGACCATCGGCCGTACATCGCCATGGAGTATGTCCAAGGCGAGACCCTCACGCAGAAGCTCGGTGTGGCGGGCAAGTTACCGTGGACCGACGTTGCCGCCCTTCTCGGCGATGTAGCTGACGTGCTCGCTGCCGTGCACACCCGCGGCGTCGTGCATCGTGATTTGAAGCCAGATAACTTGATCATGACGCCCGCGGATCCTGACTATCCACTGCGCTTGATCGACTGGGGCGTTGCACGGCTCGGTCCGGTCGGCCGTCTGACGATGGAAGGCATGACGCCAGGCACACCAATCTACATGTCGCCGGAGCAAGCGTCGGGGCAGCACATCGCCGCACCATGCGATATCTACTCGCTCGGCGTGATCGCCTACGAAGTGCTCACCGGGCAACCGCCCTTCGACGGCCGCACGCTCGCCGAGGTCGTGTGCAAGCACATCACGAGCAAGCCGGCGCGGTTGGCCGACAAGTGCAACGCTCCCGCGAAGCTGTGCGAGCTCGTGCATCGCATGCTCGACAAGGACCCTGCGCGCCGTCCGATGGCAGTCGAGACTCGCCAGTTGTGCAATGTCATCCTGCGCGCGCTCGATACCGTCTCGAACAACTCCGACGACGACATGGAGATCACGGTGATCGAGGGCGTAGAACCGGGCCCTGCCGAGCTCGAGTTTGGCGTCACCGAGCTGCTGCCGACGATGCGTAAACCGCGCTGGACTCCTCAGCTCGACGTGAACTTCGCTCCCCCGCGCAAGCCGATCACTCCGAAGAACGAACGCGACCAGGTCTCCGGCGAAATCATTCCGCCGCGGCGCTTACTCAGATAAAACGAAAGGAACTGTCATGACTACCAAGGTTGATGTGGTGAACGAGCTAGAGACCCGGTTCGATGGGCTCAAAGACAACATGAAGCACCTGGTCGACGAGGTGCCGGCCAAGGCGTCAGCGATCCGCGCGCAGGCTATGAATTCGATCGAGTACATCGGCCGCCAGATCAAGAAGCACCCGATCGCCGCACTCGGCATCGCGTTCGGCGCCGGCTTCCTCGTGATGCGCCTCATCCGTAGGTGATGTATGGAATCGCCAAAGCTTCTTCTACCGAAACTCGAGAAGCTCGCAGAGAGCCCGTGGGCGCTCGTCGCTTTCGGCGCGCTCGCAGGCGTCTGGCTCGCGAGCCTTGGCGAGGGCAGCAGCAGGGCAAGTGAAGAGCGCGGGCTTGTTGCAGGTCTGCTGGGCGGACTCGTGCTGAAGACGGTGCGCGATGTGGCCCTCAGCCAGATGGGCAAGATCGCGCAGACGTGGCTCGCAGAGAAACCGACACAGTCGTCGGCTCCCTCGCCGTTCGCGAGCTAGCCGGC
>Ga0123338_10000316_pt1 | contig 50176 bp, 50 predicted proteins | sample grotaG_FD_89793 | JGI IMG/M metagenome (GOLD analysis project Ga0123338, IMG submission 89793) | Glacier valley bacterial and archeal communities from Borup Fiord, Nunavut, Canada, to study Microbial Dark Matter (Phase II) -... | ecosystem: Environmental > Aquatic > Freshwater > Ice > Glacier ... | reverse complement strand
GTCCGGCTCGTCGCCGACCTTCCCGAGCAGTACCTCGACGAACGCCAAGCTGACTTGCGCAACCGCTCGTATGTCGAGAGCTACCGCTGGTTCGCGGGACTCGTTGTGCTGCTGTGCTCGGCTGGACTTCTCGCATTCATCGTGCTCGGGGAAGACCCGGACACGTGGAAGGTCGCAGTGAGTTACAACGCCGTCATGGGACTGTTTTGGATGCTCGAAGCCGCAGCCCTCAGCATCCCGTCGATCGTCCTCGCGCTCCGCGACCGCGAACCGCCGCGCTAGGCCCGAGCGTCCACTGGCGCGACTATCCGAACTTGCCGGAGACGTAGTCCTCGGTCGCCTGCACGCTGGGCTTGGAGAACATCGTGGTGGTGTCGTCGTACTCGATGAGCTTGCCGGGCTTGCCGGTTCCGGCGATGTTGAAGAACGCAGTGCGGTCAGAAACGCGGGATGCCTGCTGCATGTTGTGCGTCACGATCACGATCGTGTACTCCTGCTTGAGCTCCTCGATGAGGTCTTCGATCGCGAGAGTCGAGATTGGGTCGAGCGCCGAGCACGGCTCATCCATGAGGATCACCTCAGGAGATACCGCGATCGCGCGCGCGATGCACAACCGCTGCTGTTGTCCACCCGACAGGCCCGAACCCGGCAGCCCGAGCCGATCCTTAACCTCGTTCCAGAGGTTGGCGCCCTGCAAGGACTTCTCGACGAGCGCATCGCCGTCAGACTTCGACATGCGGCGATTGTTGAGCTTGACGCCGGCCAGCACGTTGTCGCGAATGGACATCGTGGGGAACGGGTTCGGGCGCTGGAACACCATCCCGACCTGGCGCCGCACGAGCACCGGGTCGACTCCGGGGCCATACAGGTTATTGCCGTCGACGAGGACTTCGCCCTCTACCCACGCGCCGGGGATCACCTCGTGCATGCGATTGAGGGTTCGCAGGAACGTGCTCTTGCCGCAACCGCTCGGGCCGATGAATGCCGTCACCGTGCGCGGTTCGATCGTGAGCGTGACGTCTTCGACAGCCTTGAATTTGCCGTAGTAGACGTTGAGGTCGTTGACCTCGATGCGCTTAGACACTGGGCTTCCTTTTCTGTGCGGCGGGACTGTGTTGCGACCGGCTCAGCGGCCGAGCTTGGGGGAGAAGATGCGCGCGATCAGGCGCGCGATGAGATTAAGTGCCATCACGATGAGGATCAGGGTGAGTGCTCCGGCCCAGGCTCGATCAAGGTATGGGTCGACATTGCGGCCCGGGTTTGCGTACTGCGTGTAGACGAAAACGGGGATCGTCATCATCCGCTCGTTGAAGAGGTCGTAGTTCATGCTCGAGGTGAACCCCGCGATGATCAGAAGCGGCGCGGTTTCTCCGATCACGCGCGCAATCGCGAGTGTGATACCCGTAGTGATGCCCGCGATCGACGTGGGGATGACGATCCGCACAATGGTCAGCCACTTGGGCACGCCGAGCGCATACGCGGCCTCGCGCAGCTCGTTCGGAACGAGCTTGAGCATCTCCTCGCTTGAGCGAACGACGACCGGGATCATCAAGAGCGATAGCGCCACCGAGCCGCCGAACCCAAACCGGATGCCCGCGTTGCCCAGAATCAGAGAGAAGAACGCGAAAGCGAATAGCCCCGCAACGATTGAGGGGATTCCCGTCATGACGTCGACAAAGAATGTGATTGCGCGTGCGAGTGGCCCGCGACCATACTCGACCAAATAAATCGCTGTGAGGAGTCCGACCGGCACCGAGATGAGCGTTGCCATTCCGGTGATGAGGAGGGTTCCGACGATTGCGTGGAGCGCTCCACCCCCGGCGTCAACGACGTTGCGCATCGATGTCGTGAGGAACAACAGGTCGAACCGCGCCAATCCATTCGCGACGACCGTGTAGAGCAGCGAGATCAGCGGGAGCAGCGCGATGATGAACGCCGACGACACGAGCGCTGTGACGAGTCTGTCCTTCGCCTGGCGCACTCCCTCGACGAGGTAGGCGATCACGAAGATCAGGATGTCGAAGAGGATCGTGCCCAAAAACAGCGCGAGGGCGATATTGAATGCTGCACCGCTACTCAGGTCCATGATGGCGACAATTGCGCTCGTGACGGCCCAGCTTCCACCCAAGAGCACCCACGGGGACCAGCCCGGCAGTCGACCGGCCGTGAGGATATTTGCCAGCGGGGGTACCGACGTGTCGGTCGTCATCAGTTGGCTCCCGAGAATGCTTTGCGGCGGTTGATAACGATTCGGGCGATCGAGTTGATCACGAGTGTGATCACGAACAGGATCAAGCCCGTCGCGATGAGCGCATTGACGCCAACACCGCTCGCCTCGGGAAAGTTGAGGGCGATGTTTCCGGCGATGGTCGAGGGGTTTTGCGAGCCGGTCAACACGAAACTAATGACGTTGGCGGGGGAGAGCACCATCGCAACCACCATCGTCTCGCCGAGTGCTCGACCGAGCCCAAGCATGGCTGCCGAGATGATCCCGGGGCGGCCGAACGGCAACACGGCAATCTGGATCATTTCCCAGCGGGTCGCCCCGAGTGCCAGAGCGGCTTCTTCGTGGAGGGTGGGAGTCTGAAGAAAAATTTCGCGGCTGAGCGCGGTAATGATCGGCGTGATCATCACTGCGAGGACGATCGCCACGGTGAGGATAGTGCGCCCGGTGCCTGAGACCGGCGGGGCGAATAGCGGGATCCAGCCGAGGTTGGTCACGAGCCACTCGTACAGAGGTGTGACCAGTGGTGCCAGCACCTTGATGCCCCAGAGGCCGAAGACCACGGAAGGCACCGCGGCGAGTAGGTCGATGATGTAGCCGAGGCCCTGAGCGACGCGCCGAGGGGCGAAGTGCGAGATAAAGAGCGCGATGCCGAGTGAGATCGGCAGGGCCATAAGCAGTGCAAGGAATGCGGCCCAGACAGTGCCAAAAGCGAGCGGGCCGACGTAGGCCCAGAAGCTCGATGGCGAACCCTTGAGTGTCGCCGGGTCTGCGATTAGTGCCGGAATGCTCTCGACGACGAGAAACAGAGCAACCGCGGCCAGCGCCACCAGAATGAGCACCCCGGCCACCACAGTCGTGGTCGAGAAGATGCGGTCGGCGGGACGCACAGTCGAACGCGGCGTCTTGGCGGGCTTCGTCATTGCAATGATCCGCAGTCCATCTGTTCGGCTGTGTGGGTGAGGGGCGTCGCGGGCGACGCCCCAAGTCTGTCGGGCTGCGATCAGACGCGCAATGCGCGTCGACCACAGCCCGACAGTTACTTTGTGGTGTTACTTGATGGTTGCGATCGCGGTGGCGATCTTCGCCGAGGCGTCAGCCGTCAGGGGCGCCGAACCGGCCGAGCTGGCCGCGGTGGCCTGGCCGCCAGTGCCGGTGACGTAGGAGAAGTACGCCGACACGAGGGGAGCCATAGTCGGGTCCACGAACGAGGTGCAGGTGATGAGGTAGCTCACGAGCACGATCGGGTAGTGGGTCGAGTCCGTGGTTACGCGGTTGATCTTGATCGCGAGGTCGGTCGCAGCGCGGCCGGCGATCGGGGTGGACGCGGCGACGACCGCTGCAGCGGCGTCAGCGGTGGGAGCAGCGAAACCGGTGCCGACTCCGACGGAGACGATGCCGAGCTTGCCGGCCTTGGACGCGTCCGCGTAGCCGATGGTGTCGGTGCCGTTGGTGACAGCGTCAACAACACCCGAGGTTCCCTGAGCGGCTTCGCCGGTCTTGTAAGGGAACGTCTGCGCAGCCTTGGCATCCCACACGGTCGGTGCGGCCTGTGCAAGGTAGTCGGTGAAGTTGGCGGTGGTGCCCGAGTCATCCGAACGGTGAACGGCATTGATGGTGGTCGACGGAAGCGTTACGCCCTTGTTGGTGGCGGCGATCGCCGGGTCGTTCCACGTGGTGATGGTTCCCTTGAAGATTCCCGCGATCGTGTTGGGGTCAAGGTTGAGGGTGCTGATGCCCTTGACGTTGAAGATGATCGCGATCGGCGAGATGTAGCTCGGGACCTCGACGTAGCCGGTGGTCGGGTTGCAGCCGGTGAATCCAGCCGCGATCTCAGCGTCGCTGAGGGCCGAGTCGGAGCCGGCGAATGCGACGCCGCCCGCGATGAATGCCTTGCGGCCCGCGCCAGAACCGGCGGGGTCGTAGTTGACGGTCACCTTGGGGTTAGCGGTCTGGAATGCCGCGATCCATGCGGTCTGAGCCGCGCCCTGGGCCGACGAGCCTGAGCCGCTGAAAGTACCGGAGAGGTTGCTCACGGTGGCCGAGGGGCTGGGAGCTGCGGACTCGTTGGCCGCGCAGGAGGAGAGGAGGATTGTGCTGGCAAGAGCAATGGCACCGATAGTGCCGAATCGCGCAAGCTTCATGGACGGAGTGTTCACTGGTTCCCTTTCGGAATGTGTGTCTCGGTTTGCTGGGATTGGGGGCGTGTGGGCCCACCCATAGAACCTACGCAGGCCGATTTACCCGTTTTGGCCACCGCGGTGAACGGAGGGTTAACAACGCCCCAACTCTCAGATTTTTGCATGGAGAGCAAAGAGTCTGACGCCTACGCGAGGCCGGAGGAGTGCGTTTCGATCGCGACGATGCCGCCCCGCGGATTCTCGAGCGAGATGTGCGCGACGCTAAATTCACCCGTCGCGAGGGATGCGGCTTCCCGCAGTGCCGCGGTCGGCGCGGTATCGGTGAGCCGCACGAGCTCGCTGAGGATCTGTGGAATCACGGGCCCGTGACTGCACAACACCGCCGTCTTTCGCTTGGCGAGCCTTCGCGACACCATTTTTGTCACCGCTGTTCGCCCCAGTTCGAATGAGTCTTGACTGATGTTCTCCTTCGGGCGAATGTCAAGGGACGTGAGCTGGGCGAGCGGCGCGACCGTTGCGAGACACCGCGCCGCGGTGCTGCTGATGATCTTGCGCGGTGCGTACGCCGCGATTCCCGGCGCAATGCTTGCCGACTGGTCAACTCCGCGCTGCATCAACGGACGACTTGCGTCGGGTCCGTCCCAAGCCGTCGGGGCGACGGCTTTGCCGTGCCGCACGGTGATGAGCGCGAACGTGCGAGCACGACCATCGGCGAGGCGAGCGGCGAATCGATCGATGATATCGACGTCGTGCGGGTAGGTGAGTCTCTTGCGCGCCTTGTCGAGCGGCAGCCATTCGAGCGCTGCGATTTCGGCGTTAGAGGTGAAAGTCGCGAGCTCAAGCGCATGTTCGTCGATCTCCGTCGACCAGTAGTGCACGACCTTGTCCCGACCGCCCGGCAGAACGTACTCGACCGTACCGAGCGGCGCTCCGAGGGTAATGCCAAGACCGGTCTCCTCGAGAATCTCGCGAACAGCGGTTTCGGGAAGTGTCTCTCCCGGGTCGACTTTGCCCTTGGGAAGCGAGATGTCGGCGCGATCGCCACGGTGAACAACAAGTACCCGGGCCGTGCCTCCCACTAGGCGCCAACACAGAGCGCCTGCCGCGAGGATCGGCGGTTGCCGAGCAGTCACGACATAATCCCGCTGCGCTTGCGCTGCGAGATCTGCTTCATGAGCACATTTTGTAGGTCCTGCAGAGGCGTGCCGTTCTCGGCGCGGTCGTGCCGTGTCCACGTTCCCGTGGAATCGAGCCACCACGATGACGTTTCGTCCGACATCGCGAGGTCGAGCAGGTCACTCAACTCCTTGATGTGCTCAGGGGCGGTGATACGCACTAGCGCCTCTACTCGCCGATCCAAGTTGCGATGCATCATGTCTGCGCTGCCGATGTAGATCTGAGGATCGCGGTTATTGAGGAAGTAAAACACCCTCGCGTGTTCCAGGTAGCGGCCGAGTATTGAGCGCACGCGGATGTTTTCGCTCAGTTCGGGCTGGCCCGGTCTCAGCCCGCAGATTCCGCGCACAATGAGCTCGACCGGAACTCCGGCTGCGCTCGCGCGATACAGCGCATCGATGATCGCTTCGTCGACGATCGAATTGAGTTTGATCCGGATTCCGGACGGCAGTCCCGCTCGAGCGTTCTCGGTCTCGACGGCGATTCGCTTAAGGAGGCCTTTGCGCAAGTGCAACGGTGCCACGAGCAGCCGCTTGAACTTCTTCTCGATCGCGTAGCCGGACAGTTCGTTGAACAGTCGGGTGAGGTCTTTGCCCACCTGATCGTCTGCGGTGAGAAGTCCGAGGTCCTCATAGATACGGCTCGTCTTCGGGTTGTAGTTGCCCGTACCGATGTGGCTGTAGTGGCGAAGTTGCCCGTTTTCCTGGCGCACGACGAGTGCGAGCTTGCAGTGAGTCTTGAGCCCAACGAGGCCGTAGACGACGTGCACGCCGGCCTTCTCGAGTTTGCGCGCCCAGTTGATGTTTGCAGTCTCGTCAAATCGCGCCTTGATCTCGACGAGCGCGAGCACCGCTTTGCCCGACTCGGCGGCCGCGATGAGTGCTTCGACAATCGGGCTGTCTCCGCTCGTGCGGTAGAGCGTCTGCTTGATGGCGAGGACGTCTGGGTCGGCAGCCGCTTGCTCGAGGAAGGCCTGAACGCTCGTCGCGAACGACTCGTACGGGTGGTGCAGCAGTACGTCTTGCCGGGAGATCGAGGCGAAGATGTCGGGCTCCGCGGTTGGTTCAGCCGGCAGCAGATTCACGCTTGTAGTCGGGACGTGGCGCGTGAACTTGAGCGCCGGTCGGTCGATTCGGTTCAGCGGAAAAAGTCCGCCAAGGTCGAGAGGCGCAGGCAGTTTGTAGACCTCTTGCTCGGTGATATCGAGCTCGCTCATGAGGAGGCCTAGGGTTACCGGGTCCATGTCGTCGGTGATCTCGAGGCGAATCGGAGGCCCGAAGCGTCGATTGAGGATCTGCTTCTCGAGCGCGAGGATCAGGTTCTCGGACTCATCTTCTTCGACCTCGACATCTTCATTGCGGGTGACCCGAAATTCGTGATGCTCAAGCACCTCCATCCCGGGAAAGAGGTCACCTAGGTGATTCGAGATGAGGTCTTCGAGCGGGATGTAACGGAGCTGGCCCTCCTCAAGCGGCGGCAGCTCGATGAACCGAGGCAACATCGGCGGAACCTTCAGGCGCGCGAACTCCTCCTTGCCGGTCTTGGGATTGCGCACACGGATGGACAGGTTGAGTGAGAGCCCCGAGATGTATGGGAAGGGATGCGCTGGATCAACGGCGAGGGGCATGAGCACGGGAAAGATCTGGCCCGCGAATGTCTCATTGAGCGCCAGTCGGTCGAGTTCGTCGAGGTCGCTCCACGCTTGAATGTGGATGCCCGCGGCATCCAACGCCGGCCGTACGCTCTCGCCGAAACATCTCGCGTGACGATCTTGTAGCTCGTGCGCTTTCGCGCTCACGTCGGCGAGAACGTCACTCGGCGCGCGTCCAACGTTGGTGGGTACTGCGAGCCCCGTGAGGATTCGACGCTTGAGACCTGCGACTCGCACCATGAAGAACTCATCGAGATTGCTCGCGAAGATTGCCAAGAAGTTCGTGCGTTCCAGCAGGGGAAGCGATTCGTCCTCTGCGAGCTCAAGCACGCGCTGGTTGAAGGCGAGCCAGCTCAGTTCTCGGTCGAGGAAGCGGTCGCTGGGCAGGGTTCCGTCGTCGATACTCGACGAGACGTCAAAGTCGTATTCGTCGAGCGAATCGGTCGCGACACCGGGTTCGGCGAGGCTGTCCTGACTGTCCATCCGATCATCCTGTCACCCGCTGATGAATCTGGGATGAACTCCCGCGCCCAAAACCGTGGCCGGGGCGATCAGCGCACGTAGTGGTACTGCCGATCCACGCTCGCCTCACCGAATCCGAGCGACTCGTACAGGGCAATTGCCCCAGCGTTGTCACCCTCGACATACAAGTGCGCCGAGCGGATGCCGCGTTCCGCGAGTCGCGCGAAACCCGCCGCCATGAGCGCGCGACCAATCCCGAGTCTCTGGCGATCGGGATCAACTCCGACGGCGTAGAACTCGCCCTCGTCCTCGACGACCTTCAGCCACGCGTACCCGGCGAGCTCGAGCCCGTCTTTGACGAGCAGAAAGTCGTCAGCGTCGAACCACGGCTCGGCAGCGGTCGTATCCAAGTCGGCGCGGGTGACAGCGCCCTGCTCGGGATGCGCGGCGAAAACCCGAGCGTTGAGTGCCACCCACGCGTCCGAATCCTCGATCGTGAAGGCGACGGCGGCTCCCCGCGAGCCGACCGGGGTCGGTTCGAGCCGCAGGTGCAGGAGCGTTCGGATCGACTCGAGCCCGTGATGGGCCGCCAAAGCGCGGGAGGCGGGGTGATCCCCGTGAGCCCAGAACAGTTTCGCGGTGCCCGAGCCTCCGCGCGACGGGTGCGTGAGCATGTCGAGCATGCGTGCGCCATGGCCGAAGCCACGGAATGCCGGATCGACGACGAATTCGGCCGCACCCTTCGAATCGAGGGCCGCACCTACCCGGTTACCATTACCGTCTAATTCCCACACGAGCTCACGGACGCCGTGCGCGAGCTGAATCAGCGCACCATCGGAGAAGGGCGGCGATCTATCGGCCGCGGTCGCTCGAACGATCAGGTCATCCAGCTCGGGAGAGTCGGTCATGCCTCGAAGGCTACTGCGTTGCGGCAGGGGTCGGGAGCCGCGGGGTGTCGTCGTCGTACACGTTGAATCGGTATCCGACGTTGCGGACCGTCCCGATAAGCGACTCAAGGTCGCCGAGTTTTGCGCGCAACCGGCGCACGTGAACATCTACCGTGCGCGTGCCCCCGAAGTAGTCGTAGCCCCACACCTCGCTCAGCAATTGCTCCCTCGTGAAGACGCGGGAGGGGTGGGTGGCGAGGAAGCGCAACAACTCGAACTCTTTGAAGGTGAGATCGAGCGGGCGGCCGTGAACCTTGGCAGAGTAACTCGCTTCGTCGATGACGACGCCCGAGGCCTGAATCTTCGAGCTTGACGAGTCCTGCGCCTGACGACCGAGTGCCAGGCGGATGCGGGCGTCGGCTTCTGCAGGTCCTGCAGACACCAGCAGGACATCGTCGACGCCCCAGTCGGCGGACACTGCGGTGAGTCCGCCCTCGGTGAGGATCAGGATGAGTGGCACAGTGACGCCCGTGGTCGTGAGGATTTTGCACAGCGACTTGGCGCTCGCGAGGTCTTGCCGCGCATCCACAAAGATGAGGTCGCACGCGGGAGCCGTGATGAGCGATGCGGGCGACGCGGGAATTTGCTTGGTGGTGTGGCTGAGCAGACCGAGGGCGGGCAGCACCTCGGTGTCGACCGCAGAGGTCAAGATCAACAGCTGCGCCAACGTGCCTCCAAAGTGGGTGCCACCAGTCTAGCTACGCCTTAAGATGGCGCCATGACGTGGCAATTCTTCAGCGTGCTTCCCGTGTGGGTAATCGCCACGGCGGGCGCCCTCGCCACGGGACTGGTTCTGCCTCATGAACAGCAGCTCACGTGGTTTGCGATCACACTGGCAACCGCAACGATTGCCGCATTCTGGATCCAACTCGCGATCAAGCGCAAGGACGGTTTCGTGGTGCGCGTGATGGCCGCCGTCGGCGGATCGGTCGTGATTCTCGCGGTGGCGACGGGCATCGCTGCGCTCGCGGGGTGAACCTGCGGCTGACGTAGGATTGAGCCATGCTTCTCGCGCTCGAGCTCTTCTTCATCGGCCTACTCGTGCTGGCAACGTTGTCAATCGGATTCGTCTCGGTCGTGGTGCTCGTCAATCTGTTTCGCGGCCAGCGCTAAGCGCCGGGGGTTCGGAGACAACACGGTGATTGAGCTTGATGCGGATATCCCCGCGGGCCTCGTGCCGCTGTCGTGGCTGATCGGCTTGTGGGAAGGCAGCGGGGTGGTCAATTATGCGGTCGGTGACGAGACACGATCCCTCGAATTCGGACAGCGTTTGAGCTTCACGCACGACGGACTTCCCCACCTGAACTACAGCTCGTACACCTGGCTGTTGGATGACCACCTGACGCCGCACGTAACGGAGACCGGCTACTGGCGCCTGAGTCGCGCCGCCGCAGAAGGTGATCCTGGTCCGGGGATGCTCACGGGAATCGGTGAGAAGCCATTCCTCACGCCTGACTCGGTTGAGACGCTTCGCAACGCCGACGACGGTTTCGACATCGAGGTGTCGCTCGTGCATCCCGGTGGAGTAAACGAACTGTACGTCGGACAAGTGAAGGGGCCGCGCATCGACCTCGCGACCGATGCGGTGCTGCGCACGGCAAACGCCAAGGAATATGTCGCGGCGACCCGCATCTACGGGCTCGTTGACGGGCATCTGCTGTGGGCGTGGGATATTGCGGCCCTCGGTCAAGACTTGCGCACACACGCTTCGGGAAGGCTCATTCGTGTCGAATAGTTCGCTACCGGGAGCGGTCGGCTCCCCTCCACAGCACTACGGCAATCCGCTCGGTGAGCAGCGGTTGCTCGCCGGGGGCAAGGCGATCGTCGACCTGTCAGACCGCGCGGTCATCACCGTCACGGGGCCGGATCGGCTCAGCTGGCTCGATTCATTGACGTCGCAAGAGCTCAAAGGAATGCTCCCGGGCGACTCGGCGGAGACGCTCTTGCTCGATCCCACTGGCCACCTCGAACACGCCATACGCGTCATCGATGACGGCGTGACCACCTGGTTACTGGTCGACGGAGAGCAGGGTGCTCCACTCCTGGCGTGGCTCGAGCGCATGCGCTTCATGCTGCGCGTTGAGATGGTTGATCGCACGCCAGACTTTGCCACGGTCGGCACCCTGGGCGCGCAGCAACTACCCGCCGCAGACCCGAACGGCGTTGCGCTGGTCTGGGTTGACCCGTGGGCGGATGTCGCGAGAGGCGGTCACCAGTACGCACTCGTCGAGCGCCACCCGGCCGCCGACTGGACCTATCGCGAAGTGCTCGTGGAGCGCGGCACAGACCTCTCGCTGTACCCGGCGGCGGGCATCCTCGCGCTCGAGGCTTTGCGAATCGCCGCGTGGCGCCCGCGGCTCGCCACCGAGTCAGACGAGAGGTCGATTCCGCACGAGCTCGACTGGTTGCGTTCGGCGGTGCATCTGGGCAAGGGCTGCTACCGCGGTCAGGAGACTGTCTCTAAGGTGCACAACCTCGGGCATCCGCCCCGACGACTCGTCATGCTGCACCTCGACGGATCCGAGGGCGTGCTGCCGCCGGCCCGGTCCCCCGTCGAGTTGGCGGACAAAGAAGTCGGCAAGGTGACTTCCTCGGCCCTGCACTGGGAGTTGGGTCCCATCGCGCTCGCGGTTGTGAAGCGATCGGTGGATCCGGAGGCCGACCTGCAGGTGGTCGCCGACGGCATCCGGATAGCCGCTGCACAGGAGATCATCGTGCCGCCCGACGCTGGCGCCGAAGCCAACGTGCCGCGCCTTCCTCGGCTCGGTGCGGTCAGCCGCGGCTGAGGTGGACGACCCGTCGGCGCTCCGCCGCCTCGAACGGCAAGTGCGACTGCGCGTGGATGCGCGGATGGCCGCGCGCCGGGTGTGGGATTCTGCACCGGCGATCGTGCAGATCGTTGCTGCCGTCGCGGCCGCATACTCGATCGCACACTGGGGCATCGGGCACGCGTATCCGGTCATGGCCGTCACCGTCACGATCAACTCACTCGGGTTGACTAGGGATGCCAGACCCAGCCGGGTGGCGATGACCCTCACCGGCATCCTCATCGGGGTCGCGCTCAGCGACGGTCTGTCGATTGTGCTCGGTAAGGGCCTCTGGCAACTCGTCGTCGTCTTGCTGGTCGTCTTCGTGATCGGGCGCGCCGTGTCGCCGAATCCGTCGTTCGCACTCGCCGCCGCCGTGCCGTCCGCTCTCGTGCTGATCCTCCCGGTGCCAGACGGAGGACCGTTCGGGCGCACCCTCGATGCGGTCGTCGGCGGTCTCATCGCGCTCGCCGCGACGGCGCTCATCCCGCGGCAGCCCGACCGGACCGCCGCACGCGATCGCAGGGTGCTCTTCGCGACCGTTGACGAGGCGCTCGGCTCGATCGTCGCAAGCCTCCGTGACGCGGACGAGGCAGCGGGAGAACTGGCGCTCGCTCGACTGCGACGAACTCAGCCTCTCATTGACGCGTGGGCCGCATCGCACGAGAGCGCGATCGCCATCGCGACAATCTCGCCGTGGATGCGAGGGCGGTTGCCCGATCTGCGGCGGGGTTCGCGCGCGCTCGCCGCCGCCGACCTCACGACGCGGCACTTGCGCACGATTGCCCGGCGCGTGTCGTACCTCGTGCGGGATGGCGTGCCCCGGCCGGCTGTTGCCAAGCTTGTCGAATTGCTCGCGACCGGGCTCCGACTGCTCGGTCAGGAACTCGACGACCCGCTCGTGGCGGGGGCGTCTCGGTCACTCATCACCGAGCTTGCGCGCAGACTTAGCCCTGACGCGATAATTCCGGATGCGGCCGTGACCGACGCGGCGCTCATCCTCATGCTGCGCCCCTTCGCCGTCGACTTGCTCGTCGGCACCGGGATGCCTGCTGCCGATGCGCGCGCGTTGCTGCCCCCGGTGTGACCTACCAGGCGAACCCCACCGGCCGGACGTCGGCCCATCGCACGGTGAGTTCGCCGAGCCGCCACCGGCTCTTGCCGCCGAGCACCCCCCAACCCGCGTCGCGCATCGAACTGGCTACCGCGCTCCAGCGCTGCGACGGCCCGTACACACTGAGCGGCGAATGAACTTGCCACGCGCGGTCAAGGTCGGCGAGATACCGATGGATGCCCTCGCCCTCCACATTGCGGTGGATCAGGATTTTGGGCAACCGCTCGGCCACGATTGACGGCCTTTCGAGGTCGGCGAGGCGCAGGCTGATGGTGACGGTGCGCGGGCCCGCGGCGCCGACATCCACCCAGCTGGCAACTCGCCCCACCTCGTTACATGTGCCTTCAACAAGTACGCCGGACGGGTCGAGCCGCCCGACCATGCGGTGCCAATGTTCGACGACCTCCGTTTCGTCATATTGCCTCAACACATTGAGGGCACGGATGACCGTGGCGGAACGCCCACCGGGCAGCGGCACCTCGAACCCGCCGTGGGCAAAGCTCACGCCCGGCCGAGTGCTCGCCGACGCGCTACGCACGCGCTCGGGATCGATCTCGATACCGACCACGTCGACGTCGGGGCGCACCGCCGAAAGGCGATGATGCAGTTCGAGAGTCGTGGTTGCGGATGCCCCGTACCCGAGGTCGACGACGAGCGGTGACGGTGACCGGCGAAATTCGGGAAGTTGGGTGATCCACCGGTCGACCCGCCGCAGGCGGTTGGTCCCCGTGGTGCCGCGCGTGACTTGGCCGATGGGCATGTCTTATTGTGCCCCGGCCGCGCGCCCACTGCTCAGGAAGCGTCCGCGCGCTCGGTTAGGCTCGAAGGGTGCCTGCCCCCGTCATTGTCGCCTCGCAACTTACCAAGACCTATAAGGACGTGGCGGCGGTTGATGGCATCAGCTTCGAGGTTGCTCCGGGTGAGTCCTTCGGCCTTCTCGGCCCGAACGGCGCGGGAAAGTCGACCACTATGCGTATGGTCGGCGCCGTCTCGACGCGCACGAGCGGAACCCTGACGATCCTCGGGCTCGATCCCAACCAGCACGGCCCCGAAATCCGTTCGCAACTCGGTGTCGTGCCCCAGACCGACAACCTCGATCAGGAGATTCGAGTTCGCGACAACCTCATTGTCTACGGTCGCTACTTCGGCATCCCGCGTAGCCAGATCGCTGCTCGAGCGGACGAGTTGCTCGAGTTCGCCCAACTCTCCGACCGCGCGAAAGACAAGGTCGATGAACTCTCCGGCGGGATGAAGCGGCGCTTGACCATCGCGCGGGCCCTCGTCAACGACCCCCGCATCCTGCTGCTCGACGAGCCGACGACCGGACTCGACCCGCAGGCCCGCCACATCTTGTGGGACCGCCTGTTTCGGCTCAAGGAGCAGGGCACGACACTCGTTCTGACGACTCATTACATGGATGAGGCGGAGCAATTGTGTGATCGTCTCGTGGTCGTCGACAAGGGGACCATCATGGCGCAGGGCTCGCCAGCCGAGCTGATCCGTGAGTACTCCAGTCGCGAAGTGCTCGAGGTTCGCTTCGGATCTGATCGTAACGCTGCCGTCGCCGAGACCCTGGCGGGCGCGGGCGATCGCGTCGAAGTGCTGCCCGACCGTATCCTCATCTATAGCTCCAACGGTGAGGCCGAGCTTGTCAAGATCACTCAAGCGGGCCTAGAGCCGATCACGAGCCTCGTGCGTCGCTCGAGCCTCGAAGATGTGTTCCTCCGACTGACCGGACGGACGCTCATCGAATGACCGAGCAGATCACCGCGCCGGCCGAGCAGCGGGCCACTCTCGGGGGGCAGCTGCCCCGCCGATTCGGGTCGTGGTATGTCGCAGAGCATCGCATTCGTGGGATGCGCAGCTACTTGCGCACCATCATCGCGACGAGCATCGGCAATCCGCTGGTCTACCTGTTCGCGCTCGGAGTCGGTCTGGCAAGCCTCGTGAATGCCCACGCCGGGGGCGTAGGGGGAGTGAGCTACCTCACGTTTGTCGCGCCCGCCTTGCTTGCCTCGGCGGCCGTCACTGTCGCCGGTGAGGAGTTCACGTATCCCATGGTCATGGGGTTCAAATGGAACCCGATCTTCTTCGCCATGAACGCCGCACCGATCTCGGGCAAGCAGATCACGAACGGCATGATCATCGCCGTTGTGGTCCGGATGGTGCCCACGGTCGCGCTCTACTTCCTCGTCACCGTCGCGTTCGGGGCGTCGCCATCCCCTTGGGCGTTCCTCGGCATTGCGACCGCGACACTCACCGGGCTAGCCATCGGCCTGCCCATGATGGCGTATACCTCGACGATCGAACAGGATCGCGGTCAGCTCCCGCTCCTACAGCGATTCGTGATATTGCCGATGTTCCTGTTTTCTGGCACATTTTTTCCGCTTGAACAGCTTCCGCTCTACCTCCAGCCCATCGGTTGGATCTCTCCGCTCTGGCACGGCACCCAACTCGGCCGGGTCGTTGCGTTCGGCCACCCCGAACCGCTCTGGCTTACGGCGACCCACGTCGCCTATCTTTCGGCGCTCTCACTCGTCGGGTGGACGATCACCCAGCGGATCGTCACTGCGAGGCTCAACAAATGATCACCGCACCCACCGAACCCACAATTCTTTACCGGCCGCGATCGCGCTTTCTCGGGTCGCTCTACGCTGGCAACGCGCGCTCGGTCATGAGCCGGGGGGCGCTCGCGACGCGCAGCAGCAACTCGCTCATCGTGGTCAGCGGCTTCTTCGAGCCCATCTTCTATCTCGTCTCGCTTGGCTTCGGACTCAACTCGCTCGTCGGGCCCGTAGCGACTACGACCGGTCAGCTCGTTCCGTACGCGGCCTTCATCGCTCCCGGTCTGCTCGCCGTCGCTGCCATGAACGGCGCGATCTACGACTCGACCTGGAACGTCTTCTTCAAGATGCACTACTCCAAGCTCTATCAGGGGATGCTCTCGACCTCGCTCGGACCGCTCGATGTCGCCTTGGGCGAGATCGGGCTCGCGCTCGCGCGCGGCGGCGTTTACGCGATCGGATTCTTGATCGTCATGCAAGTGCTCGGGCTCAACCTCGCCTGGACGGCGATCTTGGCGCTGCCCGCTGTCCTCCTCATCGCCTTCGGATTCGCGAGCCTCGGGATGGCGGTGACGAGCTTCCTGAAGAGCTTCCAGCAAATGGACTGGGTCAACTTCGTCATGCTGCCGCTGTTTCTGTTTTCGGCGACGTTCTACCCGATCACCGTGTACCCGGTGCCGATCCAATGGATCATTCAGGTGCTACCGCTGTGGCAGGGGGTTGAGCTCGTGCGAGGCCTCACGACCGGGTCGCTCGATATCGCAATGCTCGGCCACGCGTTGTACTACGTCGTGCTGATCGTGGTCGGCCTGTTCTTCGCGACCTCGCGACTCAAGGCGCTCTTCCTCGACTGAGTGATGTGCGCCGGCTCACGACCGGGCACCGTCTACTTGACGCTCTTGATCGGGATGACTGCGAGGCCGCCGAGTCCGGCCGCGACCGCCGAGGCGATGAAGAGGCCAGCGAATCCGCCGAGGGCTGCCACGAGGAACGCCCCGAGGAGCGGAGCAATGGCCTGCGGCACCGCGGTCGCGATGTTCATGATCCCGAGGTCCTTGCCGCGCGAGAACGTGCTCGGGAGCACTTGGGTCGCGAGCGCTTGATCCACGGCCATGAAGCATCCGTACCCGAGGCCGAGGAGCCCCGCACCGATCGTCGCGATGAAGAGGTTAGGCACGAGCGCGAGCAGTAGCGCTGCGAGCCCCTGCAGATAGGCGGCGGCGTAGACGAATGGCTTGCGCCGATGGATCACGTCGCTGAGCTTGCCGAATGCGAGAGCTGCGATCGTGAAGAAGATCAAGTACACGAAGGTGAGCTGAAGCAGATCATCCTGCGCACTCGCGCCGCGGTTGAGCCCGTAGAGCAGGAAGTACAGCAGCAGGGTCGTGCCCAGCGCGTTGCCGAGGTTGACGAGGATGCGGCTGAGCAGTGTCCAGCCGAAGTCCGGGTGCGCGACCGGATTGACCCAGAAGCCCGTGATCATCTTGCGCAGGCTGAACTTCGGGCGCAGCACTTTGGCGAGCACCTCGTCTGGCATCACGATGAGGAAGGGCAACACGAGGATCACGAGGAGCACCGCCATGAGCGCGTATCCGACAAAGACGCTCAGCGTGAGGAAGAGTACGAGCACGAGACCGAGGACGGTGCCAATCGCTTGCGGCGCCGAGACCCATCCCGATACGACGCCGCGCTGGTCGACGGGGACCTGGTCAGAAATCGTCGCTGTGATTGCGGCCGAGAGCACACAGAAGCCGATGATTGCGAGCGCCCAGAAGATCCCGATGCCAACCATGGTGGTCTGGAGGCCGAGCAGCAGCAGTGACACCGCGAACACGAGCGTACCGACGAGAATCCACGGACGGCGACGCCCCCACCGCGAGGTGGTGCGGTCGGAGAGAGCACCGGTGAGCGGGAACGCGATGAGCGCGCACCCCCCCGCGATTCCCGAGATGATGCCGAACGCGACAACGCTCTGGGTCCAGTCATCGCTCGTGACGAGCCCGGCGATCTGAAGCGGCAGCAGCAACTGGATGGGCGTGAGTTGCGCCATCCAGATCCCGAGCCAGGCGGTGGCGAAGAGCGCGATCCAGCGGGCGGAAACGTTCCGCTTGGGCTCGGCGAAGGGGGCGAATGCAGCGGGCGCGGAGGGGGACGTCACGACTGCTAACTTAGCGCCCCGATCCCCCTCGCGCCCGACTACGACTCTCGAATTCGGCGAAGCACGATTGCGGTCGCAAGGGCCGCTTCGGCGGCCTCCGCTCCCTTGTCTTCTTTCGAGCCCGGAAGCCCCGCGCGGTCGACACCCTGCTGCTCGGTGTCGAGCGTGAGGACCCCGAATCCGACCGGCTTGCCCGTATCGATCGCCACCCGAGTGAGGCCATCCGTCGCGGCGGCGCTCACGTACTCGAAGTGGGGTGTGCCGCCACGCACGATTACGCCGAGCGCGACCACGGCATCCGCACCCGCGTCGAGCGCGGCCTTGCACGCGACAGGCAATTCGAAGCTGCCAGGTACCTGCACTTCGGACCACTCGGCACCGGACGCCGCGAGCACGCGTCGAGCGCCCGAGAGCAGCCCATCGGCAATTGCATGGTGCCAAAGCCCCGACACGATCGTGATCTTCAGCCCCGTTCCATCGGTGTCGAGTACCGGATGGCCTTCGCCGCTCATGAGTTGCCCTTCGTGGTTGCTGCGAGTGATTCGGCGAGAACGTCGTCCAGTGTTTCGTGGGAGGGGAGGACGTGACCCATGCGATCGCGCTTGGCGCCCAGATAGCTGGCGTTGTCTGCGCCCAGACCGACCACGAGCGGCACGAGCTCGGTCACCGCGATTCCGCGTTCCACGAGTTGACGCTTCTTCTCGGGATTGTTCGTGAGCAGTCGCACGCTCGAGAGGCCGAGGTCACGCAGCATCCCGACCGCGGCGCCGTAGTCGCGCGCATCGGCGGGCAGCCCGAGAGCCAGATTCGCGTCGAGCGTGTCGAGACCGTCTTCCTGCAAACGGTAGGCCCGAAGCTTATTGATGAGCCCGATGCCGCGTCCTTCGTGGCCGCGCAGGTACAGTACGACTCCGCCCTCGGACTGGATCGTGTCGAGGGCGGCTTGCAGTTGGGGCCCGCACTCGCATTTGACCGAGCCAAACGCCTCACCCGTGAGGCACTCGGAGTGAACTCGCACGAGCGTGCCATTTCTCAGCGGTCCCTTGACGAAGGCGACGTGATCGGCGCCCGTCGAGCGATCGCGGTATGCGCGCACGGCAAACGGTCCGTGAATCGTGGGAACCGTCGTCTCCACCTCGAACGAGACCCGTGAGAGTTCAGGGATCGGGGCTATCGGGACGGGGATCGTGTCGCAGTGGTGATCTTCGAGCCATTCGATGAGCGACATGATCGTGATCACCGGGATCGACTCGCTCTCGCCGAGCGCGATGAGCCCGGGCAGGCGCATCATCTCGCCGTCGTCAGCGACGATCTCGGAAATCGCGGCGACCGGTTCGAGGCCGGCAAGCTTCATGAGGTCGACCGCGGCCTCGGTGTGACCGTCGCGCTCGCGCACGCCCCCGTCCTTCGCGCGGAGGGGTAGCACGTGACCCGGGCGGTGGAGGCTCGCCGCGGTCGACGCCGGGTCGGCGAGCACCCGAAGAGTGTGAGCGCGGTCGGACGCGCTGATGCCGGTGCTCAGTCGGTCGGCTGCATCCACGGAAAGCGTGTACGCGGTTCCGCGCGGGTCCTCGTTGTGCTCGACCATGAGTGGCAGGCCCAGACGGTCGGCCAATTCGTTCGTCATTGGCGCACAGATGAACCCCGACGAGACACGCACCATCCAGGCTATCCACTCGTGGCTCGCGAGCTGTGCGGAGATGATGACGTCGCCTTCGTTCTCTCGACCCTCGTCGTCGGCGACGATGACCGGCCGCCCATCTCGCAGTGCGTCGATTGCGGCGGGAATGCTTGCGAGCGTCATGAGTGGAACTCCTCGGTGTTCGTAGATTCGAATTCATGCAATCGCGCAACATGACGGGCAAGGATGTCCGTCTCGATGTTCACCGAGTCACCCACCACCTTTGTGCCGAGCGTCGTCGCGCTCAACGTCTCCGGAATGAGTGACACCTCGAACCAGTCACGACCGACCGCGCTCACCGTAAGCGAGATCCCGTCCACGGCGATGGAGCCCTTGCGGGCAACGAGCGGTGCAAGGTCGGGCGCGAGCGAGAAGCGCACAACCCGCCAGGCGCTCCCGTCGTCAAGGGAAAGCACGGTCGCCGTTCCGTCGACGTGGCCTTGAACGATATGTCCGCCGAGTCGGTCACCGACCTGAGCTGCCCGTTCGATATTGACCGTCGTGCCTGCAACAGTCGCGCCGAGCGTCGACATCGCGATTGATTCGGCCATCACGTCGGCGGTGAACCAGTCCGTCCCTTGGTCGACGACGGTCAGGCACACGCCACTCACGCTGATCGAATCACCGTGGCGGGCGTCCGAGACCGCGAGCGGTGCGCGGACCGTAATGCGCGCGGCATCCGCTCTCGGTGCCCAGCAGACGACCTCGCCGCGCTCTTCAATGATTCCCGTAAACATTCAGGATTCCTCTCTGTCGTCGGCTCCGGTTTTGTCGTCGGCGTCGCGCCTATCGAAAGCGTCAGGCCGACGGGGTCTTGCGGTCACGAGCACGTCGGTTCCCACCTGCTCGATTGATGTGATGGTCAGTTCGTGGGCCTGCTCCATCGTCCCCACGCCGATGTCACCGACCGCGAGCCCGGTGCCGCCCAGCAGCACCGGGGCAAGGTAGATCAGAAAGTCATCCACGAGTCCGGCGGCGATGAAGGCACTCGCGAGCGTCGGGCCGCCCTCCACGAAAACGCTCCGGATGCCCTGCTCGAATAACCACGACAGAACGTCAGGCAGATCCCGGCTTCCAGTCTCGAGCACACCTCGCGGGTGATCCCAGAGTTTCGCGTCCCCCGGGATCGCGCGCTTCCCGATCACGACGGGCAGCGGCTGGGAGCCGAGCAGCTCTCCACCGCGTCCGCGCGCGGTGAGGGACGGGTCATCGACGAAGACGGTTCCGGTGCCGACGAGGATCGCGTCGCTCGCGGCGCGCTGCTCATGAACGCGATTGCGAGCCGTTTGACCGGTGATCCACTGGCTCGAACCATCGTTCGCGGCAGCACGGCCGTCGAGGCTCGAGGCCCACTTCACGGTCACGAACGGCCGCCGAAGCCGCGCTGCGGTGAGCCATCGCCGAAGAAACTCCTCGACTTCGGTAACGAGCACCCCGCCGATGACCTCAACGCCGCCGTCGCGCAACCGCTGCGCGCCGCCCGCCGCGGCCTCACCTGGGTCGTCGATCGAATAAACAAGGCGGGCGATGCCGGCCTCCAGGAGGGCTTCGCTGCACGGGCCGGTTCGACCGGTGTGATTGCAGGGCTCGAGGGTCACGACCGCGGTGAGGCCGCGGGCATCCGCGACGTGGGACAGCGCGTCGACCTCGGCGTGGGCGGATCCTGCACCGCGATGCCACCCCTGAGCCACGATCGTCCCGTGCTCGTCGAGGAGCACGCAACCGACCTGCGGATTGACCCCGGATGGGCCGTTTGCGGCGATCTCGAGCGCGCGCGCCATCGGAGCTTCGAAGCTCTCGTTCGCGGTCATCCCGGGGTTCCTCGTCTCGTGAAGACGGACTCCGGGGCTTCAGTGGTCGCCGCGCGCGCGCGGTAACCGATCGCCGCACGATGCCGCAATCGCGGACCGCACAGCGACTCCGTGCTTCCTCTCATCCGGACTGAGGGTTGTCGCCAACCCATTACCGTCGGTCCCGGAGTTTCACCAGGTCAACCAGACTTGCGTCAGGCTCGCGGACTATCACCGCCGGTTCGGACTTTCACCGACCCCGGAGCACGTATTGCTAATTCAGTGTAGCTAACGCTGTCTGACTGGGGATATTCCCTGAGCGGGTTCCGCAACCGTACGATCGCGTAGTCCCCACATGAAGACGCTCCACATCGCCTCGAAAACGATGGATCCGCTCATTTTTGACTGGCCATCGATACGCTCGATGAAAAGGATGGGTTCCTCGCGAACCTCAATGCCGAGCTGTTCGGCGCGCCACGCCATCTCAATCTGGAAGCAATAGCCGAGCGACTCGAGGGTGCTGAGGTCAAGAGCGCGAAGAGCGGATGCCCGATACCCGCGAAACCCGGACGTGATGTCGCGCAGCTTGGTGCGCAGCATGATGCGGGAGAACAAGCTTCCGCCCTTGGAAAGCAACTGGCGTTTGAGCGGCCAGTTGCGTGTCTCGCCGCCCGGCATCCAGCGCGTACCAATCACGAGCCCGGCCCCGTCTTCGAGGTGAGACAAGAGTGCGGGAAGCTGCTCGGGTTGGTGCGATCCATCCGCGTCAGACTCGAAGATGTAGTCATAGTTGCGATCGAGCGCCCACTCGAATCCAGCGACATAAGCGGCGCCGAGTCCCTGCTTGCCGGGGCGGTGCATCACGTGGACTCGTGCGTTCTTGGCCGAGAGCTGGTCGGCCAATTCGCCCGTGCCGTCCGGACTGTTGTCATCAACCACGAGCACCTCGAGGCTGCGGTCGGCCTCGAGGAATCGCTCGATGAGAGGAGCAAGATTCTCGCGCTCGCAGTACGTAGGGATCACTACTAGGGAGTTCGACACAAATGTTCTTTCTCGATGCGAGAAACGTTGAGAACACACGCCATCGTGCGGCTGTTGACGCCTCACACTATCGCGCGAGAGCGGTCTCATGCTGGGAGTGGAGTGGGCCTTACCGAGATTGTTATGGCTTACTCAGGTTCAGGAGACGCCCTGAGGCGCTCACCAGCGCACGAAGAAGCCATCACCGCCCGCGAGGCAGGAAGCCGATCCTGTCGTACACCTTTGCGAGCGTGTGGTCAGCGATTGCCGACGCACGGTCAGCGTTTTGCGCAAGGATACGGTCGAGCTCGGTCCGGTCATCCAAGAGTTCGAGCGCACGCGCACGGATGGGGCCGAACGTCTCGGTGACCACCTCGGCAAGCCCCGACTTGAAGTCACCGTAGCCGCGGCCGGCGTACTCAGACTCGATAGACCCGACTGTGCGCTCCGTGAGCACCGAGTAGATCGTCAACAGGTTAGAAATGCCCGGTTTGGTCGACGGGTCAAAGCGCACACTGCCCTCGCTGTCAGTCGTCGCCGACTTGATCTTCTTTGCACTCAACGCCGGGTCATCGAGGAGCCACACGACACCTTTGTCGGTCGACGCCGACTTACTCATCTTGTTGCCCGGCTCCTGAAGGTCATAGACCTTGGCGGTCTCCTTCTGGATCGCCGCCTCCGGCGCGACAAAAGTGTCACCGAACCGTTGATTGAAACGATCGGCCAAGTCGCGCGTGAGCTCGATGTGTTGCCGCTGATCCTCGCCCACAGGCACGATCTCGGCGTCGTAGAGCAGGATGTCGGCCGCCTGCAACACGGGGTACGTGAACAGCCCGACGTTCGTACCCTCAGCCCCCTGCTTGGCCGACTTGTCCTTGAACTGGATCATGCGGCTCGCCTCGCCGAAGCCCGTAATCGTGTTGAGCACCCAGGCGAGTTGGGCATGGGCTGGCACATGGGATTGCACAAACAAAATCGACTTCGCCGGGTCGATGCCCGCGGCAATGTACTGGGCCGCCGTGCGGCGAGTCGCCTCGCGCAGCCGCACCGGATCCTGAGGGATCGTGATCGCGTGCAGGTCGACAACACAGAACACCGCGTCGTGGGTGACTTGCAGCTGCTTCCACTGCAGCAGCGCCCCGATGTAGTTACCGATCTGCAGGGAGGCGGCGGATGGCTGCATGCCAGAGAACAGGCGCGGCTTGTCATTCATACCTCAAGTCTCCCAGAGCGGCGCCGGGTTGCAGTCACTCGTGAAGCAGGGCGACACCGCTCGTCGCGCCCGGGTAACTCGTGGCGGCTGCCCCTAGCGCCTTTCTTCGGCGACAACGGTTCGCACACATTTGAGTGCCTCATCTGAGGAGAGCTTCAATTACTCATAGGGTCAGCAGGTGCTGATCTTTTACGCTGATGAGTTCGGCGACCACTCCATGCTTACCGTCCCGCAAAAGTTGCAGGCGGAGCTAAAGACTGGCACGAGTGACTTCTTCGTCCTCACTGGCGTCGGGGTCCGAGATACGTCGAGAAAGCCACTCGCCGATGCCTTGTTCAAGATCAAGAAGAAGCACTTCGGCGCTTTGGCAAGCCAGCCTTGGGGTGACTCAGAAATCAAGGGTCGCTCTCGCATCTTGTCTCAGCGCGTTGTTGCTCTCGCGCCTCGCAGCCGCCACCGACCATCCCAGGAAAAGAAACAAGAGCACGATGCAAGCAGTCATGGCTCCCGGGGTGAACTGGGCTGCCCCTGCAGCGATCGCTACGACAACGAAGCCAATCCATGACGGCACCAAAGCGGCCCGATGACCTGCAACCCACGCCGCGTCACGACGACGACGACGAGTATTGCGGCAGCAACCGTGTAGCCGGCAAAATTTGCTTGGTAAGTCACGCCTCAGGGTATCGACACCGCACAACTTGAGCCAATGTTGCATAACCAACTTGACCCCGCGGACTCAGTTCTGTCGCGACGAAATCACACTTGTTGCCGACAGACCCGAGACGGGACCAGTGAAGCCGGCCGAACAGGTCACGACGCAAAATGCCCCTTGAGCGCGATGCCGTCGTCCCGACTTGGACCCCAAACTCCGAAAGCCCGTGTAGTCGAAAGACAGGCGGCCGAAGCATGTGGAGTACCCGCAGTGGGCCCGCGAGCTAACGATGGGCCTCTGTCGCCAAGCTGTGGGACTTACGTCGTCTCACACTATTCCCGGCAAGGGCTCCGATCGTTTTCATCCTCTTGGACGATGAATGTGACCGTGAAGCCTGATTAGGGTGAGAGCTGGCCGTCATACAGTGGGCGTGGCACAGTGGGCGTGGCACAGTTGGCTTGGCTCACTGTCCGAAATCCCTAGGCCGCCCACTCCCGTTGCCGAGCCAAGCCGGTCTGCAACGGGAGATCCCGGGCCATGCAACTCGATAGTCAGGCCCGCAATATGCCGTGTCACACAGGAACTCTAACCACGACATGACGGTATAACCGAGTTATACTAACCACATGAAGACCGCGATTTCCCTTCCCGACGACACTTTTGAACGCGCCTCTCGCCGCGCGATGGACCTAGGTCTGAGCCGCTCTGAATTTTTCGCCCGCGCCGCGAACCGCTACCTAGAGGAACTGGACGCTGCGTCAGTGACCGAGCAGATCAACGCTGCTCTGAAGCAGATCGGAACGATCGACGACTCGTACGAAGTTGCCGTCGAATCGGGGCGGCAGCTTCTTCTCAACATTCCCGACGAATGGTGACTGAGCAGGGCGGTATCTACTGGGCAGAATTAGGTCCAGCGGTCGGCAGCCGTCCAGCAAAGCGACGACCCGTATTGGTGATCCAGTCGAATACGTACAACGAGAGCAATCTTGCGACCGTGCTCGTTGCCGTGATCACAACCAACACCGCCCTAGCAACAATGCCCGGCAACGTTTTTCTCGCCGCGACAGCGACTGGACTTCCCCGCGATTCCGTCGTTAACGTGACCGCGATCGTCACGCTCAATAAGGCAGACCTTGCCGACTACGTCGGGCAGCTGCCCGACGTTCTGCGCGAGGACGTCCACCGAGGTCTAAGACGAGTCTTGGCGTTGTGAACCCCACGTGTGGAGTTTGACGCTATTTGGCGGTGTTTTGTTGTTGCTTCGCAGCGCGTTCAGGGTTGTCGCGCTGCGCGGTCTCGAATGTGGAGCAAGAGAGGAGTGACTTCTTTTGCGAAGGCGGCGACTCTCTTTACGATCGCGCCGTCGATGAGTTCCTCCATGGAGAGTTGCTGGATGACGACGAGCTGTTTGAGGCGGAGGAACGCGGCGAGAGGATGTTTGGTGTGCTCGTTGTAACCGCGCGGCATGGTTTTGACGCTGTCGGTCATGTCCAAAGATCGACCACTCTGCTCTAGGGCGGCGATGACGAGTTTGAATTTTTCGGGGTTGTCGATCATTGATTGGCGGAGCGGGTCAAGCTGGTTAACGGCCGGGCTGCGGAGACCTCCCGCGAGAAGTCCGCCGTCGGCGTTGAGCTGTAGGTAGACCAAGCCATTTCAGCGGGACGTGAGCGAGATCCGCCAGCGGCCGCGAGGTAGATGGAAAACCGACCGATGCTGAGCCATTCTTCGATCCGCGGCCCGTCGCTCGATCTCGTTGCCACTGGACACCCTCCCGAGCTAAGGATGCAAGCCTGTGATGACCGCTGTTTCATGTTACTTGGGCCACGAATTGGAAACTCCGGTACTTCGCCTTGGCGGACCCGGAGTTTTTCATTTGTCTGGCGTCCCAGGTTGCGCCGATACAGCGGCAAAGTCGAATGGTACCGCCGCCCTCGTAAGCCGGACGATGGGAGCGACAGATCTGAGGCCACACGACCCAACCGTCGAACATGCCGATGCTGTGTCACAAGGGAACCTTGAGTGGTTCTTCTGCGGTTGTCGTTGGCAAATTTAGCCCCAGCGGTCCTTCAGCGCATAGGGCATGCGGGAGTAGTGAAAACGGCGAGAATGTAGAGACGGGTGGTCACCATCTGACGAGCGCGAACGTTCTGTTTAGACGTTGGCCCCTCTGCGGATTGAGGCTGGCGACCCATGCAATGCGTCCTTGGAGGTGAGCGCGGAAGTCGTTGTGACCGCTTCGATTTTGTGACTCCGGACCATGAATCGTGCAGTTGTGGAGGATTGCCTTGAGCTGGTCGTATTCGCGCCGAGGGACGTTGACCTTCTCATTGACGACGATTCCGGTGACGGTTTGTCTCGCGCCCGATCGTCGAACCCGGGTCTTTCTCTGGTTAATTATGTGGCCTTCATCGATCACGATGCGTTCCACTCCGCGGATAAAAGCATCAGGTCGTTTCGCCAACCCATGATCCCCGCTGAACGCGAAGTCGTCGGCATACCGGGTGTATGTCGCCTCGACCGATTGCGCCCATCCCGCCAATCTCGAGTCGAGACGGCGAATCGCCAGGTTGGCCAGCATCGGAGAAGTTGGAGCACCCTGAGGCAGATGATGCGACACCAACGCTTGCCGTAGAGAGAACCGCTCGTCGGCATCGCCCCCGGGAGGCATCGCGGAGATCACACGCGGCGGCACAGAATTGGTGCACAGGCCCGTCATCAGGTGGGCGACAGATTCGGGAAGACCCGATTGGCGGAACACCCCGTAGATGCGGGGGGCCTTCACTCGCGAGAGGAACGTCATCAGGTCGAGGGAGACGACGATCTCCCGACCGGTGTGGTGGGACGCCCCCGTCGCCGCACTGCGGGAAGCAATGAAGCCGTGTGCGGCGTCGTTGACTGGGATCAGGGCGATAACCGACCGTAAGAGCAGTCGCTGCACGCGGCGAATTCGCTCTTCTGGAATCTCAAGTAGTCGGGGCGTTCGACCGGGACGCGTGAGCCATTCGTACCTGTAGTGATGAAGTTTCGCTACCGGTTCCCGACGATTCCAGTTCATCGTGTCGGCAAACCATTCCAACTCACCGAGACTCACCCCGAGCAGTTTGGCGACGTCCGCAACGGTATCGACCTGCGGGACGGGCTTGACGGTGTTGTCGGCGCGCGACGCAGTCACGTGAAGATGATGGATGCGGATAGGGCGCCTTTGCTGTTTGGCCTTGGAAACGGCAGCAATGAAAGCCGGTGAGCCGGCTATGAGTGCGGCCAACTGCCGGGATGCATCGGCAGGTGCTCGACGGTAGGCCGTCAGGACATCGGAAACTACGGATTTCAACCACCGCCTACGGGCTCCAAGAACTACCGATCCGGCTTCGATCAGCTCGCTCAACGCCCACACGTCAGAGGCAAGAAACGCGTACGCAAGCGCGCGTGCGATGTCTGCCGATGTCGGGTGTGGGAGGCGGCGCCCTCCACGCCCGCGATGCGTACTTGGACGAAGTGCGTTCTTCATCATCCTCGAAAAACCGTTGCTCTTTAGCGGACAGCGCGAAAAGTGGAGCGAAGGATTGCGGGCGACCTGCCTATCAGTGCGGGCGCTGTGCTGCGCGGAGCGCAGTCAGGCGCCTGCGGCGTTTGTTCCAGCTCAACCTGCGTACCCCGGGGTAACCCCGAAGAGGATAAAACACAACGTGTCTTACCCGCCTCGTCCGCAATCCATCGCACGCTGCAACGATAACAAGGCCACTCGCGAACCGCTCCATCTCCGCGACCAGGTGGTCCCCAACGTGCGGGCAATGCAAATCCTGCGCCTAACCAGCTCGTGTGAACTCCAGCCGACTGCAAAAGAAACAGATCGCCGTACTTGCTTTGTGCCCGGAGAGTCGCGCGGCTTGACGTGTGTAGCAGGGGAAGCCTGAGCGGCGCGACTCTTCGCCCCGCGCATCCGGGGACTGGCCGATAAACGCCTCTACATTCCCGGCAAGACCGGCACCGTCACCGCGTCGCTGATGCACCGGAAGCTAGGCAGCTACCCGCGCCAGAACGGACTCGCTACAGCCTTCCGGGAGCTCGGCCGCCTCAAACGCACCCTGTTTACGCTCGACTGGATGCAAAACCCCGCACTTCGCCGACGCGTGCAAACCGGGCTCAACACAGGGGAAGCACGAAATGCGCTCGCCCGTGCAGTGTTCTTCAACCGGCTGGGGGAGCTCCGCGACCGCTCCTACGACAACCAACGCCACCGCGCGTCAGGGCTGAACCTGCTCACCGCCGCCCACCTCATCACCCTCGCCACAGACAAAACCAGAGCGATCACCGCTGCCGTTTCGCGAGCAAAAACAAATGAGGCAGGGAATCAACTTTCGCGAGCATCTTGACGTGAGGCACTACGTTGCACCGCTCACAACATGCGCCTCCACCGGACAGCATCCGCGCGGTGGAATTTGCCCAACCTTCAAGATCTGCGGGACTCGGACACGACATGGAGAGTGCGGTGTCGAGGCTGCGAGCGCGACCGGGCGGGGAGTCGCTTGCGAACCGCTGGCGGGTCTGGCAGCGACCGCCCGCAGGGCAGGGCGCCGGATGCGGGTCGCACGCGACTCCCTGCCCGCCCGCGACCCCGTGGCTTTGGAGTGCGCCGAACTCAGATCGCGTAGTCGACGACGACCGGCGCGTGATCGCTCCAGCGCTGGTCCCACGCGGGAGCCCGGTCGACGGCATAGCTAGTAACGGTCTCCGCGAGGGCCGAGGTGGCGACGTGGTAGTCGAGACGCCATCCGGTGTCGGTGTCGAAGGCTTGGCCGCGCTGCGACCACCAGGTGTACGGCCCATCGACTTCGCCTGCCCAGCGGCGTCCGACATCCACCCACCCGAGTCCTTGCCCTGTCGACTCGTCGACGCCCGTGACTGTCTCGCCGGCGGCTCCGAAGAAACGGTCGAAGTATGCGCGCTCGCGGGGCAGGAAGCCGGCGTTTTTGCGGTTGCCTTTCCAGTTTCGGATGTCGAGCTCACGGTGGCCGACGTTGAGGTCGCCCACGATGAGGCCGAGCGGGTTGTGCGCGGCGAGTTCGGGCATCCGCGCTTCCATGGCGTCGAGGAACTTCCACTTCTCGTCTTGTTTGGGGGTGTCGACTTCGCCGGAGTGCACATAGGTGCTGACGACGGTGATGAGCGTGCCGCCCACCTGGTAGTCGGCTTCGAGCCAGCGGCCGGCGCTGTCGAATTCGTCTGCGCCGAGCGCTACGCGGTGGATGCTCGCCTTGCTCCGTGAGGCGATTGCGACTCCGGCGCGCCCTTTTGCGGTCGCCGCGTCATGCAGGATGTCCCACCCGGGCCCGAGCAATTGTTCGAGGTCTTCGGTGGATGCGCGTACCTCTTGCAGTGCAAGGATGTCGATGTCGCGGCCCGCGAGCCATTCGGCCATGCCTTTGCGGAAGGAGGCGCGCACTCCGTTGGTGTTCACGGACGCGATTCGAAGAGGTTTGGCCATTTCCCCACCTTACTGAGGGCTGGTGACCCGTCGCCGAGTGGGGTGGTTCGAGAGGTCGACCCCGGCATCCTTGGCGCTGACCGAGATCCACGCTGCCCCCAAGATGATCACTTGGCTGACAAGGTTGAACCAGATGAGCAATCCGATGATCACGGTGAATGACGCGAGGAGCGGATTGCTTCTGGCTCCGCCGAGCAGCAGACCGCCGAGGCTCATGAGCGCCGTGAGGGCGATCGCGGCGAGCAGCGTGCCTGGGGCTAGGAAGCGGAACGGTATCGAAATCCCAGACAGCACGCGATAGAAGACCGCGAGGATCGCGATGTCGAGCCCGAGCACGGTCGCGAGCCCGGCAGCGCGCGTGAGCACTATCGCGACGGGCGAATCGTGCGTGATCTGCAACCACGTGAGGAGACCGTCGAGTGCCGATGTACTGAACAGCGATAGTGCGGCTGACAGCAACATGGCGGCGCCGAACCCGAAGGCGATTCCGAAGTCTTTGAGTTTGAGCAGGAAGAAGTTCGCGGCCAGAGCGGGCAGATCGAACATGGCCCGAACTGCATCTCGACCGGACGCGAGCCAGCCAACGGCGGTGGTCACGAGGCCGATTGCGGCGATGGCCCCAGTCCAGCCGAGTATCTGGGCAGCGAAGAGGTCTTGCGGATCGATGGCACCGCCAGCACCCGTGTCAATGAGCCCCGGCACTGTTGCGGCGAGAATGTCGAGCAGTGCGAGTTGGAGCGATGTGTTCGATTTGACGATGAAGCCGGCGATCGCGAACGAAACCCAGATCGCGGCGAACACGGCGAAGATGGCCTGATACGAGAGTCCGCCGGCGAGCAGCGGACCTTTCTTCTCGCCGTACAGCACGAAGACGCGAACCGGTTTGACCGTCACCACCCAGGCGACGATCGACTCGACTTTCTTGACCAACCCCACAGTCACACCCTAGCTAGACCGCGGTGCGCGTGAGCATCTGAGGAGGCACCCCCAACGTGCGGGGCCGCCGCCGTAATCTCAGAGGGTGGGTTAGGCCTTGCCGCGCAGGATCGCCTGCTTGACCTCGGAGATCGCTTGCGTCACTTGGATGCCGCGAGGGCACGCGTCCGTGCAGTTGAAGGTTGTGCGGCAGCGCCACACCCCCTCCTTGTCGTTGAGGATGTCGAGGCGCACTTGGGCGTTCTCGTCGCGCGAGTCGAAGATGAAGCGATGCGCGTTGACGATGGCCGCGGGGCCGAAGTACTGTCCGTCGGTCCAAAACACAGGGCAGCTTGAGGTGCAGGCCGCGCACAGGATGCACTTGGTGGTGTCGTCGAAGCGCGCGCGCTCGACGGGGCTCTGGAGGCGTTCCTTGCCGTTCTTGGGGGCCGGGCCCGGCATGAGGAACGGGTTCACAGCTTTGAAGGAGTCGAAGAACGGCTCCATGTCAACCACGAGGTCCTTTTCGAGCGGAAGGCCCTTGATAGCCTCGATGTAGATCGGCTTGGAGATGTCGAGGTCTTTGATGAGCGTCTTGCAGGCGAGCCGGTTCTTCCCATTGATGCGCATGGCATCGGAGCCGCACACACCGTGGGCGCAGGAGCGGCGGAACGTGAGCGTGCCATCCTGCTCCCACTTGATCTTGTGGAGTGCATCGAGCACGCGGTCTGTGCCGTGCATGACGACGTCGAAGTCCTGCCAGCTTGGCTCGGCATCCACCTCGGGGTCGAAGCGGCGGATGATGAGAGTCGCCGTGAATGTCGGAATCTCGTCGGGAGTCGACGGCTTGTTCTCGAGGAGCGCTGTACTCATCAATACTTTCTTTCCATCGGGGGGTAATTGGTGATCACGACGGGCTTCCAGTCGAGGCGGATGTGTTCGCCCGCGTCGGCCGACTCGGGGTCGCCGACCAGGTAGGCCATCGTGTGGACGAGGAACTTCTCGTCGTCGCGATCGGGGTAGTCCTCGCGCATGTGGCCGCCGCGCGACTCGTGACGGGAGCGTGCCGAGTAGACGAGTACTTCGGCGAGATCAAGCAGGAAGCCCAGTTCGACCGCTTCGAGCAGGTCGGTGTTGAAGCGCTTGCCCTTGTCTTGCACTCGAACGTTCTTATAGCGAGCGCGCAAGGTCTCGATGAGCTCGGTGACCTCTTTGAGGCTCTCCTCGGTGCGGAAGATCTGCGCGTTGCGGTCCATCGAATCTTGGAGTTCCTTGCGGATCACCGAGACCCGTTCGGTGCCGTCACCGGAGCGCACCATGTCGAGGATCGACTGGACTCCCGCCGCGGCATTCGCGGGCAGCGGCACGAACTTCGCCGTCTTCACGTACTCGACCGCATTGCGGCCCGCCCGTTTGCCGAACACGTTGATGTCGAGTAGGGAGTTCGTGCCCAGTCGGTTCGACCCGTGCACGGAGACGCACGCGCACTCGCCCGCGGCAAACAGCCCTTTGACCACCTCGGTGTTGCTCCGAAGCACCTCAGCATTGATCGTCGTGGGGATTCCGCCCATCGCGTAGTGCGCAGTGGGCAGCACGGGAACCGGCTCGGTGTACGGCTCGACACCGAGGTAGGTCCGAGCGAACTCGGTGATGTCTGGCAGCTTCTCGTCGATGACGGCGGGCTCGAGATGCGAGATATCGAGGTACAGGTAGTCCTTGTTGGGACCGGCCCCCCGACCTTCGCGAATTTCGAGAGCCATCGATCGCGACACGATATCGCGCGGGGCGAGGTCTTTCAGGGTCGGGGTGTAGCGCTCCATGAAGCGCTCGCCGCTCGCGTTGCGCAGGATCGCGCCTTCACCACGTGCCGCTTCGGAGAGCAGGATGCCGAGCCCGGCCAATCCGGTCGGGTGGAACTGGTAGAACTCCATGTCTTCGAGCGGCAAGCCCTTCCGCCAGATGATTCCAACGCCATCGCCCGTGAGGGTGTGTGCGTTGGATGTCGTCTTGAAGATCTTGCCGAAGCCACCGGTAGCGAAAATGATCGCTTTGCCCTGGAAGACGTGGAGCTCTCCCGTGGCGAGCTCGTACGCGACAACACCGGAGGGCTGCTCAACGCCGTCGACCTCGGTCATGACCATGTCGAGCACGTAGAACTCGTTGAAGAAGTTGATTCCGAGCCTGACGCAGTTTTGGTAAAGGGTCTGCAGGATCATGTGACCAGTGCGGTCTGCCGCGTAGCACGCCCGACGCACCGGCGCTTTACCGTGCTCGCGAGTGTGCCCGCCAAAGCGACGCTGGTCGATCTTGCCCTCGGGCGTGCGGTTGAAGGGAAGGCCCATGTTCTCGAGGTCGATGATCGCGTCGATCGCCTCTTTCGCGAGGATTTCGGCGGCATCCTGATCGACGAGGTAGTCACCGCCCTTGACGGTGTCGTAGGTGTGCCACTCCCAGTTGTCCTCTTCCACGTTGGCGAGGGCCGCAGCCATGCCGCCCTGCGCGGCGCCGGTGTGCGAGCGCGTCGGGTAGAGCTTGGAAATCACGGCGGTACGGGCGTGCGGTCCGGCTTCGATTGCTGCGCGCATCCCGGCCCCGCCCGCGCCGACGATGACGATGTCGAACTGGTGGTAGTGAATGCCGTCGACGATCGTGGATTCGACGGGCGCCGTTTCTTCGGTCGACACTTACTTCACCGGACAGAAGCTCGGGAGCAGTTCGGCAGGGGAGCCGACCGGGCAGGGGTCGAACGTGTAGATCACAAGGGTTCCTAAAGTCAGGAGGACGATCGTCGATGCGGCGATTGCCCCGAGGAGGATGAAGCGCACGGTGCGGTTGTTGGCGTAGTCGTTGACGATCGTGCGCATGCCGTTCGCGCCGTGGATGAGCGCGAGCCAGAGCAGCAGCGTGTCCCAGACGACCCAGAACGGGTCGGCCCACTTGCCGGCGACAAACGCGAAATCGATCGCTTTGACTCCCGCTCCGGAAAACAGGTTCACGAAGAGGTGGGCGAAAATGAGCACCGTCAGCACGACGCCGCTCACCCGCATGTACAGCCAGCCCCACTTCTCCCAGTTCACTCGTCGCGGGCGAGGAGCGGGGGTGATGGGTGTGCGCGGGGCGTCGATGGTAGTCATGCTCCGCCTCCGAAGATGTGCATGAGCTGGCGCGGCACGAAGCCGCTGAGCAGCAAGATCCAGAGCCCGATCACGACGTAGTAGAGCACCTTCTGATGCTTGAGGCCAAAGCTCGAGAAGTCGATCAGAATAATCCGCAATCCGTTAAGCGCGTGCAGCCCGATCGCTGCGACGAGCGCGATTTCGCCGAGGCCCATGATGGGCGTCTTGTACGAGTTGATGACGGCGTTGTACGCCTCGGGGCTCAAGCGCACGAGGGAGGTGTCAAGAATGTGCACGAGGAGGAAGAAGTAGATCGCGATGCCCGTGATGCGGTGAAGTACCCACGACCACATCCCCTCGCGACCCCGATACAACGTGCCTGACAGCCTCTTGGGGCTGCTGATCTTGGGTGGGGCAAGTGGGTCACTCGCCAGGGAACCCGCGGACTGTGCTGCCACGCGCGGCGCCTCCTTGAAGAAGAAGTGGTCGCTGTTGCGCGGCCGACGGTTGTCTGGATTGCGGACTTTTCCAGTGTATTCCGACCGTGAGGGCGGTCTGTTCACTGCGTGGCGAAAATAGAGCGTTTCCGCACGACCGCGATAACTTTCTCGAATATTTGCTTTCGGCATGCCGCGCCGCGAAACCCGGCCTGCGCTGCCGCCGGTCGGCTTTACGGGGTCAGCGTCGCGAGGGCGCGACTTGCGACGGCGCTCTCGTAGTGCGTCACGAGTTCGGCGCAGATCGATTCCCAGGACCGGCCGAGCACGGCGCGACGTCCGGCCTCGCCCATGCGCGATCTCAGCGTCTCGTCAATGACGAGGGCTTCGACGTACGCGCGCAATTCTCCCGGGTCACCGTACGGGTCAAACAGGAAGCCGTTGGTTCCGTGGTCGACGAGGTCTATCGGTCCACCCGCGCGCGGTGCGACAACGGGCACGCCGCTCGAGTGGGCCTCCTGAACCGTCTGCCCAAAGGTCTCTTCCGTTCCCGTGTGCACGAATACATCGAACGCGCCGTACGCCGCCGCGAGGTCGTCGCCGGTGAGTTTTCCGAGAAAGGTCACCGGCATCCCCGCGAGCAATCGTTTGGTTGACGGCAGCGATGGCCCGTCGCCCACGATGGCTAAATGAATGCCGTCGAGCCCCCGGAGCGCCTCAAACCGCTCGACCTGCTTCTCGGGAGCAATTCGGCCCACGTAGCCGACGACCGTCTCGCCGTGCGGAGCCAGCTTGCGTCGCAACGCCCGCGATGCCGCGTCCACCCGGTTGCGCGGGTGATACGTCACGAGATCAACTCCCCGACCCCAACGGGCGAGTCGTTCGACCCCGGCAGATTCGAGATCCGCCATCGACGCGGATGACGGCACCAACGTCAGCTCTGCGCTTGAGTGAATCCAGCGCACGATTCTCCAGGCAAACTTCGTGGCCGCGCCCAGGCGATTGCGACGCGCGTAGCCCGCGACATCGGTCTGGAAGATCGCGACCGAGGGAATCCCCAACCGATCTCCCGCGCTGATGGCTTGGGCGCCGAGCAGAAAGGGCGATGCCGCATGAATGACATCAGGTCGAAAGTCGGCGATCACTTTCTGCACCAGCGGATTAGGGAGGCCCACCGGGAACTGCCGATAGGCAATCGCTGGTACTTGGTGCACCGGGAATCCCGCGTAGTGACTCGGTGCACCGGCGGCCGGGACGATCACTATCGCCTCGTGGCCCTGAGCCTGAAGGTAGTCGAGCACCTTCGTAACGCTGTTCGTAACGCCGTTGATAGTGGGAAGGAAACTCTCGCTGACAACTGCAACGCGCATACCGATGTGCCCCATCCGGTCGAAGTAGTTCCAACGTTAGGAATTCGGCATGGCGGGGTGGTGAATGACGTGCTTACCAGACGGTGAATGTCGGCTGAAGTCTAAGGTGGTCCAATGGCTCCATCCGTCGATCCGTTTTCCGACTTTTATTGCGTCATTCCCGCCGGGGGGATCGGGTCACGGTTGTGGCCACTGTCTCGCGCGGATGCGCCCAAGTTCCTCCACGATCTCACCGGGTCAGGGCAAACCCTTCTGCGCGACACCTGGGATCGGCTCGTGCCACTGTCGGGCGCCGATCGGGTCATGGTTGTGACGGGTCGCGCGCACCGTGCCGCAGTCGAAGAACAGCTACCCGATCTGGGCGATTCCAACGTGGTCCTCGAGAGCGAACCGAAGGACTCAACCGCCGCGATTGGGCTCGCCGCCGCCATCTTGGTCAGGCGCGAACCCGGCGTGATCGTTGGGTCGTTTGCTGCGGATCACGTGATTCGCGACGGGCGCGCGTTTCGTCGGTCCGTGAGCGAGGGGGTGGCTGCCGCACGCGCCGGCTACATCGCGACCATCGGGATCACGCCGACCGAGCCCGCGATGGGGTTCGGTTACATCCAGTGTGGCGATGCGATCGCGATCGCGGGAGCTCCCCACGCGGTTGGCGTCGCGGCCTTCGTCGAGAAGCCCGACTTAGCGAGCGCGGAGCGCTATGTGGGTGACGGTAACCATCTGTGGAACGGCGGAATGTTCATCGCCAGGGCCGACGTGCTGCTCAAACAGATCGGCGAGTCGGATCCAGATTTGCTCGCAGGTCTCAACGAACTTGCGGACGCGTGGGACACGCCTCGACGCGGCGCCGTCGTCGATCACGTCTGGCCCAACCTCACGAAAATCGCGATCGACTACACAGTGGCTGAGCCCGCCGCCGCAGCGGGTCTGCTCGTCGTGATTCCCGGTGATTTCGACTGGGACGACGTGGGCGACTTCGCATCCATCGCCAAGTTGCACTCGGGCGGACGCAAGTCAGATCTTGCGATCCTCGGAGAAAACGCCCGAGTGCTCGCCGATGCCTCAACCGGGGTGGTTATCAGCCAAAGCGGACGCCTCATCTCCCTCATCGGCGTGTCTGACATTGTCGTCGTCGACACGCCAGACGCTCTGCTCGTCACGACCACCGCCAACGCTCAGAGGGTTAAGGCGGTCGTGGACGCTCTCAAGCTGTCGGGGCGAACTGACGTGCTCTGAGTCCGCCAGATTCCGCCAGTGACCGGCATATTCGTGCGAATATTTCGGAGACATTTCGGAACCATCCCGAGAATGTAACCATTCGGTGTCGTCTGCGGTTCGGTGGGCACGGGATTGGTCAGATTCGGTAACGTGTGAGAACCATGCTTGGCACATCCCGCTAGGCACCATCTTGGAGGACATCTTGAGAATCAGCTCTCGCGACCGCGTACTCGGCGGCATCGCATTGATCGGTACGAGCGCACTCGTGCTCGCCGGTTGTGCCGCAGCACCCGCACCTGCCCCGACCCCGACGATTTCGACCGTTGCTGGCTTCCTGCCGTGCTTGGTTTCTGACCTCGGCGGCTTTGACGACAAGTCGTTCAACCAGCTCGCGTACGAAGGCGTCAACGACGCGGCGGCAGCTGCCGGCGTGAAGGCCGTCACTGTCCAGTCGAAGGTTGAGACGGACTACGCTCCGAACATCAACAGCCTCGTTTCGCAGGGTTGCTCGCTGATCGTGAGCGTTGGCTTCGCCCTCTCGGCCGCGACCGTCACCGCAGCGCTGGCAAACCCGAAGGTGCAGTTCGCGATCGTCGACGACGCCGCAGACAACAACTTCGACGGCAAGACCGACGCTCCGAACATCAAGCCGATCCTGTTCAACACGGCTCAGGCAGCGTTCCTCGTCGGCTACTCCGCGGCGAGCTCCTCCAAGGCCGCGAAGGTTGCGACCTGGGGTGGAATGAACTTCCCGACCGTCACGATCTTCATGGATGGTTTCGCACAGGGAGTCGACTACTACAACAAGCAGAAGGGTGCATCGGTCAAGGTTCTCGGTTGGACCGGCGACGGAGCGACCTCGACCTTCACGGGTGGATTCGCCGCTAACGCGACGGCAAAGTCGACCGCTCAGAACTTCATCGACCAGGGCGCCGACGTGCTCCTGCCGGTTGGTGGACCGATCTACAAGAGCGCGGCCGCGGCAATCACCGACTCGGGCAAGAGCATCGCACTGCTCGGTGTTGACGCCGACCTGTTCGTGACCGACCCGACCGTGCAGCCGATCCTGCTTACCTCGGTGCTCAAGGGCATCAAGGAAGCGACCACTGCAGTTGTGTCGTCGGCAGCCGCGGGCAACCTCACGTTCGACCCGTACGTGGGAAACCTCCGGAACAAGGGCGTCGGAATTGCGCCGTTCCACAACTTTGAGTCGAAGGTTGCTCCCACTCTTCAGGGTGAGATCGACACCATCAAGGCGGGCATCATTGACGGCAGCATTCCTGTCAAGTCCTACCTGAGCTAACTCGAACTGGTAACACCGGTCGGGGGGATCAGCGCTGCTGGTCCTCCCGACCTTTTTATCCGCGCGCGCCCTACCGAGCAGATTAGATTGGTCGACATGAAGCTTGAACTTCGGGGAATAACCAAGAGGTTCGGATCGCTCACGGCGAACGATCACATCGACCTCGTCGTCCAAGCGGGGGAGATCCACGGGCTGCTCGGTGAGAACGGCGCAGGCAAGTCGACCCTCATGAATGTGCTCTACGGCCTGTATCAGGCCGACGAGGGTGAGATTCTCCTCAACGACACGGTCCAGCATTTCGCGGGCCCAGGAGATGCAATGAAGGCCGGCATTGGCATGGTGCACCAGCACTTTATGCTGATCCCCGTTTTCACTGTCGCCGAGAACGTCATGCTCGGCCACGAGAGTACGCTCCCCGGTGGTCGCCTCGACCTTGCCACCGCTCGAGCGAAAGTGCGCGAAATCTCCGCTCGGTTCGGCTTCGACGTCGATCCGGATGCGCTGGTCGAGGATTTGCCCGTTGGCGTGCAGCAGCGCGTCGAGATCATCAAGGCGCTTTCTCGGGATGCGCGCGTTCTCGTATTCGATGAGCCAACCGCCGTGCTTACCCCACAAGAAACCGACGAGCTCATGGCCGTGATGCGCAAGCTCAGGGACACCGGCACGTCGATCGTGTTCATCACCCACAAATTGCGTGAAGTGCGGGAAGTGGCCGACAAGATCACGGTTATCCGGCTCGGCAAGGTAGTCGGGCAGGCCTCTCCGACGGCGAGCAACACCGAGCTCGCCTCGCTCATGGTCGGACGCGCGGTCGATCTGACGATCGACAAGTCTCCCGCTCATCCTGGGGCGATCGCGCTCGAGGTGGATCACCTGTCGGTGATCGACCATCACAATCAACTCGTCGTCAACGACGTCAGTTTCGACGTCCACGCGGGCGAAGTGCTCGCGATTGCGGGAGTGCAAGGAAACGGGCAGACCGAACTCACGGAAGCCCTGCTCGGGCTACAACCCAAGGTCACCGGAACCGTCAGCCTTGATGGCACGCAGCTGCGTGGTCGCTCGGTGCGGCGCATTCTTGACGCGGGAGTCGGCTTCATTCCCGAGGACCGAACCGAGGACGGGCTCGTTGCGCAATTCACGATCGCCGAGAACCTCATGCTCGACCGTTCCACGCAGCCGCCGTTCGTGAAGGGCGGCCGGTTACAACTTGAGTTCCTCGACGATTTCGCCAAGGAAAAAATCGAGGAATTCGACATCCGCGCGCAAGGGATTGGCAGCCTCGTGGGTACGCTGTCCGGCGGAAATCAACAGAAGGTCGTGCTTGCGCGCGAGCTCAGTCGCGAGCTTCGCTTGCTCGTCGCCGCTCAGCCAACACGCGGTCTCGATGTCGGGTCGATCGAGTTCGTGCACACCCAGATCGTCGCAGCGCGTGACGCCGGGGTACCCGTGATCGTCGTGTCGACCGAGCTCGACGAGGTTGTTGCGCTCGCCGATCGCATCGCGGTCATGTACCGCGGCGCGATCGTGGGCATAGTTCCGGGGGACACGCCACGCGATGTTCTCGGACTCATGATGGCCGGAGAGACTTCAGTGGAAGCAGGGGCACACGCATGACCGATACGGCAAAGAAGCCGATCGATGAGGGTACCGAGTCGCGCACGCAACAAGTGCTTCGCGACATCGTGAGCGGAAACGCGATCCTCTCCGTCCTGGCCGTAGTACTTGCACTGCTCGTGAGCGCGATCCTCATCGCCGCGACCGATAAGGAAGTGCAAGCCGCCGCGGCTTACTTCTTCTCGAGGCCGTTCGACACTGTTGCAGCGATCTGGAACTCGGTTGCGGGAGCGTATTCGGCCCTGTTCCAGGGGGCAATCTACAACTTCAGGCGACCCGGCTTCGCGGATGGGATCAAGCCGCTGATGGAGACTCTGACGTTTGCGACGCCACTGATCGCTGCCGGTCTCGGTGTTGCAATCGGGTTCCGAGTCGGGTTGTTCAACATCGGTGGACGCGGGCAGATGCTCGTGGCCGCCGCCGCCGCGGGCTGGGTCGCGTTCGGCGTCCCCATGCCGTTCCCGATCCACCTCATCGTCGCGGTCATCGCGGGTTTGGTCGCGGGTGCCATCTGGGGCGGAATCGCGGGCCTCCTGAAGGCGAGGACGGGCGCGAACGAGGTGATCGTGACGATCATGCTCAACTACGTCGGGCTCTATCTTGTCTCGTACTTGCTGAGGACCAAGGGGTTGCTCCAGGCGCCCGGGTCTAACAATCCGAAGTCACCCGCGATGTTGCCGACCGCAATCTTCCCGCCCCTGTTCGGTCCGCAGTACCCGTTGCACTGGGGTTTCATCCTCGCGATACTCGCAACAATCGTCTGCTGGTACCTCATTAACCGCTCGAGTCTCGGGTTCCAATTCCGCGCGGTCGGTGAGAACTCCAACGCGGCACGCGTCGCCGGTATCAACGTCAAGAACGTGTACGTTTACGCGATGCTCATCTCGGGGGCACTCGTGGGACTCGCCGGTGTTGCGCAGGTTCTCGGCACCGTGACGTCGGGGTTCAGCGAGGGGATCGACGCGGGGATCGGCTTCGACGCGATCACGGTCGCACTTCTTGGCCGCTCTCGCCCGGTCGGCGTGTTTTTCGCGGGCATCCTGTTCGGGGCGCTCAAGGCGGGTGGCTACTCGATGCAAGCCGGACAGGGAGTACCAATCGACATCATCCTCGTGGTGCAGTCGCTCATTGTGCTCTTCATTGCAGCGCCTCCCCTCGTGAGAGCGATCTTCCGATTGCCGAAACCGGGAGCCGCGCCTCGCAAGCTCGCCGTGGCTGAGCCGACGGCGATGGTCAGCGAATGAGCGCCGTCGAGCCGAGCGCTCGCATCATCCCCGCGACCGCACCGATCGTGCGCGAAAAAGCTGTTGTGCGCGACTTCAAGCCAGCAATCGGGCTCGGCGCCTTCGCCGTTCTCGGCCTCCTGCTGTTCGGGTTGGGATCACGCACAGGCTCAACCACCTTCAGGCTCTCAACCGATTCGGATCGCATCCAGTTGGCCGCAGTCGTCTTGGACGTCAGGGTCGTCACCACCGTCGTGACCGTGTTGCTGTTTGCACTCGCCTTGGTCGCGCTGTATTTCGGGTATCGGGCGCGAAAAACGCCGATCTGGCTTAGCGCGATCTATGCGGTGCTGTTCCTCGTGGCCTTCCTCACGTGGGCGGCAGCGGGCGCGACCATCCCGCTTCCCGGGCTGCTCGTGGGCGCCGTGGCGGTCAGTGCGCCGCTCATCTTCGGCGCACTCGGTGGCGTTATCTCGGAGCGCGCCGGCGTCGTCAACGTGGCGATCGAGGGGCAGTTGCTTGCGGGAGCATTCGCATCGGCGGTCGTTGCGTCGATCACTCGTCAGCCCGTCCTCGGCCTGTTCGCAGCAACAATCGCGGGAGTGCTTGTCTCCCTCGTTCTCGCGACATTCTCGATCCGATATCTCGTCGATCAGGTGATTGTCGGGGTCGTGCTCAACGTGCTCGTGGTCGGTCTTACGAGCTTTTTTTTCTCGACTCTGCTGAGTCCTAACGAAGCATTGCTCAACACGCCGCCCCGATTCCCGCAATTCCCGATCCCGCTCTTAAGCGAAATCCCTCTCATCGGGCCGGTCTTCTTCCGCCAGACGGTAATCGTTTACGTCATGTATGTCGCGGTCGCGGTGGTGTGGTTTGCGTTGTTCAAGACGAAGTGGGGGCTGAGGCTCCGTGCGGTCGGCGAGCACCCGCAAGCCGCAGATACTGTCGGCATCAATGTGAACCGATCGCGCTTCTGGAACGTGTGCCTAGCCGGCGCGATCGCCGGATTCGGTGGCGCGTACTTCACCCTTGGATCGGTTGGCGGATTCAACAAAGAGATGACAGCGGGCGCAGGATTCATTGCGCTAGCGGCGGTGATCTTCGGGCGGTGGGATCCGATCCGGGCAACGCTTGCCGCACTGCTCTTCGGCTTCGCGTCGAACCTCCAGAGCGTGTTGAGCATCGTCGGTTCGCCTGTACCCAGCGAATTCCTGCTCATGCTGCCGTACCTCGTCACGATCTTCGCCGTTGCGGGACTCGTCGGTCAGGTCCGTGGGCCAGCGGCATCCGGCAAACCGTACATCAAGTCATGAGTGCACCGATCGACTGGGATGCGCTGCGCGACGTCGCTAAGGGCGCGCTCGCGCACGCCTACGTTCCTTACTCGAACTTCCCGGTCGGGGTCGCCGCGATTGTCGATGACGGCCGCGTGATTTCCGGCGCGAACGTCGAGAACGCGTCGTACGGTCTCACCCTGTGCGCGGAGTGCGCGCTCGTGTCGAGCTTGCACATGACCGGCGGCGGAAAGCTCGTGGCGTTCACGTGTGTCGACGGCAACGGCAACGCCCTCATGCCGTGCGGCCGTTGCCGTCAATTGCTCTACGAACACTCCGCCGAGGGGATGCTGCTCGAGACGGTCTCTGGCATCAAGACGATCGACGAAGTGATCCCGGATGCCTTCGGGCCTCGCACCCTCGAGGCCTATCGTGCAGGGGGGCTGTGACTGTGGCAATCGAACCGTTCGACGTGGTCGATCTCATCCGCACGAAACGCGATAAGGGTTCTCTGAGCACAGCGCAGATCTCGTGGCTCATCGACGCGTACACGCGCGGCTATGTGGCCGACGAACAGATGGCCGCCATGACGATGGCGATTTTTCTCAATGGGATGAAGCGCGAAGAGATTCGCGATCTGACTCTCGCGATGATCGCGAGCGGCGAAACTCTGTCGTTTGATGGCCTGGGCAAACCGACGACAGACAAGCACTCGACGGGCGGCGTTGGCGACAAAATCACCCTCCCGCTCGCTCCGCTCGTCGCGTCGTTCGGGGTCGCCGTGCCGCAGCTCTCGGGCCGTGGTCTGGGCCACACGGGAGGCACGCTCGACAAGTTGGAGAGTATCCCCGGATGGCGCGCCCACTTGAGCAACGACGAGTTCTATGCGCAATTGCGCAGCGTCGGCGCGGTCGTGTGTGCCGCGGGGTCGGGCCTCGCACCCGCGGACGGGAAGCTCTATAGCCTTCGGGACATCACGGGGACTGTCGAAGCGATACCGCTCATCGCGTCATCCATCATGTCCAAGAAGATCGCCGAGGGCACAGCCGCGCTCGTGCTCGACGTGAAGTTCGGTTCGGGCGCGTTCATGCAGGACCCGGCACGCAGCCGTGAACTCGCGGAGACCATGGTGCAGCTCGGCAATGACGCGGGCGTCAAGACCGTCGCGCTTCTGACCAACATGAACGTGCCGCTCGGACTTGCCATCGGCAATGCCAACGAGGTGCGCGAATCCGTGGAGGTACTCGCGGGCGGGGGACCCGCGGATGTCGTCGAACTCACCGTTGCGCTCGCACGCGAGATGCTCGCGCTCGCGGGCAAGCCCGACGCGGACGTCGAGGCGGCGCTCAGCGACGGCCGAGCAATGGACACGTGGCGGGCCATGATTTCGGCGCAGGGCGGTGACCCAGATGCGGCGCTCCCGACCGCGAAGGAGCACCACGTCGTCCTAGCCGAACGCGACGGTGTGCTCACGACGCAACACGCCCTTCCCTTCGGCATCGCGGCCTGGCGTCTGGGTGCGGGTCGCGCCCGCAAGGAGGACCCCGTGCATCACGCCGCCGGGATCGATCTGCACGCGAAGCCGGGCGACGCCGTTGTCGCGGGTCAGCCGTTGTTCACCTTACACACCGACGAACCAGGCCGCTTCGAGCGGGCCCTAGACGCGCTTGAGGGTTCGTATCGGGTCGGCGACACCGGTGAGCCGATCGACAACGGTGGTGCGCTCATCGCTGGCCGGGTTGACTGACGGCGCTCAGCGCTGGGGTCGCGGCGAAGGTCAGAAATGGCCTTCGCTCATAGCTCTACCGCGCCGATACGCTCGAGCGCGTCAACGATAAGCGCCCAAAACTTGGCATGGTCGAGGTTGCGCGCGACGTGGGTTGTGCAGTCGACGGGTGCCGGCGCGCGGAAGTCGGCGACGGTCATCCCGAGCGTGAGTGTGCCCGTGAGCTCAATGTCGATCGGTACGCGCACGACGTCCATAACGCTCGGGTCGATCACGAACGCGACCGCGCACGGGTCGTGGACGGGCGGGAAATCGAAGCCTTGCTGGTCTTTGTATGTGTGCGCGAAGAACTCCAGTAACTCGCCGACGAAACGCGAGGGACCCGTGCCCACCGCTGCAATCGCCGCAGTGACCTCGGGCGTCGCGAGCGCTTCATGGGTGAGATCGAGACCAACCATCGTGAGCGGCCAGGATTCGGTGAAGACGATGTGAGCCGCCTCGGGGTCGATCACGATGTTGAACTCGCTCGTCGCCGACCAGTTACCCACGTTGACCCCGCCGCCCATGAGCACGACTTCACGAACTCTGGACGCGATGCGCGGCTCCTTGCGAACGGCAAGTGCGATGTTGGTGAGGGCTCCAGTGGGCACGAGTGTGATCTCGCCCTGCTCCGAAGCCATGACGGTGTCGATGATGAAGTCGACCGCGTGCCTGGGGTCGAGCGCGAGAGTGGGCTCGGGGAGCACCGGACCGTCGAGGCCGGACTCGCCGTGGATCGATTCGGCCACCTCGATCGCGCGCACGAGCGGACGATGGGCGCCGCGGGCGAAGGGCACACCCGTGATTCCCGCGACTCGGGCGACGGCGAGCGCATTGCGGGTGACCTTCTCGATGGTCTGATTTCCCATGACGGTCGTGACCCCGACGAGGTCAATCTCGGGGTTTCCCCACGCGAGGATCATCGCGATCGCATCGTCGTGGCCCGGATCACAGTCGAGGATGATCTTGCGGCTCATGCGCCGAGCCTAGCGTCGCCGTAGGCTTGGATGATGACAGACGAACTTGCCGCCCGAGGTGCCGCCCGCGTCACGTGGATTCGCTCGAGGATGCCGCTGCTCGAGGCCGCGAGGGCCGACTTCGCGGCATCCCGCCCGTTTGCCGGCCGCCGGATTGGGATGTCGCTGCACCTCGAACCCAAGACTGCCGTGTTGCTCGAGACGCTCGCCGCGGGCGGGGCCGAACTCATCGCGACGGGCAATCACGGCTCGACACAGGACGACATCGTCGCATTCTTGCGAACCCAAGGGATGACGGTCTTTGGGGCCCGCGATGACACCCTCGACGAGCACCACGCAAATGTTTCATCCGTCGCGGAGGCGAGCCCTGACATCCTGCTCGACAACGGCGCTGACCTCGCCGCGCTCGTGGTCGCTCACGGCACAGCGGGCTCGATCATCGGCGGGACCGAGGAGACGACGTCGGGAGGCAATCGCCTCCGCGGGAAGCTGGCGGGCCAGATCCCCTTCCCTGTCATCGTGATCAATGACTCGCTGTTGAAGGCGATTGGCGAGAACAAGCACGCGGTCGGCCAGTCGGTCGTCGAAAGCTTCATGCGAATCACGAACCTCATGATTCCGGGGCGCCGGTTCGTGGTCGCCGGTTACGGGTGGTGCGGCCGCGGTGTGGCTCACTACCTGCGCGCGCTCGGCGGCAAAGTCGCCGTCGTCGAAGTCGACGAGATCAAGGCGTTTGAAGCGGCGATGGATGGCTTCCGCGTGGGGGAGCTGCTCGACCTTGCCGAGTGGGGCGAGGTGTTCATCACGGCGACGGGTCAGCCGGGCATCCTGACCGAGCCGTTCTTCGAGCGGGTCGCGTCGGGGGCGGTGCTCGCGAACTGCGGACACTTCCCTTGGGAGATCGACGTTGCCGCGCTTCGGGCGGGCGCTGTGAGCGAGACGCGATTGGATGACGCGATCGACCGGATCGACTTTGCTGACGGGCGCCACGTAGTCCTCATCGCAGACGGGCGCATGTTCAATCTCGCCGGTCGCGAGCCAAAAGGCAACTCGCTCGAGTCGATGGACCTGGGCTTTCTTCTGCAGTCCCTCTCGCTCGAGCGGGTTGCGACGGCCGCCAGCACGCTTGCTCCGGGTGCCCAACCCGTGCCCGATGACATCGACCGCACGATTGCGCGACGAATGCTGCGTGCGATGGCGGCCGATCGCTGACACCGGGTTCTTCACAGCCCCGGAATCGATAGCCTTAGAGACATGACTGCTGCCGACGACTTTCTTATGCCGGGGGGTGGAACGAGCATCGCGGCGCTGCCCAAGATCTCGCTCCACGACCATCTCGATGGCGGGCTGCGCCCCGCGACAATCATCGAACTCGCGCGTGCCGAGGGGTTGGCGCTTCCGAGCGAGACTCCCGAGGGGCTCGCCGACTGGTTCAACGAGAAGAAAGACTCGCTTGTCGAGTACCTCAAGACTTTTGACCTGACCACCGCAGTCATGCAGACACCCAAGAACCTCACCCGGATCGCTCGGGAATTCGTGCAAGACCTCGGCACCGATGGCGTGATCTACGGCGAAGTGCGCTGGGCCCCCGAGCAGCATCAGGTGAAGGGTCTCAGCCTCGACGAGACCGTTGAGGCGGTGCAGGAGGGCATCGAAGCAGGCATCGACGACGTGCAGGCCGCCGGCAGAGACATCCGCGTCGGGCAGCTCGTGAGCGCGATGCGCCATGCTGATCGTGGGCTCGAAATCGCCGAACTCGCCGTGCGGCACCGCAATAACGGCGTCGTGGGCTTCGACATCGCGGGAGCCGAGGCGGGATTCCCGGCCAGTCGCCTTCTCGGAGCATTCGACTACCTCGCTGCGCAGTTCATGCCGCGCACCGTGCACGCGGGCGAGGCGGACGGGATCGAGAGCATCCGCGGCGCGTTGATCGACGGTCGCGCGCTGCGCCTGGGCCACGGGGTCCGACTCGCTGAAGACATCACGGTCGCCCGCGAGGACGACGAGAACACATTCGTCACGCTGGGACCGGTGGCCCAGTGGGTCAAGGATCGCGAGATCGCACTCGAGCTCAGCCCGACATCCAATGTCGACACCCACGCCTTCGCGCAGTGGGGCGACGAGCTCATCGACCACCCGTTCGACCTGTTCTACCAACTCGGCTTTAGAGTGACGGTCAACACCGACAACCGGCTCATGAGCCGTACGACCCTCACTCGCGAGCTGTACGTGCTCGCGGAAGCATTCGGCTACGAGCTCACGGATCTGGCCGCGTTCCAGCTCAACGCCGCGGCCGCTGCGTTTCTGCCGATCGAGGAGCGAGAGGAACTGGCAGACATCATCGTCGCCGGGTTCGAGCGCGCCTGATCGTGGCCCTTCCCCCGCTCGACGACCGCTCGATCGTCATCGGCGCACACGCCGACGACTGGCGTGGCGCGGTCACGCTTGCCGCCGATGCGTTGACCAACTCAGGGGCAGCGCAGCCCGGCTACGGGCGTGAGATGATTCGCATGATCGAGGAGCACGGCCCGTACGTTGTCATCGCGCCCGGCCTCGCGCTCGCACACGCCCGACCGGGACCGCTAGTCGTGCACGATGGCCTCGCGATCGTGACACTCGCCGAAGGGGTGCGATTCGGGCATCCACACAACGACCCCGTGCGGGTGGTGCTCGGCTTGGCGATCGCTGACCCCGGCAGCCACATCGCTGCGGTCGCAGCGCTCGCCAACGTCTTCAACGATTCCGACGCAATCGAGGAGTTGGCCGCCGCATCGTCTGCCGCCGAAGTCCGTCAGATCCTGGGGATGACACCGTGAAGATTGTCACGATTTGCGGCGCCGGAATAGGTAGCAGCGGAATCCTCAAGGTCAACGCCGAGCGCGTGTTGCGCAAACTCGACATCGAGGCGACAGTGGTTGCCGCCGATATCGCCTCGCTTCACGACGTCGTTTCAGACGCCCAAGTGATTCTGACCTCGCACGAGTTTGTCGCTGCGATCGGCAAGACAAACGCGTCCGTTGTCGTGATCGAGAACTACTTCGACACCGAAGAATTGACCGCGAAACTGCACGCGGCGCTGGGGTGACTGTCGGTTAGGGGTGCGCGAGCAGGGCGCGCATCCCGGTGTCGAGACCGGCGATGACCGCGGCAGCGGCGCTCTGGCGCTGCGCAGCAGTGCCCGCGAGGCATGACGCGTCGAGGTAAATCTTGAGCTTGGGCTCGGTTCCGCTCGGCCGCACGATCACACGACCACCGTTCGCGAGGTGGATCCGCAGGATGTCGCTCGGCGGGTACTGGTCGAAGCCGAGCCGGAAGTCATCGACCTCCGCTACCGCGTACTCGCCGATGGTCTCGGGCAACGCGGCGCGCAACTTAGCCATCATCGTGTCGATCTCGGCGAGGTCGTCGACTCGAATCGAGATTTGACCCGACGCATATGCACCGAATCGATCCGCGAAATCGGCGAGGTGGTCTTCGACGGTCTTTCCTTCAGAGAGGAGCCGTGACACTAGCGACAAGAAGTCGACGGCCGCGGAGATGCCATCCTTGTCGCGAACCTTCTCCGGGTCTACGAGGTAGCCGAGTGCTTCCTCGTAGCCGTAAGACAGGTCGCCGACGCGCGAGATCCACTTGAAACCCGTGAGGGTGTCTTGATAGTCGAGGCGATACTTGCGCGCAACTTCGCGAAGCGCAGGGCTCGACACGATGGATGCCGCGAACGTGCCGTGATCCGTGTTGTTGCGCTCGAGGCGTTCCGCCGCATTCCAACCCAGGAGATAGCCAACCTCGTTGCCGCTCAGCCGACGCCAGGTTCCGCCTGCGGACGGGATCGCTACCGCGAGCCGGTCGGCGTCCGGGTCGTTAACAATCGCGACGTCGGCGCCGACCTGAGCGGCGCGCGCGAAGGTCAGGTCCATCGCGCCGGGTTCCTCAGGGTTGGGGAACGCGACGGTCGGGAACGCGGCATCTGGAGCGATCTGCTGTGCAACGACCGCGGGCTCGCCGAAGCCGGCCGCGGCGAAGACGGCACGCGCGGTCTCCCATCCCACCCCGTGCATCGCGGAGTAGACGAACGAGACGGGGCGCGCCAGGCGAGCGATCGAGGCCGTTGCCGCCACGTACGCGTCGATGACCGACTCGTCGGCGAGCAGGAAGTCCGTCGATCGCGGCAGCTCAGTGATCGACCCCGTGGCGACCCGGGTGATCTGTTCGGCGATGAGCGCATCGGCCGGTGGCACGATTTGTGATCCGTGATCGAGATCGCCGAGGTAGACCTTGTACCCGTTGTCGCGCGCCGGGTTGTGACTCGCCGTCACCATCACTCCTGCGCTGAGGTCTAGGTGTCGCACGGCGAACGCGAGCACAGGGGTCGGCAGATGGCGCGGGAGCAAGACGGTTCGCACTCCGGCACCCGCCATGATCGTGGCGGTATCGCGCGCGAAAACCTCGGAGTTGGTGCGCCCGTCATAGCCGATGACGATGCTCGGCTTGGCGGAATGCGCGAGCAAGTATGCGGCGAACCCGCCGGCGGCTTGCGTAACGAGCACGCGGTTCATTCGTGTCGGACCGGCGCCGAGTTCGCCGCGCAGTCCCGCGGTCCCAAACTGAAGTCGTCCGTCGAAGCGTTCCGCTAAGGGCCGTGGGTCGCCCGTGTGTGCCGCCGCGACGAGGGCGTCGAGTTCGGCACGGGTCGTCTCATCCGGGTCCTGATCCCGCCATGCCGCAGCGAGACCTAGTAACTCGTCGAGGTCGCTCACAGCTCGGCGACGATCCTCGCCAGCAACGAACCGATTCGCACTTCGGCGTCTTTGCCGGCCTGAATGACTTCCTCATGACTCAGCGGAGTCTTCTGGATCCCGGCCGCGAGGTTCGTGATGAGGCTCATGCCGAGAATTTCCATCCCCGACTGACGAGCCGCGATCGCCTCGAGAGCTGTCGACATCCCGACGATGTGCCCGCCGATGGTCTTGGCCATCTGCACCTCGGCGGGCGTCTCGTAGTGCGGCCCACGGAACTGGCAATACACGCCCTCGTCAAGGTCTGCTTCGACACCGCGCGCGAGATCCCGCAATCGCTTCGAGTACAGGTCGGTGAGGTCGATGAAGGTCGCGCCCTCGAGCGGCGAGTCGGCGGTGAGGTTGATGTGGTCGCTGATGAGCACGGGAGTGCCGGGCGTCCAGGTCTCGCGGATGCCGCCGGCGCCGTTCGTGAGGATCATGGTCGTCGCGCCCGTGGCGGCCGCCGTCCGCACCGAGTGGACGACGCGGCGCACGCCGTGGTTCTCGTAGTAGTGCGTGCGTGCCCCGATCACGAGGGCACGCTTGCCGTTCGGCAAAAGCACCGAGCGCAGCGTGCCGACGTGTCCCTCGAGCGCAGGCTTCGAGAAGCCCGTGATCTCCTGCGCGGGGATCGTAGCCGTGGTCTCGCCGATGAGGTCTGCGGCCTTCCCCCACCCGCTGCCGAGCGTGAGTGCGATGTCGTGGCGGTCGACTCCGGTATGTGCGGCGATCTCCGCGGCGGCGAGTGCGGCGATCTCGAAGGGGTCGGCCGAGGGGTCGTCGAGGGGATTGGGTGCGGGGGTCTGCGACATCCCCCTAGCCTAGTGATCCGGCTTTCGCGCGCCGCCGGGCCGGCGGGGTCGTTCGCGCCCGCGTGACCAGAAACGTATGTGCGAGCGCAACTCGCGTCGTGCCTCCGGGCTGACATACTTTTGCCATGAAATTTCTACGGGTGATGGTCGCAACCTTAGCTCTCGTGGTGGTTCTCACGGGATGCGGACCAACGAACCCCCCGGGCGCTCCGGGCGGGAGCCCCTCGACGCCAGCGACGGCGACGGCGACTCCCACTCCCACCGCAACTCACTCTGCCACCGC
>Ga0123338_10000315_pt1 | contig 50185 bp, 40 predicted proteins | sample grotaG_FD_89793 | JGI IMG/M metagenome (GOLD analysis project Ga0123338, IMG submission 89793) | Glacier valley bacterial and archeal communities from Borup Fiord, Nunavut, Canada, to study Microbial Dark Matter (Phase II) -... | ecosystem: Environmental > Aquatic > Freshwater > Ice > Glacier ... | reverse complement strand
GGCTGGCCCGGCTGGCCCGGATGGCCCGGATGGCCCGGATGGCCCGGATGGCCCGGCTGGCCCGGCTGGCCCGGCTGGCCCGGCTGGCCCGGATGGAACGATGGTCCTGGCTTACGGAATTCCACGCGGGTGACTCGGCGGTGTGAAGGCTCTCGGAGCTCACCTTCTGCCCCTGGCGTGTACGAGTCTGCCAGGGGTGCCGGCGAGTTACAAGTTGGCTGGCGTGGACCTCGCGGTCTGGTCAAAAGTCGCAACGGAGCTGGAGCTCCGACAAAACCGGCCGCAGCCGCACGTGATCCGCCTCGTTCTCGGGCTCGTGGGCGAACCATCCGTCGATGGGATCGTTCGAGAACACATCTCCCTTCATCAACAATGCGCGGTCCTCATCGATGGCTCGAGCGCCGGGCCAGCTCGGTGGTGCTGTGAAACCTAGATCGCGTCTTCGCCGGTCTCGCCGGTGCGGATCCGGATGACCTCGTCGACCGGCAAGATGAAGATCTTGCCGTCGCCGATCTTTCCGGTTCGCGCGGCCTCGGTGATCACGTTGACCACTTGCTGTACGTTGTCGCTCATCACGATGATCTCGATTTTGACCTTCGGAACGAAGTCCACGACGTAAGCCGAGCCTCGGTACACTTCCTTCTTGCCGCCGGTGCGGCCGAAGCCTTTGACCTCGGTAACCGTCATGCCGTGCACCCCGATCTCGGCGAGGCGCTCTTTCACTTCATCCAGCTTGAACGGCTTGATGATGGCCTCCACTTTCTTCATGAAATGGAGATACCCGATCGGATGTTTCCAGCTCGTTTCGCGGCTGGAAAATGTTACTCGCGCATCTTTATCCGGAACGAATCGATGCGTCGCGCGAGCTCGTCGAGCGAGCTATCGTTCTGGTGATACTGCACGTACATCGCGAGGTCGCCCCACTCGCCGTCGAGCCGACCGCCGTTCTTTGCCTTGTACGTGTCGTACTCCCGCTTCACCGCAGACATCTTTGCAGCGACCGCCTCGCGCGAGAGGCTCGTCGGCTTCGCAGCGCTCGCGCTCTCGGCAACGGTCTTCTTGGTCGCTTTGGTACCGTGCGAGCTCGCGTGTTTCGCGAGTTGCTTCGCCGGATCGTCGATCGTGATCTCGGGCTTTGGCTGATCGGCCGCTGATCCGTCACGCGGAAGCACCGGCGGCGTCGCGATTTGCGTGACAGCCGGCGGCGTCTCGGAAGGCAACGACTCGACCGTGACGTGCTGGAGCGCGGGCTTCGCGACGGGCGGCGGCGGCGCGGCGACGCTCGAGTGCCTCGTAGTGGCGAACACCACGACCGCGATCACGAGCGCCGTCGCACCAGCGACGAGCGCGAACGTGCGCGTTGTCTTCACCAATGCGGGCGCGTGCGCCGGTTCCATCGCACCCGCGGACACCATGTCGGGCGCGACGTCCGGCACGGCGCCCGTGCCGTCGGCCAGCTCGAGCTCGACGGTCTGGATCGCCGTGGTCGGAATCGCAGGCGGCATCGGCGGTTGCTGCGGCAGCAAGTCCGTCGGTGCAGTCGGTTCGCGCGGTGGCGGTTGCAGGGTCCGCCTGCGCGGGCGCGCCGGAATGACGGGCGGCCTCGGCACGCCATCGGCGGGTGCCTGCAGCGGAAGGTTCGCGAACGCGAAGCTGACCGTGGTGCCGGTCTGCGTGGTGAGCTGTTCCTGAAAATCCTCGATGTGGACTTTTGCGATCCGCGCGTGAAGCTCGCGCTGACCGGTCATGTCCTCGGAGAACAGGTCGCGCATGTAGCTGCCGAGCTGATCGGTCGAGATCGTGGGATTCACGCCGACGAGACACTGCTGGATCGAATCGCGGAACTCCGCGGCGGTCTGGTAGCGGTCTTCGGCTTTGGGCCGGAGCGCAGTCGCGACGAGGTCGTCGTAGGGGGCGAGCTGCGGTGCGATTTCAGAAGGCAGCATGTGCTCGCCCTTTGCGACCTTTTTCGCGAGCGCGCGATAGTCGGGCTCCGGGCCGGCTTCGTACAGCCGCTTGCTCGTGAGCAGCTCGAACAGAACGACGCCTGCCGCGTAGATATCGGTGCGGTGATCGACGATGCCACCGCGGATCAGCTGCTCCGGTGCCATGTAGCCAAACTTGCCGAAGCCCATCTTTGGATCGGTCGCGGTGCCGCGGATCGCCGATTTCGCGATGCCGAAATCGATCACCTTGGTCTCGCCTTCGAACGAGACCAGGACGTTCGGCGGCGAGATATCGCAGTGGACGAGGTTGAGCGCGGAACCGTCGTTGCTGGTGCGCCGATGCGCGTATGCGAGCCCGTTCGCCAGCTCCCGACCGACGAACAGCGCGAGGTCGACCGGAAAGCGCAGCTTGCGCTGGCCGAGCACGCCGAGCGTCCGGCGGAGGTCGCGGCCTTCGACGAACTCGAGCGCGAGGAAGTACTCGTCGCCGACTCGACCGACCTCGAAGACCTGGGCGATGTTGACGTGCTGGAGCTTGATCGCGACCTGTGCCTCGTCGACGAAGCGCGAGATGAACTGCGCATCGGCCGCGAGGTGCGGGAGCACCTTCTTGATCACGCAGAGCTTCTCGAACCCGGCGAGGCCGTGCTTCGCGAGGAAAATCTCGCCCATGCCGCCGCGCGAGAGCCGCTGGACCAAGAGGTACCGTCCGAACACCTGCGGCAGCCCCTCGATCCGACCCATCGGGCCCGTCTGAGGATTTTCGACCGATGGCTGCAACCTCGACATCCTAACGCGTCGGGGCGGACGTACAACGATCACTTTCGGTCACCGAGCGATCTGCATGTTTCATTATAAGTCCATGCGATCCGTACAGTTGTACGGGTGCGGCCGGGTCTGATACGGTCGGGCAAGCCGATGCGGATCTGGGTAGCTACCCTCTCGTTGGCGGCGGCCGCAGCGTGCACGACCAGCGGAGCGCTCGACCTCCAGCTGTCGCTACCCACCGACCCCGATCTCCGGCCCACCGGCATGACCTCGGTCAGTGTCGTCGCGAGCTCGACCGATATCGGTACGCAGACCAACACGAGCATCCTGGAGGGTCAGAGCTTCGCGGCGGGCGATCTGCCGATCGGCAAAGCCATCCAGATCGACGTCCTGTTTCACGACGACTCGAACCGCCTCGTCGGCGTCGGCGAGGGTCCGAACCTGATCGACATCGCAGGCGACAAGAAGACGTCGCTCGTGATCCCGGTGCGCAAGCCATTCATCTACGCGAGCTCGGGCACGAAGCTTTACTCGTACGATCCGACGCTCGATGCGCGCGCCACGAAATTTCAAGGCACGCTCGCGGGCGTGACTGCGCCACTGTTCACGGTCTCGGTCGGCGGGGATCGCTTGGTGATCGCCTCGGCGACGACGCTGTCGATCATCGATACCGCGACGAACAGCGTGACCGGCTTGCCGATCACCATCCCGGGCACGATCAAAGACGCCGTGACCATCCCGAGCAGCCATCGCATCGCGGTCGCGCACTCGACCGGCATCTCGATCGTCGATCTCGATACGGGCACGGTCACCACGGGTGGTGGGGTCGGCGTCGATCGCGTCACCGTGGGGCCTACACTCGACGGCCACATCGTCGCGTATGGGTTGCTAGCGCGCGTCGCGCCCCCGGTCGGCCCGGTCGATACGTGCACCGGCACGTCGTCGCTGATCTCCGTCGACGTCGATAAGCCCGAACCGACCGCGACGCCGGTCTCCCTCGGGCAGGCGGTCGCCGACATCGCGGCGGCGCCCAACACGCCTGCGTTGTTCGCCGCCCTGCCCTGCACCGGCAAGATCTCGCGCTGGGACAATGGCGGATTCACCGACATCGCGACGTTACCGCGCGCCGCGGTGCTCGCGGTCGCCGGCGAAAAAGTATGGGCCGCCGGCACGAAGCCGTCGCTACCGGTGTGCGGCAACATTTCGGGCACGACCGCGTGTACGCCGGCCGCGGTGCCCGACTGCTCGTCGACCGCGTCGATCCAGCTCGGCTATGTCACGACCGGCGCGTCGCTGATCGTCGAGTCGATTCCGCTCGCCGGTGGCGCCGCGACCGAGGTCGACGTGCCGGAGCCGCGCGAGACCATGATCGCGACGAACGACCCGGCGCGCCAGCACGCTCAGGTGCTCCGCGCGTTGTCGGTGCAGCCGCTGGACCTCGTCGTGCTACCGGGCGGTCAGTACGTCTCGCTGATCACCACGAACACGTACTTCATCACCGCGCTCGGCAACAGCGGGAACGTGATCCTGCCGTGCCTGCGGACCATCACCGGCGATTGGATGCTGATGGACATGGCGAGCAGCTCGGTCACGCAGCGCGTCCGCACCAAGTGCGACCTCTCCGTGGGCACGCAGACGGGCAACGAATTCCCGACCTGGATTTGTGAGGACGCACCGGTCGGCCAGACCCCGGCGCTCGGCGAATATCAGCCGACCTCGGTCGGTGCGCTGTTTGGGTCCCGGTGAAAGCCCTCGTCTTTTTGTGTCTGTTCGTCGGGCTCAGTCACGCAGATCCGAACCCGAAGCGCAAAGTCGCAGTGCTGGAGTACCGCGCGAACTCGAGTGCCCTGCCCGGGGTCGCCGGCAAGATCGTCGCGGCGCTCCAGCGCCAGACCTCGCTGGACTTGCTCGGGCCGGACCAGATGCGCGTCGTATTCGGCGAGCATCTCGATCAAGCGGTCGTCAAGTGCGGTGGTGAAGCGGACTGCATCGCGAAGATCGGGGCAAAGGCCGGCGCCTCCGAGGTGATCCTCGTCGGCATCAGCGAGCTCGGTGACGTGATCCTCACGATGCAGCGCATCGATGTCTCGCAGCGCACGGTCGTCGCGCGGGTCGCCGATTCGATCGCGAATGGAGCCGCGCCCGACGACGATCAGATCGGCTACTACCTCACGAAGATCATGCCTTCGGGCGATTTCATGCGGTTCGGCGTGATCGACATTATCTCGAGCCAGGCCGGTGCGCTCGTCACGATCGGTGGGGAGAAGCGCGGCAACACGCCGATTCCTCCGCTCAAGCTCCACGCACCTGCGACGTACACCGTGCGTGTCGAGAAGGATGGCTTCCTGCCATTCACGACGAAGATCGCGCTGCCCGCCGATGGCGAGCTCAAGCTCAACGCGAACCTCTCGAAGAAGGGCGCCGGCGGTGCCTGGTATGCGCACTGGTACGTGCTCGCGATCGGCGGCGTGCTCGTCGCAGGCATCGCAGGCGGCTCGATCTACTACGCGACGCGACCACCCGCGGCGACCAGCGTGCCGGTCACCGGCTCGTTCTGAGCTCGGGCGGAGCTAGCCCTGCGCAAAGCCACGGATCATGACGAGCGCATCTTCGCCGTCGTCCTGGTAGTAGCGCGCGCGGACGTGCACGGTCCTGAAGCCTGCCCGTTCGTAGAGCGCGATCGCGGCCTTGTTCGAGCGCCGGACTTCGAGCGTCGCGAGCATGCAGCCGGTGGCGATCGCCGCGCCCAGCGCGTGACCGACGAGCTCCGCGCCGTAGCCGCGACCCCGCTCGGCCGGATGGGTTGCGATATGGAGGATGTGGATTTCCGTCGTCACGATCCAGTAGTTGTTGAACGCGACGATCCGGTCGTTCACCCGACCGACATCGATGCGCGCCCATTCGCGCGCGAGCTCGCCCACGAACGTCTCGTGCGGCCATGGTGCCTTGAACGAGAGCCTCTCGATCTCGTCGATCGCTGCGAGGTCAGTCGCGATCGCGGGCGAGATCTGGAGCGTCACTGCTTCGGAGCTTCGACGATCTTCAGCATCCCGCGCCACATCGCCTCGATCCCTTCGGCGGTCTGCGCGGATACCGCGATCGGGTCGCGCTTGAGCCCGAGGTCTTTCTTGGCCTTCATGACCTCGAGCGTGCGCTTGTTCTTCGCGAGCTTGTCGGCCTTCGTGAGCGCGACGATCACCGGAATCTTCTTCGCGGCGAGCCACGGAATGAAGTCGAGCTCTTCTTCTTGTACGCCGCGACGGATATCGATCAGCAGGAGCACGCCGGCAAGAACGTCACGTTTCGCGAGGTAGGTCTCGATCAATGGGCGCCACGATTCTTTGAGGTCGCGGTTCACTGCGGCGTAGCCATAGCCCGGCAGATCGACGAGATGAAACTTCCTGTCGATCTCGAACCAGTTGACCAGCCGCGTGCGACCGGGCGTGCGCGAGGTTCGCGCGAGCCCATCGTGACCGACGAGCGTGTTGATCAGCGTCGATTTACCGACGTTCGATCGGCCGACCACGGCGAGCTCCGGCAGCGTGCCAAATGGGAAATCCGATGGCTGGGCGGCCGACGTGACGAACACTGCGGGAACTTTCATGGCTTCACAAACGGAGCTGGTGGGGTGAGATGGACGGATCGAACGGTAGGTGCTTGGTGCGACGAACGTGGCAACCATTGCACACCGACGTACGAACGCCTGGCTGCGCAAGGTCGACCATCCCGAGCGCGACGGCAACCGGTTTATCGCGCATGAGGTCGTCCTCGGCGTAGGCCGCGCCGGCACCATGGCACGCCTCGCACCCGACCTCGACCGCGATGGCGGCGCCCGCAGGCGCATCGCCAGTGCCGTGGCAGCCGAGGCAGGCGGCCTGGGGTTTGCCCTCGAACCGGCCTCGCGTGTTCGCGTGAGGGGTCGCCTGCCATGCGGCGAGCTCCTTCGGGTGACATGCGCCGCACGCCGCAGTGCCGGTCCAGTCGCGGCGCGATGCGATCGCGGCGCTCGCCAGCGTCGCGATCATCATTAGCGCCAGCACCGCGGTCCGCACGGGCGAAAGCTACCCTACCCTCGCTCCGGCGTGGTAACCGAAGGGACGTGACGACGCACGTGATCGGGCTGACCGGTGGGATCGCGTCGGGCAAGAGCACGGTCGGCACGTTGCTCGTCGAGCGCGGCGCGATCGTAGTCGATGCCGACCAACTCGCGCGCCAGATCGTCGAGCCCGGTCAACCCGCCCTCGCGGAGCTGGTCGCGCGCTTCGGCGCGGCGATCCTCAGCGAGAATGGCTCGCTCGATCGCAAACGCCTCGGCGCGATCGCGTTCGCTGATCCGGCAGCGCGTGCCGACCTCGGCACGATCACGCATCACCGCATCGCCATCGCGGCAGCCCGTGCGTTCGCCGAGGCGAGCGAGCGTGGCGCGCAGGTCGTGTTTTACGAAGCGGCGCTGCTCGTCGAGAATCGCGCGCACGAGGGTCTCGCCGGGCTGATCGTAGTCGCGGCCACCACCGAGGTCCAAGAAGCGCGGCTGGTGGCACGAGACTTGATGTCGCTCGAAGCTGCGCGTGCACGCATCGCCGTCCAGGCACCGCTCGCCGCGAAGCTCGCCGTCGCGACGTGGGTGATCCAGAACGATGGCCAGCTCGATCACCTCGTCGCCCAACTCGATTCGATCGTTGCCGATATCGAGAAGAAGCACGGCACGATCGCGGTGCCCGCGCGCGCTGCTGAAAACATTCGCACCGAGACGCGAGAAGTCGCCCTCGTCACCGGCTTTCCCGCGTTCACCGCGAAGCGAATGATCGCGAAGCTGCTCGTCGCCGAGCCCGAGACCAAGCTCTACGTGCTCGCGCATCGCAAGTTCGCCGCGGAAGCCCAAGCGCACCTCACCGCGCTCGGTGCCGGCACGCGCGCGGAGGTCCTCGTCGGGGACATCTGCGACATGGACCTCGGGCTCTCGAGCGGCGAGTACCGCGCGCTCTCGAAGCAGCTGACCTGGATCCATCACCTCGCCGGTATCTACTTCGTGGGCATCGACGACGAGACGGCCCGCAAGGTCAACGTCGGCGGCACGCGCACCGTGATCGAGCTCGCGCGCGATGCCGCGCGGCTCGAGCGCGTCGTGCACTGGTCGACCGCGATGGTCTCGGGTCGACGTGGCGGCACGATCTTCGAGCACGATCTCGAGAGCGGGCAGAAGTTTCACAATGGCTACGAGCGCACCAAGTTCGAGGCGGAGCGGCTCGTGCGCAATGCGATGCGCCAGCTGCCGATCACGGTGATCCGGCCAGCGACCATCGTCGGCGATAGCCGGACCGGCGAGATCGACAAGCTCGACGGCCCCTACTACTTGATGGTGCTGATCGCGACGAACTCCTCGGGGCTGCGGTTGCCGATCCTCGGTCGGGGTGATGCCCCGCTGCACCTCGTGCCGATCGATTACGTGATCGATGCAGCCCATGCGGTCGCGCGCAGCCCTGGCGCGGCAGGTAAGACGTTTCATCTCGTGGATCCGAATCCGCTGAGCGCGCGCGCCGTATTCGAAGGCGTCGCCGCGCACGCGAACACCGCCATTCCACGCGGCTCGATCCCACGCGCGCTCGCTCGCGCTGTCCTGCGTATTCCCGGCCTCGCGCGCTTGGGCCGTGGCCCGCTCGCCTTCCTCGACATGCTCGATCACACGGTGCACTACGATCAGCGCAACACCGCGAACGCGCTGGCGAGCTCGATGCTGCAATGTCCACCGCTCGCCGACTATCTTGGAGTACTGGTCGATCACATGCTCGAGATGACGCGCGACGTGGCACCCGCGGAAGAGGCCCCCGATCCGCTCGTGTAGCCCGCTCTGATAGCCCGCTCGAGTAACTACCTACTCAGGTTCGGCGACGTTATCTTCGACCGCACCCACCGCGCCCACCGCGCCCGCCTCACCCACCTCGCCCTTCTGGCGCAGACCGGCGCGCTCCAGCAGCTTGTAGAGAAACTTACGCTCGAGTCCTGCGATCCGCGCGGCCTGCGATAGGTTGCCATTCGCGCGCTGGACGAGATCGGCGAGATATTCGCGCTCGAACCGCGCGACCAGGGCGTCCTTGGCCTCGTGAAACGGCTTGTCGGCTTTGGCCGCGACCGGGCCGTTGTCGGGTGCGGCGGCGGTCGGCCGCAGGACGAATGGGAGAGATTGAAAGTCGTCGTCAGGCCCGGCGAGTGCGACTGCGCGCGTGATCACGTTGCGGAGCTCGCGCACGTTGCCCGGCCAGTGATAGCGCTCGAGGCGTTCGAGCGCGGTGCCCCCGACTTGCTTCGCGAGCTGAGCCGAGCTGGCTCGCTCGAGGAACATCGCGACGAGCCGCGCGAGATCTTCGCGACGCTGGCGCAGCGGGGGTACGTGAACCTCGACGACCGCGAGCCGATAGTAGAGGTCGCCGCGGAACCCGCCACGCGCGACCTCGCCGTAGACATCGCGGTGTGTCGCCGCGACGATCCGCACGTCGAACTTCTCGCTCTTGCGCCCGCCGAGGGGTACGACCTCGCCGGCCTCGAGCATACGTAGCAACTTGGGTTGCAGCCCGACCGGGAGGTCACCGATCTCGTCGAGGAACAGTGTACCGCCGTGGGCAGCCGCGAACGCACCGACGCGCTCGCCTGCAGCGCCCGTGAAGGCGCCTTTAGTGTGCCCGAACAGATCGCTCTCGATCAACGACTCGGTCGAGGCACCGCAATCGAACACCACGAACGGTCCGTTTTTGCGCGGCGAGTGATCGTGGACCCCGCGCGCCATCAGCTCTTTGCCGGTGCCACTCTCGCCGAGGAACAACACCGGGGCGGCCGATTTTGCAGCGCGCTCGAGCACGGCGAACACCGAGCGCATCGCGATGGAGCCGCCGTACAGCGCTCCGAAGTGATCGGCCTTCGACGGGGGGATATCGACCACCTCGTCGGCTGGCATCAGCTGGACCAGGGTCTTGCCGATGCGCAGTGCAACACCCGGTGGCGCGACGACCTTGCCGATCGCGACGCCATCGATCACCGTGCCATTGCGCGAGCCGAGGTCGGTGATCTGGAAGCCCGTCGCGACCGGCGCGATCGAGACGTGCCGGCGCGACACGAAAGCATCGTTGATCACGACATCGCAGGTCTTCTCGGTCCCGAGCACGACGCCCGCGGCAGGCAGCTCGATCTCGAGCCCGCGATCCGGGCCATCGACGACCCGCAGCTGGGCGGCACGCATGCCGTGCTTCGCCGCGATCGCGTTCGTGACCCGCGTGACGAGCAAGCTATTTCTCGAGCTCCGCGCGGATCCGGATCCGCAGTGCATTGAGCTTGATGAACCCCTGCGCGTCGCGCTGGTCGTAGACCGAATCGGCCTCGAACGTGACGATGTCGGGGCGATACAAGCTCTTCGGAGCCTTGCGGCCGAGCACGGTGATCGAGCCCTTGTAGAGGCGGAGCCGTGCGGTACCGGTGATCGCTTGCGCGATATCGTCGATCATTCGCTGCAGCGTCTCGCGCTCGGGCGCGAACCAGAAGCCGTTGTAGACCAGCGATGCGTAGCGCGGCATCAGGTCCTGGCGCAGCCGCAACACTTCGCGATCGAGCGTGATGGATTCGACCGCGGCGCGTGCCGCGTGGAGCACGCTGCCGCCCGGCGTTTCGTACACGCCGCGAGACTTCATGCCGACGAAGCGATTCTCGACGAGATCCACGCGGCCCACACCGTGCTCACCCGCGATCTGGTTGAGCTTCGAGAGCAGCGTGACGGGATCCATCTTCTGGCCGTCGATCGCGACCGCATCGCCATTCGCGTATTCGATTTCGATCTCGCGCGGCTCGTTCGGCGCCTCGCGAGGATCTTTCGTGCGCTGGAACATCTTCGGATCCGGTGCCTTCCACGGATCCTCGAGGACACCGCCCTCGTAGCTCGTGTGGAGCAAGTTGCGATCGACCGAGTACGGTTTATCGAGTGTCGCCTCGATCGGGATCGAGTGGAGCTTCGTGTACTCGATCAGCTCCTTGCGGCCCTTGAACTCCCACTCGCGCCACGGCGCGATGATCTTGATGCCCGGCCGGAAGTGATAGGCCGCAAGCTCGAACCGGACCTGATCGTTGCCCTTGCCGGTCGAGCCGTGCGAGATCGCATCGGCGCCTTCGGCGTCGGCCGCTTCCATCATGCCGCGACCGATGCACGGGCGCGCGAGCGAGGTGCCGAGCAGATACTGACCTTCGTAGAGAGCGCCGGCACGCAGCGCCGGCCACACGTAGTCCTTGACGAACTCGTTGCGGAGGTCGCGAACGACCGCTTTCTTCGCGCCGACCGCGAGCGCCTTCTGGCGTGCCGCTTCGAGATCCTCGTCCTGACCGACGTCGGCACAGAAGCAAATGACCTCGCAGTTATACGTTTCGATCAGCCAGCGAACAGCGACGGAGGTGTCGAGACCGCCCGAGTAGGCGAGCAGCACCTTACGAAGGTCAGACATCCTTGGATGCTAACGGAGGATGCCGCGCAGGAACAGCTGCGTCAGGTGACGATACGCCTCCAGACGCGGCATTCCCGAAACATCGAGAATCTCGTCGATCGTGAGCATCCCGTCGATCCGCGACAGCAGGAACGCGGCGCGCGGGCTGATCGGCGCACTCGCGAGCTCGTGCAGCGGCCGCGCGAGCGCAGGCTGGCGATCGAGGTCGCCGAGGAAGCTTTGGAAGACGGCCATGATCGCATCGCGATTGCGATGAATGAGCTTTTGCGCGAGGGCACTGTTCGGATCCTCGGAGAGGGCGAGGTCGACCGCGGCGGCAGCCTTGTCGAGCTCCATCTGCGAGCTCCAAGCGGTCGCGCGCTCGATCAACGCGCTGATCCGACGGCGAGTTCGGTCTTCTTTCGCCTCGTTCGGCGGCTCGTCGATATCGATCTCGTCGAGGATCGAGGCGCTGCGAGCATCGATGGGATCGAATGGCAGCACGATGTCTGCACGCGTGCCCTCCCCGACGGGGCTGACGGTCGAGAGCTGCTTGCCGAGCGAGGGCAGCTTTTGGGTCGCGTGCTTCTCGCGAATCTGGCGTGCATCGCTCTGACGGGTCGGCGCATCCTCGTCGGGAAACACCGAGGCTGGTTGGCCACCGCGACGCAGCCCGAGGTCGCGGGTCGGCGCGCTGATCGCGAGCTCGTCGAACTGTGGTGGCCCAGAGGGCCCGGAGGGCCCAGAGGGCCCGGAGGGCCCAGAGGGCCCCGTGATCGGACGACCGAGCTCGCCAGCGAACAGATCGCCGAGGTCGCCGAGGTCGCGGGTCGGCGCGCTCGGCAGCGCGATGTCTTCGATCTCTCCAAGATCGTCGCCGCTCCTGGTCTCGGCGCGCTCGGCCGGGGCCCGCTTCTTTGCGGGGAGCTCGCGGGTCGGGATCCGTGCTTCGCCGAGCTGCGCCGACCCTCGCACTGGCGTGATCCGTCGCGGACTCGGTAGCGACGACAGCAACTCGTTCTCGGACATCGGGGACATCGGGGACATCGGGGACATCGGGGACATCGGGGGCGGGGTGCTCGATGCCGGCGTGCGCGTCACGATCGGAATCCCGAGTGAGGTGCTGATCAAGTCGGTGTTGGGAAACTTGTCGCTCGTAAGCTCGACGGTCGGCGCCTTGGCAGCCGGCACGTTGAGGCTCGGGGGCGGCGAGTTCGGCGTGCGCAGCCGGACCTCGAGCCGCGCAGGACCTTGCGCTGGTTGGATAAAGCCGAGGTCACGCTTCTTGATCTCGGTTTCGATGTTGCCGAATCCGAGCGGCGTCGACTCCGGCTTGAACGAGCTAGGCTCGTCGAGAAAATCGTTCGTGGCAGCACGATGGTGCTCCTCGCCGTACTCGCGTGTCGCCGACTCGAAGCTGATCTCATGGCTCCTGCCGAGTTCGAGCAGCGGCGGCTCGTCGGCTTCGAGCTCGAGCTCGAGCACCGGCACTAGCGGATCGATTGGGTGACCGACCTGGTCGGTCTCGATGAACCAGCCCTCGTCGAGGGGGTCCATGTACATCGGGGCCGATACGCCCGCCGGAATCTCGTGACCCTGGGTGATCTCGATGATGTATTCGGGCTCGTCTTCGACCCCGAACGGCACACCATCATCCGCGATGCCCATCCCCGCATCCGTCTGGAGAACTTCGTAGTTTATCCGGACGTAGTCGACGTAGCTGTTCGCCTGCGCGTTGTCCGGATCGATCGCGAGGACCTCTTCCCAGATGGCAAGAGCATCATCGAGATCGCCTGAGCCGTAGCGGTTCAGGCCATCTTCGATCAAGCGATCGATGTCGGCCGCGGTAGCCACGTCCTAGCTTACCCGCGGGTCTTCGAGACGACACCGCGGAACATGTTCAGCGTGCGATTGAGGGCCTCGGTCGCGTCGGAGAGCGACGTCAGGTCCTTCGCGGCGATCGCTTGACGCGTACGCTCGACGACCGCTCGGGCCTTTTTTACCGCGTCCTGGCCAAAATCCGAGCCGGCGATGATGTCGGTGACTTGCGGGAACAGCGACTCGATCTCCTCGAGCGACTTCTCGGCCTGATGGCGCGCCTTCTCGAACTCCTGCCCGGCCCGAACATCGACCATGTAGTCTTTGTTCTGATCGATCATCTTCTTGATCTCGTCCTCGGTCAGCCCCGAGGTCGCGGTCACGGTGATCGACTGCTCGAGGCCGGTCTCGAGATCCTTCGCCTTCACCGACACGATGCCGTCGGCAGAGATATGGAACTGGACCTCGACCTCGACCTCGCCGCGCTGTGCGCGCCGCAGGCCGGTGAGCACGAACTCGCCGAGGAGCTCGTTCTCCTCGGCGCGATCGCTTTCGCCTTGCAGCACGAGGATCTTTACCGAGGTCTGGTTGTCCTTGACCGTGGTGAACACGTGCGACTCGGAGGTGGGTACGGTGGTGTTCTGCTCGATCAGCTTATGGAAGTAACCACCGACGATCATGATGCCGAGCGAGTGCGGCGTGACATCGAGGAGCAGGATATCGCTCTTCTCGTCGGTGAGGGCCGCACCTTGGATGGCTGCGCCGAGCGCGACGACCTCGTCCGGGTGAACGCCCTTACTCGGCTCGAGCCCGAAGAACTCCGCGCAGATCTGCTGGACGCGGGGCATGCGGGTCATGCCTCCGACAAGGATCACGTCCTCGATCTGGTTCTTTGCAATCTCGGCTTCTTCGAGGGTCCGCGCACAGATCTCGATCGTGCGCTCGACCAGGTCGCTCGTGAGCTCCTCGAGCTTGTCGCGGGACAGCATCGTCTGGAGGTGCAGCGCTTCGTTGCGGCCCGTCGAGATGATGAACGGTAGATTGATCTCGGTCTCCTTGACCGACGACAGCTCGCACTTCGCCTTCTCTGCGACGTCTTTGAGGCGCTGGAGCGCCATCTTGTCCTTGCGGAGGTCGATGCCGTGCTGCTTCTCGAAGCCGAACACGAGCCAATCGATGATCCGGCGATCGAAATCTTCGCCGCCGAGGAACGTGTCACCGGCGGTCGAGATGACCTCGAATACGCCGTTGCCAATCTCGAGGATCGAGATGTCGAACGTGCCACCGCCGAGATCGTAGACCGCGACCTTGCGCTCGACGTTGCGCCCGAAACCGTACGCGAGCGCTGCGGCGGTCGGCTCGTTGATGATGCGGATGACGTCGAGGCTGGCGATCCGACCGGCATCCTTGGTCGCCTGGCGCTGACCATCGTTGAAGTACGCTGGCACGGTGACGACGGCCTTGGTCACTTCTTCGCCGAGGTACTCCTCGGAGATCAGCTTCATCTCCTGGAGAATGTAGGCGGAGACTTCGGGCACGCTGAAGACCTGGTCGCGCAGCATGATGCGAACGTCGTCGTGCGGACCTTCGACGATCCGGTACGGCATGATCTCGAGCGAGCTGCGAACCGCCGCCGAGCCCCACTTGCGACCGATGAGTCGCTTCGCGGCGTAGACCGTGTTTTCGGCGTTCGTGATCGCTTGGCGCTTCGCGATGTGCCCGACGAGGCGCTTTCCGTTCTCCGCGATGGCGACCATCGACGGGGTGGTCTTGTAGCCACCACGGTTCGGAATTACGGAGGGGGTTCCGTCTTCGACAATCGCCACGCACGAGTTGGTCGTGCCGAGATCGATGCCGATCACCTTTTCAGTGGCCATGGCACTCCCATTTTCCTACGCTTTTCGGGCAAATCGCCAGCCGAACGTCTGGAATTCAGCTGTTCAATAAGCGCCGGACTTCGGCCAGATCGTTGCGCAACTCGTTCGAGAGCATGTCGTTCTCGGTCTTGAGCGCCATCGCCATGACGAGGACCTCCTCGGCATCGGCGAGCTTGCCACAGCCTCGGAACGCGGCCGCGAGCAGGCGCGCGAGCGACGGGTCGCTCGGCGAGTTGGTCTGCGCTTTCTTGGCATGGTCGAGCGCGGTCCGAGGTTGGCCCGCCGCGAGCGCGCAGCTGGCCGACCGACGGAGGTATTTGGTCTGCGGGTCGATCCGGACCGCAGCAGAGAACAGCTTCATCGCACCGAGGTGGTCGCCACCGACCTCCTGATGGCACGCGCGTTCGAAGAGCTCGGCCGCATACTCCTGCGGCGATTGCGCGGTCTCGGCCACCGGCGCCTTCGCCGCGGCGGCGACCTTGCTGGGACTCGTCAGCCCTTCGTACGCGCGGCTGAGCGCCTCGAATACGGTCGAGAGCCGCTCCGCGAACATGCCGAGCTGCTTGCCGTAGAAGCGATCGGGATGGATTTCTTTGGACAGCTTGAAGTACGCGCGCTTGAGCGTCTGCTTGTCGGCGCCGTTAGGTACCCCCAGCAGGACGTAAGGATCGCGCTGATCGAGCAGCCGCGCCATCGCGAGGATCCGGCGGCGCACTTGGTCGGAGAGCACGTTGTCTTCGCTCAGCGCGTGGAGCTCCTCCGGGCTCGGATTTGAGAGCGCGAGATCGAGGATCGGACCCGATGGCGCGGCGGCAGCAGGCGGTGCCGATCCCGACGCGGAACGGAACGGCGACGGTGTCATGGCGCGAGGCGCGACCGGGATCGCGGGCGCCTGCACGCGCACCGGCGCAGTGGTCTCGCCTGGCAGCATGAGGGCGCCGTAGCTGCGCAGCGTCACCACGATAGCAATCGCCTTGTCGATAGCGAGCCCGCTCTCGAGCAACACGTCGCGCAACGTGGCTGCGCCGTCGAACCGCGAGAACAGGAAGTACTCTTCGGGCCCGAAATTCGCTTTGAGCGGATCGAAGCTCGGGCTTGCCCGCAGCTTCAACTGCGTCGACCCAATGCCACCGATCGATGGCGGTACCGCCGAGCTCACTACCCGTAATCGTACCTTATTATGCCGGCCGCACGGCTTCGAGGATCGCCTTGCCCATGTGGAGGCGGTTCTCCGCTTGGACCCACGCGAGCGATTGCGCGCCGTCGAGGACGTCGCCCGTGATCTCCTCGCCGCGATGCGCCGGGAGGCAATGCAGGACGATCGCGTCCGAGGCTGCCCGCTTGACCAGGCCGGCATCGACGCAGTACCCCACGAACGCGCGCTTGCGCAGTTCGGTCTCCTCCTCCTGCCCCATCGACGCCCAGACATCGGTGTTGATCACGTGTGCACCTGCGGCTGCGACCTTCGGATCGTCGGTCAGCGTGAGCGAGCCTTTACCGCGACGCTTCTGGTTCTCGCGCGCGGCCGACATCAGCAAGAGATCGGGGGCGAAGCCGTCGGGACACGCGAGCGCGAGATCGAGCCCGAACAGACCGGCGGCTTCGATCCATGAATTCGCCATGTTGTTGCCGTCACCGATCCACGCGTAGCGCAGGCCGTCGATCGTGCCGAACTTCTCGATCACCGTCATCAGATCCGTCGCGACCTGACATGGATGATGCTGGTCGGAGAGCGCATTGATCACGGGCACCGATGCCCACTTCGCGAGCTGCGCGACGCGCTCCTGCCCGAACGTGCGGATCGCGATCATCGAGCAGTAGCCGCTGAGCACGCGTGCGGTGTCCTCGATCGGTTCACCGCGTGCGATCTGCGAGCCTTGCGAATTCAAGACGACCGCGTGACCACCGAGCTCGTAGACGCCGACCTCGAACGACACGCGCGTGCGCGTCGAGGCTTTTTCGAACACGAGCGCGACGGTCTTGCCGGCGAGCGTTTGCTGCGACCGCTGCTGCTTGAGCTCGGCCGCGCGCGCGAATAGCTGCGGCCATTCCTCGGCGGAGACATCACCGAGCGTGAGAAAATCGCGCTTCTTCACTTGCCTGCCCCGGTCTGCAGCGCCTTCTTCAAGATGGCGACCGCCTCGTCGAGCTGATCGGTCGTGACGTTGTACGGCGGCACGAACCGCACGACATTTGATCCGGCGACCGAGCACAACAGGCCATTCGCACGACACGCTGCGACGACGTTCGCAGGCAGGTTTGCGACTGCGAGACCCATCAACAAGCCGCGACCGCGCACCTCGGTTGCCTGCCCCGGGAACTCCGTGACGAGCTCGCCGAGCCGCGCGGCGAGATGCGCGCTCGCCTTGATGACATTGGCGAGCAAGCCTTCTTTATCGATGATGTCGAATACCGCGGAGGCCGCGGAGCACGCGAGTGGGTTACCGCCGAACGTCGACGCGTGCGGGACGACGCCACCGGGCTGGTTCGCGAGCCCCGCCGCGGCCTTCTCGCTCACCGCGATCGCGCCGATCGGCACGCCGCCGCCGAGCCCCTTCGCGAGCGTCATCACGTCGGGCGCGACATCGTCGTGCTGGTGACCGAACCACTGGCCCGTCCGGCCCACGCCGGTCTGGACCTCGTCGAAGATCAGCAGCGTACCAGTGTCATCGCAGAGCCGGCGCAGCCCCGCGAGGTAGCCTGGCGCGGCCGTGATGATGCCGCCTTCGGCCTGGATCGGTTCGACGATGATCGCGCACGCGGTGCGCTGCTCGAGCATGCGCGCGGCCGCTTCGAGATCATTGTACGGAATGAACTCGACCGGGCCGACGAGCGGACCGAAGCCCTCGCGATACTTGGGCTGGCCCGTGATCGCGACCGTCGCGAACGAGCGGCCGTGGAAGCTGTTGATGGTCGAAACAAACGTAGTGCGCTGAGGCTGACCGGCGATCACCGCCTGGTAGCGGCGTGCGAGCTTCATCGCCGCTTCGTTCGCTTCCGACCCGCTGTTGCAGAAGAACACGCGCTTCGCGAACGACCGATCGGTGATCGCCTTGGCGGCGAGCAGCTGCTGGTCGTTGAAGTAGAGGTTCGAGACGTGGACGAGCTTGCCGAGCTGGGCCGCAACACGCGCCGTGAATTCGGGGTGCGAATGGCCGAGCCCGCACACCGCGATACCAGCGGTGAAGTCGAGGTAGCGAGTGCCCGCTTTATCCCAGACCTCGCAGCCAAGACCGCGCTCCAGCACGATCGGCTGCTGGCGATAATTTTTCACGAGGACGTGGTCAGCGAGCGAGAGAAGATCGGCTTGCGTCTGCACCTTCCAGGTGTACCACCTAGAGAATATAGCGCGCGAGATCTTCGTCGGCGACCAGCTGACCGAGTCGCTGCTTGACGTATGCCGGCGTGATCGGAATCGTCTGCGTGCCGATATCCGGCGCGTTGTAGAGCAAGTCGTCGAGCAAGCGCTCGAGCACGGTGTGGAGTCGACGCGCGCCGATGTCGTGCGTACGCTGATTCACGTCCGCCGCGATCTTCGCGAGCTCGTCGATCGCCTCCGCCTGCCACTCGATCGTGATGTTGTCGGTCGCGAGCAGCGCCGCGTACTGGCGCGTGAGCGCGTTCGTCGGCTCGGTGAGGATGCGGACAAAATCCGGCGCGGTCAGCGGCGTGAGCTCGACGCGGATCGGGAACCGACCCTGGAGCTCCGGTATGAGGTCGCTCGGCTTGGTCATGTGGAACGCGCCGGCCGCAATGAACAGGACGTGATCGGTTTTCACCGGGCCGTACTTCGTGGTGACGGTCGAGCCTTCGACGATCGGCAGCAGGTCGCGCTGGACGCCTTCGCGCGAGACATCAGCGCCACCGCGATCGGACTTGGTCGCGATCTTGTCGATCTCGTCGATGAACACGATGCCGGCATTCTCGGCCCGGTTCACGGCTTCGCGGGTCGCGGCCTCGTGATCGATCAGCTTGTCGACCTCCTGCTCGGTGAGCGCGCGCCATGCGACCGGGACCTTGAGCTTCTGGCGCTTGGTCTTGCCACGGCCAAACTGGCCGAGCATGTCCTTGAGGCCGGAGAGCGCGTTCTCGTCGATGCCGGGCTGGCCGCCGAGCACCGACATCAGCGGATTCGAATCGTCGGCGAGCTCGATCTCGATCTCGCGATCGTCGAGCTTGCCTTCGCGCAACATCGTGCGGAACTTTTCACGCGTGGAATCCGCAGCGGGCAGCGCGGGTTCGTTCGCGCGCTCGGTGAAGCCGCGGCCCGCAGCGCGCGGCAGCAACAGATCGAGCAAGCGCTCTTCCGCTGCTTCCTTGGCGCGGCCGCGGACCTTGCCGGCCTCCTCGTCGCGCACGAGCTTGATCGAGACCTCCATGAGATCGCGCACGATCGAATCGACATCGCGACCGACGTAGCCGACCTCGGTGAACTTCGACGCTTCGACCTTGAGGAACGGCGCGCGCGCGAGGCGCGCGAGGCGGCGCGCGATCTCGGTCTTACCGACGCCCGTCGGTCCCATCATGATGATGTTCTTCGGCGCGATCTCTTCGCGCATGTCGCCGATGACTTGTTGGCGGCGCCAGCGATTGCGCATCGCGACCGCGACCGCGCGCTTGGCATCGTGCTGACCGATCACATAGCGATCGAGCTCCGCGACGATCTTTGCGGGCGTGAGGGCGGCTTCGTCGTTGCTGCTCACTGGATCTCCTCGATGGTGAGGTTGTGGTTCGTGTAGATGCAGATGTCCGCGGCGATCTTCATCGCGTGCTCCGCGATCGCGCGCGGCCCGAGCTCGGTGTTCTCGAGCAGCGCGCGCGCGGCGGCGAGCGCGTAGCTGCCGCCCGAACCGATCGCGCAGATGCCGTCATCGGGCTCGATCACGTCGCCCGAGCCCGAGAGGATGAACGTACTCTCGGCGTCCGCGACGACGAGCATCGCTTCGAGCCGGCGCAGCGCACGATCGGTGCGCCACTCCTTGGCGAGCTCGACCGCGGCGCGGCGAAGAGGGCTGCGCTGCGCGTGAAGCTTCTCGTCGAGGCGCTCGAACAGGGCGATGCCATCGGCGGCCGAGCCCGCGAAGCCACCGATCGCGCGACCATCACCGAGACGACGCACCTTCTTGGCGCCGCCCTTCACGATCGTGGTGCCGAGCGTGACCTGACCATCGCCGGCGACGATCACGTGGTTACCGCGCCGGACCGAGAGGATCGTCGTGGAGTGGATCTCGGGTTGCTTCACGAAAGCTTCGTAGCACACCCTCGGAGGTCACCCAATACCGCCGGCGTCGGCGCTAAATCTTCTTCGCGCGCGGATGAGCGTCGTCGTAGACCTTCATCAGGTGGTCGAGCGAGACCTTCGTATAGATCTGGGTCGAGGATAGGCTCGCGTGACCGAGTAGCTCCTGGATCGCGCGCAGATCGACGCCCTCGTCGAGCAAGTGCGTCGCGAACGAATGGCGCAAGCCATGCGGCGTAGCCAGCGCGTGAATGCCGCCCGCGATCGTCCAGCGCTTGACCATCCGTTGCACCGAGCGTGGTGTGAGGCGTACGCCCTGCGCATTGACGAACAGCGCGGCGTCTTGCGCGCCGAGCGCCTTGCGCACCGCGAGATACGTATTCACCGCCTCGTCGGCCTTGCCGCCGAGCGGGACCTCGCGCGACTTGTTACCCTTGCCGTGGCGCACGAGCACGAGCGGCGTGTTGTAGCGGCTGCGATCGAGATCGGTGATATCGAGCCCACACGCTTCGGAGACGCGCAGGCCGGTCGAATAGATCAGCTCCATCATCGCGGCGTCGCGCAGGCGCAGCATCCCGTGCCGCGCCTCTTCGTTCACCGAGAGCTTGCGCGCCGAGGTCTTGCCGGTGTGCACCGGCGCTTCGACCAACCGAAATGCATCGTCGACATCGAGGGCGCGCGGCAGGCCCCTCGGCTTCTTGGGCCCGCGAATCGCGGCGCCGGGGTTGCCCGCCATCACGCCGCGCTTGACGAGGAAGCGACAGAACGCGCGCACGCTCGAGAGCTTGCGCGAGATCGTGGCCGGGCCGTTCTCGCCGTGGAGTGCCGCGAGCTGGCTACGAATCTCGATCGCGGACAACCGCGCGAGCGGGACATCCTTCCCGCGCTTCTCGACCAGGTGGGTGCGCAACGCGACGACATCGCGGAGATAGACCTCGGTCGTCCTGGGCGAGTATGCGCGCTCGATCTCGAGGTACGCCTTGAAGGCGCCGAGAGCGGTATCCCAATCCATACCCGGCAGGATTGCCCACCCTCGTCGCAGATGCGAGTTTCTAGAGCGCGCCGGCGGGCGGCCTGATGACGACTTCCTCGACGGCCATCTCCGGCCGGGTCACGATCGAGACCAGGAAGCTCGCCAGGGTCTCCGGCTTCATCATCTTCGAGCGATCGAAGCCGGGCCGGTCATCCCAGATCGGCGTATCGGTGGCGCCTGCCAGGAGCGAGGTGACGCGAATATTGAACGGCCGCGCCTCCTCCGCGAGCACGCGTGCAAGGCCGAGCTGGCCCATCTTCGCGGCGGTGTAGCTCGCACACTCGGTGAACGCTTCGTTCACCACATGCGAGCCGATCATCACGATATGGCCTTTGCGCCGCGGCTGCATCCGGCGGAGCGCCTCGCGCGCACAGGTCAGCGTGCCGATCACGTGGACCTCGAGCATCTCGCGGAGCTCGGCGACCGATGCGTTCACGATCGGGCCGAACGTGCCGACCCCCGCCGCACACACCACGAGATCGAGCTCGGGCAGCTCGCCGAACCGCTGCCTGACCTCGGCTTCGTCGGCGACGTCGAGATGCGCGAGGCTGACCTCGCCGAGGTTCGGGACCTTGACCGGCGCGTCGCCATGGGGACCGCCATCGCGCAAGCGCCGGCTGCACGCCAGCACCCCCGCACCCTCGGCGGCGAGGGCGCGCGCACACGCCGCTCCAATGCCACTCGAACCGCCGGTGACGAGTGCGAACGTGCCGAGCAAACGCTTCATGCCCGACGGTACTACGCGGTGATGCTGACGTCAGGAACGATGACCGCCGGCCGGACCGGGGTCGGGGCTCGCGAGTAACCGGTCATCGCGAGCCACGGACCGAGCTCCTCGCGCGCGCGCACCGCCATGCGCTCCTTCTTGTGATCCTTGCGAGCGTCACCGAGCGGCGGTAGCAGGCCGTAGTTCACGTTCGTCGGGCCGTACTTGTAGCTCGGCTCGCGCGCCGCGGTGACGTGGGTGTAGAGCGCGCCGAGCATCGTGGTCGGCGGCGGTGGTGCGAGCTCGCGGCCGAACAGCTCGCTCGCTAGCAACCACGCGACGACCAGGCCCATCGCGCACGATTCGATGTAGCCCTCGACGCCGGTGAGCAGCCCGGCAAACCGAATATTCGGGCGCGTCTTCAATTCGAACCGCGCACCGAGCCGCGCCGGCGCATCGATATACGTGTTGCGATGAATCGATCCAAACCGGAGGAACTCCGCGCGTTCGAGCCCTGGAATCAGCCGGAAGATCCGCTGCTGTTCCGGATACGCTAGCCGGGTCTGAAACCCGACCAGGTTGTATGCGGTGCGGTAGCGGTTCTCCGGCCGCAGCTGGACGACCGCCCACGGCCGACGCCCGGTTTTCGGATCGCGCAACCCGATCGGACGCATCGGGCCAAACCGCAACGTCTCGGGGCCGCGTTCGGCCATCACCTCGATCGGCATGCAGCTCTCGAAGTAACGCGGCTCCTCGAAATCGTGCGGCAGGATCTTCCGGCCGGCGTTCACTTCCGTGATGAACGAGTCATACTCCGCGCGCTCCAGCGGGCAGTTGACATAGTCGCCGACGCCGGTATCGCCACCCGCGGCGCGCAGCTCGTCGGTCTCTTCACGCGTCTTGCGCTCCGGCGAGCTCGCATCGCGATCCCAGCGCGACTGGCGAAACGCGCGATCCCAATCGATCGAATCCGCGGCCACGATCGGCGCGATCGCATCATAGAAGTACATCCGGTCGCCGCCGAGCTCGCGCATGATGACGCGCCCGAGCTCGCCTTCGGTCAGCGGGCCCGTCGCCACGATCACAGGATGATCGGGCAGCTCGTCGAGCCGCCGCCGTTCGATCCGGATCCGCGGATGCAGCGCCAGCTTGCGCGTGATCGCCCGTGCGAACCCGAACCGTTCGACCGCGAGCGCCTGCCCCGCCGGCACGCGGTGCTGATCGGCACACGCGATCACGAGCGACTCGCAACGCCGCAGCTCTTCTTTCAACAGCCCCGCCGGTGCGACCGGATCGTCGCTGCGTAGCGAATTCGAGCACACGAGCTCGCCGAGCAGCGGGCTCTGATGCGCCGGCGACATCGCGACCGGCTTCATCTCGACCAGCGCGACCCGGAATCCGAGCTCGGCAAGTTGCCACGCAGCCTCGCTACCGGCCATACCGCCGCCGACGACAGTGACGTCTGTCATTTCCAACAGCCTACCCGATCGCTGTACGCTCGACATGGATGAGGCGGCTCCACTCGGCCGCGGCTGCAGTGCTGGTCGCGTCGGCGTTGCAGCGAGCCGCGCCGACGACGGCGAACCGGGCGATCACGTGCGCAAGGTTCACCTCGGCATCACCGTCGCGCTCGGCTCCGGGTCCCTCGTCGCGGAGTTCGGCCTCAACTCCCAGCTCTCGCCGACCGTGTGTGACTGGTGCGATCACGGCGCGCGCTTGTCTCGCTCGAGCAGGAACGGCACGAACGCCTGGCTCCCGCGCACCGGTCCAAACACGTTCGCGTCGTAGGTCGTCGCGCTAAACGTCGCCACTGCTCGGGTCTCGCTCGCCCCGCTCGCCACGTCGAGCGCGCCCAATCTCGTCGGCGTTAGCCGATCGGGCGACTACGCCGCGTTTTCGCCCTCGGCCTCCTCCGCTCCCTCGCTCTTCCAATCGCACTCCATGCAGCGGAGCATGATGCCGCGCTTGGTCTCTTTCTTGAGCACGAACTTCGCGTTGCAGATCGGACACGGCTGCGGGATGGGTTTTTCCCACGCGACGAAGTCGCACTGCTTCTTTGCCCAGTTCGAGCAGCCGTAGAACGGCTTGCCACGGCGCGAGCGTTTCTCCGCGATGTAGCCACCGCAACCCGGCTTCGGGCACTTCACGCCGAGCGAGATGGGCTTAGTGGTCTTGCAGTCGGGATACCGCGTACACGCGAGAAACGAACCGAAGCGGCCGCGCTTCACGGTCATCGGCGCGGCGCACGTCTCGCAGACCTCGTCGGTGGTCTGCGGCGGGACCTTCTCCCACGTGCCGTCGAGGTTCTTCACGACTTCCTGGGTGCTACGGCATTCGGGATAACCCTGGCACGCCAAGAACGAACCGTTGCGGCCCCACTTGATGACCATCGGCTTCTCGCACTTGGGACACGTCCACTCGGTCGTGATCTCCTCGCGCTTGACGTCGCGCATCTCGGTCTCGGCTTTTTCGAGCTCGATCTTGAATGGCGCGTAGAACTCGCCGAGCAACTTGCGCCAGTCTTCGGTGCCGTCCTCGACGTGATCGAGGGAGGCTTCCATCTTCGCGGTGAAGTCAGCGCTCACGATCTCGGGGAACGAGACCACCAAGAGGCTGTTCACCAGGATGCCGAGCTCGGTCGGCCAGAAGCGCGCTTCTTTCTTCTCGACGTAGCCACGGTCGACGATCGTCGACATGATCGCGGCGTAGGTCGACGGGCGGCCGATGCCCTTCTCTTCGAGCTCCTTCACGAGGGATGCCTCGGAGAACCGCGGCGGGGGCTGCGTGAAGTGCTGCTCGGGCCGGATGCTCTCGATCTTGATCGGATCGCCGACCTCGACCGCGGGCAGCAACTTGTCGGCAGCGTCCGCGGCTTCGGTCTTGGCGTCGTCGGTCTCGGCGACCTCGTACACCTTGGTGTAGCCCGCGAACTTCATGATCTGACCGTTCGCGCGAATCTGCGCCTGGCCGCGAGCCATATCGATCGTGGTCTGGTCGTAGACCGCCGGCACCATTTGCGAGGCAACGAAACGCTGCCAGATCAGGGTGTAGAGCTTCGTGAGCTCGGGACCTTCGGGATGTGCAGCGAGGGCCGTCGCGACGCGATCCGGGGTCCACTCCATCAGTGTCGGGCGGATCGCTTCGTGGGCGTCCTGGGCGCGCTCCCTGTTGCCGTAGGTGTTCGGCTCGGCTGGCAAGTACTCTGCGCCGTACGTCGCCGTGATGTGCTCGCGCAATGCGGTCATCGCGTCGTCGGAGATGCGCGTCGAATCGGTACGCATATAGGTGATGAGGCCGGTCGGACCTTCATCGCCGAGCTCGACACCTTCGTAGAGCCGCTGCGCGAGTGCCATCGTGCGCTTCGCGGAGTAACGATGCTTGCGCGCGGCATCCTGCTGCAAGCGGCTCGTGATGAATGGTGCCTGCGCCTTCTTGCGGCGCTCCTTCTTCTCGACCGATGCGACGACCGCGTCGCCCGCGGCGAGCTCGACCGCGATCTCGTCAGCTTGCTCCTTGGTCTTGGGTTCGGCGCGCTCGCCTTTCCACTTCCAGATCCGGGCCTCGAAGGGCGGCGGATTGGGCGCGGCGACCGTGAGATCGACTGACCAGTACTCCTCGGGGATGAACGCCTTGATCTCTTCTTCGCGTTCACACACCAGGCGAACCGCGACCGACTGCACGCGACCCGCCGACAGGCCACGCTGGACCTTGTTCCACAGGATCGGGCTGATCTTGTAACCGACGAGGCGATCCAAGATCCGGCGCGTCTGCTGCGCGTTCGTCTTGTTCATATCGATCGCGCGGGGTGCGGCGATCGCGGCGGTGACGCCCTTCTTCGTGATCTCGTTGATGAGGACGCGATGGAGGTTCGAGTTCTCGCCCTTGATCTCTTCGGCGATGTGCCACGCGATCGCTTCACCTTCGCGATCCGGATCGGATGCGAGGAACACGGTCTCGACCTCGCGCGCGGCCTTACGAATCTCCGCGAGCACCTTCTTCTTGCCCTCGATCACCTCGTAGACAGGTTCGAACGTGCCGTCCTCGAGGTCGACGCCGATCTTCGATTTCGGCAAATCACGCACGTGACCGACCGACGCCTTCACGATGTAGTTACCGCCGAGGTACTTGTTGATCGTCTTGGCCTTCGCCGGCGATTCCACGACCACGAGCGCGGAGCCCGGCTTCACCTTCTTGGGCTTGCGCGGGACGACGGGCTCCTCCTCTTCTTCGGGCTCGACTTCTTTGCCCGCTTTGCCCTTCTTGCCTTTGACGGGCTTGGCTGCCGGCTTGGCAGGCGTAGCTTTGCCCTTCGCTTTCTTGTCGGGCGCCGTCTTCCTATCGGCCCCTGCTTTCGGCTTGGCCTTTGCCTTGGGCGGCACCTTCTTCGCGGCTCTCGCCTTGGGCTTCTCGATCGCCGTTGCGGTCTCGGCCGCCTCCGGCTTCTCGAGCGCTTCGGCGGTCTCGTTCTTCACGCCCTTGGCTGGCTTTTTCTGGTCTTTGCTCACGACAACCTCGCTAACGCGCGTAAAACGACGCGCACCGGCAGGCGAGTCAAGGTCACGATCGCTTCGGTGCTGCGTGCGCCCTGATCGAGCGCCGCACGTACCGCCGCTACTTCCGGTTCGAGCACTTGGACGCGCAGCCGAGGCTCACCTGCTAGCGCCGCATCGACATCATCCTCGTGCTCGACCATGGCCGCACCATCTGCGAGCAGCAGCTCGCAACCACGGCTCCCCGGCCACGCCACGACGATCCGGCCGTAGCGGCGAGCAGCACGTGCCGTCGCCAACGATCCAGACCGCGCATCCGCTTCGATCACGACGACCACATCTGCGAGCGCGGCGATCAGTGGATTGCGCGAGAGAAACGTTCCGCGACGCGGCTGGACGCCGTCTTCGAGGCGGCTGACCAACGCACCGCCCGCTGCGATCACCTGCTCGAACAACGGCGCATGACGCTCGGGGTACGCGACATCGCAACCGCTACCGAGCACGACGGTCGTGCGTGCAACGCCACGTGCTGCGAGCAGACCTCGATGCGCCGCGCCATCGATGCCGAGCGCGCCGCCCGAGACCACGTGGACACCGCGTTCACCGAGATGCCGGGCGAGCGCATGTGCGCGCTCCATCCCGAGACCCGACGCCGCACGCGAGCCGACGATCGCGACCGCCGGTCCTTCGCTCAACGTGCCTCGCACGTAGATGGGATGGCTCCAGGCGAGCGCTTCGAGGCGCTTCGGGAGTGACCCCGGGGGAAGGACGTTCGTGAGCACAGGGGGACAGCAATTAGCCACCTAGCGCATCGCCGTCAAGTCTGCGCGATCTCACTCGTGCATATTCAGCCACTTAGCCGTTCGCCCTACATCTATATAGGTCGCGTAGCCGCCTGCTCGAACGGCCCGGAGCGCGAGCCTCGTCGATCAGGGCTTCTGCATCATGACCGTGTCGCCGAGCTCGATCTCCTGGACCGAAACGGTGACCAGACCCACCGAGACCTTGTCGCCAACTTCCACGATCACGATCTGACCGAGAGCGCGCGCGGGGAACCGACGATCGTCCTGCCCTGCCATGCCCTTGGCCTTCGGTGGAATCGCATCGCCACGCCGCACGACGAACATGTGGTTGCCGACTTCGAGGCCGGCCTTCGCACCTTGATCGATGAATACGATCTCGCCTTCGCCGATGATCTGATCGCCTAGCAAGCGCGCGACGATCGAACCCTGGGCATCGACGGTCGGTGCGACCGGCGGCACGCTCTTGTACTGCTTCACGATCGGGCCGACCTTCATGCCGCGCGTGATCTCTTCGTTCGACTGCGTGATGATGCCGCGCGCCCGCTTGTCCTGCTTGACGCTCACGACCTGAAGTTCGCCGAGGATGTGCACGTACGAGCCGAGGTTTTTCACACCGTTGCCCGGCACATAGATCGTATACCTCTGGCCGACCTGTGGCGGTTCGTTCGACGGATACGTGAGGTAGACCGAGTCGCCTTCGCCGAGCAATTCCTTCTCGTCGACCGCGCCGTCGATCGTGATCGATTTATCGAGATCCTTCTTCTCGATGAATGCGACCTGCTTGATGCCGACCTGGGTCCGCTTCGACGGAGGCGGCACCCTGTCGATCGGCTTCACGTCGTTGCCCTTCTCGGGCTCCTTGTCGGCGGTGGTTTGGTTCGCGAACACGCCGCGCGGCAACAAACGCACGAGATCGCCGGGGTAGATCCAGTGCGGATTGGTGACCTGCGAGTTGTAGGACCAGATCTTTGGCCACTGCCACGGATCGTTGAAGTAGTACGTGCAGATGTCCCACAGCGTGTCGCCGGTGCGTACGACGTGGAGCTCCGGCACCGGGCCGGCGTGGACGATGTCGCTCTCGTCTCCATTCGAGGCACTACTGGGAATGATGTTGACGTTGCCATCTCCGACGAAATAGCCGCCCGGCGCATCGACGTTCGGGATGCCGCCACCCTCGGAGACCGAGCCATCGGGCTTCACCACGATCACGCTCGGTCGTGGAGCGGCGGCGGGTGCCGGTGCAGGCGCGGCCTGCGAGCCACCGACCGACGGTGAAAGATCGACGGGGGGCTGCGATGCTGTCCCCGACGGATAGACCGGCACCTGTGCGAGCGCTGTCGCGGGTACGAGGCCGAGACCGAACACGATGAGCGTGTGCTTCACGGGGTCTCCAGCTTCTTCGAGGCGAGCGCAGCCGGCTCGGACTTCGGATAGAGATTCACGACTTGTTCCAACACGGCCTTCGCCTTGTCGCCCTGGCCGAGCGCTTGATAGCAGTAGCCAACCTTGAGCAGCGCATCGGGGACCTTGTTGCCGCGCGGATACGTCTCGATCGTAGCGCGGAACTCGGTGAGCGCGTGCTGATAGTCCTTCTGGGCGTAGAAGCTCTCACCCAGCCAGTACTGCGCGTTATCCGCGTAGTCGTGGCGCGGATAGGTCTTCAAAAACGAGCGCAGCGCGGTGACGGCTTCGTCGTGCTTGCCCGACTTCACGAGCTCGACGGCGGCACGATAATCGTCCGCCGCGGAATCGCTCGGAGTCAGGTTGTCCGGATCCTTGCGCAGCGTGCGATGCGCGCTGCGTGCACTGATCGGCGGAATCCGGCCGTGCGTGATCTCGATCCGATCGTTCAAGTTCGTAGCGACGGGCGTAAAAGCCTGAGTCGATCGCGCGGCGTACATCGCCGAAAGATCTATTTGCGCGGGCTTACCGAGCGCGGCGTCGCCTTCGTAGACAATCTCGGTGCCGTCCTCGGCAACCGCGACGACGCGAGCATCTGTCGGACCGATCATCCGAACGGGCGAGATCACCTCCACGGGCAGCTTCGGCATGTCGCTGATCGGCTGGTTCTCTTTACTCAGCGCGAGCTGATTCTCGAGATCCTTGATCTTGCGATCCTGCGCGCGGCGATCCGCACGAAGCTCGCTGACATCCGTGTTGAGCCGGCGATTGTCAGCGCGCATCGCAGACATCGGAGATGCGCAGCCCCACGAGGTGCCGGCAAGGAAGACGTAGCAAGCGATGCGGTTGGTCACAGCAAAATGATCGTGGCAGGTCGCATGCCACGGACGCAAAAAAACTCGTGTGGCGCCATTGATGTGCTTACATAACCGAGTGAAACGTACTTCTTTGCTCGGCTTGGTCGGGTTCGTTCTGATGATCTGCGCCTGCAAGCACGCTACGAGCGAGAGCGACGTGGTCGCTTACCTGCAAGCGCACCCCGAGGCGCGCAGCCAGATCGCCGACCAGGCCAACGGCACCATCGCCAATGCCACGATCATCAAGCGCGGCGATCAGCCGCTCACGCTGCTCGGCCCCACGCTGAACGTCGGTGATGTCGCGCCCGATGTCACGATCGCGGATCCCAAGCTCTCACCGGTCAAGCTCGGCTCGCTCAGAGGCAAGCTGGTCGTCCTCTCGGTCGTGCCTTCGATCGATACGCACGTGTGCGAGAGCCAGACCCATCACGTCTCCGGCTTGATCGATCAGATGCCACCGGGCACCGAGGTCTACACCGTCAGCCGCGACCTGCCCTTCGCGCAGGGACGGTTCCTCGAGGAAGCGCAGACCAAGACCAAGTTCGGCTCCGACTATCACGGCGGCGCTTTCGGGAGCGCATTCGGGATCGAAGTGAAGGAGTCCGGTCTACTCGCGCGCAGCATCTGGGTGATCGGCGCCGACGGCAAGATCGCCTATCGCGAGCTCGTCGCCGATCAGAGCCAGGAGCCCGACTACGACGCGATGATGGCAGCGGTGAACAAGGCTGCTACCTAGTCGCGGCGAGGATCTCTCGCGCACCTTGCGCGATCAGATCCTCCGCGAGCTTTTCGCCGAGCAGCGCGGCTTGATCGATCGTGCCGCCGTACTCGGCGCGCAGGATCTTGGAGCCATCGGGCATGCCACACATGCCGACCAGCCGGATGCCACCATCGGGTCTATCGAGCGTGTGCGCGGCAAGTGGCGTCGAGCAGCTGCCGCCCATCTTTGCCAGGAACGCGCGCTCGGCGGTCACTGCGGCGTGCGCGCGCTCGTCGTGGATCGCCCTCGCGGCGAGCTGGCGCACCATCACATCGGCGCTGCGCGTCTCGATCCCCATCACGCCCTGTGCGACCGCCGGGATGCTCAGCTCGAGCGGGAGCTCCTGCGTGATCCGATCCGCCATGCCGAGCCGCACGAGCCCCGCGGCGGCGAGCACGATCGCGTCGTACATGCCGTCATCGAGCTTCCTGATTCGCGTTGGCACATTGCCGCGCAGCATCTCGATCTTGAGATCTGGACGCCGCGCGAGCAGCTGGCACTGGCGCCGCATGCTCGACGTACCGATCCGAGCGCCGTGCGGCAACGTCTCGACCGTGACCGGCTCGCGGGCGCACAACGCGTCCCACGGCGTCTCGCGCTTCGACACCGCCGCGATCGAGAGCCCTTCGGCGAGCTCTGGCGGGACATCCTTCATCGAGTGCACCGCGAGGTCGGCATTGCCGTCGAGCAGGGCTTGCTCGATCTCTTTGACGAACAGGCCTTTGCCGCCGACCTTCGCGAGCGGAATGTCCTGGATGAGGTCGCCGGAGGTCTTGATCACCAACAGCTCGACCGCCATCTCGGGCGCGACGGTCGCGAGCCGATCCTTGACGTGATTGGCTTGCCACAATGCGAGCGCGCTACCGCGGGTCGCGATCACCAAACGATCCTGAGTCACGCTTGCACCTCTGGTTCCGTCGACGGTTCTGCCGGTGGTTCTGCCGGTGGTTCTCCCGCGATCTCGCTACGCTCTGGCTCTTCCGAGATCTCGAGTGCGAACAGCTCCGCGAGCACACCCGCACGCACCGCGGCATCGTCGGCGCTCGAGCCGCGCAACACCGCAGTCGGCTGATGGAGCAGCTTGTTGACAACGAGCTGGACCGAGCGCTGCAGGAGCTCGCGGTGTTGCTCGCGCGTGAGGTCCTTGCGCGCCAGCTGATCGAGCGCCTTGGAAACCTCGGCATCCGCGATCGCGGCGAACTTCTCGCGCAGCGCGCGGATCGTGGGCACCACGCCCTGCGAGCGCATCCAATGCTCGAACTGCCCTGCTTCGTGCTCGACGATCTTGCCGGCGTGCTCGGCGGCCTTCTGGCGCTCCGCGATGTTCGCGGCCTTGACCTTGTCGAGATCGTCGATGTCGAACAGGTACACGCCATCGACATCCGCGATCTTCGGCTCGGCATCGCGCGGCACGGCGATGTCGATCACCATCATCGGTTTGTATTTGCGCGCCCTCGCGATCCTCTTGAACATCGCCTTGGTGAGGATCGGCTCTCTCGCGCCGGTCGAGCTGATCACGACATCAGCTTCGACCAGCATCTGCTCGAGCTCCGCCCACGGCCGCGCGGTCGCTTCGATCTCGTCGGCGAGCGCTTCGGCTTTCTGAGGCGAGCGATTTGTCACCACGATCCGCTGGGCACCGTTCGAATAGAGGTGGCGCGCAGCGAGCGCGCTCATCTTGCCGGCGCCGACCACGAGCACGCTCTTGCCGCGGAGGTCACCGAACACGCGGCCGGCGAGCTCGACCGCCACCGACGACACGTTCGCTGCACCTCGCGCGATCGTGGTCTCGGTCCGCACTCGCTTCGCGACCCCGAAGGCGCGCTCGACCGCGCGCGATAACACCGGGCCCGAGGTGCCGGCGGTGCCCGCGAGCGCGTACGCCTCCTTGAGCTGGCCCAGGATCTGCGCTTCGCCGACGACAAGCGAATCGAGCGACGACGCGACCGAGAACACGTGGCGGATCGCGCCCGGACCGCGGTGTTCGTACAACGCATCGCCGACCTCGGCGAGCTTCACGTTGCGGCGTTGTGCGAGGAATGAGCGCACCTTCGCGGTCGCATCGACCTCGCGCTTCGCGACGCCGTAGACCTCGACACGATTGCAGGTCGAGAGCAGGAGCGCCTCGGTCACCGGCAACTCGCGGGTGAGCGCGACCAGCGTCTCGCCAAGCTCCTCCTCGCGAAATGCCAGCTTCTCGCGCACCGCGACCTTCGCCGTGCGCCAGCTGAGCCCGACAACGAAGAGCTCGCTCACGACCTACTCCACGATCCGGCGAACGAGATAGATGACGAGCACCGCGATCGCCGCCGCAAACCCACCGAGCGTTAGCTTCGCGGCGCGCCGACCGCGCCAACCGTAGATGGCGCGTGCGAGGAGCAGCGTCGCGAAGGCGAACCACGTGACCACCGCGAGCAGATTCTCGACCCGTGCGGGGGTCTGCCCCAACCGAGCGGTCCACATCGCACCGAGGACCAGCGCGATCGTGAAGACCGGAAAGCCGAACCACGCCAGCCGATGCGCGAGCCGATCGAGGGCTTCGAGCGGCGCACCGTGATCCCTGAAGGCGGCGCCTTCGAATTTCTTGCGCTTGAGCGCGCGGTCTTCCGCCAGGTAGATCGCGGAGAGCGCACTCGCAAGCGCGAAGATGCCGACGCCGAGCGTGGCGAGCGAGATGTGAATCCGGCCGAGCGTCGAGAGGTCTTCGTTGCGGTCGCCTGCCGGGGTCAGTCGCGCGAGCACGAGCAGGATCAAGGATACCGGCATCACGACCACACCGCCGAGCGTGAGCCGATACCGCGTGCTCGCGAGCAGGTAGCCACCGGTCAGGATGAAGGCGAGGAATCCGAGCGCTTCGCGCACCGATTCCGCCGGATGCTCGCCGTGTACGCCTCGCCAACCGATGTCGGTGCCGCTCGCGAGCCACGCGATCAGCACGAACATGACCGCATACGGTCGGACCCGGGATTTACCCGCGAGAACGACGAGCAGGAGGGCTGCCGCGATCGCGTAGGCGACCACGGCCACCCAAAACGCGGGACCCGCCGTCATCAAACTGCCGCGTTGCTCGCGCTCATGGAGGCAGCGGCTCCCCGATGAACCCGTCGATGACGTCGTAGGCCATGTCGCCGTAGATCACCGAGCTCATCATCTGCTCGGCTCCCATTTCTTCGAGCTGGGGCTTGGACTTAACTCGTCCGACCAAATCGTGGGGATCCTCGGTCGTGCCGTTGGTGGAGACAAAGCAGACCGCAGGCGTCATCGAAAACGCGCGGTTGAGCTCGGTCAGGGTCATACGATCGCCTTGCAGCGAGGCGCGTCCTTCCGCAGACCAGGCTTCGAGGCGATCGACCGAAATGAAGAGGCGTGACATTCCTGGGAAGCTGACTGTACCAGCCTCTCGACCTGCTTGCGGTATCGCCTCCCAGGGGTTAACTCTTAGGGATGGCCAGCCAGAACATCAAAGAGCTCACGGACGCCAGTTTCGAAGCCGATGTCCTCAAGTCGGACCTCCCGACGCTCGTCGATTTCTGGGCCGTCTGGTGTGGCCCCTGCAAGCAAATCGCCCCCACCGTCGACGCCATCGCCGACCAATACAAGGGCAAGCTCAATGTCGCCAAGATGGACATCGATCACCACCAGATCGTGCCCCAGCAGTACGGCGTCCGATCGATTCCAACCCTCCTGATCTTCAAGGGCGGCAAGGTCGTCGGCCAGCTCGTCGGCGCAGCACCCCGCGCCAAGCTCGAAGCCGAGATCCAGAAGCATATCTAACGTGCGCTCCTGGCTCGCGGTGGTCGCGCTTGCCGCTGGCCTCGGGTGCCAGAGCGACAAGCCAAATGATGTCGGCGATTGCGCCACCGTCGTCGCGCGCGTCCAGGCCGGGATGGAGACGCAGGTCGCCAGGATCGGCTCCGATGCGCGCGCGGTGATCAGGACGATGATCCCGGCGATGCAGACCTCCTGCGTCGAGGACAAGTGGCCAACCGACCTCACGCAATGCATCGTCAAGTCGAAGCCGGGTGATGTCGACGCGTTGACCAAGTGCAACGCGATGATGTCCAAGACGCTACAGGACAAGTTGCAGCAGCGCTTGATGGCGTTGCAACCGGCTCCGCGGCGTACAACCACCGGCGCGCCGTCACCGCCCCCCCCGCTCGCGCAGTGAACGTCTGCGACGGTCGTCGACTTCGTGTCCTGACCGGGCGTATTGCTACGCGAACGTTTCGGCGAACGCCCGGTGATTCGCGCTGATCTCGGAACGCCCGATCACGGCGAACACGACACGCGTGAAGACGTTCGCGAATTCACCGGCCAGGAGAGCTTTGAAGATCCGCGCAACCATCACCGGATCGTTCTTGAACACGCCCGCGCCCCAGGCGCCGAGCACGAGCGTTTCGACGCGATGGTGATGCGCGATCGCGAGCACGAACCTCGCGCGACGCGTGAGCACCACCTCGAGCTCTGCCACTGTGGTGCCACGGCCGAGCGCGCCTGCATTCGGAGCCGCGCACGTGATCACCGAGGCCAGCACGGGCACCGCGAGCCACCCGCCATCGTCGTAACGGAAGAACGGTACCCGTGGCGACCACAGCGCGAGATCGAGGTGGAGCAACGATTTCTGGTGCCGGTTGCGCTCGTAATGATTCGAGTGTGTGAGCTGGCACGCATAGAGTGCACTCGATCGCGCGAGCGACTCTTCCTGGGCATGCGCACCGCCCAAGAAATCACCACCGGGGTTTCTCGCCGACGCAAAGTTGAGGCACGCGACGTGGCTCACCGGATCACGCGCGAGCCGGATCATCGCTTCGATCGTCGATTCGCTCGTGACCGTGATCGAGGTCGCGGCGGCAGCCACGGGTGGGTCGAACGTGACTTCGTCGAGCTCGTACAGCTCGGTACCGGTCGTCGCGGCTGCGATCGCAGCGCCAAGCTCGACGCGTGCCCCCGCGGCGTTGGTGTAGAAGCCTGCTTCACATGCATCCAAGGTCTGCTTCGCGATCTTGATCTTCGAGCCACGTGACCCGCCACCGCTCGCATGCGGGTTCGGCTTCTTGTCCTCAGCGAAGCCGATGTATGCGGGCGGTACGTGATCGATGAGCCACACGCCATTTTGCGAGATCGAGAACGTCATGCCTGCCGCGACCATTTCGGCCGCGCGCACTTCGAGCACGACAGGCTTGCCACGCCGCCCGCCGACCTTCTTCGCCGTTTCGAGATCCGCGGACAGATGAACGTGATGACGCTGGCCCTTCAAGAGACCCTGCACGCGAATGGCCTCTACGAAGCGTTCGACGGTGCCGTGATACAGGACCGCCGGGGGCACCGCCGAGCCGAGCTCGAGCTCGACCGCGACCGTGTGTCCCTGGTTCGCGCGAATCTGCAAGCCGTCGGCCGATAACGCGAACCGCTGTTTGTCACTGGTCGCGACGACATCCAGAAGCTCGGCGCGCGTGAACCGCACGTCATGCTTCGCACATGCCGCGAGCAACGCATCGACCGAGGTCCAGCCTGCGCGATCGAGCGCAATACCGAAGCTCGCCGGCTGGTGGCGTAGGACGAGAGATAGGAACTTGGAGATCCGGGTAGACACGACACATCCTTCTATTGGTCTCCAGCATGGTCGCGGATCCCCGCGAGACCACTCAGTAGCCGTGCTTGCGCAGCGAGACGTTGGCGACGAGGCCCATCGCGAGGAAGAACGTCACGAGCGAGCTGCCGCCGTACGAGATGAACGGCAGCGTCACGCCGACGACCGGCGCGAGCCCGAGCACCATCGCGACGTTGACCGCGACGTGCCAGAACGTCATCGCGGCAACGCCGATGCAGATCACGGCGCCGATCCGGTCACGTGCCGAGAGCGCGACATTGAGGATCCACACGAGCAGGAACGCGAAGATCGCGAGCAGGAACACCGAGCCGACGAATCCCCACTCCTCACCCCACACCGAGTACGGAAAATCCGTCCAGTGCTCGGGCACGAAGTTGAACATGTTCTGCGTGCCTTCGAGAAAGCCCTTGCCCCAGACTTTGCCGGAGCCGACCGCGTAGATCGATTGCTGAGTGTGCCAGCAGTTGTTCAACAGGTCGTGATCCATCGCGTGACCCGGGACCGAGTTGCAGTCGATGAACCCGAGGATCCGATCCTTCTGATAGTCGTGCAGCTTCTCCCACAGGATCGGAACGGCAAGTAACGCCGCGGTCGTCATATAGACCATCGGCCACACGCCCGGCATCGCGAGGAAGCCGACCGTGACGACGATCAAGAACAACAACACCGCGGTGCCGAGATCCGGCTGCGCCGCGATCAGCACCATGGGACCGACGAGCGCCACGAACCGCAGCGCGAGCATGCGTGCCGTGTAGTGGGCCTGCTCGCCTTGCGCGAACACGCGCGCGAGCACGAGGATTGTCATCAGCTTGACGAGCTCGCTCGGCTGGATACCCATGCCGCCGATATTGAGCCAGCGATACGTAACGCCGTGGGTATCGCCGCTCGCGGGCCGGCCGGTTAGCCGCGCAAGAATCAACGCCATGAACGCGATGCCGAGGCCGATCCAGGCGAGCCGCACGATCGCGCGATAATCGATCACCGTCACGACGACGAAGCCGATCGCACCGACGATCATCCATTGCACCTGGGTGTCGAACTTCGCGTGATGGCGCACGCCGCGCGTCGCCGAGTAGAGGTTCAACAGGCCGCACCCGCAGAGCGCGAGCATCGTCCCGATCAGGGGCCAATCGACGGCAGCGCGGAACCGGCGCCAGCGCGACATCCCGACGGTGGACCTCGGCAGCTCCAGTCCAAGGCCCTTCGCGCTCATTGACCCAGGTCTCCCTTCGGAACTTCGGCCTTCGGCAGGCGCTTGACGGGCGGCATGTCGTGCGGCGCCGGCGACAGCGGATGGATCTTCGTGAAGTAGCCCTCGATGATCTGCTTCGCGATCGGCCACGCGACCTGACCACCTGCACCACCGTGCTCGGCGAGGACGACGATCGCGATCTCGGGATCCTCGGCCGGAGCCCAGCCCGCGAACCACGCGTGCGCGGCGTTCGGGTTCCAGCGCTCGAGGTCCTTCTCGTCTTCTTGTTTGTGGTGCTTCTTGACCTCCGCGGTGCCGGTCTTACCGAGCACCGTGAGGTTCTCGACGTGACCGTGCTCGAAGGCGGTGCCACCGAGCTGGTTGGTGACGAGGTACATGCCCTTCTTCCAGGTCTCGAGCGCATCCGGCGGGGTCTTCACCGCGTGCGCCACCTTCGGATCGTAGCCGACGATCAGCCGACCATCGTTCGATTCGACGCGTTCGACGATCTGCGGGACATAGAGCGTGCCGTTATTCGCGATCGCGGCGTACGCCATCGCCATCTGGACGACCGTGACCTCGACGTCACCTTGACCGATCGAGGCGTTCGTCGCGTACCCGACCTTGTAGTGACCGTTCACCTCGTACCAGGCCTTGGTGGGGATCCGGCCGGCCGAATCGCCGTTGAGCCCGAGGTTCGTCGGCGAGCCGAAGCCGTACTCGCGCGCGACATCGCCGATTCGATCGATGCCGATGCGTTCCGCGAGCTTCCAGAAGTAGATGTCACAGGAGTGCTGGATCGCGGCGAGCAAATTAATCTTGCCGTGCGTGCCGTGACATCGGAAGTGCGTGCCGGAGAGCTCGTACTCCCCGGTACAGAACATGTTCTCGTCCTCGGCGCCCTGCCCGTCTTCGAGCGCGGCGAACGCGGTCGCGAACTTGAAGATCGAGCCGGGCGGATAGGTCGCGCGCAATGCCTTGTCGATGAACGGCTTGCGCGGATCGCTCATCAGCAGCGTGTACTCGGCCTTCGTGAGGTGGCCGGTCATCGTGTTCGGATCGAACGAGGGCTTGCTGACGATCGCGCGAATCTTGCCGGTCTTGGGCTCGACCACGACGACCGCGGCAGCCGGCGTGTGAGAGACCGCGCGCTCGGCGAGCTTCTGCAGCTCGCTGTCAAGCGTGAGCACGAGGTTCGCACCCGGCACCGGATCGATCACGCGCTCGCCCTGGATCAACGAGGCTGCGGTCTTGTCGTCGAGCCGCGAGCCGCGAGCGTCGACCGCGAACCGCTCGATGCCCTTCTTGCCGCGCAGGTAGTTCTCCCACGCCGATTCGAGCCCGTAGCGACCGACGAGCTCGCTCGGGTCGTACGCCTGCATGCCGTTCTTGTCAGCCTCCTCGGCCGTCATCTGGGTCATGTAGCCGATGAGCGACGCGGCGAGCTCACCTTGCGGGTAGTAGCGATACGGCTCGTGGCGGACCTCGATGCCAGGCAAGCGCGCCCGCGCCTGCTCGACGAGCGCGGCGCGATCGCGACCTTGATCTTCGAGGACAAGGATCGGGTTCTTCGCATCGCGCTTCTTACCGACTTCGAGCCGCGCCGTGATCGTATTGACCTCGTCCTGGCCGAGGCCGAGCATGCGAATGAGCTCCGCGAGCGTCGCGGGCGTCAAGGTCTTCGGCGTCGCGTAGACGTTGAACGCCGGGCGGTTCGCCGCGAGCGGGGCGCCTTTGCGATCGAGGATCTGGCCACGCACCGAGGGCAGGTAGCGCTCCTTCACCACGTTCGAGACCGTACGCTCGTAGTAGCTCTCGCCGCGCACTACTTGGAGCTGCCACAGCCGCCCGACGAGCAAGGCGAACGCGGAGATACCGACGAGCGCGACCCAGCGCAACCGGCGATGCAGCTCGGGCAAGGCGGCGCCATAGCTCGTCCCTTGTGTCACCGAGTTCCGGATCGGTGTGTTGCGGATCATCATGGCGCGAGACCCTCCAGCGCCGCGTCGCGCTCGCGAGCGGTGCGGGCGTACGCCGCATCGATGCGGCGGAACATCCGCCACACGATGGGACCGACCGCGCCGGTCGCGACAGCGACGAGGGCGAGGTTGCGGAGCTCGACCGCCATGCTCGCAGTCGCCACGTGATAGCTGCCGCGTACGATGAACGCGACGAGACCGGCGACGAGTGCAACGAACGCCGAGAACGCGATCGCCATCGTGGTGCCTCGCACGTAGATCCGCTGCTGGATCGCGCGCGCGATCACGCAGGTCAAGCCGAGCACGAGCGCCATCAGCCCGGGCGGCGAGCCCGAGATGAGATCGACGAAGTACCCGAGCAGCACCGAGCCACCGACCGCGGGAGTGACGTTGCGGCGCGCGGTGAGGCCGAGATAAGCGGCTGTGAGCGCGCCGAGATCGGGCACCGCATCGTGGATCGCCCACGGCATCAGCCGCCACACGGCGCCGACGATCACGCACGAGAAGTACGCGACGAGCACGAGGGTGGCGGTCCTCACAGCGGCTTGCCTCCAAACGCGGGCTCGCTGCGCTTCTTGGTCTTCGCGTCGGGATCTGGGGGCGGCGGCGGCGCGAGCAGTACCTCGACCGCACGGACACGCGAGACATCGACCGCGGGCTCGACTTCGACGCGCTGGAACATACCGTCGTCGCGCGAGATCTTCGAGACCTTGCCGACGACGAGCCCGGGCGGAAAGCTCGCGCCGAGACCGCTGGTGACGATCTCGTCACCGATCTCGACCTTCGAGGTCGGGTTGGCCTGCTTCTCGAGCCAGCCGATCGTGCACGCGTACGAGTCCGGCTTGCCGAGACCGGTCAGCATGCCGCGACCACCGGTGCGCGGGATCAACACTTCGATCGAAGAGCTGACATCGCTCATCAACGTGACATCGGCATAACCGCCGTAGACCCGATCGACGCGACCGACCGGGCCGGTACCCGTGATCACCGGCATCCCCGGCGCCACATCACCTTCGCCGCGATCGAGACGGATCCGGATCACACGAAACTGTGGCGACAGGGGCGCGCCGATCACGCGCGCGCCCATCGTATCGGCTGGCGTGCGGCGCTTCACGACCGCGAGGTCTTCGAGCGCCTCGACATCGAACGCCTTGCGCGTCGTCGCAGCGAGTTGCTTGCGCAGCTTGTCGTTCTCGTCGCGGAGCTCGCGGTTCTCGCTCTCGACACCGACGAGCCAGACGTAGTGATTCCACAGGCCGCCGACGCCTTCGACAACCCACGACACACCAGCCTCGAGCGGCGCCGTGATCCGTAAGAACGCGGTGTCCATGCCCGATGCAGTGCCGCGTGCGAGGCTGGCCTTCAACACGAGCGCTGGCAGAAGGACCAGCAGCCCCGCGAGTGACCAATCGACGAGGCGGCGATGCAGCGTCATGACGAATTACCGAAGGGCGATCTCGCGAAGTAGCGACAGCTCGTCAAGGACCTTGCCGGTCCCGAGGACGACTGCCAGCTGCGGGTTCTCGCACACCATCACGGGCAGGCCCGTCTCTTCGCGCAACAGCACGTCGATGTTCTTGAGTTGCGCGCCTCCGCCGGAGAGCACGATGCCCTTGTCGACGATATCGGCCGAGAGCTCGGGCGGCGTGCGCTCGAGGACCGATCGCACGGCATCGACGATCGCGTTGACCGGTTCCTGCAGTGCTTCGCGGATCTCGTCGGAGTTCACCACCAGGGTCTTCGGCACGCCTGCGACGAGGTCACGGCCTTTGACTTCGACGGTGAGGGGCTCTTCCAGCGGATATGCCGAGCCGATTTCCTTCTTGATGATCTCGGCGGTGCGCTCGCCGATCAAGAGGTTGTACTTGCGCTTGATGTACTGGACGATCGCTTCGTCCATCTTGTCGCCGGCGACGCGGATCGACTTCGAGAGCACCACACCCGCGAGCGCGATCACCGCGACCTCGGTCGTGCCGCCGCCGATATCGACGATCATGTTGCCGGTCGGCTCGGTGATCGGCAGGCCACCACCAATCGCGGCCGCCATCGGCTCCTCGATCAAGTAGACCTCACGCGCGGCGGCCGCGAGCGCCGAGTCACGCACGGCGCGCTTCTCGACCTCGGTGATGCCCGACGGTACGCTGACGACTACGCGCGGACGCACGAGTGTGCGTCGCTGATGCGCCTTTTGAATGAAGTACCGGAGCATCGCTTCGGTGACTTCGAAGTCCGCGATCACCCCATCCTTCATCGGTCGAATGGCGACGATATTGCCCGGCGTCCGGCCGAGCATCTCCTTGGCCTCTTTGCCTACGGCGAGGACCTTCTTGGGGCCCCCACCAGAAGACGCCTGGACCGCCACGACACTGGGTTCGTTCGCGACGATGCCGCGACCCTTGACGTACGTGAGTGTGGTGGCCGTCCCGAGGTCGATGGCCAGGTCGTTGGAAAACATTCCGTAGACCCAATCGAAGAGCATGTTGGTTCCTATGCCCCAGGACACCGGAAGTCCCAAGGGCCGAGCGGAGTTATCACGCGACTTTGTGGATCCGCAAGACAATCCTTTTGAACGCGAAGCCAGGCCGCAGAAGGGGTCTCAACGGGAGTGCAATCGCGTGTAAATCGGTCTAGAACACGGCCCGCATGCTCGAACAAATGCGCAAGCAGGGTGCATCGATTTTCGTGTACCTGATCTTCTGCCTGCTGATCGCTATCTTCGTGATCAACTTCCGGCCGGGTCAGAGTAGGAACGATGACAACGGCTGCCGAGGCACGAGCAACGTGGTGGTGGCGGTCGATGGCGAAGAGGCCACGCAAACGGCCTTCAAGATCGCGTTCTCGAGCCCGTACAACTGGGGTCAACAGAAGCAAAAGGTGCACATCGCCCTCGAGACGCTGATTCGTCGCGAGCTGCTCGCGAGCGAGGCCGAAAAGCGGGGACTGATCGTCACCGACGATCTCGTGCTCGAAGAGATCAAGAAGGGGAACTTCTACTCGGCGACGCCGCCCCCGCCCGCGCAAGCGCTACCGCCCGGCAAGGAGAAGCAGACGCTCGCGGTATTCCGCCCGATCCGCAAGATGATCCAGGGTGTGTTCGACGAGAATGGTCTCTGGAACATCAAGGCGTTCACCGCGTTCGTCGCGCAGCTCAACATCTCGCGCAACGCGTACATCGAAGAGCAGAAGCGCAGCATCATGGCCTCGATGATGGCCGACATCCTCGAGGAATCGGTGCAGGTCTCGCGCGAGGAAGCGCTGTCGCAATATATCTATGAAGGCACGACCGTCACGTACGACGTGGTCGCGTTCAAGCCCGAGCAGTACCGCTCGCAGATCCGCGCGACGGAGGCCGATGTCGAGCGCTATCTCAAGGACCACGACGCCGAGGCGCAGGCTCGTTACAAGGCCGACGAGCGCACCTACAAGGCGACCAAGCCCGCGATCAAGCTGCGCCAGATCTTCATCGCGAAAGCTATCGACGCGCCGAAGCCCGTCGACGCTCCCAAGCCGGACGGCTCCACCCCCGCCGACAGGAAGGCGCCCGTCACCAAGCCGATCGGCATGCCGATCGAAAATGCGAAGAAGGCGCTCGACGCCGTGAAGGCCGCCGGGAAAGACAAGTTCGTCGGGTCGGCCAAGGAGCTCAACACTGACGACGCGGCGAAGGCAGCCGCTGGCGACATCGGGTGGCACAGCGTCGACAACGCTGCGCTCGGAGACAAAGTTCTAAACGACGCTGTCAAGGCGTTAAAGCCTGGCGAGATGACCGCGGTGCTCGCGACCGACAAGGGCGTATTCCTCCTCATGGTCGACGACAAGCGCGAAGGTAACCTGACGTTCGATCAGGTCAAGCGCGAGCTCGGCTGGGAGATGGCGAAGGACCTGTGGGCAAAGGAAGCGGCGAAGCGCGCTGCGATCGCGGGCCTGGAGGCGGCGAAGGGCAAGAAGCTCGACGACGTGTTCGAGAAAGCAAAGCCCGAAGGCGGCGGCGGAGGCATCACGCCGGAGCAACTCCAGCAGCTGCTCGATGATCCGAACACACCCGAGCAGACCAAGGTCCAGATCCGCAACATGCTCAACAGCATGGGCGGCATGCATGGCGCACTCGACGTACCGTCGGAAGACATCCCGGCCGGTTGGTTCGAGGCGCAGGCAGGCGCCACTGGTCCGGCGCCAAAGGCTGTGCCTCCGGCTCCCGCGCCGACGGGACCGGCGCCGGCCGTGGTCGCGTCGAACGATTTGCTGCCGCCCATCGAGATCGTGAAGCAGCACACCGAGCGGTACTTCGGCAAAGAGCGCACGGCGCAGATGCCCGGCGTCGGTCAGTCGAAAGAGGCGATCGCGGACGTGTTCGAGAACCTCCAGCCCGGCCAGCTCGGTTCGCGCGTCTACGAGACCGACGGTGGGTTCGTGATCCTCCAGCTCGTCCAGCGTCCGCCGGCTCCGCTCGTCACCGATTTTGACAAGGATGCCGACAAACGCGTCAACGAGCTCCGCCAAGAGCGCGCCGATGCCTTCCTGAATGCCTGGTTGCGCGACCGCTGCCAGACCCTCGCGAAGGCGCACAAGATCCATCCAAACGCCGAGCTGCTGCTCGAGCGTGATGATGCGGGCAAGGTACTGCCAGTCACGTACCGCCCCTGCATGACGTTCTAGCAGTTGATCTGCTAACTTCGACGCCAGGTGACTGTCGTCGGACCGCCGACCAAACCGGGTCGTTTGCCGTTCACGTTTCACGTCCATGGTGGCGTGGGTCGACTCGCGCTCGTCGACTTGCATGCGGGCCCGCTCCACATCGAACGGCTCGAGCTCGACGTCACCGATCTGAGTACGAACCCGGGCAACACCCACGCCGAGAAGTACCAGCGCCGTCGGACGCGGCTACGAATGCTCGCGGTCCGTGCGCCGGTCGCCGCGCTCGAAGCGGGTGTCGAGGCGGCGCGGCGGCACCTCGCCGGGCTCGGCATCACGCATGTCGGCACGAAGCTATGCGACGGGTTCGTCGCGGTGCGCGCGCGCGCGGCGGACGGTCTCGCCGCTGCGGATCTCACGTTCCGGATTCAGGTCGCGAACACCGGCACGCATCTCCGCGCACTCGCGAGTCACGTGCGCGTGCACGGCCATCTGCCAACGCCCGGCCCCGCGATCGCGGATCGGATCCTGACCGCGCTCCTCGATGCGACCGACGTGGTCGGAGTGTTCGAGCGCCCGCACGTGCGTGGCCTGTGCGATGTCGAGATCGATCTGATCGGCGCGCTGCTCTGGCACCTGATGCCGCCCGCAGGTTGGCGGTTGCCGGCGATCAGCGAGGTCGAGCTCGCGTCGGTGCGGATTGGTCGCGCTGCAATCGAGATCGCGTTCGGGCCGCCCGGTAGCCGCAACAGCAGCTCGCCGGACGTTCTGCTTGCCGTCCAGCTCGCGGCGGCCCACGACCTCATGCACTCGGCCGACGAGCAGCTGCGGGAAGGTCACATCGAAGAAGCGATGCGCGGTTATCGGACGCTGCTCGCCGCAGGTGGTCCCGATCAACCGTACGTGCTCGAGCGCATCCTCGGGCTCGCGGCGGCCCGCCCGGCGTGGTTCTTCGACGGGCTCGAGCTCGCACGCCAGGCGCTCGGTCGATGGCCGCACTATCCGGCGGCGCACGCCGCGCTCGCTTCGATCACGCTCGCGCAAGGCGATGCGCGCGAAGCCGCGAGCCATCTGTCGCACGTCGCGCAGCTCGCGAGTGCCGCGGGGGACGACGACCAAGCCGCCCTCGCCGCCCTCGCTGGCGCGCGCTTGCTCCGCGTGCTGGAACCGAAAGCGGCGACCCAGCTCTACGAGCTCGCGCTCGAGCACGATCCGAGCTCGACAGAAGCGGCCGATGCCCTCGCGGATCGGCTCGTCGACGAAGCGCGTTGGCCCGAGCTCGTGCGGTTGCTGCGCTCGCGCGCGCAGCAGGCCCAGCACGCGGATCCCGAGCGTGCGGTCCAGCTCCACCTTCGTCTCGCGGACGTGTTCGCGCACCAGCTCGCGGATCCGGACAACGCGCACTTCGAGCTCTCGACCGCACGCGCGCTCGCACCCGACGAACCGAGCGTGCACGAGATGACCGCGCGGTTGCTCGGGGCGAGCGATCAGCATGCCGCCGCGAACGCGTGGCGCGAGATCGCGCGGCTCGGCGAGGAGCGCGGCGATCATCGAACCGCCGCGCGCGCGCATGCCGTGCTCGGCGCGAACCTCTCGAAGCGCGGCGACCCTGCAGGAGCCGAGGCCGCGTGGCAGCGCTCGCTCGACCTCGATAGCTTGCAGACCGAAGCGATGGCGGGCCTCGCAGCCGCCGCGGCAGAGCGCGGTGATCACGCGACCGCCGCGGATCTCTACGAGCGCATGCGTGGCCTCGGTCTCGCGTCACTCACGATCACCAAGCACGAGCTCGCGCTCGCACGTTCGCTCGTCGCGCTCGGCCGCATAGACGACGCGCGCGGATCGCTGCGCCGCGCGACGCTCGAAGGTGGCGAGACCGCGGCCGAGGCCCACGCGGTGCTCGCGGAGATCGCCGAGGCCACCGCGAATCCAGCGCACGCGGCGGTCGAGCTCGACACCGCGATCAGCTCGTTGGTCGGGCTCGCAACCAACGACTCTGACGATCGGATGTACACGCGGGCTGCCGAGCTCGCGGTCGCTCGCGCTTCGTTGTTCGATCGCATGGGTGATGCAGCGCAAGCGGGCGTCGACTGGGAACGCGCGCACGGTCTCGCCGCGCGCCATGCGCCGTCCATCGCACGGAGCGCCGCGAAGACCATGCTCGCGCGTGCGGCCGAGCCGATCGGAGAGCGGCGCTGGATCGATGCGGTGCTCGCCACGCGGCCTCCTCCGGCCGAACGCGCCTCTCTCCTGATCTCGCGCGCCGAGATTCGCCGCAAAGAAGCGACGCCCGATCTTGCCGCCGCACTCGCGGATCTACACGAGGCTCTCTCGCTCACCGAAGGCGAAGACCAAGACGCCGATCCGGCGTCCCGCCGCCGCGCCTACGCGCTCGAAGCCGAGTTGCTCGCGAAAAGCGGCGATCCGCACGCGCGCGCACAGGCGCTCGCGGCGCTCGCGCAGATGGCGGGGAGGCTCGGGTCGAACCAGGAACGCATCGAGAGTGAGACCGCGGCGGCCGCCGCATGGCTCGAAGCCGATGATGCCGCCGCCGCCCTGTCCCACGGCGAGCGCGCCCATGCCCGGCTCGATGCCGCCGTGCCTTCGCACGTGCGGCGCGACGTTTTCGCGATGCTCGGTGAAGCGGCGTGGCGCCAACGGGCCTGGCCAGACGTGATCCGCGCGTATCGCGGGCTCGTCGAGGACCGCCCCGTCGACCCCACGAAGCACGGCACCTATCTCTATCGCCTCGCGGTCGCGGCCGATCGCACCGGTGACGGGGGCCTCGCGATCCAGACCCTGCGCCCTCTCGCCGAGGATGCAGAGCTGTCGCACGCGACCTCGCCGGAGATGCGCGGTCAAGCGCTGCGGTTGTTCGCGGATCTCGCGGAGCGCGCTGGCGATCTCGCGAGCGCGGCCTCGGCGCTCGAGAGCTTCGCGCAGCTCGCGCTAGATTCCTCTCCGAGTGCGCGCGCCGACGCTGTGTATCGCGCCGGCGAGCTATTCCGGCGTGCCGAGCGCGCCGATGATGCAGTTCGCTGCCTCGAGGTGGCGCTGCGGCTCTCCGATACTCATCTGCCGGCTCTCGACGCACTCGAAGCGCAGTGGCGTGATCGCGGTGACCTCGAGCGCGTGGCGGTGATCCTCGGCCGCAAGGTCGCGGCCACCGCGCGCCATCCGCATCGCCAAGCACCGCTGCTGTCGCGGCTCGCGGATCTGCAACTCGAGCTCGGTCGCCCCGATGTCGCGCTCGCCACGCATCAGCGCGCGCTCGAGGTCGATGCGGCGCACGAGCCTTCGCTGAAGTTCCTCGCCGATCGGAGCAACGCCGAAGCGCCCGCACCAGCCGCGCTGGTCGAGACCGGCGAAGAGAGCACGACCAGCGGTCGGCTCCGCGAAGCGAAGGCCGGCGCGCTCTCGTTGCGCGATGGTGCTCGCCGCGCGCGGGCCGCGGGCCGGATCGGCGATGCGTTCGCCGCGCTCGAGGCCGCGAATCACGTCTCGCCTGGTGATGTCGAGCTCGTGCAAGAGCTCGCGGAGCTCGCGATCGAGCTCGGTGATTACGAAGCGGCCGCGAAGCATCTTGGCGCTCGCGCTGCGTTGTCGGGCGGCGTCAAAAAGGGCGAGGCGCTGCTCGAGCTGGCCGATCTGTTCTACGACCGGCTCGACGACGGGCTGCGCGGTCGCGCCGCCATGCGCGAGGCGGCGAATCAGTTCGTCGGCAATCGCCACGACTCGACGCTGCGCTTGCTCGCAAGCGAAGCCGCGACTCATCTCGCGTGGAACGTCGCGACCGAAGCGCTGATCTCGATCCCGCCAACTCGGCGTTCCTCGAGCGACCTCGTGAGCCTCGCGAGCGCGTTCGTGCGCTCGGGCAAGAATGCCGAGGCGATCGCGCTGATCGATGCGGCGACTGGCGCTGGCCAGTTCGACGATGGCGGCGCGTTGCTTGCCGAGCTCCACGCCGAGGTCGCGCGCAAGGCGCAGCTCGCGAAGACATACGACGGGCGTGCACGAGGGGCACGCACCGAGGATGCCGATTCGCTGCGCGCCGATGCCGCGGCGCTGCTCCGCGCGATCGGTGGCGGCGACGATACGGGTACAGAAAAAGATCTGCTCGCCGCGACGCGCCGACAGAAAGTAGCGCCCGTCATCGAAGAGCTGCCGATGCTCTCGAACGACGGCGACCACGGCGACCGCCGGGAACGCGCCTCGGTCACGATCAGCGGCACTCGCGAGGAAAACTCAGGTGCGGTGCGTGCGGCGGCGGCGTTTGCTGATCGGGATCGGTTGCTCGCTGCACATCGCGCCGAGCCCGATGATCCCGCGATCCTCGCCGCGATCCTCGCGCACCTCGGCGCCGATTCACGCACGAACGACGCAACTGACCTTCGCCGCGCGATCCTCGATCGCGCCGCGCAGCAAGGCCGAGGTCGCGCCCAGGCGATCGCGCTCCACGAGCTCGCGCTGATCGCGCGGGGCGAAGCGCACGATCCGATCCGCGCGACCGCGCTGTGGAACAAGGCGTATCGCGTCGACCCGAGCTACGCGCCGGTGTGGATGCCCTTCGCGGATGCTCTCGCAGGCGCCGACGAGCTCGAGCTCGCATGCGAGCTCTACGAACAGATCGCGCATTCGGGCGAGTACGATTCCGCGCGCCGCGCGTGCGCTGCCGAGCGCGCCGAGGTGCTCGGCCACGACGACTCAGTGGGCTTCGGCGAGATCGGCGGTGCGCCGGTGCCGCCGCTGGAGAGAGCGATCACCGGGGGCGAGCTCGTGCAAGCGCGCCAGCTCGCCGACGAAGACGACCTGCCCGGCGCGATCGCCGCGGCCGAGCGTGTCGCCGCGTCGCATCCCGAAGAGCGCGAGCCGCTCGAGCTACTCGAGACGCTCTACACCGCCTCTGGCGACATCACCGCGGCCTCCGAGGCGATCGGTCGCCAGCTCGTCCTCACCAACGCGCCGCAGCCGCGCTCCGGCTTGTGGCGCCGGCGCGCGAAGCTCTATCGCTCGGCGCTCGGCCGCGATGCCGAGGCGTATCGCTGTCTCAAAGAGGCGCACGCGTGCTCGCCCGCAGATCCGGAGATCGCGTATCAGCTGCGTACGGCCGCGATGGTGCGTGGCGAATGGGCACTCGTCGCGTCGCTGCTGTATCGCGAGATCTCCGCCGCTCCGAACCCCCGCGATCACGGTGCCCTGCACATGGAGCTCGCGCTGATCTTTCAGGAGCGGCTCGGCGATCCAGCCCAAGCGCAGGTCAACCTCGAGCAAGCACTCGCCTTCGATCCCACGATTCCCGCTGTGCGCGCGCCGCTCGCAAAGCGCTACGAAGCGATCGGGCGCCGCGGTGAAGCCGCACGGCTCTACGAAGAAGCGGCGTCGACCGCGCGCGCCGCCGACCGGGCCGAGCTCCTCGCGAGCGCAGCCCGCTGCCGCGCGAACATCGAAGTCGTCGACGCCAAGACGTCGCTCGCGACGCGCCTCGACGCCGCCGAGATCGCCGGAGACATCGAAGCCGCGCTCGATCTCGCACACCAGCTGTGGCGCGCCGAGCTCGGCCATCCGGCCGCGTTCCGCGTGCTCGCAAGCAACCATCGGATGTCGGGCGACCTCGCCGCGCTCACCGAGCTCACCACCCTGCGCGTTTCGAAGACGGACGTCGCAACGGAGAAGGCCGCGGCGTGGCTCGACGTCGCGCGTCTTGGCGACGAGCTCGGCAGATACGGCGAATCGGCGCGCGCCTACGACCTCGCCCTGATCGAAGATCCTGGCCACACCGATGCCCTCGATGCGCGTGGCGCCCTGGCGTTCAAGCTCGGAGATTGGCCGACCGCCGATCTCATCTATCGCGATCTCGGACCCGGCGAGAGCGTGCTCGGCGACGAGGAGCTCGCGCTCCGTCGCTCTCTCATTGCCGAGCATCTCGGCCGAGATAGCGACGCGCTCGAGCTCGCTCGCCAAGCGTCCGACGCGGCTCCGGGTCGCCGCGACCTCCTCGTGCGCATTCAGGAGCTCGCGACTCGCCTCGGCGAAACGGCACTGGCGCTCACCGCGGCGCGGGCGGTGCTCGAGCTCGTTCCACTCGACGACGATGAAGCGCTGCTCGCGACTCACTTCGCACTCGTCGATCTCTATCGCACGCTCGGCGATCTCGATTCAGCCGTCCACCAGCTCGACCGCATCGTGCGCTCGCATCCGCACCACGCGTACGCGATCGAACAGCTCTCCGAGGTCTACATCGCGAAGAACGACTGGCCGACCGCGGCGCGCTATCTCTTCCAGCTGGTGCCCCTCGCGCCTTCTCCGCGCGAGCGCGCCGAGCGCCTCTATCGCCTCGGTGAGGTCGTGCTCCAGCATCTCGGCGATGTCGATCGTGCCGACGACGTGTTCCTGCGCGCCTCGGATCTAGATCCGACGCACGTACCCACGCTGCGCCGCTTGCTCGATGTCTACTGGCGCGCCGATGATCCTGCCTCGCTCCACGATGTCAGCTTGCAACTCGCGAGCTCCGGTGCGCTCGCCACGGGCCAGGTCGCCCGCGCGTCGGTCGCCCAGGCCCTGATCGCGGCCGCGCTCGTCGGTGACGCCAACCTCGCGGGCAAGCTCGTCGCCGCGCTCGG
>Ga0123338_10000314_pt1 | contig 50224 bp, 31 predicted proteins | sample grotaG_FD_89793 | JGI IMG/M metagenome (GOLD analysis project Ga0123338, IMG submission 89793) | Glacier valley bacterial and archeal communities from Borup Fiord, Nunavut, Canada, to study Microbial Dark Matter (Phase II) -... | ecosystem: Environmental > Aquatic > Freshwater > Ice > Glacier ... | reverse complement strand
TGTGCCGGAGGGCCTCTCGTGGCACGAGATGGAAGTCCGCAACGATCAAGGCGGCGCACCGCGACTGGTCTTGACCGGTGAGGCCGAGCGCGCAGCGACGGCAAAACGAATCAGTCGACTACATCTGTCGTTGAGTCATGCCGGTGGTCAGGCCATCGCCATGGTGGTGGCCGAAGAGTGAGTGTTCTGGTCACCGCCGCCGAGATGCGGGCCTTCGATCGACACACCATCGACGTCATCGGTGTGCCAGGCGCGGTCCTGATGGAGACGGCCGGTCACGCCGTGGCCGAGGTGGTGCGCAGCCTCGAGCCGGCGCGTGTCCTCGTCGTCTGTGGCGTCGGCAACAACGGCGGCGACGGCTGTGTGGCCGCACGCTGGCTGCATGGCTGGGGCCTCGAGGTGCGCCTGGTGCTCGTCGGTGCGGTCAATCGCGTGCACGGCGATGCTGCGCTCCATCTGCACGCGGCCCAGCGCGCTGGCGTGCCGTTGGTGGAGCTCGATGACCTGGGGGCGATCGACGCCGCCTTTGGTCCGTCGCTGCCAGACACGGTGCTCGTCGACGCATTGCTAGGGACAGGGCTTGGCCGGCCAGTGGAAGGCCTGTTTGCCGAGGTCATTGATCGCATCAACGAGGAGCCAGGCGTCAAGGTCGCCGTCGACGTGCCCTCGGGCCTCGACAGCGACCGTGGCGTGCCGCTCGGATCGTGTGTGCGCGCCGATCGCACCGTGACCTTCGGCTTCTGCAAGCGCGGTCTGGCAGTGGCGCCGGGCTTCACCTTTGCAGGCCGTGTCGACGTGGTCGACATCGGCATTCCGGTCGCGCTGGCGCGGGGCTGCAAGACCGTGTTGCTCGAGGCGGAGGTGTTGCGGCCGTTCTCGGGGGCGTTGGGGCCGCTCGGCCACAAGGGGACGCACGGCCATCTATTGCTGCTGGCCGGATCGCCGGGTAAGTCGGGCGCAGCGGCGCTCGCCGGTCGTGCCGCGTTACGCTGTGGTGCAGGGCTATGTACGGTCGCTGCTGACAAAGCAGCCTTGGCGGCGATGATGGCGGTGTCGGCCACGCCAGAGCTGATGACGTTGGCGCTCGCGGGCGGTCTCGACGCAGAGCTGGCGTCGCTCGAGGCTGCGCTCGACGGCAAGCGGGCGTTGGCGATCGGCCCCGGCCTGTCGACCTCGGGCGAGACCGGTCAGCTGGTGTCGCGGTTGGTGCAAGCGGCGTTGTCGCGTGCGCTGCCGCTCGTCCTCGACGCAGACGGGCTCAATCATCTGGCGACCAATCCGCAGCTCCTCACCGATGGAGCGACCAACCGGCGCATCGTGGTGCTGACGCCCCATCCCGGTGAGGCGGCGCGCCTGCTTGGCCGCTCCATCGCCGACGTCCAAGCCGATCGTGTCGCCTCGGCGCTGGAGCTCGCCGCCACATATGGCGCCGTGGTGGCCTTGAAGGGCGCCCGCACCCTCGTCGCTGCGCCCGATGGTCGCCTGGCCGTGTGCCCCACTGGCAACGCCGGCCTCGGGACAGGCGGCACTGGCGACGTGCTGACCGGCTGCATTGGTGCCTTGCTGTTGCAGGGATCCGACGGCTTTGAGGCAGCCACCGCAGGGGTGTATCTGCACGGTGCCGCCGGCGACTTGGTGGCAGCCCGCTCTGGCCAGCGCGGTTTACTCGCCTCCGATGTCATCGAGGCACTGCCCCAGGTGTTGCGCTAGGGAATTGCCAAAACGGCAGGGCCGAGGTGTGGACCTCGCCACATCGGCTGTTTTGGTGTCGTAACTACTTGATATATATGACGGCACGGCAGTTGCTCTATGGGTCTGCATGGACTCATTCACCGCCGAAATGTTGCCGCATCTGTCCTCGCTCCGACGCGCCGCTCGCCGCCTGCCAGGCGATCCGGATGATCTGGTCCAGGAGACGCTCTTACGTGCGTTGAGGGCACAGGGCCTGTATCGACCGGGCTCCAACGCTGGCGGCTGGCTACATCGCATTCTGACCAATGTCGCGATCAGCGAGCACCGTCGCTGTCGTCGCCAGCGCGCGCTGGTCGAGCGGTTGGTGCACGAGCCGGTAGCAGCCAACGATGCGCCGGCGCCGCAGCCCCAAGCCAAGCCCCTTGGCGGCGCGCTCGATCGTCTCTTGCCCGCCGAACGACAGATCATCGAGCTGTGCGATCTCGAGGGGCTGCTCTATCGCGAGGCGGCGGTGAAGCTCGGTTGCCCACTTGGGACTGTCATGTCTCGGCTCCATCGCGCCCGACGACGGCTGCGCGCCGAGGTGGCGCGGCTCAGTCTGGCTTCGGACGGACGACCACCGGCCGCGGCCCAGCCGATGGTGGGCTCAGGCGTAATCGCTCCAGCACCGCGGGACCGAGCGCGCCGGGTGCGAACGGTGAATCTTCGCGAAGCAGTCGAATCTGTCGCAGCACGATAGGTACCAGCACCGTCATGTAGAGGATGATGCAAGGGCGCAGCACGGGATAAAGCAGGATGAAGTCGTACAGGCCGTGTAGCGCCGCAGCCAACACCAGCGACGGCCACACTGGTCGGCGTGGGTCGAATTTGTGACGGCCAAGCGCCGATCCCCACATGGCAGCGAAGAGCACGTGGCCGGGCAACGCCAGAAAGGCGCGCACGCCGAGCAGCCCCCAGCGCAGGTGGACGCCGTCGGAGAGATCGACGACGTAGAAGATGTTCTCCAGGCTGGCGAAGCCCAAGGCCGCCGCCGAGGAATAGATGATGCCGTCGAGGGGCTCGTCGAACTCACGGTGCCGGAACATGACCAAGCGCACTGTCAGGAACTTGGAGAGCTCTTCGGCCGGCCCGATGAACAAGAAGCTGGCGACGAAGAGAGGCCAGACATCGATGTGCTGACCAACGGGCGTGGCGGTGGCGGCCTCGATGGCGCCGAGGTAGGGATAGGCCGAGTCGGCCAGTCGCTCGAGGCCAAACGCCGGCAAGATCGAGCACACACCGAGCACGAACGTCAACGCCACCCAGCGCTTGGGCTCGGGCTCGTAGTGATCGGTGCGGTAGATGAGCCACAGCCACACCAGGCCCGGCAGCACCGGAACCAGCACGGCACCGACGGGGAGAAGCCAGCTCACCGCTTGCATGGGCCGCTCACTCGGCGAGCTCGACCTGGCACGCGCCGGAAGGAACGCCTTCTTCGCGGACGTCGCCGGCCAGATCGCTGCTGGTGCGCTTGACGATGCCGTCTGGAAACTGCAGTCGCACCGGGGCCTCGGCGAACGAGGAACCGTCGATCTGCAGCACGTGCAAGACGACAAAATCACGCCGCGCAGCATGCGTCGCCGGCAACGACGCAAGCGCGCGCACGAAGGCGTCAGCGTCAGCGCGCAGGCGGCCGAGGCGCTCTGGGCTCGACGGACGAAGGGCGACGAAGGCGTTGGCGCGTACAGCGGGCTCGGCGTCGCTGGTGAGTCGTTCAGCCTCCACGGGTGAGAGACGGCCAAGGCGCACCAGGGCTCCAGACGCATTGGCTCGCAACAGCGCGCTCGACGAGCCGAGCGCCCGTCGCAGCGGCGGGTCGATGATCGAGGCCGGCACCTCGGGGTGTTTGCCGAAAGCCCAGGCCGCCTCTGCCTGCGCTGCTGGATCGTCGTTGCCGAGCTGGCCAAGTAGCGCCGCACGTCGATCACCATCGAGAGGCGCGCGAAGATCGCCGAGCGCAGCGATGACGCGCCGTCGCAGCGGCGCCGGTCGAGACAAGAGGCGCTGCAAGCGACTTGCTGCTGCCGCGTCGCCCATTGCGCCGAGCGCGGCCACGGCCAACGGCGCCTCGATGCTCTCAGAGTCGCTCTCCGCCAGGCCCAACAGCACCTCGCGGGCCACTGCATCCGGTCGCCCCCGATAGACGCCAGCGACGGCGGCGAGGACATCGGGACGCCGCTCGTTGGAGGCACGGACGCGGCGCAACAGCTCCGGCCCGAGCCGCGAAGACAGCGCTGGATGGAGGGCTACGATCTGGGCGAGCGCGTCGGCGGCTTCGCGGCGCAGCGACGGGGGGTCTCGATCGAGCGCGGCCACCAACGCGTCGGCCTCCGCAGCGTTTCCCAGCGTGCCAAGGGCCCGCGCCGCCGCGGTGGCGGTGTCGCCGTCGGAAGAGCCGAGCGCCTTGGCCAGCGACGGGCTCGGTACGCCCAACCGGCCCAGCTCGGCGATGGCCAGCAGGCGCACCTCGCGGTCGGCGTCGGCGGCAGCGTCGGCGAGCACGGCATTGCCCCGTGCGTCGGCGTGACCGGCGATGGCCAAGAGCACCCTCCGTCGCAGCGACGGATCTGGACGGCCCATCAAGGCCAGCAACGGCGCCAGCATCGACTTGTCGCCAGCCCGCAAGATCGCACCCAGTGCATCCACGACCTTGTCGCGCGGGGCCCGACCGCGGCTCAGCTCGTCCAAGAGCACCGGCCCGAGGCGCACATCGGCCAGCTCCTTGGCGAGGTCGATCAACAAGGCCAGCTCGTCGCCCGCAGCGACGGGAATTCGCGCCGCCACCACCGGGGTTGCACGCTTGCCGCATAGCCAGAGCGCCTCTTTGACTGCCAGCGGATCACGTCCAATTCCGCCGATCAGCGACGACAGAGCCTTGGGGGCTAGCTCGCTGTCGTTGGGCGCCGCAGCGACGAGCCGCCCGAGACCCATCGCTGCATGGGCGCGGACGGCGTCGCTGGAGCCGTGCTCCCACGTTTCGAGGAGGAGCGGTGCCGCCGTTGGCCCGCCGAGCTGGCCCAAGGCATCGAGCGCGCGCAACGCCACTTCGGGAATCGGATCACGCAACAGGCGTCCCACCGCTGAGCTGGCTTTCTCGTCGCCAATCCGCACCAGCGCGTCGATGACCAGCGATCGGACCTCGCGCGAGCTGTCTTGTAGTCGGCCGATGAGCGGCATGACGGCGCGCTTGTCGCCGAGACGGCCGAGCACTTCTGCCGCCCGCACCCGCACTGAGGCGTGGTCGTCGTCGAGTCGCGCCGCCACGGCCGGCATGGCCCGGCCGACGAGCTGCAGCGACAAGCGACCGAGCGCGACCAGCACCGCGCTCCGCACCTCGGGCTCGGTGTCGCCAAGACGTCGCTCGAGCGCGCGTTCACTGCGTTCTCCCATGGCGTCGCCGAGGAGACCGAGACCCTCGGCGGCCGCCGCCCGCACCCTTGGCTCACTGTCGCCGAGCGCACTGATCAACGCTGGCGTCATCGACAGCAACCGATGCCGGCCCACCGAGACGGCAGCCCGCGCCTTGACCTCGGGATCGCCGTCGCTGAGCAGCTCGGTCAACAGCTTCTGCGTCTGGTTGCCGTCAAATGCATCCAGCTTGTCGACGGCCTCTCGACGCCGGACAGCCTCCGGCGCACGCAGCTCTTCACTCAGCTTGTCGAGGTCGTCGTAGAGTCCTTTGGCCGACGCAATCTGCCCGCACAGGCCAAGCACTGCCGCCAGCAGGATGCCGGTCAGCTTGCTATCGACCTTGTCGAAGGGCCAACCCCCGACTACAGTAACCGCATGTCGCATCTGGTTCTTGGAAAGGTCCTCGACCGTCTCTCCCACGTCAAGAAGGATGGAGCCGCGTATCTGCTCGGCGAGGAGGTGGAAGCGGTCTTGTACATCGGCATCGGCCAAGAAGTCCTACAGATCCCGAAGGTGACGCGCATCGAAATCGGCGCGGAAGTCCTCGAGATTGCCAACCACAAGCAGGAGCGGTTCTTTTTCGCCCCTGAGCAGGTGATTGGCTTCCGCTGCGGCGGAGAGACCAACAAGCTGCGCGGCTCGGCCGGCTTTCGCTAGCCCGGTCGGCGACGCTTCTACTTCAGATTCAGGGAGAATGAGGCGTGGGTCTTTGACCCGTTGAACTTGGGGAACGCCACCGATTGCATCTTGGCGTACATGCAGTTGGCCAGCGGCGTGCCCGTTGCGCCGTTGACCTTGACGCCACCGACGGCGCCAGTGCCCTTGATGATGAAGTCCATCTCGATGTTTTTCAGCGACGCGTTGCGTTTGCGCTCTTCGCCGATGCAGCCGAGCAACACCTTGAAGTTCTGGGTCATGACCCGCTGCACCACCGACTGATCGAGGGTCTCGTCGCCGCCGCCGCCTTCCGAGGCGTCGCCGAGGTTGGTCACGTCGGAGAACTCGTTTTTGCCACCCGTGCGCTTCTTGCCGACGGGCTTTTTGGGCGCAGGGGGGTCGACCTTCATGGAGATCTCGAGGCCCTTCAGGAAGTCGAGATCGTTGTTCTGGTCGTGGACGATGACCTTCTCGATCTTGGGCTTCTGGTTGAGATAATAGAGGATGCCGCCACCAGCGCCGGCGAGGACCACCAGGATGCCGGCGAGCAAGACCAAGATGCGGCCGCGGGCGCTCTTGCGTTCGGCAGCCTCGGACGCCTCACGCTGCTTGTCGGCAAGCTTCGACTCCGCTTCGGTCACGATCTGACGCAGAGCGGGGTGGTCCTTGACGCGGCGACGCTCGCCGGTCTCGGTGTCGATGATGGTGTGGTCGGCGAGGATCTTGCCGGCCTCGACCTGGGCCTGGACATCCCGCAGGTTGAACGGGCCGAAGTCGAGCTTGTCCTTCTGGATGAGCCAGCGCTCGCTCTCCACGTCGAAGGACGACATGGCGGCGTCGACGCTGAAGCCTTTTGGCTGCGCTCGTGGTGCAGGATCGGAGGGCTTCGACATGGGGCTCGCTGGGGCTGCGGGGGCACGCGGAGACGCGGGTGGTGGTGCAGGAGGCGCTGACTTTGCCGTCGCGGGCTTGGGCGGCGGGGCGGGCTTGGCGGGACTGGCTGGAGCAGCCTTGGCCGGCGCGGCTTTGGGCACCGAGGCCTTGATCGGCACGGCACCCGTCGGACGCGCCACGCCTTCGAGCTCGCCGGCGAGCGCAACCTGCAGCGCTTCCTTGAACGCTGCCGGATCGGGCAGGCGACCCGTGATGGCGTCGCTATAGACCTGGTCGACAGCGACGGGAAGTCCGGGCACCACCTGGCTCATGGGCCGATCCGATGGGTCCTCGGCCGTCAGCAGCAGATAGAGCACATGACCAATGGCGACGACATCTTCGGCGGTCTGGGCCGGCTGTTGCAGGCCCGCGAACCAGAAGTCCAGCACCTTGACGCGACCGGCGGCATTGACCCAGACATTGTCGGCGCCGAGGCCACCATGGGCCGTCGCGCCGTGCGAATAGGTGAGCGCGTTGCAGAGATGCGCCATGATGTTGTAGGCGCTCTTGACCGAGAGACCGCGGCCCTGGCCGCGTTTTTTCTCGAGCATGTCGCGCAGCGACTGTCCGTCGACCCACTCCGACACCAGCAACAGGGTCTCGGTGCCGGCGACCGCGGTGGCAAAGAGGCCATAGACCGCAGCGATGTTCTTGTGGTCGAGGTGGGCGGCCAGCTGCACTTTGCCGTCGAGAATGCTGCGCGACGGGGTCCACTCCGGCGTGAAGAGCTGGAGCGCGACCATTTTTCCGTCGGTGTTGTCGCGGCCGCGGTAGAGCTCGCCGTATGGCGTGGGCGCGACAAAGACATCCACCTGGAAGCGTTCGACCAGGATTGCACCAGGTGCGACGCGGGGCGTCACTGGATGCCTTTCGTGCGTCCCTTGGGGTCCCGCACCGTCAACGGTCATCTCCATCGTCAGGACCTCTAGCTTCGGTCGCTGATAGTACGCGAGCGGGGTCCCTTCCGTAAAGCGGTGGCTTACTTGAACCCAGCCGGAGTCGTTGTGGAACAGCGAAGTTCCTTCATGATTTCGCGGGCAATGAGGCTCGACTGCGAGGCGCCAGAGGTACTGGCGGGCTCGAGCGCAAGTGCCGCCCGCGCTTGCCGGCAGGCGTCGGAGGTCTGTCCGAGCTTGGCCAACAGGGCCGCCTGGCGGGCGCGTGGGCGGGGATCTTTGGGCGCAAGGCGCATCGCCAGCTCGAGGTGGGTCAAGGCGCGTAGCCGGTTGCCACGACGGTCATTGAGGACGGCAAGAGCCTCTTGCAGCGCGCTGGAGTTGCCTTGGGCGCGTGCATCTTTGAGGAGGGTCTCGGCCGCCTCCAGCTCATTGGCCAGGATGTGGCGCTCGGCTTCGGCGACGAGACCGGGCACCGTGAGCGGGGTGGCGCTGGGTTTGTCGACGGGGTGGGTCTTCAAGTAGAGAGCGCCGCCAGCTCCGACGGCCACGCTGGTCAAGGCCGCGAGCACCCAGCCCCAGCGACGGCGGCGAACGGGCTGACTGTAGTCGTCGTGCAGAGAATCGATGCCCGGATCAATGGGATCGGGCCGCAACGCCGACAGCGACAGACTGGAGTCGGGCTTGGCGCGTGCGTCGGCCACCGGCGTGGTCGGGATGAGAAACAGCTGCGACGTGTCCTGTGCCGCAATCGGCCCAAGGGCTTCAGCCAGCGCCTGCGCCGTCGGAAAGCGGTCTTCCCGGTCTTTTTCGAGGCAGCGCAGGATGATGTCTTCGAGCTCGATGGATATGTCGAGCTCCGGGCGCAGCTGGCGCGGCGGACGCGGCAGCTCCGAGACATGCTTGGTCAGCAGCGCCACGAAATTGGTCGACGCGAACGGCACTTCGCCGGTGACGGCCTGATAAAGAATCACGCCGAGCGCATAGATGTCGGTTCGGCCGTCGAGCTTGTCGCCCTGGGCCTGTTCGGGCGCCATGTACTCCGGCGTCCCGAAGACGGTGCCGTCGCGGGTGATGGAAGGCCCGAGCGTGCCGTCGTGGACCAGCTTGGCGAGGCCAAAGTCCAGCACCTTGACCAGCTCTCGGCCGCGTGGGCGACGGGCCAGAAAGACATTGTCCGGCTTGAGATCGCGGTGAACGATGCCTTGCTCGTGCGCATGGGCGAGGGCCTCGGCGATGGCGATGCCGAGGGTGGCGGCACGCGGCGTCGGCATGGGGCCACGACGTACCACCTGACCGAGGCTGACTCCGTCGAGGAGCTCCATCACCAGATACAACAGGCCTTCGTCGGATTGGCCGAAGTCGGTGACGCGGATACAGTGGTCGTGATCGAGCCGCGACGCGCTCTTGGCCTCACGGTGAAAGCGCGCGACAGCCTCGGCATCGGTGGCCATCTCGCCGCGCAAGATCTTCACGGCGACGGGCTTGTCCATGAGCGTATGGACTGCGCGGTAGACCGTGCCCATGCCGCCCTGACCGAGTCGCTCGCCGAGCCGATAGCGGCCGCCAAGCACCCGACCCGTCATGGGGTCGGCGGCTTCGGTTCCGGTTTCTTCGGTGTCCTCGACGAGCGAGGCGCCGTCATGCGAGCAGAAGAGCGCCTCGGCCTCGAAGCGGGCGCGGCAGGTGGGACAGATGAGCAAAGGCGGGACGGGGATGTGGGGCTTTAGAACCGCATGCCGCGTTTGGCGCGGTAGGAGAACCAGTCTTTGATGAGGTACGCCGACGGGATGAGCATGATGACCCCCAGGATCGGCACGGCGGTCATGAGCGCCACGGAGCCCGCCGTCGCTGCGCCAGCCACGAAACCCTTGCGGCGAGCAATCTGTTTGTCCTGCGACGCGAACGACATGAGCCCTCCTGTTCGACCTTCTAGTTGAGGGTAGCCTCAGTCGGCCGTGTCGGCAACCTGCAGCTGCGCTGAACCGGTGCTAGGCTCTCGCCGTGGAACCAATCCCGTTTTCGCAGCGCTGGGGACCGCGGCTGATCGTGGTCGCCGGCGTGCTGGTGCTGCTGTCCATCGCCAGCGTCTCGATCTATGCCTGGAAGACGCGGCAACAAGTCACCATCACCGGTCTGCGCGTGGGGGGCGTCGATGTCGGCGGCAAGTCTTTCTCGACCAGTGCCCCCGACAGCGACGAGCTGGCAGCCGGATTGACCACTGCTGCCAACCGCTATCTCGACCTCAAATTGACCTTGGTCGGCCCGCTGCGCGAGGTCAAGATGTCACGCCGTGAGCTCGGGTTTTCCGTCGACCACGCGGTGCTGCGTGCGGCAGTGACCGAGGCAGGACGGCAGGGAGATCCGTGGGCCGATGTGCCGGCGTGGGTGCGGGCGCGACGAGGCAAGGTGGATCTGGCCATCTCAGCGACTGTGGACACCAAGAAGCTGGTGGAGGTGATGTGTGAGCTCAAGGACGAGCTCGACCACGCGGCCGTCGACGCGCACCTCGATCTCGAGCGCCATACCGTTGCGCCCGAACAGCCCGGCACCATCTTGCATGTCTACGAATCGGCGGCGTCCGTCGAGGATGCCGCGCTGACCGGCGCTGATCGGGTGGTCTTGTCAGTGACCAACACCGCGCCCAAGGTCCTTGGCGCAACACTGGCCAATATCGACATCTCCACCGTCGTCGGCCGCTGGGAAACGCGCTATTCGTCGACGGGGACTGACAGCGATCGGACCTACAACCTCAAGGTCGGAGCCGATCATCTCAACGGCCACATCCTGCAGCCTGGCGAGGTTTTTTCCTTCAACGAGGTCGTCGGCAACCGGACCGAAAAAGAAGGCTATCGGGTGGCGCCCGTGATCCAGGCCGGCGAGCTGGTCGACGGTCTCGCCGGCGGGATGTGTCAGATCGCCTCGACGCTGCATGCGGCGGCGTTTTTCGGCGGCCTCGATATCGTGTCGTCGACGCCGCATTCGCGGCCAAGCGCCTACATTCCCATGGGGCTCGACTCGACGGTGGTGTACCCGTCGACGGACCTCAAGCTGCGCAACCCGTTTCCGTTTCCGGTGGTGATGCACTACAAGGTCAATCAGGGCGCGGTGAAGGTCGAGCTCCTCGGCAAAGAGAAGCCGTATCAGGTCTTGCTCGAGCGCGAGATCCGCGCGGAGACCGGCCACGGCTCGCAGTCGCGCCGCGATCTCACGGCGCCGCCTGGCCAGCGTTTGATTCTGCAAGAAGGCTATCCCGGCTATTCGCTGGTGCGGCGCCGGTACATTTTCCCGACGGGGGCGGTGTTGCCGCGCGCGGTTGTGTCCGGCAAGACGCCGGTGGCGGAAGCGATCCAGGCCTTGCCAAAATCGGCGCCGAAGCTGGTGCCGCTCAAGAAGGAGCAGTGGGGGCTGTCGTATCCGTCGACGCAGCTCATCGTCGCCATTGGCTCTGGGCCAGCCAAGCTCAAGAAGAAAGATCCGCCGCCTTCGCACCACATTCCGCCGGTGCCCAAGGACGACAATCCCATCTTCAAGATGCTGCGGTAAGTGCCCGTAAGTGCCCGTAAGTGGGAGTAGGCACGCCAGACCTACACCCCAATGCAATCGATTGTGTGCACTTGCGACGCTGTAACTGGCTGAATTCATGTAGGGAATGATTTCAGCCGGACGGCACGGGGCTTGTAATGAGTCCGGCCATGACCAAACTCCTGGCCCTCTCGGTGTTGCTGGTGGCGTGTGCCGGACAGATCGACGGCCAACAGACGACCGAAGAATCGGACTCGCTGACCGCCACTGCGCTCGTGGGCCATGATGCGACGGTCACGGCGTCCTCGGGCCTCAATCTGCGCACGGGCCCGTCGACGTCGCACGCCGTGATCTTGACCATGCCGCATGGCGCGACGGTTTCGGTCAAAGACGTCTCGGGCGGTTGGTACGAGGTCAACTACAAGGGCACCGTCGGGTGGGCGACGGGAACGTATCTCGCCGAGGCGCCAGGCAGTGCCGCTCCGGTCTCCACCGACGCCAACGCCATCCTCGATCGCGCCCGATCCGGCGTCGGCTTTTCGTATCACTGGGGCGCCGGTTGCTGGTCGCCGGGGTCCTCGTCCCACGGTTCCTGCCTTGGCAGCTGCCCCAACTGTTCGCACAGCGGGACCTGGGGCGCCGACTGTTCCGGCTACGTGGCCAAGGTCTGGCAGGTGCCCGGCACGTCGTCGATGGAGACCTGTCAGCACCCGTACTCGACGGTAAACTTCGAGAACGATCGCACCCACTGGTCGGGCGTGTCACGCAGCTCGGCGCAGCCGGCCGACGCCTTCGTCTACAACACCAACGGCTCCGGGCACGTCTTTTTGTACGAGAGTGGCGACGGCTGGGGCTGGGTGAAGGCCTACGAGGCCAAGGGCTGCAGCTACGGGATTGTCTACGGAACGCGCATGGTGGCGTCGCAGTACTCGGCGATCCGACGCGCGGGGCTGTAAGCTGCCTCTGTGCGCGGCCGCTATGTGGTGATGTTGGTAGTCGGAGTGGGGTTGGTGGCCGTTGCGGTGTGGCTGGTGTGGTCGACACGGCCCATCCCCGTGACCCAGGGACCAGCGACGCCAGTGACGCCAGCGACGACGGCTCTGCCGACCGCGACCACGCCGACGATGCCGGCAGCAACGGCCTCGCATGTCGATGGTGGTCGTCCGGCTCGTACGGGGCCGCCGTCGGTGGTGGCGGCATCTGGCGGCTGGGGTTCAGGTCCGGGACAGTTTGGCCGGCGACGCGATCCAGAGTCCAACCCCGAGGCGCCGATGGCAATCACCGTCGCCGCGGACGGCACTCTCTTGGTGCTCGACCAGATCAACCGCCGGGTGCAGCGCTGGAAAGACGGCAAGCTTGTCGGCAGCATGCCGTTTGGCGGCGACACGGTGCAGGACGTGGTCGCTGGGCCCGAGGGACGGACGGTGCTGCTCGACCGACTGGCTGACCGCAATCTTCAGATCTACGATCCGACAGGGAAGCTCCTCAATGAGGTGTCGCTCGTCGGCAAAGGCGTGCCCGAGGGCGGCGGGGTGACCGCGGTGTTTGCCGACGACAACGGCGTGTATGTCGAGCGCGAGCATGGGGCGGTGGTGCGCATCGCCGACGTCAATGGCCATCCGGATCCGGCGCGCCCGGAGCTGATCGGACGGCCGTCCCGCGACGGCAAGCTGCTGCTGTCGGCGGCGCTGGCGGATCGCGGCGCGGGGACGGTGAGTCTGCGCGCTTTTGACCGCAAGACCAGCCAGCCGGTGTGGTCGACGGTGGTGAGCCTGGGCGCGCCCATCTTGCACGTGATCACGCTAGACAGCGACACCCAGGGTGCGGTCTATCTGGCGGCGTCGACGGGTGCGGAGACGACCACGGCGCCGTTTCATATCGTCGACGAAGCCATCGTCGTCACCCGGCTCACAGGTGGGCAGCAGCGGGGCCTTCTGACCTTGCCGCCATTTGCTACGGCCGACGAAACGTTTCGGCCGATCACCGTCGCTGACGACGGGACATTGTATGTGGAATATGTCGGCGAAAACGGCGTCGAGGTCCGGCGCTACCGCTTCTGACCGACGCTAACCAGGGGTACGCGCGGTCTGCACCAACGAGCGCAGGACCAGATACTCGACGGCGGCGCGGTTGGCCTCGGAGAGATCGCAAAACCGCAGACCGGCTCTTTGGCGGATGGGATCGATCCAGACCACCTGACCCATGACCTCGACGATCATCGAGTCGATCGGGCCGAGGCGCAACGTCAGCTGATCGCCGACCCGCGGCGTGAAATGTTGCAACAACACGCTGATGCCACCGACGGCGATGGACTCGGATTCGAGGGTCACCGGGTGGGGACCGCCAATGAGCTGCACGCCGAGGCGAATCGGTGCGCGCGGATCTGCCCGTCGCTGCGAGCCTTCTGGTGCAATCTGGCGCTCGAGGGCCCAGCCGCCGAGCTCGCGCACGATCGCCGAGCGACGCTGCCGCTCTAGGAGAGTCAGTCCCTGAAAGCTGGAGCTCATCAGCTTGCGGTCGATATCCGCGAGCTCGGACAGGAGCTTCACAGCGCGGCTGGTCGGAAACGCCATGGAACTATTGTACAGCACCCGTCCCAGCCGAGTTGATGCCGCATGTCCGCAAGATCGATCCCTCGACGTCTTTGAGTCGAACCAGAGTGCCTGTGTGGCGCTGGGTACTACCTCCGGACATGCTCTGTGGATGTGGGTTCTTCCTGTAGTTCTGGTTGCGGTCATGGCCGATCTCGCTGCCGTGGTGCCGGACAAGACCCTGGCTCAGACCAGCATCCGGACGAGCGCCGGGAGCTGGAAGGTCTCGCTGTCGGGGCATCGGCGCGAAGCACCCGACATCTGGAGCAAGGGTGAGCCGGCGACCGTGTGGGTGTTCACGCTGCGTGTCGACGGCAAGTCGACTCACCACACCATGCAGCTGGTCGAGTTCTGGACCCCCGGGACGAAATGGTTCGGGCCTTTGCTCGCTCCGTTCGAGAGTCTGGGCCGGCAGATGTTGCTGGTGCGGATCCCCGGCATGACACTCGGCGCAGAGGGGTCGGTGCTGATCCAGCTTTATGATGTAAACAGCGACGGCACGCTGACCCGGCGGTTGCAGTCGGAGCCCGCCGTGTACTACGGCGGCTCGTGTGTGATTCTGGATCGGGTCAGGCTCGAGGTGACGGCGGGCGGCAGCTCTTTGCGACTCCGCCGGCAACGCAAAAACACCCACCCAGAACGAGGTCCGCGCGAGGGGATGTCCCAATGCGAGGAGGTGAAATCAGGCGAGACCGTGGCCGACTTCGAGTGGAAAGACGGCTGCTATGTGGACCAGAGCTCCTCCTTTGGCACCGGAGATCCGCAGGCCTGCCTTCCACTCGGTGGCCTCGTCGACTGCAGCAGTGACCCTGCGGCGTGCAAGGAGTAGACGGGGGCGAAGCATCGCACGCGAGGTTTTACGGCTCGATTTTGCCCATGAGGCGCGCGAAGGGGATGGTCTCGCGGACGTGGTGGAGGCCACAGATCCATTGCACCGTGCGCTCGAGGCCGAGGCCGAAGCCGGCGTGGGGGACGGAGCCGTAGCGACGGAGATCGAGGTACCACTCGAAGGCTTCGCGCGGCAGCTTGTGCTCTTCGATGCGCTGCTCGAGGGCCTGCAAATCGTCTTCGCGCTGGGCGCCGCCGATGATCTCGCCGTAGCCTTCCGGAGCGATCATGTCGACGGCCAGGGCCACGCGTGGGTCGTTCGGATCGCGTTTCATGTAGAAGGCTTTGATCGCTGCCGGGTAGCGGTGGATGAGGATGGGGCGATCGTATTCCTCTGACAGCGCCGTTTCCTCGTCGGCGCCGAAGTCGTCACCGAAGACCGTCGGCTTGCCCTTTTTCTGCAGCACAGCGACGGCGTCTTCGTAGCGGATGCGTGGGAACGGCTTCTGGATCCGCTCCAGCTTGGCGATGTCGCGCTCGAGGACGGCGAGCTCCGCGCGCCGGTTGGCGACGACGCCTTTGACGATCTCGACGATGAAGTCCTCGGCCAGATCCATGTCGCCGTCGAGGTCCATGAAGGCGACCTCGGGCTCGACCATCCAGAACTCGGTGAGGTGGCGGCGCGTCTTGGATTTTTCGGCGCGGAAGGTGGGACCAAAGGTGTAGATGCGGCCGAGCGCCATCGCGCCCGCCTCGCCGTAGAGCTGGCCGGACTGGGTGAGGTAGGCTTTCTCGTCGAAGTAGTTGACCTCGAAGAGGTTGCTGGTGCCTTCGCACGCCGACGGCGTGAAGATGGGCGCGTCCATCAGCGTGAAGCCGCGGGTGTCGAAATAATTGCGGATCTGCTTCACGATCTCGGCGCGGATGCGGAGGATGGCGACCTGCTGCTTGCTGCGCAGCCACAGGTGCCGCTGCGCCATCAGGAACGCGGTGCCGTGCTCTTTGGGCGAAATCGGGAACGGCGCCGTCGGGACGCCGATGACGGTGAGGACGCTGTTGGCGTCGGTGCCGAGCTCGACGCCGAGCGCCGAACGCTTGTCCTCGCGCACGGTGCCGGTGATCGTCAGCGACGTCTCTTGAGTCAGCTTGTCGGCGGCGGCGAAGGCTTCTTCTTTGACCTCGGCCTTGGACATCACCACCTGGACGATGCCGGAGCCGTCGCGGATTTGCAGAAAGTGGAGCTTGCCGGAGCCGCGCTTGCCGTAGAGCCAGCCCTTCAGCGTGACTTCCTGACCGACGTGCTTGTGCAGATCCTCGATGTAAACGTGTGGGGCCATGAGGCGAATGAGTATGCCGAGGCGGCGGGCCGGCGCAAGGTGTGATATCTCGTTATCGCCATGGCCGCCGACGAGACCCCCCAGACAAACGATCAGCCCAACCCCGCGGAGCGTGAGGCTGTGCCGAACAGCGTAGCGGGAGGTTCGGAACCCTCTCAGGGTTCCGATAAGATCGACAGGTATGACCCCACGCAGATCGAGCCTGTTTGGCAGCGACGCTGGCAAGAAGAGGGCGCCTTTTTAGCCAAACACGTCGCTGGCAAGCCTAAATATTTCGTGCTCGAAATGTTCCCGTATCCGTCGGGGCGGCTGCACATGGGGCATGTGCGCAATTATTCGATCGGCGACGTCGTGGCCCGCGTCCGGCGCATGCAGGGCTTCTCGGTCCTGTACCCGATGGGCTGGGATGCGTTTGGTTTGCCTGCGGAGAATGCGGCGATCAAGGCCAAGGTGCACCCGCGCGCCTGGACCCTGACCAACATCGCGCAGATGCGCGAGCAGTTCGTGCGGCTCGGTCTGTCGTATGACTGGAGTCGGGAAATCACGACCTGCGAGCCCGAATATTTCGTGCACGAGCAGCGCATCTTCATCGAGATGTGGAAGCGTGGCCTCGCGTATCGCAAGGGCGCGTTGGTCAACTGGTGTCCGAGCTGTGCGACGGTGCTGGCCAACGAGCAGGTCGAAGATGGCCTGTGTTGGCGCTGTAGCTCGGTGGTCGACCAGCGTGAGCTCGAGCAGTGGTTCCTGAAGGTCACGCAGTATGCCGACGAGCTGCTCGCCGACGCCCAGCGCCTCTTGAAGGGCAAGTGGCCGGAAAAAGTTCTCACCATGCAAGAGAACTGGATCGGCCGTTCGGAAGGCGCGCGTGTGCGTTTTTCGCTGGTCGCTCCCGTCGGAGAAACGACCGAGATCGAGGTGTTCACCACGCGGCCGGACACGCTGTATGGCGTGACGTTCTTGTCGATCGCGGCCGAGCATCCATTGGCATTGCAGCTGGCCAAAGGGACCGCGCGCGAAGCCGAGGTAAAGGCATTTGTCGACGGGGTGCGCGGCGAGGACAAGATCAAGCGCGGCGCCGAGGACTATGTGAAAGCGGGCGTCGACACTGGCGCGCGTTGCGTGCATCCGCTGACGGGACGCGAGGTGCCGATTTACATCGCCAACTTCGTGCTCATGGACTACGGCACCGGCGCCGTCATGGCCGTGCCTGGCCACGACGTGCGTGATTTCGAGTTTGCCCGTCGGTATAGCCTGCCGATCGAGATGGTGATCGAAGCTGCCGAGCCGGCCGAGTTGCCTTACACGGGCGACGGCGTGATGGTGCATTCGGGGCCGTTCGATGGCCTGCCGAATCAGGAAGGCAAGACCAAGGTCACGGCGCTCTTGACCGAAAAAGGCGTCGGTGGCCCGACGGTGAGCTATCGGTTGCGTGACTGGCTGGTGTCGCGCCAGCGCTTCTGGGGCGCACCGATCCCGATGGTGCGTTGTGCCGAGCATGGCTATCAGCCGGTGCCGAAGGCCGAGCTGCCGGTGCGTTTGCCCGACGACGTGACCCTGTCGGAAGGTGGGCAATCGCCGCTGGCGTCGCACCCGACGTGGAAGCACACCAAGTGCCCGACGTGTGGCGGCCCGGCCATCCGTGAGACCGACACCATGGACGGCTTCATGGAGTCGTCGTGGTATCCACTGCGCTACTGCTCACCGACGTCGGTCGACTGGATGAACCGCGAGGAGACCGACTACTGGATGGGGGTCGACCAGTACATCGGCGGCGCCGAGCACGCGACCAAACACCTCATCTACGCGCGGTTCTTCACCAAGATGCTGCGGGATTGGGGCTGGGTGAAGGCGGATCTCGACGAGCCGTTCACGCGTTTGTTGAACCAGGGCATGGTCTGCAAGGAGACGCTGCGCTGCCCGACGCACGACTATCTGTATCTCGAGGAAGTGACACCCGAGCGGACGTGTAAGCAATGCGGGCAGGCCGTGGTCGTCGGGCGCATCGAGAAGATGTCGAAGACGCTGAAGAATGTCGTCGAGCCGTTGCCGCTCATCGAGCGCTATGGTGCCGATACCGTGCGGGTGTTCGCGCTGTTTGCGGCGCCGGTGGAGTCGACGCTGGAGTGGAGTGACTCGGGGGTCGAGGGCGCGTGGCGCTTTTTGGGGCGTGTGTATCGGCTGGTGCAGGGCATCTTGGGCAAGCCTCGGCCGGTTGGGCTGGACGGGGAAATCGAGCTCCGGCAGAAGACGCATCAGACGATCAAGAAGGTCACCGACGACATTTGCGGTGAGCGCTTTCAGTTCAACACGGCGATCGCGGCGACCATGGAGCTGGTCAACGCCATCTACCAGGCGCCGTCGCTGCAGACGGCACCCTCGGGCGCGGTGTGGGAAGCGACCGAATCGACAGTGCGCCTCTTGGCACCGATGGCGCCGCATCTATGCGAGGAGCTGTGGTCGCGACTGGGCCACGAAGAGCGGCTCGTCGACAAACCGTGGCCGGTATTCGATCCGGAGGTCGCGGCGCGAAAGCGCGTGAATTATCCGGTGCAGGTCAACGGCAAGCTGCGTGGTCAGGTCGATGCCGAGCCCGACGCCAGCGAGGCGACGGTGCGGGCGGCGGCCGAGGTCATCGGGCCGGTGCAGGCGGCGATGGCCGGCAAGACGATCGTCAAGGTGGTGTTCGTGTCAGGTCGGCTGATCAATTTCGTCGTGAAATAGCTGGACTGAACGTTTGTACAGTGTAGGCTCCATGGGTGATTCTGAAGCCCATCGAGAATCCGCCCAATCCGTATTTGTCGACGGAGGTGGAGTATCTGCCCGACGTGCCGCTCGAGGATCGGGCGGCGCGCCTCGAGGTCTTCGAGGACCACAGCCGCAGCATTTTGTCGGAGAACGATTCGCCAGACCTTGGCTTTCGCTTCGGGGTGAATCCATATCGCGGCTGTTTTCATGCGTGTGCGTATTGCTACGCGCGGCCGACGCACGAGTATCTGAGCTTCGGCGCCGGGACCGATTTTGATCGCAAGATCACCGTCAAACCCGATGCTGCGCGGCTGTTGCGGGCGGCCTTCGAAAAGCCGTCGTGGCAGGGCGAGCTGCTGGTGTTTTCTGGCGTCACCGACTGCTATCAGCCGCTCGAGGCGTCCTATCGGCTGACGCGCGCTTGTCTCGAGGTGTGCCTCGAGTATCGCAACCCGGTGGGCATCGTGACCAAGTCCCCGCTCGTCGAGCGCGACCGCGATTTGCTGATCCGGCTGGCTGCCGAGGCCGAGGTCATGGTGACGGTGAGTATTCCGCTATGGGACGTGGACAAAGCGCGTGCCATCGAGCCGTATGTGGCCACGCCGCAGCGACGGATCGCGACCATCGCCAAGCTGGCCGCGGCGGGGATTCCCGTCGGGGTGAATATTGCGCCGATGATCCCTGGCCTCGGCGACGAAGACATGGTGCGGACCATGGAGGCGGCGGCGGCGGCAGGAGCCCGCTATGCCGGTTTTGTCTTCTTGCGGCTGCCAGGGCCGGTGGCGCAGGTGTTCGAAGAGCGGGTGCGCGCGTCGCTGCCGTTACGAGCGGAGAAGATCTTGCACAAGGTGCGTGAGGCGCGTGGCGGCAAGCTCTATGACGCGCGGTTTGGAAAACGGCAGCACGGCGAGGGGGCTTATGCGCTGCAGGCGGAAGCGCTGTTCGATGCGACTTGCCGTCGGCTGGGCCTGAATTCGCGGCACCTTGGCGTGACCGATGCCGAGAGGAAAACGACCACGTTCCGGCGGCCGCCCAAGAGCGGGGATCAGTTGAGCTTGTTGTGACTCATCTCGTGACGCGTTGGTGGTTGGCGACGACAATCCGGCCAGCGACGACCACGGTGTGGGCCGGGCTGGCACCGAGGTGCTGGGGGATTTCTCGATGATCCGTTGCGTCCCAGAGGACCACATCGCCGCGTGCGCCCGGCGCCAGATGGCCGGCCTCGTCGGCGGCGAGTGCGTGTGCGGCATGGCGAGTGACTCCGAGCCAGGCTTCGGCGGCGGTCATCCGCATCATGGTGGTGGCGAGCGACATCATGAGCGTCTGCGACTCGGTCAGCGACGAGCCAGGATTGCAGTCGGTTCCCAGCGCGACCCGGCAGCCGGCATCCAGCATGCGCCGTGCGTCGGGCCATGGGAGGCGCAACGTGAGCGCCGCACCCGGCAGGAGGTTGCAAACCGTGCCCGCCGCAGCCAAGCGGGCCGGCGTGTTGGGGCCGAGTTGCTCGAGGTGCTCGACGGAACGGGCGCCTAGCTCGGCGGCCAGATCGGCGGCGCCGGTGTGCGTGAATTGTTCGGCATGTACGCGTAGTAGGAGCCCGAGTGACTTGCCGGCCGTCAGGATGCGGCGGGTCTCGTCGAGGGTGAAGGCGCCTTCGTCGCAGTAGACGTCGACGGCGTGGCAGAGCTTGTGGTGTGCGGCTTGCGTGAGCGCCTCGAGGAGTGTGTCGATCCACGGCTGGCGTTGCTTGGGGGCCAGCGACGGATCTGGCACATGAAAGAGAAACGTCGGCGCCAGCGAGACCGGGTGGGTCGACGCGCTCAAGATCCGCAAAAGACGTAGCTCACCCTCGGGCGTGAGGTCGTAGCCGCTCTTGGATTCGGCCAAGGTGACACCGCCCAACAGCAGGCGATCGAGCCGTTGCCGAAGACCGTCGGCGAGCTCGCCGTCGCTGGCGGCGCGGGTCGCCTTGACCGTCGAGAGAATCCCGCCGCCAGCGGCCTGGATCTCGAGGTAGCTCTTGCCTTGGTTGCGCAGATCGAACTCGTGGGCACGGCTGCCGGCGAAGACCAGATGCGCATGCGGATCGCAGAGCGCAGGCGACACCAGCCGTCCCTCAGCGTCGAGACGCGCGCAGTGCGGCGCCGTTGGAGTCTGGGCAGCCAGGCCGGCAAAGACGACTTTGCCGTCGACGATGAGCACGCTGGCGCCGTTCACGACGGCGAGCTCGCGATCAGTGGGGAGGAGCAGCTCGCCGATGTTCTCGACGAGAAGCGTGCTCACTCGGCCTCCCGGCGATGCGGAATGCGCGGCCCATGCTGGTCGGAAAACTGGATGGCTTCGTCGTAGCCGGCATCGGCGTGACGCAAGACGCCCATGGCTGGATCGGTCACCAGAACCCGGGCAAGGCGGCGGGCGGCGCCGTCGGTGCCGTCAGCGACCACCACCATGCCGGCGTGCTGCGAGTAGCCCATGCCGACGCCACCACCGTGGTGCACGCTGACCCAGCTGGCACCTGCGCAGCAGTTGATCATGGCGTTGAGAAAGACCCAGTCGCTGACCGCGTCGGAGCCGTCTTTCATGGCCTCGGTCTCGCGATTGGGCGACGCCACCGACCCGGAGTCGAGGTGATCGCGGCCGATGACGATGGGCGCTTTGACTTGCCCGGTCCGGACCAGCTCGTTGAAGGTCAGGCCAGCCCGCTCGCGCTCGCCGTAGCCCAGCCAACAGATGCGCGCTGGCAAGCCTTGAAACGCAACGCGCTCGGCGGCCATGTCGAGCCAATGATGCAAGTGTTGGTCGTCGGGAAACAACGACTTCAGCGCCGCGTCGGTGACGGCGATGTCGGCCGGATCGCCGGACAGCGCCACCCAGCGGAAGGGCCCCTTGCCTTTGCAAAAGAGCGGACGGATGTAGGCCGGTACGAAGCCGGGAATGCCGTCGAAACCGTCGACGGCGCCGACCTGGGCCAGCTTGGCCTGGCCGCGCAGGTTGTTGCCGTAGTCGAAGACGTGCGCGCCGGCCTTGCCGAGATCGAGCATGGCCTGGATGTGAACGGCCATCGAGCGGCGCGCGGCTTCGATATAGCCGGTGGGATCCGCTTCACGCAGCGACGGCGCCTGGCCGAGCTCGACCCCTTCGGGCAAGTAGCCTTGCAAGGGGTCGTGGGCCGAGGTCTGGTCGGTGACGAGGTCGGGCACGATGCCACGGCGGACCAGCTCGGGCAGCACGCGGGCACAGTTGCCTTCGAGGCCGACCGAGAGCGGCTTTTTGGCGGCCACCGCGGCCTGACAGCGACGGAGAGCATCGTCGAGATCGGTGGCCACCTCGTCGAGATAGCGGGTCTCGATGCGGCGCTGAATGCGACGCGGGTCGACATCGATGCCGAGAAAGACACCGCCGTTCATGGTCACCGCCAGCGGCTGCGCGCCGCCCATGCCCCCGAGGCCGCCGGAGACGACCAGACGGCCGGCCAGCGTCGCGGTGGGGCCCCAGTGCACCTTGGCTGCCGAGGCGAACGTCTCGTAGGTGCCCTGTAAGATGCCCTGTGTGCCGATGTAGATCCATGACCCGGCCGTCATCTGGCCGTACATCATGAGACCGGCCGCGTCGAGCTTCCAAAAGTGCTCCCACGTCGCCCAGTGCGGCACCAGATTGGAGTTGGCGAGGATGACGCGCGGCGCGTCGGCGTGAGTGCGGAGAACGCCGACGGCTTTGCCCGATTGCACGAGCAGCGTTTCGTCGTCGCCGAGCTGACGGAGCTCGCGCACCAAGACGTCGAAGGCCTCCCAATTGCGTGCTGCCTTGCCCGTCCCGCCGTAGACCACCAGATCCTCCGGGCGCTCGGCCACGTCGGGATCGAGGTTGTTCATCAGCATGCGCAGCGCCGCTTCTTGCACCCAGCCTTTGCAGCTGAGGGTGGTGCCGCGTGCCGCGCTAATGATGCGAGGGGTCATGCCTACTCCAGCTCGAGATGGGGGGCGACTGCGTCGATGATCACGCCGCGATCGAGCAGATCGCGCAAGCTGACGATGTCCGGAGAGATGGGTCTGTCGTCGGTGAGCCGCGGCACGACTGCGCGGGTGGCACGCATCACCGACTGCAACGCTGGCCCTGGCTGATGGGGTCCCCGCAGGTCCACGCCTTGCGCGGCCAACAAGAGCTCGATGGCGAGGACATTGCGCACGTTGTCGACGATGCGACAGAGCTTGTCGGCCGCGTGGACGCCCATCGAGACATGATCTTCGCGACCGGCCGACGAAGGGATGGAGTCCACCGAGGCCGGATGGGCGAGGATCTTGTTCTCGGAGACCAGCGCGGCTGCGGTGACCTGGGCCATCATGTAACCGGAGTGCAGGCCCGAGTCGGGCGTCAAGAACGGCGGCAACCCCGACGACAAATGCGGGTTGACCAGCTGCTCGAGGCGGCGCTCGGCGATGTTGGCGATCTCGCTGATGGCGATGCCGGCGAAGTCGAGTGCCAGCGCCACCGGCTGGCCGTGAAAGTTGCCGCCGGAGATGAGCTCGTCGCTGTCAGCGGTTTCACCGACGAACACCAGCGGGTTGTCGGTGGCCGAAGCCGCCTCGCGCTCGAGGACCAGCCGCGCATAGGCCAGCGCATCCCGTGTGGCGCCGTGGACCTGCGGCATGCAGCGTAGCGAGTAGGGGTCCTGGACTTTGCCGCAGTCCTTGTGCGACTCGACGATGCCGCTGCCCTCGAGCAGAGACGCGAGGTTGCGCGCTGACACCGCCTGGCCCGGGTGTGGGCGAACGGCGTGGATGCGTGGATCGAAGGCGCGGGGGGTGCCTTTGAGGGCCTCCAGCGACAAGGAGCCGGTGATGTCGGCGAGGCGCGTGGCATCCTCGGCGTCGAGGAGGGCGAGCGCACCCTGGGCCACCATGCACTGGGTGCCGTTGACCAGCGAGATGCCTTCCTTGGCTTCGAAGACGACCGGGGTCAGCTCGGCCCGACGGAGGGCTTCGGCGCCGCTGAGCTTGGTCAGATCGTCGCCGACATAGGCTTCACCTTCGCCCATCAAGACCAAAGCCAGATGGGCCAGCGGTGCCAGATCACCCGAGGCGCCGACGGAGCCCTTGGCCGGCACCACCGGCGTCACCCCGCGATCGAGCATGGCGCACAACAGCTCGGCCACCTCGACGCGCACTCCGGAATGACCGAGCGCCAGCACTTGCGCGCGCAGCAACATCATGGCGCGCACCACCGGGATCGACAGCGGCGCACCGACGCCCGCAGCATGGCTGCGCACCAGGTTGCGCTGCAGCGCCCGGATCTGGTCGGCGGAGATCCGCACATCGGCCAGGAAGCCGAAGCCGGTGTTGACGCCGTACACCGCTGGGGCTGCGTCGCCGCCGGCCTGAATGCGCTCGACCACGGCGCGGGCGGCCACCATGCGGGCGCGAGCCTCTGCGCCCAGGGTCACCTTGCCCCCGTATGCAACAGTCCGGATCACCTCCAGGGTGAGCACGGTGTCGCCCAGGATGGTGGTCCCAGCAGCGGTCCCAGCAGCAGTCCCAGCAGTGGTCACAGCAGTCCAGCGCGTCGTCATGGAGCGTTCTACAAACAACGATAAGCCGCCGTCAAGCCGGGGAAAAACGGTTGACCTACATTGGCAACATCTTACACTCTTCGCTCCGCTTGACGATGCCACCCGACAAAGTGCTGGAGGGGGCGCCTGGTGCGCCTGCCGGCCCCGATGACCCACCCGTCACCCCCGTTCCGGTGGTGGTTGCGGTACATTCTGCGCCTATCGTCCCGACGGCGGCTTCGAGCGTGGCGCAGTCGGACGGGGAGGAGACCGTCGAGGAGATCGACGAAGAAGTCGTCGAAGTGCCGGTCGTTCTCGACGAAGACAGCATGGCGGAGTCTCTTTCCGTCGAGCCGGATGCCGAGGTCGCTGGGGCGGTGGAAGCTCTCGATGCGATGGACTCGGTGGACTCGGTGGACTCGGTGGAGGAGGTCGAGACCGTCGAAGAGATCTCCGCGCCGCCGCCTTCGCCACCTCCACGCGTCGCGCCACCGGCGTCGCCGCCCAGCACCCCTCTGCCGCGGACGCCGACCAGCCCAGCCGCGTTGCCACGGACGCCGACCAGTCCGGCCATCGCGCCGCCTGCACCCGTTCCCGAGCCCGTCACAGCGACGGCGCTTGAGACGGCCATCAAGCACGCTGCGACCGCCCACGAGGCTGAAGGGCTGGCGCTGCGCATCGCGTTTTACGAGGCTGAGCTGGCCGCCGCTCCTGCCGGCGACGAAGGCCGTCCCGTCGCTGCGCTCAATCAATACGAGATCGGCGAGATCCTCGAGGAGAAGGGCGACGAGGCCTCGGCGGTCAAGGCCTACGCCAAGTCGCTGCAGTCGGATCCGACGCTCAAGCCCAATCTCTTCGCCATCCGGCGCGTGTTCGAAGAGCGCAAGCTGTGGCCCAATCTGCTGAAGCTGCTCGACGCCGAGATCCGTTTCGCGCACTCGGAGGCCGAACGGGCCGAGCTGCTCGTCGAGAAAGGCCTGCTCCTCGAGGACCAGGTCGGCGACCGCGCTGCGGCCATCGACAGTTTCGAGAAGGCGGCCGCAGCAGCACCCGAGTCGGTGCCGGCCTGGGCCGCGCTAGAAAAGATTTTTGCGCGTGGCGACAGTCAGAACCTCGGCGAGCTGGCGCGCGTGCTGCGTGGTCTGGCCGAGGCAACGCCCGAGGCGGGGCGCAAAGCAGCGCTGTTCCTCGAGCTCGGCAAGATGCAAGAGAGTATCGGCGGCACCGTCGACGACGCGCTCGGCTGGATGCGGCGCGCGTTCGAGGTCGGTCACCAGCCGGAACGTTTTCTCGACGAGATCGAGCGTATCGCCGACGCCGCTGGCCGTCACGAAGACGTGCTGTGGACATTGGAGTCGCGTATCGCGCTGCTCGATCTCGCCAAAGCCGACAAGGCCGGCGACGTGCCCAGCCTTCAGCGGCTCGACACGCGCGATCGAGTCATCGCGCTGCGACGGCGTCAGATGCAGGTGGCCCGCGACGGGCTCAGCGACCTGGCGCGGGCGTTCGCCTATCTGGAGCAGGCTGCGCACCTCGTTTCCGACGAGCTGATCCTTTTGCTCGACGGGATCGATCTGGCTGAGCCGCTCGGTCGCTGGGATGATTTGGCGGCGATGTTGGCGCGCCGTGCGGCCAATGCCCCAGCGACGGCGCGGACGGCGATCGACCTCGATCGGGCCGACTCCTTGCGCCAGGCCGGGCGGGTGGTCGAGGCCGATGCGGTGGAGGCGGAGATCTCCGCCGCAATGCCGCAACACCTTGGGCTCCTCGTCGCCCGAGAGCGTCGCGCCATGCATGCCCAAGATGGCGTGCAACTGGCACAGCTTTACGTTGCGGAGACCGAGATTGCCGTCGCTGCCAATGATTCCATCTGGGCGGCGACCGCGTCGACGCAGGCGGGGTTGTTGGCTGAGCGCATTGGTGCCCAACCCGAGGCGGAGGCGGCGTTTGTTCGGGCCCTGCAGCTCGTGCCCGGGTTTCGGCCGGCGGCGGATGCACTCGATCGTTTTTACAGTCGGGTAGGAAAGCCAGCCGATCAGGCTCAGCTCCTCGAGCGCGAGCTGGATCGCGCGGGGGACCAGCCGGCCCGTGTCGAGTATCTGCTCGATCGGTTGGTTGCCGTACGCAGTGAGCGGCTGGCGGATCTGGCGGGTGCCGCCCAGGCCCAGCGACGGCTGTGCGAGCGTCGTCCGGACGATCTGGCGCTGCGCCTGCGGCTGCTCGAGCTGTTGCGCGGCTCAGAACGCTGGGCGGAGCTGGCCGAGGAGCTGGGACGGTTGGCCGACGGCGCATCGTCGGACGAGCGTCGCGCCGAGCTCTTGGTGGAGCAAGCCGAGGTCTTCGAGCGCCAGCTCAGCGACGAGCCGCATGCACTTGCGGCCTACAAAGCCGTCTTGGCGGTGGCGCCGAGTGATCCGCGCGCCTCGGAGGCCTTCGAGCGCCTCTCGCGCCGTCGCACCCAGTCCTCACCATCGGAGACGTCACCGGCCGTGTGGGATGATCTCGCGGCGGCGCTGCGACGTGAGGCCGACAGCAGCATGCACCCCGAGCGCACCGGGAGCGTGCTGCTCAAGCTGGCCGAGATCCACGAGGTCGAGCGCCGTCGTCCCGACGACGCGGCGCAGGTGTACCGTGACGTCCTCGATCGTACGCCGGGCTCGCCGGTGGCGCTGCGCGGCCTCGAGCGCGCCTATCGGGGCCTCGGCGACGATGCCAACCGTGCCGAGGTGATGGAGGCCGAAGCCCAGACGCTCAGCGACGTGGGATCGCGCGCCGGCGCGCTGGTCACGCTCGGCGAGCTGTACGAAGATCGGCTGCACGACGACGACCATGCCGACGAGGCGTATGCGCGGGCGTTGGCGCTTGCCGACGAGACCGAGGCGCCGTCGGCAGTGCTGACCGCGGCTGCCGCCCATGCCTCCGTCGGCCAGTTGCGTACGGCGGTTCGCCGCAAGCAGGCGGGTCCGATTGGCAATGCCTTGGCGCGGATCGCGACGCTGGCCCCTGCGGCGGCACCGGCGCTCGGCGAAGAGCACGCCTGGCTCTTGCGGTTGTCGGGCGAGCCGACCGACGCGCTTGCGCGCCTCGAGCCTTTGCTCAGCGACGGGGCCAATGCCTCGGTCGGCGTCCGCTTGCAAGAGCTGCGATTGCAAGCCGCCCGCGGTCCGGAGGCGCTGTCTGCTTCGCTCGAGGGTCTGGCACAGGCGGTGAGTGATCCGGCCGTGCGCGGCGCCCTGTTGTTCCGCTCCGGCATCCTCGCCGAGGCCCAGGGCCGTCGTGCCGAGGCCGATCGGCGCCTGCGTCAGGCTCAGCTCAGCCAACCGTCCGACGGTGCGATTGCGGTGGCGCTGGCCGAGCTGGGTGGCGACACGACCGTGCTCAAAGACCGGGTTCGACTGAGCCGCGGCGTGCTCGCCGTCGAGATTCGCGTCGAGCGGGCACGGCTGTTGGCCGCTGAGGGAAATCTGGTCGAGGCGCTCGATGAGCTGCGTCTGGCGATCGGCGACGAGCCACGCCATCTTCCCGCGCTCGAGCTGGTGCGGCGGCTGGCCAAAGCGGGGGGCGACGAGGAGCTCTTCGCACGGGCCAGTGTCCGATTGGCGCTGGAGCTGCAAGAAGCGGAGCGCGCCGCCATGCTGTATGCCGAGGCAGCGACGGCGTTTACGGAGCGCGGTCTGTTGCGTGAAGCGGCGGGGGCGCATCGGTCGGTCCTCGATCACACCCCACTCGACGGCGCGGCATTTACTCGTGCCAAGGCGCTGCTCGCCGAGCTCGATGACAAGTCTGCGCTGGTGGAGCTGTTCACGCACCGACTGGCCTCGGCCGACGACGTCCAGGATCGGATCAAGCTCTTTCTCGACCGCGCGGAGGTGCTCCGAGCGGCTGGAGATATCGACGCTGCCGAGGCCGATTTGCGCGCAGTGGTGGATCTCGAGCCAGATCACTCGCAAGCGGTGTGGCGCCTGGCTAGCCTACTCGGGTCGCACGCGGCCGGGCGCGTCGAGGCGTTGCGTCTGCTGGAGCACTATCTCGACCTCGAGCGCGGTACACCCGAGCGCAAGATGGCCCGTCGCAAGATGGCCGAGCTCGAGGAGCAGCCGGGTGGCCGGGTCGATTCGGCGATAAGTCATCTCGACGCGGTGATCGAGCTGGCGGCTACCCCTGCCGAGGCCGCGCCGGACCGTGAGCACCAGGTGGGTCTGTTGTTGCGCCAGCGTCAGTGGCAACGGGCCATTGACGAGCTCAATCGTCTCGGCGATCTCGCCGCTGACGGAGTAACCCGCGCCAAGATCGAGATTCGTATCGCGCAGATCTCCGGCGACGGGCTACGGGATCCGCGCGCTGCGGTGGAATCGTTGCAGCGCGCTCTCAAGCTGTCACCCCTCGACCTCGAGGCCATGGAGCGGATGGTCCAGGCGGCCGAGGCCGGCCATGTCGTGGCGCTCGACCTCGACGACAAGCTGGATCGCGCCATCGAGCTCGGTCGGCAGCGTGTGCTCGACAACCCGTCCGACGCAGCGGGTTTTGCCGTCCTGGCGCGTTTGCTTGGTTGGCGTGGTGACGAAGATGCACGGACGGTGGTGGTGCAAGGGCAAGCGCTGACGGCTGGGCAAGAGCCCATCGTGCGCGACGACGTCATTGCGCCGACCAAGGAGCTCACCGCAACGGGCTGGGAACGGGTTCTGCCGGAAACGGCGCGGTCGGTGGCGCTCGATATTTGGCGGGCGCTGGCCGATGTGTGGCCGAAGCTCCTCGGGCCAACCCCGGAGTCGCTGGGCCTCGGTCGCAACGAGCGAGTCAACGGTGGCAAGATGCTGCCGCCCCAATGGACCCACGTCGACAAGATCGCGCGCTCGCTGGGCTGCGTCTACGAGCTGTATGCCAGCCGCGACGTCGATCAATGCGTGGCCGCAGGGACGGCGCTGATCGTCGGTGGTGGCTTTGGCGAGAAGCTGTCCCCCGCACGACGTTTTCGGGCGGCGCGGACCTTGACGTTGGTGCGTGAGCGGCTCGGTCCCGTCGAATTGCTCAGCGGCGACGACCTGGCGGCGCTGTTTGCGGCGGCGGCTCGGGTGGCCGAGCTACCAGTGCCACACAGTGTCCGCAGCGCGCCCGACGTAAAGGTCGAAGAGCGGCTGCGTGCGCTCGGTAAGCTCGTGGGTCGCAAAGAAAAAAAAGCGCTGCAGAACATCGGGCCTCGCTTCGCCGAGCTGCCAGCGCCGGCGCTGTGGCGCGCTGCAGTGCTCGACGGTGCGGCGCGTGTGGGGTTGGTCATTGGCGGGGATCTCGGCGCAGCCATGAGTGAGCTCAAGCTCGACGCGCGTCAGCCTGGCCTGGGGCGCGATCTGGTGCTGTTCGCGATGACCCAAGACTTCTTGAGCCTGCGTCGCGAGCTCGGGTTGAGGATCTGATGCCCGACCCAAAAGACCCCAAAAATCCCAACGACCCCAAAGGCAAGCTGCCGATGCAATTCGTCGGTGGCGACGACGGCGATGACTGGGCGTCGGCCATCGACGAGTGGGACGCCAAGCTCGATCTGCCTGAGGTGCCGCCGTTGTCGTCGGCGCCCAAGCCCGATGCGATCGTGCCGGTGGTACCGCTGGTGATGAAGCCCGCCCCTGTGGTCGACGAGTCCGCCGAGCTGACGGCCATCGAGCCAATGGGCTTCGAGCCAGGCAGTCTCGATCCTGCGCCGCTTGCGCCTGCGCCGCAGGCTGGAAACGATGCCGCAACGGATTCGCTGAATCAGCTTTTCGGCGACGAGATGGCCCTACCATCGGTGGCGGCGTCGCCCGTCGCGCTCGCTCCCGCGGTGGCCAAACCGAGTGCGCCCGTGCAGGCCCCGCTCTACGAAGAACCATCTTCCGACGATGTACCGGACGAGGTCGAGGTCGTCGACGTGGTCGAGCCCGTCGGCGTCGAGGGGATGCCCAGCGACTTCGGCGACATCACCACGCCAGTCGGAACGGCCGCCGACGAGTTCGACGCCTTGTTGAGCGAGCTCGACGACAAGCCTGCCGAGACCGCCAAGAAGGTCGAGCCGCCCAAGCCCGAGGCGCCCAAGGTCGAGGCCAAGCCAGCCGAACCGCCAAAACCCGCAGCAACGGAGCCGGCCAAAACGGCGGCACCGAAAGTCGTCGAAATCCCGAAGGTCGTCGAGCCGCCCAAGGCGACCGCGCCGTCGTACAGCGACGACGATGACGACATGCCGGAGATCTCGACGAGCTACGACAGCGACGACGGTATGTTCAGTGACGAGGCCACCCGTGTGGCCGCAGTCTCGGAAATCGACCTCGTCACCTCGCGACAGCCGACCCGTACCCAGGAATCGGCGCAAAAAGCCGCCGCCGCCGCAGCAGCAGCAGCGGCCATCGCGCCCATTCTCGACGACGACTTTTACGACACGATCTCCATCGAGGCTTCCGCAGCCAAAGAGGAGGTCTCGGCCAAACGTGTACCGGTCACTGCGCCACCTCCCGTCGAGGAGCAGGACCCCCTCTTCCTCGATGCGCCACTGCCTACGCCGCCCCGGGATCGCTCGAGCGATCCCGATCTGACGCCGCTTCCCGTCGGCACCGACGACGAAATCTTCGGTGTGGCAGTGGTCCTCGCCGGTGTCCGCCCATCGACGCCGCTCGTGCCTCGTCGCATCGAGCTCGGCGTCGAGCTGAGCGCGCCCCAGCTCACGCGCACCGACGTCAAGGTGGGTACTGCCGATCAGGCGAGCTTGCAGAGCTTGCTGTCCCTCTACGACACGGAACGCATCCTCTCGACGGACGCAGCGCGCTCGTCGCGTCTGGCGTCCTACGCAGCCCAGCTCTCCGAGGAGCTTGGCGACTCGTCCGGTGCCATCGAACGCTGGGAAAGCGCACTCGAGCAAGACGCAACCCAGGTGGTCGCGCTGCGGGGTCTCCGGCGTGCGCTATGCGCGTCGGGGCAGCTCGACCGGGCGCTGACGCTCATCGATCGCGAGTCGGAGCGCTCGTCGGAGGCGGAACAAGGGTACCTCGCGGCGCTGGCGGCGGAGCTGCATGTCTTGAGCGGCGATCGCGATCTGGCCCGTGAGGCATATCAGCGACGGGGAACCGAGCTACGCGCACGGACGGGCTTGGTGGATCTCGCGGCCGCGGAGGAGGGTGGTCACGAAGCCCTCGGCGAGGCGGTGGGGGCGTTGTTGGAGGCGACTCCAGCAGGCTCGCCGCTGCGTGCCGCGCTGCTGATCGAGCGGGCGCGCCTCGACGAGGTGGGCGGCAAATTACGCGATGCCGTCGCGCGCTATCGCGAGGCGCTGGCCACCGATCCGCGCTCGCTCGGCGCGGTGTTTGGACTGTTGCGCATCGCCGTTCGCACACCTGGTGAAGCGGACGATATCGAGCCCCATCTCAAGCTGGCCGAGGTGCTGCCGCGTGGTCCGCTGCGCGCCGCCGTGGAACGTCGCGTGGCCGTGCTCAAGATCCGCGCTGGCGATAGCGCCAACGCGCGCCCCTTGCTCGGCCAGCTCGACGACAATCCGCTGTGTGTGACGACGGCCGTCGAGTTGGAGCGCGCCGACGGTCGCGCCGAAGAAGCGTCCGCATTGCTCGGTCGTTCGGTGGCGCTGGAGGCCGATCCGGGGCGTCGCGCCGGCCTTCTCGTCGAGCTGGGGCGCCTGGAAGAAGAGCGTGGCGCCACCGGTGCCGCTACCGCGGCGTATCGCCGTGCTGCCGTCGAATATGCCGACGACCCACGCGCCGCCCGCGCCCTCGAACGCACCGCGCTGCTCGGTGGGGACAAGACCCAGGCGCTGGAGCGCCATCTGGCCATCGCCGCTCGCAGTCCGGACGACGCGGCGACCGCGGCGCTGGAGTGGACGCATGCGGCACGTCTTCTGGAAGAGCTCGGCCGTCGCCCAGAGGCCGAAGAGCGACTGGCTGCGGCCCTCAACTCCTTGCCCGGCTATCCGCCAGCGGTAGCGTTGGCTGTCGAGCTGCGCCTCGCCGACGGCAAATCCGCCGAAGCTGCGCGGGTGCTGGCCTGGGCCGCCGAGCATCAGGAAGACACCGCGGTAGTCAGCGCCACCCGCTCCCGCGCTGCCCGGCTCTATGCCCGCGCCGGCGAGCTGAACTCAGCAAACACGGTCTTGGCGCCGCTCCTCGCCGACGGTCCCCCGTGGGCTCGCTGGCTCGATCAACGTCTGCGCACGCAGGCCAATGACGCCGCCGGTCTCGCCAGCAGTCTGAAGCTCGAGGCAGAATCGGCCGAAGTCGGCGATCGGGCCCGTGCGGTGTCGCTGTGGCACGAAGCGGGTCTGGTCCTCGGGACCATCGACCCCAATGAAGCGCTGGAGTGCCTCCGCCGCGTGCTCACCATCGATCCCACCCATGGTCCAGCGACGATGGAGCTGGTGGCGATGCTGTTGGTGCGGGGACCAGCGGACGAGATTCCGGCCCTTCTCGATGCGCGCTTGGCCGCGGTCGAGCCGCGTCCCGAGAGTGCGCGCGAGGAGCTGCGCCTGGCGCTATCCCTGATGGCCGATCGCGGCGACTTCAGCGCGGCGCGGGCGGGTCTCGAGCGTGCTCAGCGTGCGCGGCCCGATCAGCCGGTGTTCGCCGAGACGTTGGCCCGCCTGGGTCGCCGTGTCTCCGACGACGGCCTCGTGGCGCAGGCCCTGCTCGACGAAGCGGCAGTCTCGCCACCCGACGCGCGCTTTGCGCTTTTCGTCGCTGCTGCCGAGCGGGGCGAGCGTCTCGGCCAGTTCGATCGCGCCGCGGAGCGCTGGCAGAAGGCGGTGGAGCTGCGGCCCCAACATCCCATCGCCCAGATGGGCCTCGAGCGCGCCTACATCGGTGGTCGCAACTTCGCCGCGCTGGCCGACCTGGCGCTGCAGCGTCTCAAAGAGGCCACCGACGCCGATACCAAGGTGCGTGCCTACGAGCATCTCGCGTACATCGACGGCGAGCTGCGTGGTGATCACGAGAGCGCGCTGTTCGCCTATCAGTCGATCCTCGAGACCGATCACTCGCACCACGTCGCCGTGCGCACCCTCGAGCGCGTCTATCTACGAGATGGACGCTGGGCGGAGCTGGTGGCGCTGTACGACATGCTGGGTCTGGTGGCCTCGGTGCCGGACTTTGCCGCCGCAGTTCATCTCGATCGCGCGCGGCTTCGTCGTCGCGCTGCCGCTGCCTCCGATGGGGCCGTGACCGCCAGCGACGTCGAAGCGGCATTCGACAATGACTATCGCTTGGCGCTGTTCAAGGCCAGTCACCATCGGCCGGCGTTGCGCCATCTCATCAAGCGCGCCCGCCTCACCGACGATCTGGCGCAGCGAGCCGATCTCGCGGTTCGCCTCGGCGAATCGGTGGGCACCGACGTCGTCGCCGCGGCTGTCTTCTTCACCCGCGCCGCAGAAGCGCTGGCCGCCCTCGGTCGTGTCGACGAGGCGCGTGCCCGCTTTCAGATCGCCGTTGATCGCCGTCCCAATCACCTGCCAGCGCTGTTGAGCCTGCTCGACCTCGGCCTCGTTCGCGGCGAGTGGAACGTGGCGGTCAACGCCGCCGAGCGCGCGGGCAAGACCGTCGCCAATCCTGCCGCACGAGCCCGCATGCTGCTCATCGCCGGGGCGCTGGCCGAAGATCACATCGCCGATCCCACCCGCGCTCGCGTCAGCCTCGACGCTGCCTTCGATATCGAGCCGCGCAGCATGGAGGCCTTCGACCGCCTCCGCCGCGTTCTCACCACCCTCGGCGACTGGGCCGCGCTGGCCGAGCTTTACCGTCGCCGGCTGGGTGTCGAGACCGACGGCCAAAAACTCATCGCGCTCCACCTCGAGGTGGCCGATCTGGCAGTCCACCGCCTCCAAGAGCGCGAGCGGGCCCGTACCGAGCTTCACGCCGTGCTGGCGCAGGACGCCAATCACCTCGGTGCGTTGCGCATGGTCGGCGATCTCGCCTACCAAGACCAGCGCTGGACCGAGGCCGCGGACGCCTTCATCAAGCGCGCCCGCCTCGAGCGCGACCCCAAGGAGCTCAAAGAGCTCTTCCTGCGCCTCGGCTTCATCTACGCCGACAAAGAGCCCGACGCCAAGCGCGCCATCGCCTGCTTCAGCCGCGTGGTCAAGGCCGAGCCGACCCATATCGTCGCCGTGCAGTACCTGTCCAACCTCTTTCTCAAAGAATGGGACTACAAAGGCGCTCTCGACGCCACCCGCCGTCTCGTCGAGCTGGAGACCGATCCGCACAAGCGCATCGAGCATCTCCATCGCATCGCCAAGATCCACGAGGAAGGCTTCAAGGACGCGCGCCACGCCCACGAGGCACTTCGCCAGGCGCTGGAGCTCGAGCCCATGCATCTGCCGTCCATCGGCGAGCTGGCCCGCTTCTTCGACCGTCAGTCCGACGTGCAGTCGATGCGTGTGCACCTCGATCGCACGGCGGCCAAGGTACGTGGTCTTCTCAACGCCAACCCCTTCGATCCGGTGGCGCTGCACTCCCTCTTCAAGATCTTCACCTGGCGCCGCACTCCGGACCGCGCCCTCATGACCGCCGGCATCCTCGACCATCTCGGCATCGCCGAGCCCGACGAGCGCGCCTTTCTGAACAAGGCGCACGGCAAAGATCCGTATCCCGGCGCGATCCTCGCCGATCCGGGCCTCGACGAGAGCCTGTTCGATCCGCGCATTCCAGCCGGCTTCCGCCATCTGTTCCGGCTGCTCAATGAGCCGCTCAGCAAGCTCTTTCGGGCCGACATCAAGCAGCTCGGCATCGGCAAGCAGGACAAGCTGCCGTCGCGGGGCCATGCCATCCGCGACATCGCCAACAAGATCGCCGCTGACCTTGGGATCCGCGAGTTCGATCTGTATGTCACCTCCGCGCATCCGACCGCGGCGATGGTGGAGCTGACCGAGCCGCTGTCGCTGGTGCTGGGCTCGAAGCTCGTCGAGGGCGCCCACGAGCACGAGGTTCGCTTCCTGCTCGGTCGACTGCTCAAGATGGTGCAGGTCTACATGGCAGTGCCGATGCGCATGTCGGCCGAGGACCTCGGCGTGCTGCTGGCCGCTGTGGTGCGGCAGTTCGTGCCCGACTTCACGCCGGCCGGCTTCGACGAAAAACAGGTCGCGGCCGAGGCCATCCGCGTCGGCAAAGCGGTACCCAAGCGCCTCCACGGCGAGCTTGCGCCCTATGCGATGGAATGCGCCTCGCCGACGCTCGATCTCCGCGTCCTGGCACCGGCGCTCATCGACACCGCCAACCGCGCAGGCCTCTTGACTGCGGGCCTCGTCGGTCCGTCGCTGACGGCCCTCAAGCGCCTCGGTGATCCGGCACAGGTGAAAGCGCTGGTTCGCTTTGCGGTCAGCGACGAGCTCGCCGACCTGCGTCGCCAGGTCGGCACCAGCATCGGGTGACGGCGTGCGAGGGGGATGGCACTTGGTGTGGGTGGTGTTGGCGCTGTCGGCCTGCGGACCACGCACTGGTATCCCCCTCGCTGTCCCCGGCGCGCGCACCGTCGAGGTAGGCCACGAATTGCAGCTCACGGTGCGGGTCGCCGATCCCGCTGCCAAGCTCAGCTTCGACTCGGACCTCACCGACCTCACCACGCGGCCACTCAGGCCGACGCTGACGCCGTTCGCAGGCGGAGAAGCCAGCTTTAGATGGACGCCGCTCGGCGAAGACGTCGGCGATCACGTCATCACCTTCATCGCCGATCTCGACGGTGCCTTCAGCCGTGGCAATGTGCCGGTGACGGTGGTAGCTGGCGAGCATGTCATCGTGTTTCGCGAGCCGGCCGGCGACGGCAGCACGCTCGCCACTGGCGTAGACTGTGTCGATGTGGGTTTTCTCGTCGACGATCCAGCGGCGGTCGAGGTGACCTTCACCGAAGGGGCCGACTGGCCGGCTTCCGCCACCCTCGCATCCGTCGGTCCACTCGATGCCAATGTGCATTTCTGCGCCAGCGCCGCCGACCGTGCCGCCGGTATCGTGCCCCTCGTGGTCCAAGCCAGCGACGACAGCGGCGCCAGCACCACCAAACGCTATGTCGTGGTGCTGAATTGAAATCCCTACAGGTCTTGCTGGTCGCGATCATCCTGGTGGGCTGTGGCGCCAAGTCGGGCTTGCCGCCGCTCGATCCGGGCCTCGGGCATCTCGCGTTGACGTCGGTGGGCCCACCCTTGATCCTGCCCGGCAGTCAGCTCGTCCTCGTGGGCCAGGGCTTCATCGATCCGTCGCTGGGCAAGGCCCGCTTGCGTCTGCAAGGCACCTTCACCGCAACCACGTCCCGCGACCTGGACGTGGTCGTCGCGGCGCGCTACGTCGACGCCACCCACCTCACCGCGCAGGTCGACTCCGGCTTGCTCGGCTTCCTTGGCGCCAGCGACGGAATGTTGAGGGGCGACGCCCAGATCCTCTACGACAGCGCCATCGACGGCCAGATCCACGGCAGCGCCACCATCCCCTTCAGCCTGCAGCTCGTCTCGTCGCTGACCCCGGTGGTCACCAGCGTTGCCGGTTCCACGCTCCATCTCAATGACGCGGTCCTGGTCAGCGGAAGCGGCTTTCTCCTCGGGGGAGGGGAGGGCAGCACCCGCGCGCTCCTCACCGGCTGTTTCCTGGCCGACGGCAACGGCGGCCCGTGTTCGACTAAAGGCTCACCCATCACCGTCGAGATCGAGGCCCCACCCGTCACGGCCGGCGACCGCACCCAGGTCGGCGTCTTGCTCGCTCCCGATATTTTCGGCATCCACCCCGGCGTCTTCAGCGGCAGTCTCAAGATCTTCAACCAGCTCGCGTCGGGTCAGCCCGTCGACGGCGGCACCCGCACCCTCGTCACCACACTCCAGCTGCCCGAGGTGGTCAAGCTCGCCCCCAGCGCTGCCAGCCTCGGCCAGATCGTCATCGCCACGGGTGCCGGCTTCATCGGCGGCGTCTCCGACGAGGTCACGCTGCTCAGGCTACAAGGCACCTTTGCCCCCGACGGCGCCCCGTCGGCCGCGGTCGACCTGACCCTGGTCTCTGGCTTCGTCGACGGCACCCACGCACGCTACGTGCTCGACGAGGTCGACGCACTCGGACGCGGGGTCGACCTTCGCCATGTCACCGGCAAGTTCACCGGCACGGTGACGCCGGTGCTCCGCAAAGGCGCCGTGCAAGTCAGCGGTCCAGCGACGGCAGTGACCCTGCAGATCGCGCCAGTACGTCAGGTCGTGGCCCTCCACTACTTGCCTTCGTTCGACGAAAGCCTACGCCGATTTGGGGTCCTCACGGCCGGCGCCGCCGTTCGGCAGCGTATTCTCACCGTCGCTGCGCGCGACTACGACGGCGTCAACATCGACTTCCGCGCCGACACCCCCACCGATTTCGCCGTCTACGCCCAGGTCGACGTCGTCGGTCCCGACCCAAACGGTCTCGGTCTCCTCGGCTACGACAACACGCCGGGCAAAGATGTCGGCAACCAGCGCCTCTTCGACCGCATCGGCGGTGTCAACGCCACCACGCAAGAGGACGGTTTCTCCGGCTACGGCGGCATCTTCGCCGATCAATTCCTCGGTTTCTCGGCACACCCACCGACGCAGATCGCCGCACTCGGCCAACAGTCGACCACGTTCGACGTGATCTTCGACCCCATCCGACCCGACACGGGCCTGCCCATCACCGCGCTCGAGGCTACGCAGCTCACCGCCGCAGCCGTCGACGGCGCCGTCTGTCCCGCCGAGACAGGCGATCGCCCAGGGCAAGTCCGCTGCGCCGTCCGTGTCCTCGGCAATCTACTGGGGTCGACGGTGACCCACGAGGTCGGGCACAGCCTCGGTCTCGCCGATCCCACCGGCATGCTGTTTCACAACCCAGGCGACGAGCCCAATCGCCTCATGGATGCCGGCGATGCACGTCCCTTCGAGGAGCGCGCCGAGCTCGGCGAAGGTCCCGGCGTCTTCTGCACCGACGACTACGACTATCTGCGCGGCATCTTGCCGAAGATCAGCGCGCCACCAAGTGTCACCCGACCTGGCTGTGACTGACGCCGCAAAACCGCGTCGGTGGCTGGGTCTTTTCGATCTCGCGCTCGCCGGCTTGCACGCCTATCTGGGTCTGGTGTTGGCGCCCTCACGTCGGCCGTTCTTCGTCGCTGCGGTGGTCGCGCTCGTTGTCATCGAGGGCCTGGCCGGTCTCGCGCTGTTCTTTGGCGTGCGTGGCGCGACCAAGCTCGGGCGGGTGGCCGGCGCAGCGACGATCAGCGTCGGCGCCATCATCATCATCGGGCTCATCGCCTCGGCCGGCTTTCTGCGCGGCGCGTACGGCGCGCTCGGGCAAGGGCTCGCACTCGGCGTAGTCATCGCCATCGTGGTCGTGTCCCATCTCTTCGTCCTCCCCGGGATCTGGCAGCTCCGGTGCCTTCCGGCGACGAGCGGGCCGGCGAAGCCCAGCTAGGCGTCCGAATGAGCCGTCTTCTCGTCGCTGCCATGGTGGTCGTCGCCGCTGCGTTCTGGCTGCCGCAGTGGTGGCTAGCCTGGTCGACCGAGCGGCCGATCGCCGACGCCGACGCTGCCGCCGCCATCGCCGCTCTCCGCGCTACGCTGAACGCATCGACTCCGACCCCGCCAGCAGCGACACCCGTCGAGGGCCCGGTCATGGCATCGCTGTGGCTCGACGGCGAGCTCACCGCCAGCGCCTGGTCGAGCGCCTCGGATCTAGCTGCAGCGACGAGCGACCTCGGCCGTCAGCTCGCCTCGCAACGCCCCGGGCGTGAGTCGACCTTTGCGCACGCACGCCTCAAGCTCGACATCGTCACCGCCCGAGCCCGCTTCATCGGCCTCGCCATTCGTCCCGGCGTCGACGGCATCGTCGCCGGCCAGACGCTCATCACCCCGGACGCGATCTTGACCGCTGCGTTGCCGCCCGCCATCGGCCTGCCCGAGCTCGACCTGCGACTCGGTCTCGATCCCGCTGCCCTCGGGCGACTCATCCGCCGACATGTTCCCCCCACCGACGCGAAAGTGGAACGTGCCCGTGTGGCGCAGTTCATCGAGCCCGGCCTACGGGTCGAGCACGGCCACTCCGTCACCACGCCCACCGTCGACGCCGCCGCCCTCCGCCGCGCTGCCATCGACGGTGCCGACTATCTCTCAGGTCACCTCGGCGACGATGGTCGTTTCGACTATCTGTATTACGTCGGCGTCGACCAGGCCTATCACGAGGAAGAAGACGCCGCCCTCACCCGTCACGCCGGATCGTCCTGGTTCTTGGCCTTGCTGGGCCCCGACTACACCACCGCTACCGATCGCGCGCTCGCCTATCTCTCGACGGCCCACGCGCCCGGTGTCGACGCTATCTCTTCACGCGACGCCGACCGCGCAGGTCTAGGTGCCTCCGCCCTGGCCCTCGCTGCGCTCTCCCAGCGCCAAACCCAATCGACGCCGCTGTCTCCGTCGCTGTCGGCGTGGGCGGAGCGTCTCACCAGCCACGTCCTATCCATGCAGCGGCCCAACGGCGACTTCGATCATGTGTTCTCCGTCGCCCATCGCCGCCCGGATCCAGTACCACGGCTGCCGTATTACTCGGGCGAAGCGGCCTTCGGGCTCGCCAAGCGCTGGCACGTCGCCACCCCCGATCTGCAAAAAACGATCGCCGATGCTCTCGAGCGCGCCATCGGTTTTTTGATCGGCCAGACCGCCTCTCGCCCCTTCGTCCTCGACTTCATCTTCCTCGAAGATCACTGGACCTGCCTCGCTGCTGACGCCGGCTGGGACGCGCTCCAGCCGCACACGCGCGAAGCGGCCGCGCGCTACTGCGAGGATTTCTGTGCCTTTCTCGCTCGCGCCCAGTTTTCCGAAGCGGGCCCAGATTCCGCAGACGCCATCACCCGCGCCCAGCCAGACTTCGCCGGTGCCTACGGTTTTTCGCCGGTCATGGCGCCGCATCCGACCCCAGTCGGCAGCCGCTCTGAGGCCCTCCTGGCGACGCTGGCGATGGCCGAGCGCCGCCGTGCCCCGCCCGAGGTCATCGCTCGTCTCCGTCGCTCCCTCCATCTGGGCCTCGGCTTTTTGTTGCGCCATCAGCTCGGATCGCCGGGCTCCGATTATCTCTTGGCCGCGCCGCGGCGTGCCGTCGGTGGCTTCCTCTTCTCCGACGAAGATCGTGTCATTCGCATCGACTTTGTCCAGCATGCTGGTGCGGCGTTGTGGCGGGCGAGCGCCGTCACGCCCACGCTGTGATATGATCACGGACCGTGAAAGCGTGTCCGCAATGCGGCATCCATTATCCGGACGCCATCGACAACTGTCCCGCCGATGGCGCACGCCTTCCCGGTGAGACCCGCGCGATGTACGACCCGCTGATCGGGTCCACCATCGACGGTCGCTACACCATCGAGGCGCTCCTCGGTCAAGGCGGCATGGGCTCGGTCTACGCCGCCCGCCACGCCATCATCGACAAGCGCTGCGCGATGAAGGTCCTGCGCATGGACCACGCCGCCGCCGATCCCACCGCTGCCCAGCGCTTTCTCATCGAGGCCAAGGCCGCGTCCAAGATCGGCCACCAGAACATCGTCGACATCACCGACTTTGGCGTCCTCCCGGAGGGCCAGGTCTACTTCGTGATGGAGCACCTCGACGGTCCCACCCTCGGCAAGGTGGTCCACGACAACGGCCATCTGCAGCCGGCGCGCGCCATCACCATCACCGTCCAGATCGCCCGCGGCCTCTCCGCCGCTCACGACAAAGACATCATCCACCGCGACCTCAAGCCGGAAAATATCTTCGTCCTCGAACGCGAGGGCCAGAGCGATCTCGTCAAGATCGTCGACTTCGGCATCGCCCGCGACGTGCGCAGCTCGAAGCGCCTCACCCAGGTGGGCATGGTCCTCGGCACCCCCGAGTACATGTCGCCGGAGCAGGCGACCGGGCAACCCAGCGATCACCGCGTCGATATGTATGCGCTCGGCTGCATCCTCTACGAGATGTTGACTGGCGACGTGCCTTTCAAAGGCGAGACGCCCACCCGCACACTCACCATGCAGGTCTTCGACGCGCCGCAGCCGCCGTCGAAGCGGCGCCCCGATCTGACCATTCCCGCGTCGCTGGAAGCCGTGGTGATGCGGATGCTGCAGAAGAAGCCGCAAGATCGCTTCACCGATCTGCGTGAGCTGATGCAGGTCCTCGATCGCGTCGACGGCGAGATGCGTGGGCGGGAGAGCTCGCAGCCCATCGTGCTGAGCCAGCTCGCGTCGCCGTCAGCCGTCGCTGCGGCGCGTCGCGAGCCGCCATCGCAGCCCTTTCGTGTGCCGCGCAAGAACCGCACGCCGGTTATCGTCGCTGTCAGTGCGGTCGCCGGTGTGGTGATCTTCGGCATTGCCCTGGCGCTCAATCGGCCGCCCAAGAAGCCGCTTCCATCGGTGGCCGCGCAAACCGACCAAACCAAACCAGACAAGCCCAAGCCCGATGCCGATAAGGCCCACAAGCCCACCGAGCCGGTGGAGGTCGAGCTCAGCCTACGTTCGCGGCCTAGCGGGGCCCAGATCCTTTTGGACAACGAGGTCCTCGGCACCACTCCGTTCGTCCTCCATCGCCCACTTGGCGACACCACGATCGATCTCGTCTTTCGTCGGGTCGGCTATCGCGACGAGACCCGGAGCCTCGTACCCAGCGCAGACAAGGAGCTCGAAGTGGTCCTCGAGCGATCTGCCAAAGCTGCCAAGAAGCTGACCGCCAGCAATTCGCCGCCGACGCAGGGCAATAAGACCGTGAAGACCCACGTCTCAGACCTTCGTAACCCGTTTGACTGACAGGACTATTTTAGACTGTGAGCTTGATCACGTCATCCCCAGCCTGCGTCGGGTGGAAAAGCCGACCAAGGCCGCGTATCATGTTTGAAGGTCCGTTTAGCGGACCACCTGGAGCCTAGCGTGTCGACCGAGGACCCACCCAACAGCGGCAATCCGAGCGGCTCTCATGCCGCTACGGTTGCGCCACATCACGGCGGCCAGAGCGTCTACATCGGCACCAGCCTCGCCGGACGCTACAAGATCCTGCGCAAGCTCGGTGAAGGCGGAATGGGCGTCGTCTACCTTGCCGAGCACGTCTTCATCGAGAAGAAGGTCGCGGTCAAGATCCTCTCCGACGACTTTGCCCGCAAAGCCGACCTCGTCACGCGTTTCATGCAGGAGGCCAAGGCTGCCTCCAAGATTGGCCACGAAAACATCATCGACATCACCGACTTCGGCGAAACGCCGTCGGGATCGGTGTTCTTCGTCATGGAGTTTCTCGACGGCAGCGACCTCGCACATCACATCCGCGAGGGGGGCAGGCTAGAGCTGCCACGCGCTGCCCTCATCATGAACCAGATCTGCCGCGCGCTCGGTGCCGCTCACAACAAAGGCATCATCCACCGCGATCTGAAGCCGGAAAACGTCTACCTCGTCGAGCGCGAAGGCCGCGCCGACTTCGTCAAGATCCTCGACTTCGGCATCGCCAAGATGAGCTCCCTCGACAACGAGGGCGGCGCGCGCCTCACCCGCACCGGCATGATCTTCGGCACACCCGAGTACATGTCGCCGGAGCAGGCCAAAGGCGATCGCCCCGATCACCGCGTCGACATCTACGCCGCTGGCTGCATCCTCTACGAAATGCTGACCGGCAATGTGCCGTTCTACGCCGAGACCTTCATGGGCGTGCTCACCAAGCACATGTTCGAGCCGCCCGAGCCACCGACGGTACGCTGCCCCGAAGCCAACATCTCGCCAGCCGTCGAAGCAGTCATCATGAAGGCGCTCCACAAAGATCGTGAGCAGCGCTTTCAAACGATGAAGGACATGGCGGTGGCGCTCGCCGAAGCGGTCGGCTACGAGAGCGCGACGGCGTGGGGCAATGAAGGCTCGTCGGTGAATATCCCGCTGCCGGTGCCACGCACGGATACGTCGCAGGTCCTCAAGACGCCGATCAGCCAGCCCACGACGGTGGCGCCGCTCGCTCCCCCCAAGTCTCGCTCGGGTGCCATCATCGCGCTCGTCGCTGGGCTCGCGCTTGGCGGCGCCGGCTTTGCCTTCTGGAAGCTCAAGATGCAAGACCACGTCGTGGTTCCGCCTCCCAAGCCGGTGGTGGTCGAGACGCCCAAGGTCGAGGTCAAGCCCGACCTGCCCGTCGTGGAGAAGCCCGCTGCCCCGGTGCAAAACAAGATCGCTTTCGACACCCGTCCGCCTGGCGCCGAGGTCTACAACGGCCCCGAACGCCTTGGCGAGACGCCGTTCTTCGTCGAGTATCCGGCCAATACCAGCGCCTTCGACGTGGTCCTGCGCAAGAAGGGCTTCAAGGACTCGAAGATCCACGTGATGCCCGACCGTGCACGCGACTACAAAATCGATCTCACCAAGATGTCTGGTGGCGGTCGCCCAGACCGCCCGGTGACGAAGAGCGATCCCGTCGCGCAGCCAAAGCTGATGCCCGATCCCAAGCCGACCGGCAAGCTCCGCGATCTCAAAGATCCGTTCGCCAACTAGCGGTCATGCAGTTCCTCACCGACTTTACTCCCAGCGAGTTCAGCGACCATCTCGCCACGCTGGGCCTGCGTCCCGAAGAAGCGAGGCGCATCTACGCCCATCACGTCCAGCATGGGCGTCGCAACTGGAACGTCCGCGATCTGGCCCGCACCAAGCTGGCCAAGGTCGCCGCCGAGATCGAAATGCCGTCGCTGGAAGTTGTCGAGCGCCGTCGTTCCCTGCTCGACGGCTTCACCAAATATCTGTTCCGCCTGCATGACGGCCAGGTGGTCGAAGCGGTCCGGATCCCCATCTTCGACGACAAATACACCGTCTGCATCTCCTCCCAGGCCGGCTGCGCGCTGGCCTGTGTGTTTTGTGCAACGGGTCGTCTCGGCTTCAGCCGCAACCTCAAGTCGTGGGAGATCGTCGAGCAACTGCGCATCATCCGCGAGGAAGCCGATCGCCCCGTTCGCGGCGTGGTCTTCATGGGCATGGGCGAGCCGCTCCTCAACTACGAGCAGGTCATCCGCGCCGCCCGCATCATGTCCGATCCGTCGGGGCTGGCCATCTCCGGTCGCGCCATCACCATCTCGACAGCGGGCGTGGTGCCGGCCATTCGTCGCTTCACCGCCGACAAACTGCCGTTTCGGTTGGCAGTGTCGCTCACCGCGGCAACACATGAAAAGCGCCTCAAGCTGATGCCGGTCGAAGAGACCTGGCCGCTCGACGAGCTCATGGCCGCCGTGCGTGAACACTACGAGGTCACCCGAGAGCGGGTGATGCTGGAGTACGTCGCCATCGCCGGGGTCAACTGCGGCACCGACGACGCGGCCGCCCTGGTAGAGCTCCTTCGCGATCTGCCGGTCCGCTTCAACATCATCGAAGTCAACGACGCCACCCGCGCCTACCTGCCGCCAGACGAGGCCGAGCTGGCCTCCTTCCGCGACGCACTGCGTGCGCTGAACCAGCCGGTGGTCCGTCGCTATTCCGGCGGCAAAGACGTGCAGGCAGGCTGCGGCATGCTCGCCGGCGAAGCACTCAAGTCCCAACCCATCTGACGAAGGAAGTGTACGAACGAAGAAAGCCTCGAGGGAAGGTGTACTTCCCCCGAGGTTGTTTTGATTAATCCCGGGCGCGCTCGCAGATCACGTCGCGGGTGCCGTGGATGCTGCCGTTGAGTGCGTGCAGCACGCGGCTCTCCTCGGAGGCGCCGACGATGAGGTAGGTGTGCGAGTTGAGCAGCTCGACCTTCTCGATGGGGTGCGCGCTCTTCTCGGCGAGGAATTTGGCCAGCTCCTCGTCGGTGAGACCGTCACGCCGGCCAAGGTTCAGGTAGAGCCGATACATGCCGTCGGGCAAGGGAGCCGCCTCGGTGCGCGGACCACGCTCGCGGCGACGACGACGACCACGCTCTTCGCCCGCGGGCTCCGCCGCGTGGCCGTTGGTGCCATTGGCAGCAGCGACGGGGGCAGCACCAGCCTCGGCGGGCGCATCGGTCTTCGCATCCGCCCATGCCTCCCAGAACTCGCGCCCGTCGGAGGTGTCGATGGTCGGTCCCACCGGCTTGGCCGGCGCTGCGGGCCGGGCCGAACGCTCACGCGCCGGACCCCGATCTCGCTCGCCACGCCCACCAGCGGCAGCACGACCGCCGCGCTCGGGCGGACCACTGCGGCCACCACGCCCGCCACGATCCCGCTCGCCACGCCCACCACCATCACGACGCGGCGGCCGCGCTTCGGCCACTTCGCCTTCGGCCAACGGTGCCACGACCCGCGGCGGGGCGGCCAGCTTGTCACGAATCAACGCACCGACGATGCTCTCGCCACCCTCGGCGGTCCACAAACGACGGGCAGTCTGAATCCACTCTTCGGCAACGACTTCGTTACCGAGCAATTTTTTGAGCTCCTCCACGCGGGCAGCCTCCTTGAGCGTCTGGGTCTCTGCTTCGGCCGGTAGCTGACGCTCCTCCGGCTTGATTTTGTAAGTGAGCTTGAGCATGTAGAAATTGCCCAGCTCGCGAGGGGCGATCAGGGACAGCGCGATCCCGCTCTTGCCTGCACGCCCGGTACGTCCGGTCCGATGCACGTACACCTCCGCCGACTCCGGGAAGGTGTAGTTGATGACGTGGGACAGATCGGAAATGTCGATGCCGCGCGCGGCAATATCCGTCGCCACCAGATACTTCAAGTCCTTGGCTTTGCACCGCGCCATGACGCGCTCGCGGTCTTTCTGGCTCAGATCCGACGAGATGGCCTCGGCATCCAACCCCTGCTTACGCAGATAGTCAGCGACGAAGCCCGTCTCTTCCCGCGTGTTGCAGAACACGATGGCACTCTCGGGACGCTCGGCCATGAGGACCTTGACGAGGTCCTTGGTCCGCCCCATGCCGCTCACCATGTAGTACGCGTGATGGATCTCGCGCGCGCCGATGCCGTCCTCGGACAGCGCCAGCTTCTCCGGCGCCTGCATGTAGCGCTGGGCGATGCGCTCGACGTCGTCGGGCATCGTCGCTGAAAAGAGCACGGTCTGCCGATCGGTCGGGCACTTCTTGATGATCTCGGTGATCTCCTCGAGGAAGCCCATCGACAACATCTCGTCGGCCTCGTCGAGAATGAGCACCCTGAGCTTGTCGAGCTTGAGCGTGCCGCGACCCAAGTGATCGAGGACGCGCCCTGGCGTACCGGCCACCATGTGAACGCCGGCTTTCAGTTGCTCGATCTGCTTGCCCATCGGCGCACCGCCGTAAATGGCGATGACGTCGAGCTTGCGGTGCTCGCCGATCTTCTTGCACTCGTCCATGATCTGGAGCGCGAGCTCACGTGTCGGCGCCAGCGCCAAGGCTTGCACTTCGTGGAGCGCCGGATCGAGAAGGCCCTGCGCCAGCGGAATGCCGAACGCCGCCGTCTTCCCGCTCCCTGTGCGCGACTGCACGATGAGGTCGCGCTTGGCCATGAGCGGCGCAAACGACTCTCGCTGCACGGGCATCGGGTCGAGAAACCCCATGCCATTGAGCGCCCGGATGACTTCGGGCCGAAGCCCTAGCTCACCAAACGTTCCAATGGGCTGATTGGGATCGATTGCGGTTTCCAATTCGTCGGTGCGGCCCTCCCTGAGGCCAGGCTCGACGTCGAGCGGAATTTCTGTAGACATCCAAGTCTCACTTTCGTTCGATCACCGGTTGCCGCGGGGGACCTCGCCCCGCCCAGCGCGCGCTGCCTCGAACGCCTTGCGCGACGTCTCGAGAGCGTGCCGGATGTCGTCGACCCGGGCGGCGTGGTGATCGATGTAGTTGTAGAGGAGCACCGCATAGCCGCGCTGCACCTCCTCGAGCTCGTCGTAGACCACCGCCAGGTGGTCGTACGGCACTCCGAGCCCACGATTTTCCAGCTCTTCGAAGCGACAGCGAGCGCCGATCTCACGTCGGCGTTGCTTCCATCGTTTCGCGAACGCCTCCCATTGCTCTGCGCGCTCGATGTCGTATCGAGCGCCGAGCGCCTGGAGGTCGAAGAGCCGTTTGTTGATGCCGTCGAAGAGTGATTCGACGTCTGCCTGGCAAGCAAGGAGCGCCTCGAAATCATCGGGGCGCCCAGAGAACGTCGCCGTTGGACGCACCGCGGGGTGTGCGTACAGGGCATGGGCGACTGAGGCGATCAGCCAGGCTGCTAGGATCGCCACAAGACCAAACGCCGAAGCTTGAAGAGCTTGGCGGTAGCGCCGAAATTGCTCTCGCGGTGTAGCGCGTTTTGCCAATGGATGCCGAAATCACAAGTGTGTAAGAACCCTTAGACTTGAAACCTAGCCCGCTTATCCAGGCAAGTCAAAGACCATTATTCGGTCGGGAGAAGCATCTGGGCGGAGCCGTCGCTGCCAGTGGCGGTGTCGACGAGGACCCGTGGGGTGCGGGTGCAGGTGGGGTCATTGCCGCCGCAAGTAGGCGCAGGGACAATGAAAAGCTGGATAGCTGCGCCGACGACTGGAGCGCCGTTGGAGTCCACCACCGAGGTGCGGACCATGGCACCCGGCCGCAAGACGACGGCCTCGATGTCGTTGTCCGAGGTCAAGGTGCCGAGGTCAATCCACAGGCGCGGCAAGAGCTTGCTGGCCGGCGGGATGAAGGCCAGGTCGTACTGACCCACATCGAGCGGCAGCGCGAAGCGGCCGTTGATGTCGGTGATGGTGGTGGTGAGCTTGCTGAGATCGGCCAACGAAGACGCAAAGCCAATCTGCGCGGCGGTGGCCAGCCCTGGCTGGACCGTGACCTGCGCCACCGGCAGACCGCGCTGATCGATCACCCGGCCGCTCTGGGTCGGCCGTGGCGGCAGCATGACTGCGGCGCCGTAGCCACCCGTGGGTCCCACTGCGATCTGCAGCTTCTGCGAGGCAAAGTCGGAGCCGGCTGGCGGCGACACGGTCACGTCGTAGAGCCGGTTGCCCAGGCTCGCTTCCGACGGCACCAGGTCCACCGAGACCAGGCCATCCACGTCGCTGACCGCGCTCTGGAGATAGATCGCGGTGAGGCTGGAGGTGTTGGTGCCGGCCGAGACGGTGGCCAGGAACTGGCAATGCACACCGGGCACTGGGACGTCGACCCCGCTCGTGCCTTTGCCGTTGACCTGGTAGCTGAAGCGGGCGACTCGGGGCAAGGGCGGGATGCTGAGGTTGACGTTGCTCTGGCTTGTCTGGCCCACCGCGATCTGCTGTGTCAGTGTCGGCGTTCCCGCTGGGGCAGCACTGGTCGGGGTGGCCACCAGGCGCGCCATGGTGCCTCGCCAAGTTGAGGAGAGCGCCAGGTTGTAAAAACCGTCGGCTTGCGTGTTGAGCGTGGTGGAAATGACCCTGCCCGAGGTGGCGTCGAGAGCTTGGACCTGCATGCCTTTGACGGTGCTGCCGAGGATGTCAGCGACGGTGCCAGCCAAGAAAGTCTGCTTCTGTTTGCTGAGCTTGAAGTTGAGAGTGGTGTCGGAGGCCGCAGCAGTAGTGAGCATTTCCGGCGGCACCTCGGCCTGGTTGCCGCTCGAGGGAACGAAGCCGACCTCGTAGACCTCGGGGCCGAGGGTGGGCGGTACCGTGAGGGTGTAGTGGCCGGCGCTGTCGAGCGCGGCCTGAGCGGTCAAGTCCGGCCGCCCGGGGATGCGCGCGGCGCGCTTGGCTACGACCGTGCCGGCCTCGGGCGTGCCGCCGATCGTTACCGTTCCCGACAGCTTGATGAGGCTGGGCAGAGTGACGACCAGGCCGCCCGTGTCTGCGTCGAACTGGATATTGGTCTGGTCCAGCCAGCCAAGGACGTTCGACCGCGCCGGCGGGGAGACCTCGATGGCATACGCCGACTGGGCGGGCGCACAGACGGGTGCACGGCAGACAGACGCGGTCTGGCTGCCCGCTGAACAGGCGGCCAGCAGTGCCGCAGCGATGAAAACGATGGGCTTCATGGGCACTCAAACACCCAGTTGGCCCGACTCGACGTGGCGCCGTTGACAGGGGAGCCGTCTTGATTGAAGCCACGGTCGCTGACGATGACCGCGATCTGCACGGTCTTGGCCGGCGTGAAGAAAGCGCAGATCTTGTCACCGTCGTCGCGGAAGCTACGCCAGGTGGGGTGGTTGTCGATGGGGGGGTCGAGCGCCGTCAGCGTACCGATGCGGAAAGCAGGCGTCAGCAGCTTGCCGTCATCGGCGACGCGAAAGAACTGCACGGTCAGGATGTCCATCGCGTCTGCGTCGTCTGCGACCAGCCGAAACGAAATCGTGTCGCCTGCATTGGCGACCACCACCCGGACCGGAATGGGCTCAAGCTCCGTGCTCACCAGCGACACCTGCTGGTTGGCAGGCTGCGTCTGGGCCTCAATCGAGGGGGGTAGGATGCAGGCGGACTGGACCACGACTGCGCATATAAGCAGGGATCGTGCCGTGTATGAATTGTATAATAAATTCATGCCATTACAGTCTAGATGGACCCTCCGTGCTCGGTTTTTCCTGACATGTTTGTCACGGCAGACCCGAAAGGTCGGGCTCGGCGCCGTCGTCTTCCTTCTCGAGGTGCCGGAAGATGGTGCGGGGGTCGACCTGGAGGTCCCGGGCGGTCTTGGTCCGGTTGCCGTTGTTGAGCTCCAGCACCTGGTTGATGTACTCCCGCTGAAAGCGCTCTTTGGCATCGGCGAGCGGCAAGATGGCGGGCAAGACATCTGCGGATAGACCCAGATCCTCGGCGCCGAGGAGGGCGCGGTCCCCGAGGACACACGCCTTTTTGATGTGGTTCTCGAGCTGGCGAATGTTGCCGGGCCAGGCGAACTTGCGGATGGCAGCGACGGCAGCGGGTGCGAAGCCCTTGGCCTGCGCGTGGTATTCCTCGGCGTAGCGGGCCAATAGATATTTGGCGATGACCATCACATCGTCGCCGCGTTCGCGTAAAGGCGGCAGATGGAGTTGCACGACCTTGAGACGGTAGTAGAGATCTTCGCGGAAGCGGTTGGCCTTGATCTCGGTGTCGAGGTTGCGATGGGTCGCGGCCAGGATGCGGATGTCGACCGACTCGGTGCGGGTGTCACCGACGCGGACGATGGTCTTTTCTTGCAGGACGCGC
>Ga0123338_10000312_pt1 | contig 50399 bp, 46 predicted proteins | sample grotaG_FD_89793 | JGI IMG/M metagenome (GOLD analysis project Ga0123338, IMG submission 89793) | Glacier valley bacterial and archeal communities from Borup Fiord, Nunavut, Canada, to study Microbial Dark Matter (Phase II) -... | ecosystem: Environmental > Aquatic > Freshwater > Ice > Glacier ... | reverse complement strand
GGCGCCAGACTCGATGGACAGTTGCGATGTGACTCCGCCGACGTGACGCTCATGAATACCCGTTCGCTCGCGGATCCACTCATCACTCGTGTCCATCGTCGTGGCGAGGTCAGCGTTGGTGAGCACCTTCTCGGGCAGCGACGTTCCCCAGCCGGTGATGACGGCTCCGGTTACGCCGGCAGGTACAGCAGGCATCGTGTGGTCCCTTCAGCTGGTGCGCAGCCAGGCGATCGGCTGGCGCAAGGTGACTCGCTCACCTTCGACGGCAATGTAGCTCTGGATGACACCGGCAAACGGTGAGCGTACTTCGGTGCCGGCGATCGTGCCGAGAATGGTGCCGACGGAGATCAGGGTGCCGTTGCCGATATTCGGCGCAGGGCTGAACAACCCGGCAGTCGGGCTGACGACGACACGCTCGACGGCGAACAGGTGCTCACCCTCGTGGCGAGCAGGCGCGTGTGGCTTGGTGGCGGAGACGAAGTCGAGGAGTTTGTTGAGGTCTTCCGGCGTCGACACGGAGATCGTGCGGGCGGCATCGACCGTTCGCTTGGCCATGCCTGTCAATACGCCGCCAGGGCCGAGTTCGACGTAGTCCGTCACCCCTGCGGCTTCGAGATTCAGCAGGCAGTGCTTCCAGCGGACCGGACTGGTGAGCTGTGCCGACAGGAGGCTCGACCAGTCCCTGCCGGTGTCGTGCGGAGCTGCATCGACGTTGGAGACGACCGGAACCTCGGTGTCACGTGGGTTCGCCTGCGCGATCGCCTTGCGCAGACGGTCGCGAGCGGATGCCATGAACGGCGTGTGAAACGCGCCGGACACCGGCAGCGGCATGCACTTCTTGGCTCCGAGTTCCTTGGCGATGGCGCTGGCGGCGGCAACCCCGGCAATCGAACCGGCGATGACGACCTGGCCAGGGGCATTGAAATTGGCGACCCACACGTCCTCGTCGGCGCGGCGGCAGGCGATCTCGACGAGGTCGTCATCGAGGCCGAGCACTGCTGCCATCGTTCCCGGGTTCGTCAGGCTGGCCTCGTGCATCGCGTCCGACCGCTCGGCGACGAGGCGGATTCCCTCGTCGAAGCTCAGTGCCCCGGTTGCTGCCAGCGCGGTGTACTCGCCGAGGCTGTGACCTGCACAGAAGTCCGGCTCGAGGCCGATGCGTTCCGCCGCGTCGAGCACCATAAGGCTCGACACGAACGTCGTCAACTGGGCATTGCGAGTGTCCTTGAGTTCGTCGGCGTCGGCATCGAGCAACAGCTTGGCGACGTCGCGTTCGGCATATTCCGACGCCTCCTCGACAAGTTCCCAGCTCTCGTGGTCCGCCCAAGGGCGTCCCATTCCCGGTCGTTGTGATCCCTGGCCGGGGAAGGTGAAGGCAAGCATCCTGCTCGGTGGCTCCCTGAAGAGATGTAGTGGCGGCGTGGTCCCCGTGTCGGCCCACACGTTAGACCCTTTGTGGCACGCTCCCGCACCTACTCGTCGCGAATGCCCGGTCTCACGAGCAATTCCCCGGACGCGGTCAGCCGATCTCGCGTCCGCCCCAGATCCGGTGACTGCGTCACAAAGGACATGATGCAGGTGAGCGGCGGATACATGACTTGTCCGCTACGGCCGAGTGCCCGAGGCGGAGCCTTCGGGCCCGAGCGACCGAGTGCCCGAGGCGGAGCCTTCGGCCCGAGCGGCCGAGAGCGGAAAGTAACGTGTCGGGTACGTTCGACGGGGGATACGCTCAGTACCCGCTACGGCCGAGTGGTGGAATGGCAGACACGGAGGACTCAAAATCCTCTGCTCGCAAGGGCGTGTGGGTTCGAGTCCCACCTCGGCTACTCGACTTCCTCGCACGCCATCTCCGCTCCCTGGGTGTCGCTTTGATGTCGGATCGGGAGTGCATCGATGTCGTTGTTCCTGCCGTCGTTCTCGCAGAGCTGTATCGCGGCCAAGGGCATGACCAGACCGTCGACGCGTACCTCAGCCGGGATGCCGAGGTGCTCGTTCAAGACACAGATCGCTCGTTCGCCCGCCTCGTCGGCAGCGTGCTAACCGCTGCGCGAACCGGGTCGAAGGACATCGTCGACGCACGTCGTGGTGTCAGCCGTGAAGGCTGGCGGTGGGGTGGTGCTCACCGGCGACCGAAAGGATCTCAAACGACTGGCCGTACCGTACCCCCACGTGCACATCAGCGCGATCTGAATCGGCTCGCCTGCCTACCGTCCACACACTGCCACCAAGGCCTCGTGCCGACGTCCAGTTACTGGGACGTTGAGCGCCTGGAATCGCCGGGCTGTGTCCCAGCAAGTTTCGGCGTGGTCGCAAGTTCGCGCAGACCCGTCGATTCATCCGGGAGGGGATCAGCAAGGGAAGGGCGGCAAGCTGGGGAGGTGGGTTCTGGGACGTCGTGCCGATCGTCGGCCCCTGGGTAGCGACCGGTGAAACCTTCGGCTTCGAGGCTGGTCGCGACACGGGTCACCGACTGCGGCTGTAGCCCGTAGATCGCCGCCGGCAAAGTACTACGCAAATGCGCAATATCTGGTGATGACAATCGCGCTCTCGCAGATGGCGGGTTGACTCTCGGTGTTCGTTCGGTCAGTGTGGATGGCATGAGCAACGTCGTCACCCGCCAGTTGCCGAGTTACCGCCGCCTGATGCGCTACGGCGCCATCGCCGACAGCATCGTCGTCGAGACAACGCTGCGGTTCCCCTCGGCTCGGCCGTCTGCAAGTACCGACTACCGCCTGCAGGTGCACTTCGATGATGGGTCGAAGACGACGGTGATCCGGCGAGAGAACGCGACATCGCTCGGCTGGCCGCGGGCCGGCGACATCCTGCCGGTGCGCTACGACCCGGAGGACCGTTCGAAGATCGAGATCGACCGCCGTCGCAACAATCGCGAGCGGGCCTGTCGCGACGCCAAGCTGCGGCTGTCGGTTCTGCGCGATGCACAGCAGGCGCTCGCCCGTCGACGTCAACAACTGTCGACTAAGACGGCAACGGGGCACCTCGCACCTGCACGGGCGCAGAAGACGGGCGACGTCCAGCCGTAGACACCCCGGCGAGAACGGTAACGGCCGTCGGCGAAAGGCCCGTTCGGAAGGGATCGCCCGGCAGCGCTCCGCGATCTGCAAGGTCGGACGCCCCGCCCTCGGATAGAAATGCCAATGAACTGTCATCGCACTACCATCGAGGCGGTACTGTCGTGCCGTAAGTACCTCGATCGACAGCGCTGGACGAGTGGTCGTACCGAAACGGATACGCGGTGCTCTCGGACTGGTTCCCGGAAGTGAATTCGAAATTGTCGAGTACGGCGGCGTCATCCAGATCCGGCCACGTGGCAAAGGAGTGACACTGGAGGATCGAGGCAAGGGATTCGTCATTGTCGGCGATGGCACGTTGACCAACGAGATGGTGCTCGAATTGCGAGACATGGATAGACGTTGAGTCCCCGGCGGTTGGCTGTCGACACCTCTATGGCCGTCCCGTACCTCATCGCCAACCACGACGCTCACTCAGCCGTCGTTGCCGAATTCGATTCCGATGAGCTGTTGCTCGCCGGGCATGCCCGGTTCGAGACCTATGCGGTGATCACCCGTCTGCCTGCGGCCCTGCGCTCGTCGGCTGCGCAGGCGATGCTAGCGATCGGCAGCTGATTCGCAGGAACGGTCTGGCCGGATCCAGATCGTGACCTGCTCGATGAGATCTCGCGGGTAGGCGTGGTTGGCGGTGCCGTCTATGACGGGGTCGTCGGCCTGGCGGCGAAGCATCATCGATTGACCCTCGCAACTCGGGATCAGCGTGCGACGGCAACGAATCTGGCGCTCGGTGTCGACGTTCTGCTGGTGGTGCCGGACACGGCCGGGTAACGTTCGGCGTCGCAGAGCGGGCTGGCACTGGTCAAGCTCACCGGCGACGAGCACCTGTTGTTTCGTTCAGGATGCTGGCGACTCTCGTGAACAACTCGGACGAGGCCAATTGTTCGAGCGTCATCGGCAGCGGGATTCGCCAGTTGGCCCGCTCGAAATCCATCGTTCCCGGCAGGTTGGGGCGTTCGACGGCGAGGCAGAGGTCGTCGACGGTCGCGACGATGATCTGTGACGGAGCGACGGCGAGCGCAGTGTGCATTGCCAGCACGACCTGCTCGAGCGGAGCGCCGGCAGCGAGGCCCGTCAACAGCCGGACCCGTTCGACCATCGTCTCATCGCCGTCTTCGCCGTTCCACACCCCTGCAATGGTCGGCAGGTCGTGGGTACTGATCGTTGCGAGCGAGGCGCGGCGATAGTCGATCGGCTGTTCCGGGCAGAACCATGTGACCGTCGTGCCGAGCAGACCGTCGCGGCTCATCGCCTCCCAGACAACGGGTTGCACGGTGCCGAGATCCTCCCCGATCACGAAGGCGTTGGCCCTGGACGCTTCGATTGCCAGGATGGCCAGCATCTCGTCGTGCGGGAAGTGGACATAGGCACCGCCGAGCACGCCAGATTCGATCGGCGTGAGCCAGAACTGGCGGAACAGACCCATGACATGGTCGATGCGCAGGCCGTGAAAGCCAGTGAACGCTGACCGGAACGTTCGGATGAGCGGCTCGTACGCTGCCCTTCGCAGACGCCACGGGATGAACGGCGGCAATCCCCAATCCTGCCCGAACGAGTTGAACGCATCGGGAGGCGAGCCGATGCGGCAGCCCGTCGCCAGCAGTTCGGCGAATTCATGGGCGTCGGCTCCGCCGGGATCGAAACCGATGGCCAGATCGCCGATCAAGCGCACATTCGGTGCCGCCGTCGACACCATAGCCAATTGGGCGAGGACCTTCCACTGCAGCCAGCCGTGGAACTCGGCGTTGTCGGCGATCGAGGGATCGTCCCTGGCGGCGACCCAGGAGGCGTAGCGCTGGAGATCGGCGCCTTCGTGCTGCTTCCACAGCTCGTACTTCTCGACGTCGTAGGCATCGGTCGAGAATTCTGTCCACAGCTTGGGACGCTTCGCCGCCCACACCTGATCGCGATCGATGAGCGTGGGACGCGATGGCGCGAGCCCGGCGACACGCAGGAACAGCGGATTTCGCCACAACCGAGAACTGGCGTAATACGGGCTGTTCTGCTGCGGCGTCTCCGGCGATGGCGCATGCAGTGGGTTGACGACGATGATCGTCCCACCGTGATGCTGGACGAGTACCGCCAACTCGGCCAGGTCGGCGAGATCGCCGATGCCTTGACTCTGTTCCGACATCATTGCGTAGAACTGGGCGGCAACGCCCCACGCCCGCTCTGGCGGCCGCGGCATCTGCGCCGGCCGCACGAACAAGCATGTCGGCGAACTGCCGTCGACGGGTTCGAGTGCGTGATATCCGACCGGGAGGGTATTCGGCAGATGATCGTGGGGACCCCAGTCGGTGCCGTCTTCGAGCACGATCCTGCACGAGTTCCACAGTGCATGCCTTTCGCCCTGGACGACGAACCACAGGTTCGGCGTGTCGCTCCCGCCGAGCAACGCTGGGTCACCCATTGCGTGGCGGAGCGCATGGCGAACGTCGTCGCGCGTCTCGTGCCAGATCCCCTCGATATCGAAATAGCCGTCGCTGATGCCCCACGCATCAACTCCCAGTTGCTCTGCAGTCACCCGCGAAGTGTGTCAGCCAGCATCGAGGAATGACACCGACACGGCACACTTTCCCTGAGCGCAGTGGTGTGACCGAGGTGATGGGCCAGACCGGGTGCGCTTTACACTGGCAAGCATGTCCTGGTTGATCGAACGCCGCCTCTCCGCGACGACAGGCAAGCTGCGATCGCTCCGGTCCGAACTGGCGATCGCCGACGCCCAACTCGACCAGATGAGCGACGAAGCGAGCGACCAGCAACTGCGGGCTATGGTCTCGGATTCGCCAGCTGATCGAATGGATTTTCGCGACTCCAGCCGACACGCCAATTCGTTGGCGAGCCACCGCGCGAAGATCATCGAAACGATTGCTGACGTCGAACGACGCCAGGACGAACTGCTGGACCAACTGGCTGCCAAAAGCCGCCCCTCCAACTGAACCGAGAAGGGACGCCAATGAGCATCCGTGTTGTCATCGCCGAAGATGAGGCGATCATTCGCCTGGACCTCAAAGAGACCCTCGAGGAAGAGGAATACGACGTCGTCGGAGAGACAGGCCGTGGCGACAAAGCGATCGAGATGATCCGTCAACTGCGTCCAGACCTGGCGATCCTCGATATCAAGATGCCCGGCATGGATGGTCTCGAAGTCGCCAGACTGGTGAACGAGGAACGGCTCTGCGGTGTCCTGATCCTCACTGCCTTCAGCCAGCGCGAGGTCGTCGAACAGGCGCGTGACGCCGGTGCACTTGCCTTCCTCGTCAAGCCGTTCCAGAAAAGTGATCTGATCCCGGCGATCGAAGTCGCCATCGGCCGTTTCCGCGAGTTGCAGAATCTGACCGGAGAGGTCGACCACCTGGAACGCCAACTCGAGACGCGCAAGATCATCGATCGCGCCAAAGGCCTGCTGATCGACAACGCCGGGCTCAAAGAGCAGGAGGCGTTCTCGTTCATCCAGCGCACGGCGATGAGCGAGCGCACGACGATGCGGGATGTTGCGCAACGCGTCCTCGACGGCGAGTTGAGGCCGTCTTGAGTTCCGAGGATGCTGTCGATCCGGCCGAACTGCTCGACGACGAACTGCAGGACGATGCCACCGAAGCCGTTGCCGAAGCGATGAGCGGCGGGATTGCGGTACCGGTCGACGCCACGTCGACGAACCCGAAGAAGATCATGATCCTCGACGGCAACTCGTTGACGTACCGCGCCTTCTTTGCGTTGCCGACGGACATGGCGACAGCCGGTGGACAGGTCACGAACGCCGTCTTCGGGTTCACGTCGATGCTGATCTACATGCTCAAAGAGCATCAGCCGGATGGCATCATCGTCGCCTTCGACCGCCCGGAGCCGACGTTCCGCCATCTCGCCCACGCTGAATACAAAGCGCAGCGCGAGGCGGCTCCGGACATCCTGCGCCAGCAGATGGGTCTCGTGCGCGAGGTGCTCACGGCGTTCGGTATGTCGTCGCTCGACCTGTCCGGTTGGGAGGCCGACGATCTGATCGCCACGCTGACGAGGCAGGTTGTGGCCCGCGGTGACGACGTGATCATCGTGACGGGTGACCGCGACAGCTACCAGTTGGTGAGCGACCCGCATGTCCGCGTGCTCTACAACCGTCGTGGCGTCAGCGACTATGCGCTCTACGACGAAGCCGGCATCCTCGAAAAGACCGGAGTGACGCCGGCGATGTATCCGCAATACGCGGCACTGCGCGGCGATACCAGCGACAACCTCCCGGGTGTCCCTGGCGTCGGCGAGAAGACCGCTGCGAAGCTGATCAATGCCTTCGGCGGCCTCGACGGTATCTTTGCCAATGTCGACAAGCAGACACCGAAACTGAAGGCTTCGCTGATCGAGAACGAGGCGCTCGCCCGGAAGAACTTCGAGCTGATGGTGCTGCACGACGATGCCCCGATCGAGTTCGACGAAAGGATCGCCGAGTTCACTCCGGATATGGCGGAGGTCAAACGGCTGTTCGAGTTCCTCGAGTTCCGTAGCCTCTTCGATCGTCTCAGCGAGGCCCTCAAATCGACGGGTGCCGTTTCATCGGCGGGATCGCTCCCGTCCAGCGGCGAGACGCTCGAAGCCGAGGTTTCCCCTGCAACCTCGGCGGCGGACATCGCCTCGATCGTGCAGCGCATGGATGTCGCCGACGTCGCCGGGTCCTGGGTCGGAGAGCCAGGCAGGACAGAACTGCTCGGTGTTGCCGTCGTCACCGACCCCGATGCGGCCGGTGTCACCTGGATCCCGGCCGGGATGCTTTCCGATCCCGCCCTCTCAGTCGCGCTGGCCGCTGTCAGGGTTCGGGCGCACAACGCCAAGCCGTTGATGCGTTCGCTGTTCGGCCTCGGCATCGACCTGCGCGGACTCGGCCTCGATACGGCGATCGCCGCGTACCTCATCGACCCGGCCGAAACGCGTTACGCGATCGGTGACCTGCTCAACAAGTACACGCCGTTCTCGATGCCGACGGACGATCCGACAACGGTCGGGCAACTCGACTTCGGTGATTCCGGCCTCGACGAATCTCGCCGCGCCAGCCGCGAGGCGTTGGCCGTCAGCCGTCTGTCACCGGCCATCGAGAAGGCGCTGCTGGCTCAGGGAATGGCCGATCTGTACGCCAAGATCGAAAACCCCCTCGTACGGGTCCTGGCGCGCATGGAGTACGTCGGCATCGGTGTCGACCGCCCGGAACTGAGGGCGCTCAGCGACAAGCTCAATGCCGAGGCAAAGCGGCTGACGGAGGTACTGCACGGCGTCGCCGGACGGCCGTTCAACGTCAACTCACCGATCCAACTGCGCGAGATCCTCTACAAGGAGCGCGGCCTGGCACCGCAGAAGAAGACGAAGACCGGCTTTTCGACCGACGCTGCAACGCTCGAACGACTCGCTGAACAGTGGCCGGAATTCATCGAGCCGCTCATGCAGTTCCGCGAGATCGACAAGCTTCGTTCGACATACGGCGAGGGGCTGCTCAACGAGGTCAACGCCGACGGCCGGATCCACGCCACGTTCAACCAGACCGTCGCCCGCACCGGTCGTCTGAGTTCTGATCAGCCGAACCTGCACAACATCCCGGTGCGCTCGGAGGAGGGCCGACAGTTCCGCAAGGCGTTCGTCGCCTCCGAGCCGAACACTCTCTTGATCGCCGACTACAACCAGATCGAATTGCGCTGTATCGCCCATCTTGCCCAGGACCCGGGTCTGATCTCCGCCTTCAGTAGCGGCCAGGACATCCACAACGCGACGGCCTCGAGGGTCTTCGGTGTCGAACCGGCCGACGTCACGCTAGAGATGCGCTCGAAGGCGAAGATGGTTTCATACGGATTGGCGTACGGCATGGAGGCCTACGGCCTCGGCCAGCGGCTGAACATCCCGACCGGCGAGGCGCAGGTCATCCTCGACGCCTACTTCCAGGCCTTTCCGAGCGTCAAGGCCTACATGGAGGGCACCGTCAGAGAAGCTCGCGCCCGCGGCTACACCGAGACGCTCTTCGGGCGTCGCCGCCCGATCCCTGAACTGTCGAACCCGAATTTCCGGATCAAGCAAGCAGGAGAACGCCAGGCGATGAATGCCGGCATCCAGGGTCTCGCCGCCGATATCTTCAAGGTTGCGCTCGTGCAACTCGACGAGGATCTCGAACGCGACGGGTACACCAGCCGCATCATTCTCCAGGTGCACGACGAGATCATCGTCGAGGTGCCCCCGGACGAGGTCGAGAGCGTCGGAAAACTGACGCTGTCGGCGATGCACCATGCTGCGGACCTCAGCGTTTCGTTGGAGGTCAACGTGTCATGGGGACGAGCCTGGTCGGCAGCCAAAGGCTGATTGCAGCGATCGTCCTCAACGAACGGCTGTGAGGTTTTTACCGGATTCATACGGCAGGCACATCAAAGTCTTTCCGCTGACACCGACACTGGGAATCACTCAAACCGACTTTTGCCCCCGAAAGTAGTGAGGAAACCCCTATGCCAAGCCACGGACGACCGACCTACGGACGATCGACGAGAGATAGCGGACTTCGTCGCGTCAACCGGCTCACTTCAGCAACGCTGATCGGCGGACTCTTGCTGACCGGCGGATTCTCGGCCGTCGCAGCTCACGCATATTCTGGCTCCTCGAAAAAGACGAGCGTTCCCGTCGATGACTCGGCGACGAATACCGCAACTGATGCAGCAACCGGTTCCTCGGAGGTCGATCCGGCCGCAGCCGGCGACGCCACCGAAGCGGCGACCGCTGCGCCGGCGAAACAGCCGGCTCCTGCCGCGACCACCGCCACAACGCCGCCTGCTGCCGCAACCGTCACTGCCGGCTCGAAGCCCGCTTCGAAGTCCAAGACGACCGTACAGACCGCCACCGCCACCGCCACCGCCACCGTTGCGATACCCAAGGTGACCACGACGACCACGACGAAACCGCCAGCTGTCGTGACGGCGCCGAAGCGCCCGAGGACAACCAAACCCCCCGTGTCCGGTGGCTCGTGAGCGTCGTTCCGACGACATCACGTCCGTACCCGATGGCGCAGGTTCACCACGACGGCGAGGACGACGAGCTGTCCAGTGCGCTGTTCGGGGCGCTGGGAACGACGTGTTACGTCGCCACCTCCGCGAAATCCGGCATCGACACCGCCCTTGACATCGTTCGCGAGGTCGTTTCCGAAATCGATCAGGCGTGCAGCCGGTTTCGTCTCGATAGCGATCTGTCGAGGGTGAACGCCGCAGCCGGTACAGCACTCGACGTGAGCGCGCTCTTCATCGAAGCACTGCAGGTTGCGATCGATGCGGCGGGGAGAACCAACGGCCTCGTCGACCCGACCATCGGCAATGCCATCCGGATTCTCGGCTACGACCGCACGTTCGCCGAGATCGCCCTGACGGGACCCGCTGTCGTGAGCGCCATCAGAGTGCCGGGTTGGCAGGCGGTCGAGATCGACGTCCGGCGCTCCCGCGTCAAGATCCCGAGCACCGTAAGTCTCGACCTCGGTGCGACTGCAAAGGCATTCGCCGCCGACCTTGCTGCGGCCCGCGCCTCGGCAACCATCTGCGCCGGCGTACTCGTCAGCCTCGGCGGAGATATCGCCGTCAGCGGCGAGCCACCCGAAGACGGCTGGCTCGTCGGCGTCGCCGATTCCCATCGGACCCCATTCGCGGATGCCGACGAAGCCGTCTGCGTGTGGTCCGGTGGGTTGGCGACCTCGTCGACGACGGTTCGCCAATGGACCCGCAGCGGAGCGAAGCTGCACCACCTCGTCGATCCCTCGACCGGTTCCTCGGCAGTGACGCCATGGCGGACGGTGAGCGTGGCGGCATCGTCATGTGTCGAGGCGAACATCTGGACCACTGCCGCCATCGTGTCCGGTGATGATGCGCTCGGCATGCTCGGCGAACACGGCGACCCAGCACGACTGGTCGGTCACGACGGCGAGGTCGTGCGCATCAACGGATGGCCAGAACCCGACACCGTCAGCGGATTGCGGAGCGCTCGATGATCGCTGCAGGACAGGCGACCTGGTACCTGTCGCGCGGGAGTGGCGCCGTCAGCCTTGTGCTGTTGACGGTTTCATTCGTGCTCGGCATTCCAACATTGCTGTCGTGGGGCACGCCGCGAGTCCCGCGGCTCGTCGTGCAACTGATGCACCGCAACGTTTCTCTGCTGGTCATCGTCTTCCTCTTGATCCATATCGCCACCTCGGTGCTCGATTCCTTCGTGTCGATCAGTTGGATCGACGCCCTCGTGCCGTTCGGCGGGACGTACCGACCGATCTGGCTCGGACTCGGCGCACTCGCTGCTGATTGCCTGATTGCCGTCATCGTGACAAGCCTTCTGCGACCACGTGTCAGCTTCGCGTTGTGGAAGCGAGTTCATTGGTTGGCCTATGCCTGCTGGCCGATCGCCATCGTTCACGGACTCGGCACCGGCACTGATACCCGATACGGCTGGATGCAACTGCTCGACGCAGTGTGCGTGGCACTCGTGCTCGGTTCGATTGCCTGGCGACTTGCCGTGAGGCCGATGCAGGACCCCCGGCGCCGTACCGCCACAGTCGCCGCCGTGGTTGCGGTCCCGCTGGCAATCGCCATCTGGCTGTTCGCCGGGCCGATGCAGGCCGACTGGGGCAAAACCCACAAGGCTGCGACCCCGGCGACGACGCAGGACGCAACGGCAGAAACGACCGTCCCGTGATGCAACAGATTCCGGCAACTGAGAGCCGCGTCGGCGCAGCTCCTCATGGCCTGCCGCGGCTGCTCGCCAGTTCGCGCAATCACGCTCATGCCGTCGATCTGCGTACCCATCGGTCGACGATGCAGATCCCACCGCTGCCCCAGCGCCGCCCCCGATTCGATCTGATCGACGCAGTCGATGCGGCCGGACTGCGCGGTCGTGGCGGTGGGGCGTTCCCGACGGCGACGAAGATGCGTGCCGTCACCGAAGGAGGCCGATCGCCGATCCTCGTGGTCAACGGCGCAGAAGGTGAACCGGCGAGTTCCAAGGACCGGATGCTGATGGCTCGCATGCCTCACCTGGTGATCGACGGCGCACTGATCGGTGCGGCGGCGGTTGGCGCCAACGAAGTGATCATCTGTGCCGAACGGACATCGATCAAAGCATTGAACGCCTTGGAGGTCGCGGTCGGCGAGCGCGTGCAGGCTCGTGAGCGCTTCGTCCCGATTCGTATCGTCGCCATTCCGCCGCGTTTCGTGGCGGGCGAGGAGAGTGCGCTCGTGCATTTTCTCAACGGTGGCGAAGCGAAGCCGACCAGGGTGCCGCCACGCGTCTATCAGAAGGGTGTCAAGGGACGCCCGACGTTCCTGTCGAACGTCGAAACGTTTGCGCATCTCGCCCAGATCACACAGTGGGGGCCGAGCTGGTTTCGTCAGCTCGGCACCGATGCCGAACCTGGGACGATGTTGGCGACGGTCTCGGGTGATGTCACGCGACCGGGTGTGTGCGAGATGGCGATCGGCACGCCGCTGACGGACGCCATCGCCAATGCCGGCGGTACGAACAGTCCGATCCAAGCGGTGCTCATCGGCGGCTACTACGGGACGTGGTTGGGCGCCGCCGACGCCGCCGCTGCCACGATGAGCAATGCCGATCTCCGTTCCAGAGACAGCGGGCTGGGCTGTGGTGCTGTCGTGGTGCTTCCTGCTGGTGCCTGTGGGCTTCGAGAGACAGCTCGCGTATTGACGTGGATGAGCACCGAGTCCGCCGGGCAATGCGGGCCGTGTGTCCATGGGCTCGGTGCCCTGTCGTCGACGCTGACAGCGCTGGCAGCGGGGCAGATCCGTCCTGGCATGTTGGACGATCTGCATCGTTGGGCAGGATTGATCGACAAACGGGGGGCATGCAGCTTTCCGGACGGTGCCGCTCGCTTGTTGCGCAGCGCCCTCCAGGTCTTCGCTGGTGACATCACACTCCATCTGCGTCACCGCTCGTGCTCCAGTGCGATGGCCCGTCCGGTGTTACGGCTTCCAAAACGGGAAGAGGTCGTGTGGCGATGAGGTATCTGCTGAAGGTCGATCCGATCGCCTGCGATGGGCGGGGCATCTGTGCCGAACTCTTTCCCGAGCGAATCGATCTGGATGATTGGGGTTTTCCGATCATCGATGCAACGCCGATCGACGGCTCGCTGATGTCGCACGCCAAACGGGCGATCGCTGCGTGCCCGGTGCTGGCCCTTCGACTCGAACACGCGCCGCCCGGTGCTGTTCGCCGCTAACACGCGTTCCGCCATTGTGGAACCGTGTTCTGCCCGGCGCTGCGTCAGGTCGGTTGGTAGCCTGTGGCCGTATCGGACGGGTGCAGAACGGCGGAGCTGTTGGGAAACGTGAACACGTTGCCGCACCGGATCGTCCGGGTCGCCGCTGGTGAGACGTTCCATTGGCTGCATGCATCGACCCGTTGGCTCGACCGAGTCTCCGGCCACTGGTGGTTTCTGGCGATCATTGCAGGTATCGCCGCAATTGATTCGGTGATCCCGATCCTGCCAGGCGAAACGACGGTCATCATTGGCGGCGTCGCATCCGCAGCCGGCCACTACAGCCTCGTGTGGGTCGTGCTCGTCTCTGCTGTCGCTGCGTTCGTCGGCGACAACCTCTCGTATCAGCTCGGCCTCTTTGCAGCGCCGTGGTTCGATCGACGGTCCCTCAGGCGTCCGAAGACGCGCCGTCGGCTGGACTGGGCGACGGAACAGATCCACCGGCGCGGTGGCGTGTTGATGATCACCGCCCGGTTTCTGCCGGGCGGTCGGACTGCGTTGACGCTCGCCTCGGGGACGACCCGTCAACCCCGAAGATGGTTCATGAAGTGGATCGGCATCGCCTCGCTCATCTGGGCTGGCTACGGAGCGATCATCGGCTACGTCGGTGGCAGGGCCTTCGAGCGCCACCGCTCGACGGCCTTTGTCGCGGCGATCTTCGTCGGCCTCTCAGCAACAGTCATCATCGAAGTCGTGCGTCGTGTGTGGCATCGGTCGAAGCCGGCAGGCGGCGCGTCGACGGTGATCGGCGTCGCCGAGATGGATCACGACGACCTGGTCGTCTGAATTCCGCTGCGCATCCCGGTCGGCACGTGCCGCGGAGTGTTCCGGCGCACCCGTCAGTTCGTCGAACACTCCACACAGGCTCGGCGCGACCACCGACACCGCGAGCTCACCAATCGATCGACACGGTGGCGGCGACACCGGGATGTTTCTCCAGCCAACCGCGGGCGAACGGACAATCCGGGATGATCGTCAGTCCCTCTGCCGTCGCCCTGGCGATGGCGGCCTGCACGAGCGTGCCGGCAAGACCGTGGCCGCCGAGGGCTTCGGGAACGATCGTGTGGATGATCCGGAACTGCCTGCCGACCAATTCGTACACGAGCACGGCGATGTGGCCGTCCATTCTGATCTCGAAGCGGGTGGCAGCGGTGTTGTCGACGACCTCATGAGTGCTTGTCATGGGCGTCATCTTCTGCCTTCTGTCGGTCATCCGCAAGTGGCGGGTTCAGCGTTTCCGCTCGAACACAGCGACGAAATCCCTCGTGTCCTCCGACAGGAAGCGATCGCCGGAGTGTTGCATCGCGCCGAGCAACTTTTGGCCATGGACGACGCCGGACGAAGCGATCGAATAGGTGTTGAACTGCACCCACTTGTGGTTGATATCGAGTTGCATGCCGCGGACTGCGCCTGCGCGCACCAGTGTGTTGGCGAGCGAGACGATGCTCAGTCCGTCCCCGCCGACCCAGACCAGCGCCCCGGTCGCGGTGATTCCGGCACCGGATCGCCAGACGGCGTCCTTGTTCGCAGGTCCGGTGAAACCCCATGTGCGGTTGGCGTCCGTCGCCAGCTGTGGCGAAACGACTCCGCCGTCGACGATCAGATCGAGGTTCTGGCGGGCGGAGTCGAGCCCGTCCGTCGTCGTGAAGTCACGGCCCCAGATGCCGATGTTCGGCACACCGTCGGCATTGATCACGAAGGTAGCCCCACCGTCGCGCATCGGCTTCAATTGGTTGCCGCCGAGGAACATCCCGCCGTGCGAGTCCTGCAGCCGAAATCCCCCTGCGAAGGCGGCGACGAGCGTCGACTGGCGTTGTGGTTCGACGAAGTCTGGTCGATCCCATGGTGCACCAGGAATCTTCGTGCCCGGGTAATGGCGGAGGCTGAGGGCGGACGGATCCATCCACACGACGGCATCGAGGATCGAGGTGTGGACGGCGTCGGGGCGTATAAGCGTTGCGTAGGCACCGTATCTGCCGCCGACCTGTGCACCGATGCCGCTCCAGGTTCCTTCGTTCGCAACAGGATCCGGCGCAGGACTGATGAGCGGAGCCGGAAGATTCGGGCCGCCGGCCGGCGCAACGGTAATCGCCGGGGCCGGCGTCGCCGCATTGGTCGGAATGGCTGACGGTCCTGCACCGGTCTGGCCTGCCGCAGAATTGGAGGACGCGGGGCTCGACGACGAAGAAACGGTTGTCGCAGTACCGACCGAACCGCCAGCATTTGGGGACTTCTGAGCAACACCGACACCTGGAACAGCAACCGAAGTTGCCGCCGTGGGAGTCCCGCCGACGGATGTGGCCGCAACTCCCACGGGCTGAATGCCCAGCGCGTCGGCGTTCGCTGTCGGCGCGCCCCCGACCTTCGCCTGGTGATGGGCATACCAGTATTTCTCGACTCGATCGACGACGCCGCCGAGGTGGTTGTCCCTCGCCCATTCGACGGTGCGTGCCTGCAGGCTGTCGTTGCCGGGACCGGTCAGTGCACGGACATAGGAATAGCCGACAGGAATGAAGAGCACGACGACCACGAGCAATGCCCGCTTGGCATACCGCCGCCGGCGACGCGGCTTGGCCGGCACGCCGGAAGCGATTCCTTCCTCACCGTCATCGCTCGAAGCGCACTCGTCGAGCCCAGGGACCAACGGTTCGCCGCTCACGGCTCCTTGCGGGCTGGTCGTGGCTGGGTGCTCGCTGGGGAACGCGGTGAGGTGCACGTCGTCGATCATCACCATGATCGTGCGTCCGTTAGGTTGCAGCCGTTGGACACTTGAATGAGAGCACAGTGAGAGACTGGTAATTTTTCGGTCAACCGACCTGCGAATGTGTCCTCGGCATCGTCGGTGAACTCTGCCTGATCTCGGTGGCGACGGGGATCGAGATGCCGACGATTGCTCCTCCGCCAGGCCGATTGCGCGCATAGACGCGACCTCCGTGCGCGTCGGCAATTTCGCGGACGATTGCCAAGCCGAGGCCAGATCCTGGCCGGCTGCGCATGTCGACGGCGCGGTAGAAGCGATCGAAGACGAGATCGATATCGGGTTCAGGGAACCCCGGCCCGCGATCGCGCACTTCGACGGTTCCCTGACGCTCCACTACGTCGATGACGCTGTCGTCATCGGTGAACTTGGCGGCGTTGTCGAGCAGGTTCGACAGCGCACGTTCGACGGCTTGCGGGCGGCAGCGGATCAGCGCGTCGTCGGTCGTGACGGTGATCGTTCTACCGGTGCGTCGGCGCGCCCGCTCGGCAACCCGTTCGGTGAGATCTCCGAGCGGCAGTTCTTCCTCAGCCTCGGTGTCGCGTTGGTCCGTCGCCAATTCCACGAGTTCGTCGACGAGCAGCGTCAGTTCGCGGGACTCGCTGTCCAAATCGTCCAACACCTGACGGCGCTGCGTTGCGTCGAGTTCGTCGAACCGGCGCAGGATGGACAGGTTGGTGCGAACGCTCGTCAGCGGCGTACGCAGTTCGTGGCTTGCGTCCTGTACCAGTCGTTGCTGCGCGTCTTTCGAACTGGCGAGCTTGGCGAGCATCTGATTGAACGCGCCCGCGAGCCGCGCCGTCTCGTCACGGCCCGTTTCGGAGACGGCGATGTCGAGACGGCCGGTTTTTGCGACCGCTTCGGCGGTAACGGTCAAGTGTTCGATGCGCTTCGTCACCCGATGGGCGAGCAGCCAGCCGATGATCCCGGCTGCCGATGTCACCAGCAGCATGATGACGATGGTTCGATTGCGCAGCGCGTCGAGCAAGCGATTCGTTTCGGCGAGACTGCGACCGGCCTGGACGGCGCCTCCATCGGATGTTCCGGTCGGTGAGGTCAGGAGCCGATAGGGCTCATCGTCGAGGCGGACGGTGCTGTACTGCTCCTGCGTGGCTGCTCCGCTGGCGATGTCCTTGGCTGGCTGACTGATCGGAAGGCGGTACGCCGATGTCTGCGACGTCACCGCTCCGTTGGAATCCAGCCATTGGACGAGGATCTGATCGAAGCTGCGTGGCCGTGCGCCACCGGAAGCTGCGTTGTCATCGTCGTCGATCACGGCAGGGGCGGAGACGACACCAGTCGAGTCGTTGTCGGTCGCGCCGGCCTGCAGTTCGCCGAGTTCGTGGTGCGATGCATCGTCGAGCGATTGGTCGATCTCGGCATGCATCCGTGCGGCGGTGCTGACATAGCTCGAGATGCCGAAGGCGATCGAACCGCCTGCAGCCAGCAGGATGAGGATGAGGAGGAAGCGGGTACGGAGTTTCATTGGTTCACTGCCTCATTCGCGTGCCGTATACCCGACGCCGCGGATCGTATGGATCAGTTTCGGATCGTCGTCGGTTTCGATCTTGCGACGCAGGTAGCGGATGTAGACGGCGAGATTCTTCGAATCAGGACCGAAGTCGTACCCCCAGATCCGGTCGTAGATCGTCGTATGGTCGAGAACGATGCCGGCGTTGCGCACGAGCAGAGCGAGTAGTTCGAACTCCGTCTTCGACAGTTCGACTTCCCGATCGCCGCGCCAGACCCGGCGCGAACTCGTATCCACGCGGAGGTCGCCGACACGCAGTTCGGTGGAGTCGTCGAGATTCGGCTCCGATCCGGCACGCCGGAGCAGGGCACGCAGGCGGGCGAGTAACTCGTCCAACTCGAATGGCTTGGCGAGGTAGTCGTCGGCGCCAGCATCCAAGCCGGCGACGCGGTCCGATGTCTCGGTTCGAGCCGTCAGCATGAGGATCGGCGTGCGATTGCGCTCGGAGCGCAGGACCCGACAAACGGTGAGGCCATCGACGTTCGGCATCATCACGTCGAGCACCAGCACGTCGGGGCTTTCGTCCTTGACAGCGGCGAGCGCCTCGGCCCCATTGGAGACGAGGGTGACGTGATAGCCCTCCAACTGCAGGACGCGCCCGAGCGATTCGCGAATCGCCCGGTCGTCATCCGCCACTAACACACTTGGCGCCATCCTCACATCATGGCGGTGAAAAGTGAAAGCACGGTGAGAACGACGGCACAGCCCGGGAACACCCGTCAGCCGACCGATTTTCCACGCCGCTGCTGCCGGACCCTACATTGATGGCGTGGAAACGCCGCCGGAAGTGCTGGAGCCGGATCATTGGTTCGAGCCGATCGCTGAACATCTCGGTTCCGCTTACCTTCGCTACTCGTTCACCAAAGGGACCGTCCAGGAGTGCGACTTCCTCGTCAGCCATCTCGGGCTGATCGCCGGGAGTCGTGTGCTCGACGTCGGATGTGGTCCTGGCCGCCACGCGCACGAATTGGCGAGGCGAGGCATCACCGTCCACGGCATCGACATCAGCCAGCGCTTCGTCGACCTGGCGACGACGGATGCACCCCCGGGGGCGACATTCGAACGGATGGATGCCAGGGAGATGACGTTCGACGGAGGCTTCGACGCCGTCATCTCGCTGTGCCAGGGCGGCTTCGGTCTACTGACAGGCCAGGACGAGGACGAGGCTGTCGTACGGGGCATCACCAAGGCGTTGAAGACCGGTGGGGTTGCGGCGATGTCGGCGTTCAGTTCGTACTTCTCGGTCCGCTACCACGACGAGGCCACCTTCGACGCCGGCACCGGCACGTCGCACGAGTTGACGGAGGTCCGCAGCGTCACCGGAGCATCGAAACAGGTCGATCTGTGGACGAACTGCTATACCCCCAGGGAACTCCGTCTGCTGCTGCGGCTGTGCGGACTGCACGTCGAATCGATCTCCTCGGTCGAGCCAGGCGACTACGCACTGCGCCCGCCGACGACGGAAACCCCGGAATTCCTCGTGATTGCGCGGAACACAGAATAAATCGCCCCTTGGCCGCTGCGCGAAGTCGCTGGTAGCCTCGAAGAGTTCTACAACCCTTTGAAAGCGAACCGTCCTTTGTCCGATACGACCCTCATTTCTTCGCCGTCCAGCTCCACTGAGTATGGAACCTTCGACGAAGAAGGCAATTACACCCCCCGCCAGATCACCGATGACGATCTGGGTATGTCTTTCGAAGATGCCATCGCCGGCACGATCGTCGAAGTCGAAGACGGCCAGCTCGTCAACGGCACTGTCGTCAAGATCGACAAGGACGAAGTCCTGTTGGACATCGGGTACAAGTCTGAAGGTGTGATCCCGGCCCGCGAGCTGTCGATCCGCAACGACGTCAATCCCAGCGAAATCGTTTCGCTCGGCGACATCATCGAGGCCTTGGTGCTCACCAAGGAGGACAAAGAAGGTCGCCTCGTCCTGTCGAAGAAGCGTGCGCAGTACGAGCGTGCGTGGGGAACGATCGAGAAGATCAAGGAAGAGAACGGCGTCGTCGAAGGTCTCGTGATCGAGGTCGTCAAGGGCGGCCTCATCGTCGACATCGGCCTCCGTGGCTTCCTGCCTGCTTCGCTCGTCGAACTGCGCCGTGTCCGGGATCTGCAGCCGTACGTCGGCAAGATCCTCCAGGCGAAGATCATCGAGCTCGACAAGAACCGCAACAACGTCGTGCTGTCTCGACGCAACTATCTCGAAGAGACGCAGAAGGAAGCTCGCGACGAGTTCCTCACGAACCTCAAGCCTGGCGAAGTCCGCCACGGTGTGGTGTCGTCGGTCGTCTCGTTCGGTGCCTTCGTCGATCTCGGCGGCATGGACGGACTGATCCACGTCTCCGAATTGTCGTGGAAGCATGTCGAGCATCCCAACCAGGTCGTCCAGGTCGGCGACGAAGTCACCGTCCAGGTCCTCGATGTCGACTTCGACCGTGAGCGCATCAGCCTCTCGCTCAAGGCGACGCAGCAGGATCCATGGCAGGAGTTCGCCGGCAGCCACGAGGTCGGCCAACTCGTCTACGGCCGTGTCACCAAGCTCGTGCCGTTCGGTGGGTTCGTGCAGGTCGGCGAAGGCATCGAAGGTCTCGTGCACATCTCGGAGATGTCGGCGCACCACGTCGATGCTCCCGAGCAGGTCGTCACACCGGGCGAAGAACTCTGGGTCAAGATCATCGATCTCGACTCGCAGCGCCGACGCATCAGCCTGTCGATCAAGCAGGCTGCCGAGGGTGGTGAATTGGCCGAGGAGTACCGCCAGCACTTCGACGTCGACGCCGAAGGCAACTACGTCTCCGCTGCCGACGACGCCGATCGCGAAGCTGCATGGGCCGAGTACTACGAGGCAACCGGAACGTCGCCGGACGGAGCAACCCCAGCGGGCGACGCTCCGGTCATCGAGTCCGCCGCTCCGACCGAAGCGGCTGCAGCCGACGAAGCGCCGGCAGCCGACGAAGCGCCGGCAGCCGAGTAGCTCTCGCCGCCGTCCTCGCAATCACCTGCCGACTGAGTTCGCTCGATCGATGAACGACAACGCCGTGTCCTCGGACACGGCGTTCGCCGTTTTTCCGGATTGCGGTCGACGGTGATTCTCATCGGGCTCACCGGTGGTATCGGGTCAGGCAAATCGACAGTGTCCCTGCTGCTGGCCGGGCACGGCGCATTGATCATCGACGCCGATGCCATCGTGCGTGAAGTGCAGCAACCGGGCTCAGCGGTGCTCGACAAGATCGCCGAACGGTTCGGCGAGCAAATGATCGCCGCCGACGGCTCACTCGACCGCGCCGCGCTGGCAGCGGTTGCATTTGCTGACGACCAGGCGATCAAAGACCTCGGCAAGATCGTCCACCCTGCGGTCGGTGCGGAGATGAACCGGCGCGTCGCCGAAGCGGCGCTGACCGATCAGGTCGTGGTGATGGACATCCCGTTGCTTGCAGAGAATCCGCGCCCAGGTCTGCAGGCGACAATCGTCGTCGACGTCGATCCCGAGTTGGCCGTCAGCCGTCTCGTCGAGTTCCGCAACATGACCGAAACGGACGCACGGGCGCGTATCGCCAAGCAGTCGCCACGCGACAAGCGGCTGGCAATCGCCGATCGTGTCGTGGACAACGGGGGCGACCGGGACGAGCTCGCCGCACAGGTCGAGGTCGTGTGGCACTGGCTCCAGACATTGCCCCAGATCCGCGAGTCGCCGCTCGATCTCACCACGAAGACAGAGCCGCCGCCGCCAGCATGAGGGGCCATCCTGTCTCGCCGTGCGAGCAGCGAAGACTGCCGGCGGCGACCCCTGTCAGCTCAGCAGCAGCAGTTCGGCGATGGCGAACTCGACGCCCCGACTCGTGTCCACTGGGTGACGTGGCAGTTCCTCGGCGCTCATCCCGCGTCGTGGAGTCAGGTAGGTGAAACCGGGGCAGATGGCGGCGAGTGGCGCCAACGCTGGCTCGGTCGTCGTCCGGCGTGGCAGGATGGTCGGCGCTCTCGCGGCAGCGCCCAGCTGTCACCACTTGTCGTCGAATGAACAGAGGTTCCCGTGAACGAAGTACGTGCAGTCGTCGCCATGTCGAAGGGTGCGCCGGTCACCATCGAGACGATCCTCGTGCCTGACCCCGGCCCAGGCGAAGCGCTCGTGCAGGTCCAGGCATGCGGGGTCTGCCACACGGACCTGCATTATCGCGAGGGCGGGATCAACGACGAGTTTCCGTTCCTGCTCGGCCACGAGGCGGCTGGAATCGTCGAAAAAGTCGGAACGGGCGTCACGTCCGTCGCCCCCGGTGATTTCGTCGTCCTGAACTGGCGTGCCGTCTGCGGCGAGTGCCGGAGCTGTCGCAAAGGCAAGCCGTGGCTGTGCTTCTCGACGATCAACGCGACACAGAAGATGACGTTGAAAGACGGCACGATGCTGTCCCCTGCGCTCGGTATCGGTGCCTTCGCCGAGAAGACCCTCGTCGCCGCCGGCCAGTGCACGAAGGTCGATCCGTCCGTGCCGGCGGCCACCGCCTGCCTGCTCGGGTGTGGAGTCATGGCGGGCATCGGAGCAGCGGTCAACACCGGCAACGTCGGGCGTGGCGACTCGGTTGCCGTGTTCGGTTGCGGCGGTGTCGGCGACGCCGCGATCGCCGGTTCGCTGCTCGCCGGCGCGACCACGATTATCGCCGTCGACATCGACGACCGCAAACTCGAAACAGCGAAGACCTTCGGCGCCACGCATACCGTCAACAGCAAGAACGTGGACGCTGTCGAGGCGATCAAGGCGGCGACCTGCGGCAACGGCGCCGATGTCTGCATCGAGGCGATCGGCCTACCGCAGACATATCGTCAGGCGTTCGAGGCTCGCGATCTCGCCGGGACGGTTGTGCTCGTCGGAGTGCCGCGCCCGGATATGGAAGTCACGTTGCCGTTCATCGAGATGTTCGGACGCGGCGGGTCTCTGAAGTCGTCGTGGTACGGCGACTGTCTTCCGAGCCGTGATTTCCCGATGCTCATCGACCTCCACCTGCAGGGTCGGCTGCCGCTCGACAAGTTCGTCAGCGAGACGATCAAGCTCGGAGACGTCGAAGAGGCCTTCCACAAGATGGAACGTGGCGAAGTCCTGCGGTCAGTCGTCGTCTTCTAGACGACGCACGGCTCAAGCCGCCGTGGCCGCCTCCGCGAACTGCTGAGCCTTACGAATCGCAATGCGTCTGAGTGGTGGAAGCGTCGGCGGTGGATTCTGACGGGGTGGAAGCGCAGCAAGGAGGGCGGCAGTCGACTTGGTGATCTCGGCGACCGCTCGCTCGAACGCCTCGACCGTCGCCGGCGAGGTCTTGGCGACGGCGCTGACCTTGCGCACGTACTGCCGGGCCGCGGCTTCGACTTCCTCAGGCGTGGCGACAGGATCGAGCCCGCGTAGCGGTGTGATGTTTCGGCACATACCGCGACTGTAGTCGCACCGGAAAACGCTGTGCCCTTCGCCCCAACGAAGCATGCTTCTGCGCACAACCGCCACGTCAGCGGACTCTTCTGCACAAACGCTCGGAAAACGGGCTAGTGGACGGGTCGCAGCCGGTCAGAGCTGGAGCTCGGCGACGATCTCTTCGCCGGCGATCTCGCCGGTGGGGACGAATCCATAACCCAGATACAGCGGCGCAGGGGTGCCGCGACCGCGTGCGTAATGGACCTGCATAACGGTTTCGCCTTCGGAGCGCAGCATTTCGCAGACCTGATCGAGCACGATAGAACCGATTCCGCGCCGTTGGTGCAGGCGGCTGATCAGAAAACGCCACAAGATCGTGGTCGGCCACGATGTGGTAGTGCGGGCGAGCATCACGAAGCCGACCAATTCGCCATCGGCCTCGATTGCCCGGAACCATGGAACCGCTGGCACGCCATCTGATGCCGGTGGCACCATCGCATCAGCGAGCGAATTCAGCACCGGAGTGACGAACCGGCGCTGAGAATGGTGCGTCTCGATCGCTGCGACTGCGCGCCGGTTGTCCCAGCTGACCTCGACGAGACGAACGGTCTGCGGTCGATGGCGAGGGCGCGACCGCCACGCCTCCCAGTCGACGCGGCGCATGCCGTAAATTCCGTCGTCCGACCATTCGGGATCGTTGAAGAACGACTCGTCCTTGGTGCCCTCGTAGAGGAAACCGACGCGTTCGAGCAGCATTTCCGAGGCGACGTTGCGCGGGTCGAGTGAGGCATCCAATCGCATGAGGCCGAGTTCTTCGAAGAGATACCCGATGACGGCGTTCAATGCCTCGGTCGCGTACCCATGACCCTGGTGGGCGGTGGCGAACGTGTATCCCACCTCGGCAGTCGGGAACGAATGGTGGCGACCGATGTAGATGTCACCGATCAGCGCTCCCGTATCCCGGCGTTCCACAGCGAGGTTGTAGCCCTTGCCGGGTACCACCCCACCGGCCTCGACATACTTGGCGATGGACTCGGCGGCGCGCTCGACCGGGTATGGCAGTTTCCAATCCTGGTACTCGACGACGGCAGGGTCGGAACGGTAGGCGCTCACGACCTCAGCATCGGCTGAGACGAACTGACGCAGTCGCAGGCGGTCGGTGAGGATCGGGTCCATCGGCCAAGTCTCGCCGGTCGGAGTGCGCTCCGGCCGAATTCGACCCGTTGCGCAGTGGTGCACCGAGTGTGGGAGCGACCGGAGAGGTCGTCATCGCACTCCGGTGGCGTTCTGGCAGTCTGAGATCGTGACCGACACCTGTGCGCTCGACATCGACATTGCCCGTCCGATCGCCGAGGCGGCCTTTGCGGAATGTTCCCTTCGCCTGCGTCTGCCTTCATTGGCGTGGGGCGTGGTGATCGGCGGCGAGGTCGTGCTCGGGCAGTCGACGGACGTCGTCTACCGCATCGCCTCGATGACGAAGAGCTTCAACTGCGCTGCGCTGCTGACATTGCGCGACGAGGTCCGCATGGCGCTCGACGAACCTGTTGCCACCTATGCGCCGGAGTTCGTCGGGCTCCGCTGGCCGACCGACGATTCCCCGCCGATCACGGTCCGTCACCTGATGACGATGAGTTCCGGTCTGGCGACCGACGACGCCTGGGCGGATCGACACCTCGACATGACCGATGCCGAACTCGACGACCACATCGACGGCGGGCTGGTCTTTGCCGCTGTGCCAGGAACGACGTTCGAATACTCCAACCTCGGATTCGCGATCCTCGGCCGCGTTGTGCACAACATCACCGAGGCGCCCGTTCAGCGGCTGATCACCGAGCGACTGTTGGAGCCGCTGGGAATGACGAATACGACCTGGACGGAGCCTGCCGGCGCAATTCCCGGCCACCGGGAGCGCAACGGCAACGACGAGGAGTTGATCGTCGAGCCGTCGCTCGGTGACGGGGTGATGGCCCCGATGGGTGGCCTGTTCACAACGGTCGACGATCTGGCGAAATGGGTCGACTTCCTCGGCAGTGCGTTCCGGCCAGGCGATGGTCGATCGTCAGTTCCGCTCTCGAGGCCCTCTCGTCGGGAGATGCAGCAGGTTTCCCGGGTGTATTTCAACCAGGCGACATCGACCGAGCTCGGCCATGCTGGACGCCAAGGCGGCTATGGATTCGGTCCGAATGTGTTGCCACATGATGGCCTCGGCAGCGTTGTGACGCACAGCGGCCTGCCGGGATTCGGCTCCAATATGCGCTGGGTTCCGCGACTCGGCATCGGTGTGGCTGCGTTGGCGAACTCGACGTACGCGCCGATGGCGGAGCTGACGGCGTCGGTGCTCGACGCACTCGTCGCCGGCGGCGCTCTGCGCTTTGCACCGCTCGCTCCGGGCGACGGACTCATCGCAATCGCCCATCAAATGGTGGCGCTGATCAACGGGTGGGACGACGAGGCAGCAGACGCGATGTTCGCCGACAGCGTCGATCTCGACGAGCCACGGACCGAACGCCGCAGCCAGGCAACGGAATTGTGCGCAGACCACGGACCGTTCACGTTCGCCCGCTTGATCGTCGAATCGGGAGCCTCGGCCACGGTCATCGCCCACGGCCCGGCGGTGGAGTTGCACATCGATTTCCAGCTGGCGCCGACGAAGCCGCTGCGGGTCCAGTACTTCGGCACGACCGTGCACACGTGACGGACGTTCCGTGTCACCGAATGTCGCGTTTCATGTGGACATTCGGTGACACGGGCGGCGTCAACGGCCGGAACGATGTCCGGTTTGTTGGCCGATATCGAACGATCGTTCGTCCCGTTAGGCTGGATTCGTGCCCGATCTCAAGGTCGTCTCAAACTTCGATCCTGCCGGCGATCAGCCCGCAGCCATCGCCGCCCTGACCGAGGGCATCAACGCTGGTGAGCGCTTCCAGACGCTGCTCGGCATCACGGGATCAGGCAAGAGTGCGACGATCGCCTGGACGATCCAGAACACCCAGAAACCAACGCTGATCCTCGCCCCGAACAAGAGCCTGGCGGCGCAACTCGCCCAGGAGATGCGCGAGTTCTTCCCGGCGAACCGTGTCGAATACTTCGTCAGCTACTACGACTACTACCAGCCGGAGGCGTATATCGCCTCGAGCGACACCTATATCGAGAAGGACTCCTCGATCAACGAGGAAATCGACCGTCTGCGTCACTCGTCGACGGCTGCGCTGCTGACCAGGCGGGACACGATCGTCGTTGCCTCCGTCAGCTGTATCTATGGCATGGGCAACCCGGAGGAGTACCGCGGCAACCTGCTGGAACTGCACACGGGTGTCGACTACGACCAGCGTTCGATCCTGCGGCGGCTCGTCGATCTGCAGTTCGACCGCAACGACATGACGCTGGGTCGCGGCAAGTTCCGCGTGCGCGGTGACACCATCGAGATCCATCCGTCGTATGAGGAATCGGTGCTGCGCGTCGAGATGTTCGGCGACACCGTCGACCGCCTGACGATGATCGATCCGCTGACCGGCGAGCAGCTGAGCGACCTGTCGGAAGTCCTCGTCTTTCCGGCGACCCACTACGTCGCCGGCGACGAACGCATGCGCCGCGCTGTCGTCGGCATCGAGGCGGAACTGCAGGAACGGCTCGCCTACTTCGAAAAAGAGGGCAAGCTGCTCGAAGCACAACGCTTGCGGATGCGCACGCAGTACGACCTCGAAATGATGCAGGAGGTCGGCTACTGCAACGGCATCGAGAACTACTCGATGCACATCGACGGCCGCAGCTCCGGTGAACCGCCGTTCACGCTGCTCGACTACTTCCCCAAGGATTTCCTCATCGTCATCGACGAGAGCCACGTCACGGTTCCACAGTTGCACGGCCAATACGAGGGTGACCGCAGCCGTAAGGATCAACTCGTCGAGTTCGGCTTCCGCCTGCCGAGTGCGCGTGACAATCGCCCGCTGCGATTCGAGGAGGTCATGGGTCGCATCAACCAGTGCGTCTTCCTCTCGGCGACACCGAGCAAATACGAGCTGGCGCAATCCACGAAGGTCGTCGAACAGATCGTCAGGCCGACCGGCCTCATCGACCCAGAGGTCATCGTCAAACCGACGAAGGGGCAGATCGACGACCTCATCGAACAGATCAAGATGCGCATCGAAAAGGGCGACCGTTCGCTCGTCACCACGCTGACCAAGAAGATGGCAGAAGACCTGACCGAATACCTGCTCGAACAGGGACTCAGGGTCCGCTATCTGCACTCGAACATCGACACGATCCAACGCATCGAGATCCTCCGGTCGCTGCGCCTCGGTGAGTTCGACGTGCTCGTCGGCATCAACCTGCTCCGTGAAGGTCTCGACCTCCTGGAGGTCTCGCTGGTGGCGATCCTCGACGCCGACAAGGAAGGTTTCCTACGCAGTGAAACGGCGCTCGTTCAGACAATTGGCCGTGCCGCCCGTAACGTCGACGGTCAGGTGATCATGTACGCCGACAAGATGACCAACTCGATGACCCGGGCGATCGACGAAACCCAACGTCGCCGCGCCAAGCAGATCATCTACAACACCGAGAACGGCATCAACCCGAAAACGATCATCAAGGCCGTCGGAGACATCCTCTCCCTCCTGCGCCCGGACGACAGCTCGCCGATGCCTGGCAAGGGAATGCGCCGCAATCGTGAGCGCGACAAGGTGCAGCGTGAGCTCAAGACGTTGCCGCAGCAGGAACTCGCCCGTCTGATCCTCACCCTCGAGGAGGAGATGAACGAAGCGTCTGCCGCCCTCAAGTTCGAATACGCAGCCCGTTTGCGCGACGAGATCCGCGATCTCCGCAAGGAGATCAAAGACGCCGGCTGACCGGGACCGGCTGACCAAGTCTCGCTGATCGAGCCACGTCGCCGGATTGATCGACCGCTATGGCCGACGGCGGCGACTGGCCGTCACGAGCGTCGTGCGCTGAGCTGCAGCACGACCGCTGCGGCGACGGCGCCGATCACGGCCATCAACGTCACGGCAGGCAGGTTGATGTAGCCGAGGAGCACGACGACGAGCGCCGTCAGGATCCCGATACCGACACGCAACGCTGCGGCGCGGATCTGTTCGACGCCGGCCATCGCCAGCCGTGGGATCGCACGGGGCCAGGCGAGCCGCAGCACCGATACCTCGAATGCCGCCAATGTGACGGCACCGTCGCCTGCCACCTGCAACGCCGGATAGGACGTGGTTCCGAGTGCCCACAGAGCAGCCGCTGCGACACCCGCCACCAGGTAGAACGGTGCTCTCGGTGAGTTTCGCCTGACGATGACAATCGTCCCGAACGACGCCGTCAGGACGATGTCGAAGGCAATCGGGGAGGGCAGCGTGAAGAGCGGTAACGCCAGCGCAGCCATCCACAGCAGGCTGGCGACTGCGGCCAACTGCAGTCGCGTCAGATTCGGCGTCACCGCGCAGCCACCGATCGCCTCCGACGTTGCATCGCAGCGGCGGCACCGATGGCTGATCCGAGGCTGACATCGGGCGTCCATTCGACGACCGCGATGCCGAGGCTGCGCAACGAATCGGCGCGTCCGACGACCCGGAGTCCGAAGATCCGCCTGGCGAGCCGGTCCGCTTCGTCAGCGGGATCTGGCAGCAGGTCGGCCGACTTCAGTTGCAGGACTGCGACCTCGCGTCCGCGAGCGCGGAGTTGGGTGACGATCCCCAGCGTGCGGGTGTCCCACAGTGGGGAGATGAGGATCACGAGAGCAGACGACGGAATGCGGCTCGCGCTGATCGTCCCGGAGGTGTATCCCCGTGTTTCGAAGACGCTGCCGATCCTCATCAGCGCTTCGAGGATGCCGTATCGGGTTCGTGCGCCCCCTCCAGGCGGAAGCCAGATCGGCAACCTGCCGACGCTCGCCATGCCGACCTTGTCCTGGCTCGACAGATGCGTCCTGGCGATCGCCCACGTTGCCCGAGCGGTCAGGATCAGCGCACGTCGTGCCGACTCGCTCATCCGCACTCCTCCATCGATATACGAATCGATGAGCACGACGACGTCTCCAGAGCGTTCCGGATGATGTGCGTTGACGTACGGCGAACCAAGTCGCGCCGTCGCCGCTCGGTTGAGATCGCGCAGCCGATCGCCGGGATGGTAGGGGCGGAGTTCTGCGAAATCCATACCGCGCCCGATCGCCCGCCGATCGAGATGCGCGCCGGACATCGCCCGGGAACTTGCCGGCTCCAACAGGCGATCCAATCGGGGTGCAGATGGGAGCGCTGACAGTTCGACGCTGAGCGGTGTGCTGCCGCGCCACACGAGCAAACCGTTCGGGCGGCGGGCAGTGATGTGGATCCTGCCGATCGTGAAGCGACCCCACCGGGTTGGGATCAGTTCGAACGTCTGCACACCGTTCTCGAGTGTCGATAGTCGCCAGTCGAGGGTCTTGTGTTCGGGATAGACGACATCGATATCGTCCGAGCAGGTCGCAGAGAGGTCGTAGGCGATGCCCTCTGGCCCGCTGATCTGCAGCGTCCCGCAGGCGGTGTCCCCCTCGATGATGCGGTTGGTCTGCAGCCCGAGACGGACCTCGACGGTAATCGGCGCGATGCGCTCCTGGGTGAGCAGCACGGCGACGATGAAGGGGGCGGCGAAGGCCACGAGTTCGACCCGTCCGACGACGAATCCGACGGTCAGCGACACCACCACGATCGTCAGATAGCCGATCAGCCTCGCGTCTCTTCCAGGTTCGAGAACGACTGCCGCTTGCTCCACGATCAGCTCCAGTGCGGTGTCGGTACCTGGTTGATGCAACGGCTGACGATGTCGTCAGGGTCCGGCCTGCGGGCCCATGCTTCTGCGCTGAGGACCAGCCGATGGGCGAGGCCGGGGACGGCGATCCGCCGGATGTCGTCGGGGGTGACGAAATCCCGTCCGTTGATGACGGCGATGGCCCTCGACAATTTCAGCAGTGCAAGGCTGCCGCGCGGGCTGGAGCCGACCTCGACGTCCCGGTCCAGGCGTGTCGACTGCACGAGAGCGACGATGTATTCCAGCAGCGACGGGTCGACGTGGACATGTTCTGCGAGGACCTGCAGGCTGCGGAAGGCGGCGATGTCGATGACGGGTGCCAGCGGCAGTTCGTCGGACGCACGCTTCATCCTGCGGGCGAGCAACTCGACCTCGTCGTCTGCTGTCGGGTAGCCGATCGTCGTGCGGATGATGAAGCGGTCGATCTGCGCCTCTGGCAGTGGGTAGGTGCCCTCGGATTCGACCGGGTTCTGCGTGGCGATGACGAGAAATGGTCGCGGAAGCAGATGCGACACGCCATCGACGGTGGTCTGACGTTCCTGCATCGCTTCGAGCAGCGCCGACTGCGCCTTCGCCGGTGCCCGGTTGATCTCGTCGGCGAGGATGAGATTGGCGAAGATCGGGCCGGGAGCGAAGCGCGCCTGGTTCGTCGACATGTCGAGCACCATCGCTCCGGTGATGTCGCTCGGCAGGATGTCCGGCGTGAACTGCACGCGTGAAAAGGAGAACTGCGCAGTGGCGGCGAGCGATCGGGCAGTCAGCGTCTTGGCCACCCCCGGCAGATCGTCGAGCAGTACATGTCCGTCGGCGATGAGGCCGGCGACGATCAATTCGAGCGTCGACCGCTTGCCGACGACAGCCAATTCGACCGCCTCCAGCCAGCGTGAGACAACCTCGTTCACATGCGCTCCAATTCGTCGAGAATGCTCGGGAGATACGTCATCGGGACCGAACGCCGCCGATCGGTGAGGATCGCGAACAGCGCTGGGGAGACGATGCGCGCCAGATGAGGGTGGCAGCCCTCATCGTCGATCTCCAGGTGGACTTGCAGGGCGATCCGCTCTGCCGCGATCTCGCAGATGCGTGCAACGACCGGTGAAGGAATCGGATCGTCGCTTCGCAGCGGTGCCATCGACGACCGGAGAGTGTCGATCGCCTGTGGAAGTTCCCGGGACACTGGAACGAACCGACTGTCGGTGTCCGGTCCGGCGAAATCCGGGAGCCGTTTCACCAGTTGGTCGAGCGATCTGACCGTCAGACCCACCGCTGCGAGCACGAACATCAGGCCGAGCAGTGAGGCCGCAGCTCGTGGTTCGACGATCGAGATCCCGAGGGCTGCGACTGCGCCGATCGCAGCGACGGCGATTAACCGGCGCTCGACAGGCGTCACGGGTTGTTCCCCACAAGCGCAGCGGCGGCGGCTTTCTCTGCCGCTGCGTCGGCTGCTTCTGCGGCTGTCGCCTCGGCGAGCGCAGCGCGCCGACGTAGCTGCAGTTGTGCGGTGCGCAACGCCCCGAGCGCCATCGCCCGCTCGGGTTCGCCGACGTCATGCGTGCTGAAGCGGGCGACGGAATAAACGTCCAACAGTTGCTGCATCGCCATCGGTTCGACTTCCATGCCGCTGAGGCAGCGCGAGAGATGCTCGTACGGTGCCTCCGACGCAATCTTCGAGAACCCGGCACCGGCCAGCGCGTCGAGCAGGAAGGCATAGGCGGCCTTGATGGCGACCCGCTGGTCGGGGTCGTCGAGCAGCGCTTCGATCGAGCGCTCGAGCGCTTCGTCGACGGCCAGGTCATCGACCCCCGGTGACATTCGCGGTGGGCGATACCCAGGCAATGCCGATCTCCGCATCCGCAGCAGCATGAGGCGCGACAGGACGACGATGAACAATCCCAGGACGGCGATCAAGATGAGGACGGCGACGCTCTTGACCCATTGCGGCAGCGAGCTCGACCGCTGCTGTTCGATGTCGTCAGGTGCCGGCCTCGGGACGACCGTCTCCGGAGGGGGTGCGGTCGCAGCGCGTGTCGTCGGCGGTTCGGGGACGGGTGGATGCCTGGCGGCCGTCGACACGGCAACCAGCGAAACGGCGACGACCCCGAGTACGGCGAGCGAGCCGACCAGCGGCTTGCTGATCCCTTTCCACCACGCCAGACGACGAACGACCGACATCACTGCAACAGCGACGACTACCCCGACGAGCAGGCCGAACAGCGCCCTGGAGACGGCAGATGAGCGGTCGACCACGTTCGTCCCGATCGGACGGAAGATCCCCCCGGCGGCGATGCCGAGGGCGACGATCGCCAGGCCCACCGCGACCACGACGAAACGCCCAGGAGATGGGCGGAGCTGGGGCTGATCCGGCTCCGCCCCTTCCATCTGCTCACCGTAGTCCACGTCCGGCGGAACCGATGGCCAGACCGCCGTGTCGAACGCCTGTTCTCGGTTGGTAGATTGTAGAAATGGCTGTCAAAACCGATTCGCCGCAGATCGTGGTGCGGGGTGCGCGCGAGCACAACCTCAAGAACGTGTCGGTCGAACTGCCACGCGACAAGCTGATCGTCTTCACCGGACTGTCCGGTTCGGGTAAGTCTTCGCTGGCTTTCGACACGATCTATGCAGAGGGCCAACGACGTTATGTCGAGTCGCTGAGCGCCTACGCCCGTCAGTTCCTCGGGCAGATGGACAAGCCGGACGTCGACTTCATCGAGGGCTTGTCGCCGGCAATCTCGATCGACCAGAAGTCTGCCTCACGAAATCCCCGTTCGACCGTCGGAACGATCACCGAAGTCTATGACTACCTGCGCCTGCTGTATGCGCGTATCGGTGTGCAGCACTGCGTCAACGAGGGCACCCGTCTCGCCAGGCAGACACCGCAACAGATCGTCGATCGCATCCTGCTGCTCGAGGAGGGCACCCGGTTCCAGGTGCTTGCCCCCGTGGTCCGTGGCCGTAAGGGTGAATACGACACGTTGCTTGAAGACCTCGCAGGTCAGGGCTTCGTCCGCGCCCGTATCGACGGAGAGACATTCGACATTGCCGAGTTCCTCAAGCGGGACGAACGTCTTGCCCGCTACGAGCAGCACACCATCCAGATCATCGTCGACCGCCTCGTCAATCGCAAGGGCATCGAACGCCGTCTGACCGACTCACTCGAAACAGCGTTGCGCCTGTCTGATGGCGTCGCCGAGATCGAGCTCGTTCCGCGTGCCGACGCCGTCGGGCCTGACGGAAAGCCGGAACAGGCGGAAACACTGACGTTCAGCCAGCATCTCGTCTGCCCGACATGCGGCACCAGCTACGAGGAACTCGCGCCGCGCAACTTCTCGTTCAACTCGCCGTACGGCGCGTGCACGAAATGCGACGGGCTCGGCACGACGTACGAGGTCGACCCCGAACTCGTCGTCCCCGACCCCGATCTGTCGATCGCCGAGGGGGCGATTGCGCCGTGGAGTAATACCAGGACGCAGTATTTCGTGCGCATGCTCGAAGCAGTCGCCGAAGCCTACGACATCGACATGGCGACGCCGTGGGGCAAACTCACCACCAAGCAGCAGAAGGTACTGCTGCACGGTGTCGATGGGAACGTGCAGGTCAAGTACCGCAACAAGTACGGGCGCACGCGTGCCTACTCGACCGCCTACGAAGGTGTGATCCCGTTCCTCAAGCGTCGCCACAGTGACGCAGAGAGCGACTGGAGCCGGGAGCAGATCGAGAGCTACATGCGTGAGGTTCCGTGCCCGGCGTGCCACGGCGCCCGGTTGAAACCGTCCTCGCTCGCTGTCACGATCAACGACAAGCACATCGCTGCCGTCTGCGAAATGAGCATCCGCGACTCGTCGAAGTTCCTCGGCGCCCTCGTGTTGTCGCAGCGCGACAAGATGATCGCCGAACGGGTCACCAAGGAAGTCGATTCGCGCCTCGGATTCCTGCTCGACGTCGGCCTCGACTACCTCTCTCTGTCCCGGTCTGCCGGCACCCTCGCCGGTGGCGAGGCACAGCGCATCCGCCTTGCATCGCAGATCGGCTCCGGTCTCGTCGGCACGCTCTACGTCTTGGACGAACCGTCGATCGGTCTCCATCAGCGCGACAACAAGCGTTTGATCGACACGCTCATTCGATTGCGCGACCTCGGCAACACCGTCTTGGTCGTCGAGCACGACGAAGACACGATTCGTGAGGCCGACTGGATCGTCGACATCGGCCCCGGTGCCGGTGAACACGGTGGTGCTGTCGTCTATTCGGGTCCAGTGAAGGGAATTCTCAAGAGCAAGGACTCGATCACCGGCCAGTACCTGGCGAAGAAGAAGTCGATCCCGGTCCCGCAGATGCGTCGCCCGCCCGGCGACGAGGCAGTGGTCGTGCGCGGCGCCCGCCAGCACAACCTCCAAAACATCGACGTGCGCATCCCGCTCGGTTGTTTCGTCGCCGTCACTGGTGTGTCCGGGTCCGGCAAGTCGTCGCTCATCCGTGACATCCTGCTGCCGTCGTTGATGCAGAAGATCTACAAGTCGAAGCCGGCCCCAGGACTGCACAAGACGATCGAGGGCATCCAATTCCTCGACAAGGTCATCGACATGGACCAATCACCGATCGGACGGACGCCGCGGTCGAACCCGGCGACATACACCGGCGTCTTCGACCATATCCGCAAGCTGTTCGCCGCCACCAACGAAGCAAAGGTACGTGGTTACCTGCCTGGTCGATTCAGCTTCAACGTCTCCGGCGGTCGATGCGAGGCCTGCTCCGGCGACGGCACGATCAAGATCGAGATGCACTTTCTGCCTGACGTCTACGTGCCGTGCGAAGTCTGCAAGGGTGCCCGCTACAACCGTGACACGCTCGACATCACCTTCAAAGGAAAGAACATCGCCGAGGTCCTCGACATGCCCTGCTCGGAGGCGGTCGTGTTCTTCGCCAACCAGCCGTCGATCTCGCGGCATATGCAGACGCTCGTCGACGTCGGACTCGGCTATGTGCGGCTCGGGCAGTCAGCCCCGACGCTGTCCGGCGGCGAGGCGCAGCGAGTCAAGCTCTCCGCCGAATTGGCCAAGCGCTCGACCGGCCACACGATCTACCTGCTCGACGAGCCGACGACCGGTCTGCATTTCGACGATGTTCGCCGCCTGCTGACGGTGTTGACACGTCTGGTGGATCAGGGAAACACGGTGCTCGTGATCGAACACAACCTCGACGTCATCAAGACTGCTGACTGGGTGATCGATCTCGGACCGGAAGGCGGTGACGGTGGCGGCAAGATCGTCGCCGAAGGCACCCCAGAGCACATCGCCACGGTCAAGGCCAGCCACACCGGTCGGTTCCTGAAACCTCTCCTCGGGGCAGACATCCGTTGATCTGATCGGTAGACCATCGGACGAGGAGCGTCTAGACCCGAAACCGTGATGAAGAAGACAGCGTTGCTCCTCGACGAAGACCTGGTCGCTGAGGCAAAGCGCGCTACGAGCCCTGCGGACCTCATCCTCGCAGCGTGCGCCGAGGTCAACGGGCTCATCGTGCTGCACTACGGCAAGGACTTCGATCTGATCGCCGATGCCACCGGTCGACCGATGGAATGGATAGTTCCGCAAGGCTCGGTGTAGTTCGCCAACTCCCGTCGTCTCGATGCCGCCTGTACCCTCGATATCGATGGTGAAGCGGCCTCCTGCTGGATCGATTCCCGAGACACCCGGGTCGTATCAATTCAAAGATGCCGAGGGCCGGGTCATCTATGTCGGCAAGGCCGGGAACCTTCGCCAGCGCCTCAGTAACTACTTCCAGGACCCGCGCAACCTGCATGCCAGGACTGCGCAGATGGTGCTCACAGCCGAGACCGTCGAGTGGATCGAGGTGCGCAACGAGGTCGAGGCGTTGATGCTCGAGTACTCGTTGATAAAGCAGCATCGCCCGCGATTCAACATCCGGCTACGTGACGACAAGTCGTATCCGTTCCTCGCAGTGACGCTGGACGAAGAGTGGCCGCGAGCATTGGTGATGCGCGGCCGCAAGCGCAAGGGGACCCGCTACTTCGGGCCGTACGGTCATGCCTACGCGATCCGCGAAACGCTCGATCTGCTGCTGCGGACGTTCCCGATCCGCACCTGCTCACCGAACAAGTTCAACGAGCACCATCGACTCGGCCGCCCGTGCCTGCTGTTTCACATCGAGAAGTGCTCCGGCCCATGCGTCGGTGAGATCGACGATCCGTCGTACCGGCAACTCGTCAAGGACCTCATCGACTTCCTCGACGGCGACACCGACGAGATCGTCAAACGGCTCGATGCCGACATGCGCAGCGCTGCCAAGGAATTGGAGTTCGAGCGTGCCGCCCGATTACGAGACCGTTTGGCGTCTGTTCAGCGGGCGATCGAGAAGCAGCAGATGGTCGCCGAACGCAGCGAGGACATCGACATCATCGGACTTGCCGACGACGATCTCGAGGCTGCCGTCCAGGTCTTCTACGTCCGCAAGGGTCGGGTCGTCGGCCGCAAGGGTTTCATCGTCGACAAGGTCGAAGATCTGACGCCAGGGGCACTCATCGACCGGATCATCGAGGAGATGTACGGCGACGAGCCGCCGCTCGGCGTTCCCAAGCTGGTGCTCGTCCCGGTCGATGCCGCTGACCTGAACACCTACGAGGAATGGCTCAGCCATCTGCGTGGGAGCAGGGTGCAGATCCGCGTGCCGCAGCGTGGGGACAAGCGGGAGCTGCTGGAAACCGTCACGCACAACGCCAAGGAGGAGTTCATCCGGCACCGTCTTCGCCGGGCAGCTGATCACAACAGCCGCAGCAGGGCATTGACCGAGTTGCAGGACCTGCTGCACCTACCGGAAGCGCCGCTGCGGATCGAGTGCTACGACATGGCGCATATGCAGGGGACGGATTATGTCGGCTCGATGGTCGTGCTCACCGACGGGCTGCCTGACAAGCGCGAGTACCGACGGTTCAAGATCAAGACGGTCGAGGGCAACGACGACTATGCGGCGATGGAAGAAGTGCTGACCCGTCGCCTGACGGCCTACATCGCCAGTAAGGATGAGCCGATCGGCGAGCGCGGGACTCGTCCGTCGAAGTTCTCGTATCCACCGCAACTGCTGTTGGTCGATGGTGGCAAAGGCCAGTTGAGTGTTGCCGAGAAGGTGGTGAGGGAACTCGGGCTGGAAGACGAGATCCCGATCGCCTCGCTCGCCAAACGCTTCGAGGAGGTCTACCTGCCGGGGGACCCCTCGCCGGTCAATGTGCCACGCGGCAGCGAGGGGCTGTTCATGCTCCAACGCATCCGGGACGAGGCTCACCGCTTCGCCAACACCTTCCATCGTGAGTTGCGTGGCAAGCGGATGACGGTCAGTTCGTTGGACGGCATCGCCGGCCTCGGCGAGACGCGCAAGGCGAAATTGGTGAAGGTGATGGGTGGTGTCAACGCCGTCAAGAGGGCCTCGCTCGACGAACTCAAAAGCCAGACGTTCCTGCCGGACGCCGTCGCTGATGCTATCTACGCCAAGTTCCACGGCGACCCGACGGCTGCCCCACCCGGCGACGTCCCAGTCGATGTTCGCCCATCCCCCGCAGCGATGGGTCAGAAAGCGGAAAGCGCCTCCACAAACTGACCCATCGCTCGCCACGTCAGCGGATTCACCGGAGCGATGGAGCAGAAAACGGACGTAGCGTCACAAAAGTGAGCCAACCCTCGAACGAGAACCTGATGTTGCGCGACGATCCGGTTGCGCTGACGATGCAGTTGGCGCAGATCAACTCGATCAATCCGAGTCTTGTCGCTGGCGCGCCGGGCGAGGCGGACGTTGCCTCCTTCGTCGCAGCTTGGTGTATGGAACGAGGGTTCGAGGTCCACATCGAGGAGGTCGCTCCTGGCCGCCCGAACGTCATCGCCATCAAGCGGGGGAGTGGCGGCGGGCGGTCGCTGCTGTTCAACGGTCACCTCGACACCGTCGGCGCGAGTTCCGGTGAGACGATGCGCGTCATCGAGTCGGGCGGCCGCCTGTCCGGCCGCGGTGTGCTCGATACCAAGGGCGGACTGGCGTGCGCCCTCGTCGCCGCCTCCAGGATCGAACCCGGCGAACTGGCAGGTGATCTCCTCGTCGCCGCCGTTGCCGACGAGGAATACGCGAGCCTCGGCACCGAGGCACTCGTCGCCACCTGGTCCGCCGACGCGGCAGTGATTCTCGAACCGACCGATCTGGCGATCATCCCCCGTCACAAGGGTTTTGCCGTGATCGAAGCCGAGTTCGTTGGCCGTGCTTCGCATACGTCGAGGCCCGACCGCGGCGCAAACGCCGTGCACGCAGCGGCGCGCGCCGTCATCGCAACCGCAGCATTGGACGCCCAATGGGTCGCCGATTCGCATCCGTCAGCCGACGGTCCCCGCGTGTTGGCGAGCCGGATCGACAGCGGCGGAGAGACGTTCACCGTGCCTGCACGGTGCGAGCTGATCGTCGAACTGCGCACGACCGCAGGCAGCGTCGATCGGCAGATCCTCGATGTACTCGACGCAATCGGTATCTCAGGACAGGACGTGCACGTCCGCTCCAGGGTCGCGCTGTCCCGGCCTCCGCTCGGCGTCGGCGACGATCATCCGCTCGTTCGCGCCGTGGTCGATGCACTCTGCGAAAACGTTGGCGGTATCCCGGTCGTAGCGTCGGCGCCCTACTGGACCGATGCGGCCCTGCATCATGCTGCCGGAACGCCGGCAGTCGTATTCGGGCCGAAGGGCGAGGGACTGCACGAGGACCTCGAGTGGGTGAGCATCGCCAGCCTGGGGACGTGTGCCGCAACACTCGAAACGCTGGCACGCACGTGGTGCGCATCACCCGTGAACCGCGGGCGCAACAACGGCTCGTAGCGTGCACGACCATGCCTGACGACGACTTGTGGGAAACTCACGCCGGTTGGTGGATCGAAGGATTCACCAAAGGCGCCGATGCGGAGTACGAAGAACAGATCCTGCCGCTTGCTGCAGCGGAGCTCGCCGGCGCAAGGAACATCCTCGACATCGGCTGCGGCGACGGGCAGATCAGCCGCCTGGCGATCCGCGGTGGCGGCCAGCGGGTCATCGGCATCGACCCGACGTGGAACCAACTCGTCGCCGCCAAGGAGCGTGCCGGCGGAGCCCACTACGCCAAGGCTGCGGCCGGAGCGTTGCCGTTTCCCGACGAGTCGTTCGACGCCGTTGTCGCCTGTCTCGTCTTCGAACACATCCGCGACGTCGACGACGCCATTGCTGAAGTCGCCCGCGTGCTGCAGCCAGGTGGACGATTCTGCTTCTTCCTCAACCACCCGTTGCTACAGACGCCCAACAGTGGATGGATCGACGACCAGGTCCTCGACCCGCCGGAACAGTATTGGCGCATCGGGCCATATCTGATCGAGGACGAAACGATCGAAGAAGTCGAGAAGGACGTCTTCATCCCGTTCATCCACCGCCCGCTCAGCCGCTACCTGAACGCCCTCGCCGGCAACGGTCTGTTACTGCAGCGCATGGACGAACCTGCACCGCCTCCCGGATTTCTCGCCAGGGCAGAGGAGTACGTCGCGGCAGCGACGATCCCACGCCTGCTGTACCTCCGCACCCGCAAGTTCCCCTCCGCCGACCTCTGACCAAGAAACTGAGTCCACTGGTGCACCGCCGGCGGTGCAAATCGGTCCACAGAATCTCTCGACTAAGGTTGCAACATGACCGAGGTCGTGGTGATCACCGGGTTGTCCGGTGCTGGCAGGTCGCAGGCCGCCGGGGTGCTCGAAGACCTCGGCTGGTATGTCGTCGACAACCTGCCTACGTCGTTGATCGACACGATCGTCGACCTCGCGAGCGCCCCTGGTTCGGAGATCCCGAGGTTGGCACTCGTCGCCGGCCGTCAGCATGCCGAACTTCTCGACGCCATCGCCCATCTTCGCAGCTCAGGTCATCACGTTCGCGTGTTGTACCTCGACGCTGATTCTCCCGAACTCGTTCGGCGCTATGAAGCGACCCGCCGACGTCATCCGTTGGCAGGCGAACGCACCGGAGTGCTCGGTGCGATCGAGACCGAGCGAGCCTCGCTCGAAGCGGTCAAGGCATCAGCAGACATGCTCATCGACACCTCGCAGCTGAACGTTCATCAGTTCCGCGACAAGTTGATCGGCGCGTTCGAGGGTGAAGCACCTGCCGGGCGGATGCAATTGGCGGTCCAGGCATTCGGCTTCAAGTACGGCCTGCCGCTCGATGCCGACGTCGTGATGGACGTGCGATTCCTGCCGAACCCGCACTGGGTTCCAGAACTCAGACCACAAACCGGCCTCGACGAAGCCGTGCGTGACTACGTATTGAACCAACCGGCGACAAAGACGTTCATCGATCGCTTCGAGCAGATGCTCGTCGATCTGATCCCTGCGTACATCACGGAGGGCAAGAGTTACCTGACGATTGCCATCGGTTGTACCGGCGGTCGCCATCGGTCGGTCGCTGTCGCCGAGGAACTCGCCAGGCACCTGATCGCCGACGGCTTTCAAGCACGAGTCACCCACAGAGACATCGCCCGCTGAACCAGCGGCGTCGGCGCGCGTGGCGCTCAACGAGTAGCGTTCTCCCGGTTCGTTCGAGCACACCTTGAAAGGCGATCTCCGTCATGACCGTTCGTGTTGGCATCAATGGCTTCGGCCGCATCGGCCGCAACTTCTACCGCGCCGCCAAGAAGGTCGGCGCCGACATCGAGTTCGTCGCTGTCAACGACCTCGGCTCGCTCGATCAGATGGCTCACCTCCTGAAGTACGACTCGATCATGGGCACGCTGCCCGGCACGATCAAGGAGACGAAGACCGGCATCCATATCGACGGCGAGGAATTGCAGGTGCTGTCGCAGCGTGACCCGAAGAAATTGCCTTGGGGCGAACTCGGCGTCGACATCGTCATCGAATCGACTGGTTTCTTCACCAAACGCGACGCTGCTGCGGCCCATCTCGAAGCCGGCGCGCGCCTGGTTATCGTTTCGTCTCCATGTGACGGCGCTGACAACACGATCGTCTACGGGGTCAACCACAAGACCTTCAACCCGAAGATCCACCAGGTCATCTCGAACGCCAGTTGCACGACGAACTGCTTCGTACCGATGGTCAAGGTGCTCGACGATGCCTTCGGCATCGAGCAGGGTCTGATGACGACGATTCATGCGTATACCGGCGATCAGCAACTCGTCGACGGACCGCACAAAGATCTTCGTCGTGCCCGTGGGGCGGCGATCAACATCATCCCGACCTCGACGGGTGCCGCCCGCGCTACCTCGCTCGTGCTCGAATCGATGAAGGGCAAGCTCGACGGAACGTCGTTGCGCGTGCCGATCCCGACCGGATCCATCACCGACTTCAACGCCATCCTCACGACCGAGGCGAGCGTCAAGGAGATCAACGCTGCGTTCAAGAAGGCGGCATCCTCCGGGCCGCTCAAGGGCATCCTCAAGTACACCGAGGACCCGATCGTCTCCAGCGACATCAAGGGTGATCCGCATTCGTGCATCTTCGATGCGGAGTTGACGATGAGCATGGGCAAGCTCGTCAAGATCCTCGGCTGGTACGACAACGAGTGGGGCTACTCCAACCGTCTCGTCGACATGACGACCTACGCCGGCTCGAAGCTGCCGAAGAAGAAGTGAGCTGCGGCCCGATGAGCGCGGCTGACCAGGTCGTCGACTCGTGAGTATCAACGGCATCCCGGTGCTCGAGGATCTGCCATCGGTCGACGGCAAGCGGGTCCTCGTACGCGCCGACTTCAACGTGCCGATGGCCGACGGCAAGATCACCGACGACTTCCGCATCAAGGCGGCGCTGCCGACCATCAACTGGCTGCTCGACCACGGCGCAAGCGTGGTGACAGCCAGTCATCTCGGTCGACCGAAGGGCACAGCGAATCCGAAGTATTCGATGGACGCCGTTCGCGCCCGCCTCGCCGAACTCGCACCAGGCGTGGAACTGCTCGAGAACCTACGCTTCGACCCAGGTGAGGAGGGCAACGATCCAGCGTTCGTTGAGCAACTCGTCGAGGGTATCGATGCCTATGTCGACGATGCCTTCGGTGCGGCGCATCGTGCTCATGCATCGATCGTCGGGCCTCCGAAGACGTTGCCATCGGCGATGGGACGTTTGATGCAGAAGGAAGTCGCCGTCCTGCTCGGTATGCGTAACGATCCGAAGCGACCGTTCGTCGCGGTGCTCGGGGGGGCCAAGATCTCCGACAAACTCGGCGTTGTCGAAGCACTGCTGAACTCCGTCGACGCGCTGGTCATCGGTGGAGCGATGTGCTTCACGTTCCTCGCCGCACAGGGCTATCCGATCGGCGATTCGCTGTGGGAACCCGAGCAGGTCGACACCTGTGCGCGTCTACTGGCGAGTGGCAAGAAGATCCATCTGCCCGAGGACATCGTCGGCGTCGATGCAAGTGGGAACTATGCGACGTTCGGTATCCGGCTGCCACCTGGGGCCAAGGGTTTCGATATCGGGCCGGGCACCGCCGCAGCGTTCAGCGACGTGATCATGGATGCACGCACGGTGTTCTGGAACGGCCCGATGGGAATGTTCGAGGACGAGCGTTTCGCGAATGGAACCAAGACCGTCGCCCAGGCGATGGCTGACACCAAGGCTTTCACTGTCGTTGGCGGGGGAGACTCCGCAGCAGCCTTGGCACAGTTCGGTCTCGACGGCGACGTCGACCACGTCTCGACGGGCGGAGGAGCGTCGTTGGAACTGCTCGAACTCGGTGATCTGCCGGGCCTCGTGGCGCTTCGAGCCGCGCCGAACGCCGAGGCGAACGAAGCGGCTGCGCCGTGATGCGCAAGCCGATCATCAGCGGTAACTGGAAGATGAACCTCAACCATTTCGAGGCCATCCAGACCGTCCAAAAGCTCAGCTACCAGTTGACCAAAGAGGACTACGCAGCGGTCGATGTCTCGGTCCACCCGCCGTTCACCGATCTTCGTTCGGTGCAGACGGTGCTCGACGTCGACGAGATACCGATCAAGCTCGGTGCGCAGCATTGTCATCAGGACGACAAGGGTGCGTTCACCGGCGAGATTTCTCCGGCGTTCCTCGCCAAGCTGTCGGTCAAGTACGTGATCGTCGGTCATAGCGAGCGACGGGAACTCTTCGGCGAGACCGACGAGATCGTCTCCAAGAAGATCGACGCCATTCTCAAACAGGAGATGACACCGATCATCTGCTGTGGTGAGACGCTGCAGGAACGTGAAGCGGGCGAGACCGAATCGAAGGTGCTCACCCAGATCCGCTCGGCGCTCACCAAGCGCAACGCTGACGTCGTGTCGGCGCTGGTGGTCGCCTACGAGCCGATCTGGGCGATTGGTACGGGGCTGACTGCCACGTCGCAGGACGCGCAGGCGGTGATCGGAGCAATTCGTGCCGACATCGCCGATCTTGCCGGAGCGGATGCCGCTGCGGCTGTTCGGATCCAGTACGGAGGGTCCGTCAAGTCCTCGAATATCGCTGAATTGATGGCCATGCCTGACATCGACGGTGCCCTGGTCGGCGGCGCGAGTCTTGATACCGAAGAATTCGCCAAGATCGTCCAGTTCCGGAACGTTCGTTCCTGAGCGGACCTTCAGTGGACGAATAATTCACTTGGCCGACATGTTTCGGTAACTCCATGTTCGGCTGGCGTGCTAGGTTTCCGGTGGATTCGCACCTACTCGTCGGGGAGGACGAAGCGAAATGACACCATGCGGTCTAGAACGTTGGCACCTGCCGAGCGGTTCCTGCGTGTTGTTCCCACCATCTCCCGTGAACGGACATCCAATGACAACAGCATCTTTTTTCTCAAGGAGGACATCTAGGTGAGAAAAACCACACGACAGGCCAAGGTCGTGTCGTCGCTCGTCGGTCTGACTCTGATTGCTGCCGCTTGCGGCAGCAGTAAGACCAGCACGTCGGCAACGACCCCCGCAAGCGTTGCCACGACGGCGGGTGCCGCAGGCACCACGACGGCCGGAACCACAGGCGCCACCGCCGCTGGGACGACCGTTGCCAGCACCACAGCGGCGACGGCAGCAGGAACGACGGTCGCCGGAGGCGCAGCGACGACGGCCGGAGGCTCGACAGCCCCGACGACGCCAGCGAAGCCGGCGATGACCATCACGATGCAACTCGATCCGAAGGCTGTGTGGGACGACGGAACGCCGATCACTGTCGACGACTTCAAGTGCACCGTCGATGCCATCCTGCACACCACCGGCTCGCTGAGCACGGTTGGTTGGGACCAGATCATCTCGGTCGAGAATGGCAAGGATGCTCACGAAATCGTCGCCACCCTGAAGTCCGTGTACGCGCCGTACAAGAACTTGTTCAGCGGCCTTCTCGAAAAGGCCAAGATCAAGAACTGTTCGGATGTGTCGACGGAGCTGCAGGACAGCATTCCGTTCTCGGCTCGCCCGTACAAACTGCAGGCGTTCAGCAAGACCCAGGCGACGCTCGTCGCCAACGACAAGTACTGGGGTTCTGAGAAGCCGATCGCCAAGACGATCGTCATGGTTCCAGAGGCTGACACCGACACCGAGATCGCTGCCATCAAGTCCGGCGAAGTCGATTTCGACTTCCCGCAGGCGTACTCCGGTATCACCGATGCGTTGACGGATCCGAACATCAAGTTCACGCCTGGTTATGGCCTGAACTTCGAGGACATCTTCTTCAACCAGCAGAGTGGTCCGTTCGCCGACGCGACGTTCCGTCAGGCGTTCGCCAAGTCGTTCGATCGCAATCTCGTGTTGAAGACGATCTACAACCCGATCTTCCCCGGCGCTCCGCTGCTCAACTGTGGCGTGTGGGTCCCGACGATCGGCAAGTGGTGCAACGATGCCGACTTCAAGAACTTCTACGACCCGACCGCTGCTGTCAAGCTGCTCACCGACGCTGGTTGGAAGAAGGGTGCTGACGGCATGTGGGCCGACAAGACCGGCAAGACGCCGACAATCCGTTGGATCATCAACACCGGTAACAAGCGTCGTGAGAACACCCAGGCACTGATGATCCCGGAGTTTGCCAAGAGCGGTTTCAAGGTTGTCGCTGACAACTGCGACTCTGCCTGCTACTTCCAGAAGCGCCTGCCGGCCCTCGACTACGACATGGCGATGTACATCACGACGGCATCGCCTGACCCGACGGTCACGTCGATCCTGGCGTGTGATTCGATCCCGAGCGCTGCCAACAACAATGCCGGTCAGAACACGGCCGGTTGGTGTGACAAGGATGCTTCTGCTCTCATGAAGCAGTCCGACGCCGAGCTCGACCTCACCAAGCGTGAAGACGAGATTCACAAGATCGGTGCACTCATTGCCAAGGACGCTGTCCTGCTCCCGCTGTTCCAGTTCCCGAACATTGCAGCGTGGCGTACCGACAAGCTCGACGGCCCGATCGACGCCGATGCAGCCAACTACCAGGCATTCCAGAACATCTGGGCGTGGCAGCCGAAGAGCGGCGACACGATCACCATCGGTGCCGAGCAGTGGCCAGATTGCCTCAACCCGATCACAGAGTGCGCAAACTCGTCGTGGTACGAGTGGCTGATCGGCTTCAAGCTGCTCCCGAACGTGTGGGACACGACAGGCAAGGGCGACTACGCCTTCGGCTCCCTGGTCACGGCCGAGCCTGTGGTCAAAGTCCTGAGCTGACATTCGTCACCATCAATAGTTATTGACCATGTGATGATGGGGCCGACCTTCCGGTCGGCCCCATCACGCATTTCCATGAGGGTAGGTTCCGGATGCTTCGTTACATCCTCCGCAGGTTGCTTTGGTTGATTCCCACCCTGTTCGTCGTGACGTTCCTGGCGTTCTGCGCCTTACGCATCGGGACGGACCCGCTTGCTTCGTTCCTGAAACAGAATCCCCGCGCCAGCCTGGCGAACATCAAGCAATACAAGTCGGTGAACGGACTCAATGGCACCATCCCTGAGCAGTACTTCCATTGGCTGCGGCACTTCGTAACGGGGAACTGGGGCCGTTCGATCAAGGGCAGTACTCCGGTCTGGCCCGATCTCAAGCACGCCATGGCCAACACGGCGGTGCTCGGACTGTTCTCGTCAGGCCTCGGTATCTTCTTCGGTCTGTCGATCGGCATCATCGCCGCGCTGCGGCAATACTCCAAGTTCGACTCGGTGTCGTCGACCGGAGCGTTCGTCGCCCTGTCCATCCCGCCGTACATCTCGGCGATCGTCCTGCAGCTGATCTTTGCCGTCTACTTCACCCGCTGGTTCAACTTGGATCATCCCTTCCTACCGACCTCCGGCATCTACCCTCCGGGGCATCACGGTTTCGACCTCATTTTGCGAATCAAGTACATGATCCTGCCCGGGGTCGTCGTAGCAATCCAGACGCTCGCCGTATACAGCCGTTATATGCGTGCCTCGCTGCTCGAAGTCAAGAACTCCGAGTACATGCGTACCGCTCGAGCAAAGGGCATCAGCGAACGTCGCGTCATCTTTCGTCACGCTTTGCGCAATGCCTTGATCCCGGTGACGACGTTCGCCGCGCTCGATATCGGCGCCATCATCGGCGGTCTTGTCATCACCGAGAACATATTCGGCTATCCAGGCATGGGCGTCTTCTTCCTCAAGGCGTTCAACAACGGTGATTACCCGCAGCTGATGCCATGGCTGGTCATCGTCGCTATTGCACTCATCCTCTTCAATCTCGTCGCCGACGTTGTCTACGCGTTCCTCGATCCCCGTATTCGCCTGGCATAGGAAGGATTTCCGATGACGGAAACAATTAGCCCCGCAGGGGACGTGCAACTGCCGGACGACGCCTTCGATGCCGACCAGGCCGAGGGTCTCGTCACTTCGGTCTCACCGAGCCGTATGGCTGTGCGGCGCTTCAGGCGACACAAGCTGGCGGTCGTATCGCTCATGGTTTTTCTGGCAATTGCGATGATCGTCATCCTTGCGCCGATCACGACGCGATACGGCCAGATCGAGCGCCTGCCGGCGATCGGTAACAAAGTCGGGAACTCGCCGCCGAGCTGGAAGGCGTGGTTCGGAACGGACGACCTCAACCGGGATCTCTATTCACGCATCATCTGGGGCGGTCGAGTATCGCTGCTGATCGGCATTGCCGTCGCAGTGGTCTCGTCGATCGTCGGCACCGCCGTCGGCGCAATAGCCGGGCTGCGCGGTGGCTTCCTCGACGATGCGTTGATGCGCACCACCGACCTCTTCCTGGCGTTCCCCACGCTTGTCCTCCTGCTGGTACTGCGGAGTATGTTCAGCTCGCTGAAATGGCTCAAGTGGTTGTTCGGCGACCTCAACTCGATTCGTTTCATCGTCGTCCTCCTCTCGATTCTGACGTGGATGGGGACGGCGAGAATCGTTCGAGGAGTCGTCTTGTCGCTCAAGGAGCGAGAATTCGTCGAAGCCTCCCGAGCGCTGGGTGCCAGCAACTCGAGGATCATCGTGCGTCACCTGATTCCCAACTCGATCGGTCCGATCATCGTCTCGCTGACGCTCGCCGTCGTCGGCGCGATTGTCGCCGAGAGCACGCTCGCGTTTTTCGGCTTCGGAATCGATCCTGTTTACGCAACCAGTTGGGGCGGGCTGCTCTCCGATGCAAAAGGGGCGGTCATCGTCGGCCGGTGGTGGCTGGTGGTCTTCCCGTGCGCAGTGTTCGTGCTCACGATTCTGTGCGTCAACTTCATCGGTGACGGTCTCCGAGATGCCTTCGATCCAAAGCAAGACAGGAGTCACTGAACGTGCCAGAAGAGCCGGTACTGAGTCTCGCCGACTTTCGAGTTTCCTTTCCAACCGATGATGGTGATGTGCTGGCGGTACGCGGCGTCGACTTGGACGTCGGTCCCGGCGAGCTCGTCGGAATCGTCGGAGAATCGGGTTCTGGCAAGTCGGTGACGTTTCTCGGAGTGATGGGCCTGCTGCCCAAATCGGCGAAAATCACCGGTTCTGCCAAGGTGATGGGCCAACAACTGGTCGGTGCCAAGAAGGAGGTCATCCGCAGCGTGCGCGGTGAGAACATCGCCATGATCTTCCAGGATCCGTTGTCTGCGCTGAACCCCGTGTTACGGATCGGACCGCAGATCGTCGAGATGATCCAGTCGCACCGTTCGATGTCGAAGTCAGCCGCGTCGGAACACGCCATCGAACTGCTCGACCTGGTCGGGATCCCGCAACCGAAGACCCGCGCTCGCCAATATCCGCACGAGTTCTCTGGCGGCATGCGTCAGCGCGTGATGATCGCCATGGCCATCGCCAACGACCCGAAGGTGCTGATTGCCGACGAGCCGACCACGGCGCTGGATGTCACGGTGCAGGCGCAGATCCTCGAAGTCATCCAGCGGATTCAGCGTGAATTGCAGGCAGCCGTTGTGTTCATCACCCACGATCTCGGTGTCATTGCCAGGGTCGCAGACCGTGTGCAGGTGATGTACGCAGGTCGTGCGGTCGAGCGTGCCGACATCGACCACCTGTTCGTCAAGCCGACGCACCCGTATACGCGGGGTCTACTCGATTCGCTCCCCGCGCTCGGCGGGGAGCGCCTCAAGCCGATTGCCGGAGCACCGCCGAACATGTTGAATCCGCCGAGCGGTTGCGCGTTCCGGGCGCGGTGTACGCACGCAGCGCCGCAGTGCGCTCACGGCGAAATGGCATTGGTCGCCTTCAACGGGTCGGAAACCGCCTGTGTGCGTATCCAGGAACTCGTGACTGAAGGTGCCCTGTGACCGAACCGGTACTCGTCGTCAACGACCTCGTCAAGAATTTCACGGTCAAAGGATCGAACGGCATCCGAGCGACGAAAAGCCTCGTACAGGCGGTGGCGGGCATCTCGTTCCAGGTGAATGCCGGAGAAACATTCGGGCTCGTCGGCGAGTCCGGTTCCGGCAAGACGACCGCGGGGCGGTGCCTGTTGCGTCTCGTCGAGCCCAGTTCCGGTTCGGTGAATTTCCGTGGCACGGAACTGGTCGGTCTCGACAAGAACAAGTTGCGCGACTTGCGCAAGGAGATGCAGATCGTCTTCCAGGATCCGTACGCGTCGCTCGATCCGCGCACGACCGTCGGCACGGCGATCGCCGAGCCACTCGTCATACAGAAGATTCCCGGCAACCATCAGCAGCGTGTCGCTGAACTTTTGGAGCTCGTCGGGCTCGCCCCTGACCATGCGAAACGCTTCCCACACGAATTCTCCGGTGGTCAACGGCAGCGCATCGGGATCGCCAGGGCGCTGGCTTTGAACCCGTCGCTGATCGTGCTGGACGAGCCCGTCTCGGCGCTCGACGTCTCGATCCAGGCCGGTGTCATCAACCTGTTGGAGGACTTGCAGGACCGTCTGCAGGTGGCTTACGTGTTCATCGCCCACGACCTGTCGGTCGTGCGCCACATCTCCGATGTCGTCGCCGTCATGTACCTCGGCAAGCTCGTCGAGATGGCACCGGCGGAGGAGATCTACAACCGGCCGACACACCCCTACACGCAGGCGCTGCTTTCGGCGATCCCTGAGCCTGACCCCGTGATCGAACGGACTCGCAAGCGCATCATGCTGCAGGGTGACGTGCCATCGCCGATCAACCCGCCATCTGGCTGTCGCTTTCGTACCCGCTGCCCGAAGGCTGCCGACGTCTGTGCGCAGGTCGAGCCGGAACTGAAGGTTTCCGAGTTCGGTCATCCTGTCGCCTGTCATTTCCCGTCGCTCGCCGGCGAGTTGACGTTTGGGCAAGACGGGGTGATACCGCTGCAGCAGGGGTAGGCTCGTCGGCTGTGCATAAGGTCGTCTTGTATGTCACGTTGGTCATCAACGTCTTCACGCTGTTCGCGATGATCGGCGCGATCCTGCTCCATAGCGGGCAGGGTGGTGGCCTGTCCGACATGTTCGGCGGAGCATCGAGCGCCTCGTTGGGTTCGACGTCAGCCGAGCGGAACCTCAATCGGATCACGACCGTGTTGGCCACCATTTGGGTGCTGACCGTGATTGCCCTCGGATTGCTGTTGGCCAAATAGTTACCCCGAGCTATCATTGATGGCTCACCCACGTCGAAGTGGCGAAACAGGCAGACGCGCCAGCTTGAGGGGCTGGTGTTCGCAAGAACGTGGGGGTTCAAGTCCCCCCTTCGACACCATTGAAAGCCTTTTAGAATAAGGCTTTCGTCTCTCGCTCTGTCTGAGCTGGTCACCGAAATGGAGCCTGCTACAGCCTTTCCGGCTCAGGTTCCCTGACTGTTGCCTGACTGGAGAACGAGATGGACGAAGATTCGATACGTGCATGGATAGCTGACCCGAGGGTTGCTGCCGCACACAAGAGGGTTGCGCACAAGCGGACGTGGACGGCTGGCGACGTACTCACTCAACTGGCCTTCATGGAGGCTGTGATGAAGGTCCTGAGCGCTGCGCCGTGCGCTTGGCCGAGCTGTCTGCTGCGCCCTTTGGCGTGGCCCAAGGCTGCGCCTATGGGTTCTCGTGGGACGGTCTGGTGATGCGCCGCTTTGGGACGGTCCGTCGCCGACCGTCTGGACGCTGGCAGGCGATACACGAAGTCGCTGGCCGCCAAGTCTCACGAACGTTCAAAACGGAACGTGACGCCGAGGTCTGGCTACGAGGCGAGGAACACCGGTTGGC
>Ga0123338_10000310_pt1 | contig 50477 bp, 54 predicted proteins | sample grotaG_FD_89793 | JGI IMG/M metagenome (GOLD analysis project Ga0123338, IMG submission 89793) | Glacier valley bacterial and archeal communities from Borup Fiord, Nunavut, Canada, to study Microbial Dark Matter (Phase II) -... | ecosystem: Environmental > Aquatic > Freshwater > Ice > Glacier ... | reverse complement strand
GTACCTTCCGCTCGCACTCGGGCGATAAGAGCGCGGTGAAGTAATGATGACGCAAGAACGTACCGAAGCCGTCGCGCACCTCAAGTTCGCTCGCATGGGCCCGCGCAAATTGCGCCGAGTTGCCGATGCGATTCGCGGCAAGACGGTTCGCGAAGCCCTCGTGCTGCTCAAATTCGCCGGCGTGTTCGCCGCCGAGCCCATGGAAAAGTTGCTCCGTTCGGCCGTTGCCAACGCGGAGAACAACCACAACATGGACACGGAAGGTCTCTTCATCACGCGCATCACCGTCGACGGTGGTCCGGGTGGTGGTTTCACCAAGCGCCTCGATCCCCGCGCGCAAGGCCGCGCGGCATTCAAACGTAAGCGCATGTCGCACGTGACGATCGCCGTCGGCGCAACGCCGCCGAAGCGTCTGGCGCGTCAGCGTTCGGGCGCATCGATTGCGATGAGCACGATGGGTTCGCGCAGCGCACAAGTCGCGGCATCCAAACCTGCAGCAGCACCACGTAAGAAGAAGGCCCCCACGACTAAGCCGGAGGCCTCGGAGTAATATGGGTCAGAAGATCAATCCAGTCGGTCTGCGACTGGGCATTACCCGCACGTGGGACAGCCGCTGGTTCGAGAAAAAGAACTATCAGGCATGGCTGCACGAAGACGTTGCGATTCGCAAGTATTTCGGCCGCATGACGCGCGCCGCTGCGATCTCCAAAGTCGAGATCGAGCGTCGTGCGAATCAAGCGCGCGTGATCGTCAATACCGCCAAGCCCGGTATCATCATCGGCAAACGCGGCGTTGGCATCGACGAGATTCGCAAGAACCTCGAGAAGCTCACCGGCAAGACCGTTCAGGTCAACGTCGTTGAGATCAAGCATCCCGAACTCGACGCGCGTTTGGTCGGCCAGAACATCGTCGACCAACTCGAGAAGCGCATCGCCTTCCGTCGCGCCATGAAGCAAGGCATCATGCGCACGATGAAAGCCGGCGCCCGCGGCGTCAAGGTGCAAGTCTCCGGTCGTCTCGGCGGCGCGGAAATCGCGCGTACCGAACGTAATCACGATGGTAAGGTGCCGCTGCATACGCTGCGCGCCGACATCGATTACGCGCACGTCGAAGCGTTCACGACCTTCGGCCGCATCGGCGTGAAAGTCTGGATCTACAAAGGCGAAGTTCTCCCCGAATCGCGTGGTCTTGAGATTCCGCGTCCGGTCATGGAACAGCCCCGTCCCGGCGGACCGGAGCGCGCAACGTTCCGCGATCGTCGCGGCGAGCGTGGTGCTCGCGGCGGCGCCGCTCGTCCCCGTCCGCCCGCAGGCGGCGGACTGGACACGAATGCAGCGATGCATGCGGCGCAAGCCGATGGCCAGTCGCTCGAATCGATCACCGACGGCGCACCCTCAGCGGCGGGCAATCACCCAACCGGCGAACACGGCGGCTCGGTCGCCCATCAAACGCAGGCCGATCCCGGCCACGGCGTGACGACCGACACCTCGCAAGTCGATCCGGAATCGCAAGTCACGCACGACGATGCGGAACGCCCCATGGCTCACGCCGCTCCCGTGCACGAAGCACCGGCGCCGATGGCCGAAGCCCCCGCACCGCAACCCGACGCTCCGGGCGCGACCGATGGCGGTCACGCAACCGAAGATACTCCGCCCCCGCCCAGCGGCGCGGCCGGTTAGGAAACAGAAGTAAATGCTGACACCAAAACGTGTAAAATGGCGCCGTGTCCACCGCGGACGTATGACGGGCAAAGCCTCGACCGGCAACGCGCTGACCTTCGGCGAGTTCGGTTTGCAGGCGCTCGAGCCGTGCTGGATGACCAACCGTCAGATCGAAGCCGCCCGTATCGCCATGACGCGCCACATCAAGCGCGGCGGTAAGGTCTGGATCAAGATCTTCCCGGACAAGTCCGTTACGAAGAAGCCGGCGGAAACGCGCATGGGTTCCGGTAAGGGAAATCCGGAGGGCTGGGTCGCCGTGATTCATCCGGGTCGTATTCTGTTCGAGATCGCCGGCGTGCCGGAATCGGTCGCGAAGGAAGCGCTTCGTCTCGCCTCGGCCAAGTTGCCGATCGGCACGAAGTTCATCTCCCGCGCGACAGACGGGATCGCCGTATGAAGAAGAACGATCTGCGCGCCATGCGCGACCTGACGATCGCGGAGCTGGAAACCAAAGCTCGCGAAACCAAGGAAGAACTCTTCAACCTGCGCTTCTCACTGCGCACGGGCCATCTTTCGGACTTTTCGAAAGTGAAAGCCGCCCGTCGTACGTTCGCGCAAATCCAGACTGCGATCAGCGAAAAGCGGATCGTCGAGGCACGTAATGGAGCAGCCTAACACCGTCGCGGCACCGGATGCCGCCCGCAACCGTCGTCGTATCAAACAGGGCCGCGTCAAGAGCGACAAGATGGATAAGACCATCGTCGTCGTGACCGAAACGCGCGTTCCCCACCCCGTGTATAAGAAGATCGTCCGCAAGTCGGTCACCTTCAAAGCACACGATGAAGCCAATACCGCCGCAATCGGCGACTTGGTCCGCATCGCCGAGTGCCGTCCGATGTCGAAAGACAAACGCTGGCGCCTCGTCGAGATCGTCGAAAAGGCGAAGTAAGAGAACATGATCCAGCAAGAGACGCGACTCAAAGTCGCAGACAACTCCGGAGCGCGCGAATTGCTCTGCATCCACGTCAGTGGCGGCAGCCGGCATCAGTACGCCCATGTCGGAGACATCATCGTCGGAACCGTGAAGAGCGCGATTCCGGGTGCTGCGGTGAAAAAAGGCCAGGTCGTGAAAGCGGTCGTGGTTCGTTGCAGCCAGCCGATGCGCCGTCCCGATGGCTCGATCATCAAGTTCGACGACAACGCGTGCGTGATCATCAAAGGCGAAAAAGACAACCTCGACCCGCGCGGTACGCGCGTGTTCGGGCCCGTCTGCCGTGAACTGCGCGACCGTGGTTTCCTCAAGATCGCATCGCTCGCGCCGGAGGTGTTGTAATGCCTCTGGCAGCGATCGCAAAACCGAACATCGTCAAGGGCGATACCGTCATGATCCGGCGCGGCCGTGAAAAGGGCAAGCGCGGAATCGTGAAGGCCGTTTTCCCCAAAGACGGTCAAGCGACGGTCGAGGGACTCAACGTCGTCAAGCGCCACACCAAGCAAGGCCAGGACGGTTCGAAGTCGGGCGGCATTTTCGAAAAAGAAGCGCCGCTCCCGATCAGCGCCCTCCAGTACGTCTGCCCCAAGTGCAACGTGCCCTCGCGCGTCAAGAAAAATGTCACCGCAACGGGTTCGCAGCGCGTCTGCGGCAAGTGCGGCGAGCCGGCTTTAGAGTCGGCGAAGGATCGATAGTCATGGCTGCACCAGAACGTCTTAAAGAGAAGTACAACGGAACCGTTCGCAAAGCGATGACGGAGAAGTTCGGCTACAAGAACGTGATGCAAATCCCGAAGCTCGACAAAGTTGTCATCAACATGTCGGTTGGCGATGCGATCACCAATTCCAAGATCCTCGATGTGGCCGTCAACGAGCTGCTCGTGATCTCGGGTCAGAAGCCGATCATCACCAAAGCGAAGAAGTCGATCGCCGCATTCAAACTGCGCGAAGGCATGAACGTCGGCTGCAAAGTGACGCTTCGCGGCGAGCGCATGTACGTGTTCCTCGACAAACTCTTCAACATCGTCTTGCCGCGTATTCGCGATTTCCGCGGTCTCTCGCGCAAGTCGTTCGACGGCCGCGGCAACTACAACATGGGCCTCAAAGAGCAGTTGGTCTTCCCGGAAGTCAACTTCGATAAGGTCGAGAAGGCGCGCGGCATGGACATCGTCATCGTGACGACGGCCAAGACCGATGAAGAAGCGACGGAATTTCTCACGCAAATGGGCCTGCCTCTGCAGAAGCCCACGGCAACGGCTGGAGCAACCGCATAATGGCAAAGACCGCCCTCGTCGAGCAATCGAAACATCCGCAAAAGTTTGCGGTGCGCAATCACAATCGCTGCAAAGTGTGCGGACGTCCTCGCGGATATCTGCGCAAGTTCGCGATGTGCCGCATTTGTTTCCGCGAAAATGCGCATCGCGGTTTCGTTCCCGGTGTGACCAAGGCGTCTTGGTAACTGCCGAGAGTTAGAGAGTAGAAGAAATACATCATGGGCGTTATCACCGATCCGATCGCTGACATGTTGACCCGTATTCGCAACGCGAACACGGCCAACCACCAGACGGTCGACATTCCGGCCTCGAAGATGAAGAAAGCGGTCGCCGTCATCCTCAAAGACGAAGGCTTCATCACCGACTTTGCGATGGTTTCCGAAGGACCGCAAGGCACGCTTCGCGTCACCCTCAAGTACGGTCCGGAAAAAGAAAAAGTCATCACCAACTTGCGCCGCATCAGCCGGCCGGGTCTGCGCGTCTATACGACCAAAACGGAAATTCCGCGCGTTCTCGGTGGCCTTGGTCTGGTCATCATCTCAACGTCAAAGGGCATCATGTCGGGCAAACGCGCAAAGCGCGAAGGCTTCGGCGGTGAAGTCCTTGCGTACGTGTGGTAACGCAGCATGTCACGAATTGGTAAGCTTCCCGTTCATCTGCCCGCAGGCGTGGATGTCAAAATCCAGCCGGGTAACGTGCACGTCAAAGGCCCGAAGGGCGAACTCAACCAGCACATTCTCGAGCACGTCACCGTGAGCGTTGCCGATGGCCACGTGGTCGTTCAGCGCAAGGGCGACGACAAACCGTCGCGCTCGGCGCACGGCCTCACGCGCACCTTGATCTCCAACATGATCGAAGGCGTGACCAAGGGCTTCCGCAAGAGCCTCGAGCTTCAGGGCGTCGGCTACCGCGTTGCCAAGGCCGGCGAGAAGATTAATCTCTCGCTTGGCTACTCGCATCCCGTCAGCTACGATGCGCCCAAAGGCATCGCGTTCACGGTCGAAGGCACGACGAAAATTCACATCGACGGCATCGATAAACAGCAAGTCGGTCAAGTTGCCGCGGAAATCCGCGATCTTCGTCCGCCCGAGCCCTACAAGGGCAAAGGCGTTCGGTACGAAGGCGAAGTCGTGCGCAAGAAGATGGGCAAGGCCGGTAAGGCCGGGAAGAAATAATGGCACGCCAAGTATCGAAAAATATCTCGCGCGTCAAGCGCCATGGCCGTCTGCGCAAGAAGGTCATCGGCACGAGCGCTCGTCCGCGCCTGCAGATCTTCCGCTCGCTGCACCACATCTACGCGGCCGTCATCGACGACACCAAGGGTCACACCCTCGTTGCCACCTCGACGCGCGAGAAGTCGCTCGGCGAAGCGCTCGATTCGCGCACCAATATGGAAGCGGCTCAAAAAGTCGGTTCTTCGATTGCGGAAAAAGCGAAAGCCGCCGGCATCACCGCCGTCGTGTTTGACACCAGTGGTCTCAAGTATCACGGTCGCGTTGCAGCACTCGCTGCCGCCGCTCGTGAAGCCGGTTTGGAGTTTTAGGCTATGTACAATCGTGGTCGCGAACGCGACAACTCCGGTTTCGAAGAGACCGTGGTCCGCATCAACCGCGTTGCCAAAGTCGTCAAGGGCGGCAAACGCTTTAGCTTCAGCGCACTCGTCGTGGTCGGCGATCGCAAAGGCAAAGTGGGCTTCGCCATCGGTAAAGCGGGTGAAGTCCCCGAAGCCATCCGCAAAGGCGTGGAGCAGGCCCGCAAGGCACTCGTCACCGTGCCGATGGTCGAACGCACGATCCCGCACGAAATCACCAAGCAAGTCGGCGCCGGTCGCGTAATGCTCAAACCCGCCTCGCCGGGTACGGGCGTCATCGCCGGTGGCGCGATGCGCGCGGTACTCGAACTCGCCGGCATCCACGACATTCTCACGAAGTCGCTGGGTACCGCGAATCCGATCAACGTCGTGTACGCGACGATCGAAGCCCTCAAATCACTCCGGACGGCCGAGCAAGTGGCAGCACTGCGCGGCAAGACGGTCTCGGAACTGTTTATTTAATCATGGCAAAAAAAGCAACGGCGAAAGCCTCGGCAACGGCCTCGACGCAGAACGCCGCGCCGATCGCATCGGCGACCGGTTCGCTCGTCACGCTCGCGGGTCTCAAACCCAATCGCCATTCCCGTCCGAAGCGCACGCGCGTCGGTCGCGGACACGGTTCGGGCATGGTCAAGACCGGCGGCGAAGGCGGCAAAGGTCAGACCGTTCGTTCGGGCGGCGGCAAGGGTCCCGCATTCGAAGGCGGACAGACCCCGTGGGCCCGTCGTCTTCCGCAACAACGCGGTATCTCTCAGCGCGCACGTGACATCGGCCACTTCGGTCAGGTGTTCGCCGTGATCAACCTTGCGGATCTCGCCGACTGGGATACCTCAGTTGAAGTCTCGCCGCAGTCGCTCAAAGCGCACAAGAAGCTCAAAGATCTGCGCGACGGCGTGAAGATTCTTGGCGGATCGAAATCCGGCAAGTCGCTTCCGACCGGCCTCACATTCCGCGATATCGCATTCTCGACGACGGCCCGCGAAGCACTCGCGGCCGCCGGCGCGAAATTCGAAGAGACCGAAGGTTAAGTTCACTTGCTGACCACGCTGCGCGCGGCGCTGCTCGTCCCCGACATTCGCAAACGCATCGGCTTCGTATTCCTTGCGTTTGCGATTTTCGTGTTCATGATTCACGTTCAGATTCCGAACGTGAACGCGGGCGTCTGGGAACGACTGCTCGCCCAGGGCACGTTCTATAACTTCCTCGGGTTCCTCTCGGGCGGAGCGCTTCAGCGCCTTTCCGTCATCGCAATGGGAATAACGCCGTACATCAACGCGAGCATCATCATGCAGCTGATGACCGTCGTCATTCCGCAACTCGAAGAGATGGCGAAAAAAGGCGGCGAGGAAGGCCGCAAAAAGATCGGTCAGTACACACGCTGGCTCACGATCGTCCTTGCCGTCGTGCAAGCAACGACCATGACGATTGCGATGAAGAATTCCGGCGTGTTCTACGATACCTCGATCTTCTTCGTGCTCTATGTCATCGTCGCGATGGTCTCCGGAACGCTCTTCCTGATGTGGCTCGGCGAACAGATATCCGACAAGGGCATCGGCAACGGCATCTCGCTGATCATCTTCGTCGGCATCGTGCTGCGCTTTCCCTCACAGCTGGGCAAGACGTTCCAGCTTGCGGGCAAAGGCGCCGAAGTCAATTATCTCGGGCTTTTGCTCTTCATCGCAATCGCCTTGGTCACGATCGTTTCGATCGTCTTCATGTATCAAGGGCAGCGTCGCATTCCCGTGCAGCAAGCGCGCCGCGTCGTCGGTCGCAAGATGTTCGCGGGCCGCAGTTCGTACATTCCGCTGCGCCTCAATAACGCCGGCGTCATCTCGATCATTTTCGCAATTTCGATCTTGCTCTTGCCGCAGCAGGCGCTCTCGTGGTTCCAACATGGCAACACAGGCCCCGGTTCGCAAGTCTCGCTCTTCCTGCAGACGTATTTCGGCCCGAACACCTTCTTGTACAACCTCGTGTACTTCGTGCTCGTCGTCGTCTTCACGTTCTTCTACTCGGCAATCGTCGTCAACACGCGCGACATTGCGGATAATTTGAAGAAGTCGGGCTCGTTCATCCCGGGCATCCGTCCGGGCCAACCGACGGTCGATTACATCAACAAGATTCTGCTTCGCATCACGACCGCAGCTGCGATCTATCTCGGCCTGCTCGCTGTCTTACCGTCGCTGCAACGTGACCTTGGCGTGGGTCAACTGTATATCGGTTCGACCTCGCTGCTCATCGTCGTCGGCGTGGCGCTCGACTCCATCACGCAGATCGAAGCCCGTCTTGCGATGCGTGACTATCGTGGTTTCATCAAGAAATGATCCTCGTGTTGCTGGGCCCGCCGGGAGCTGGTAAGGGCACGCAGGCAAAGGTCCTCGAGGAGAAGTTTGGCATGCGCCAGATCTCGACGGGCGACATCCTGCGAGCGAACCGTCGCCAAGGAACGGTGCTCGGTAAAGAGGCGCAGTCGTACATGGACGCGGGCACGCTCGTTCCGGACGATCTCATCATTCGCATGATGGAGCCGGAGCTTGCGAGCAATGGCAGCAAGTTGCTCGACGGCTTTCCGCGCACGGTCGCGCAAGCCGATGCGCTCGACGCACTGCTCAAAAAGAACGGCGCTGAGCCGGCGACCGCGATTCTTTTCGATGTCGATTTTGATGTCTTGATGGAACGTCTTACGGGTCGCTGGACGAACCCGCGAACGGGCCGCTCCTATCACGACAAATTCAACCCGCCCAAGGCGGCCGGTGTCGACGACGACGATGGCGGCCCGCTCGTTCAGCGCGATGATGACAAGGCCGAGGCAATCAAAACGCGGCTCGACGTCTACGACAAGCAGACGACGCCGCTGATCGGCTATTACGAGAAATCGGGTCGGTTGACGAAGATCGATGCGCTCGCGCCGATTGAGGCTGTATCGAAGCAACTGCTCGATTTGCTCGGGGCGTCGACGTAGCATGATTACGATTAAAAGCGCGCGCGAGATCGAGATCATGCGCCGCAGCGGCAAGATCACCTCGAAAACGCTTGCGATGCTCATCAGCTCGGTGAAACCGGGCATGACGACGTCCCAGGTCGATACGATGGCCGAAGATTCGATCCGCTCGATGGGCGGCATCCCGACCTTCGTTGGCTATCACGGCTATCCGTCGACCATCTGCGCTTCGGTGAACGAAGAAGTCGTCCACGGTATGCCCGGATCGCGCGTCTTGAACGAGGGCGACTTGCTCTCGATCGACATCGGCACGACCCTCGATGGTTACGTCTCGGACTCCGCGGTCACGATCGCGATCGGCAACGTTTCGCTCGAAGCCAAGCGCTTGATGAACGTCACCCAGGAGTGCCTCATGATGGGCATCGCCCAGATGAAGCGCGGCAACCGCCTCTCCGATATCGGGCACGCGGTGCAAACCCATGCCGAGAAGAACGGTTATGGTGTGGTGCGTGATCTCGTCGGTCATGGCATCGGGACTAACATGCACGAGGAGCCGCAAGTCCCCAACTACGGCACCCCGGGTCAAGGCCCGGAACTTCGGGTTGGCCTCTGTCTTGCGATCGAGCCGATGATCACCGAGGGCACCTGGCAAGTCGAGACGCTCAAGGACGGCTGGACCGTCGTTACGGCGGACGGCAAGCTTGCGGCCCACTTCGAACACACGATCGCGATCATGGATGATGGTCCTCGGATCCTCACCTTGCGCGACGTCTACGAACACCCCGACGTTGAGAAGTTCCGCCCCAAAGAAGAAGTCGCGGCCTAGGCCGTCGCCCAAACCCTATCCGATAAAGAGAAAGTGCTATGAAAGTTCGTCCGTCCGTCAAACCCATGTGCGATAACTGCAAAGTGATCCGCCGCGAAGGCAAAGTTCGCGTTATTTGCAACGTGAATCCCAAACACAAACAGGTGCAAGGCTAATGGCTCGTATTTCCGGTATCGATCTGCCGCGCGAGAAGCGCATCGAGATCGCCCTCACGTACATCTTCGGGATCGGCGTGCCGACCGCAAAGCAAATCCTCGCCGAGACCGGTGTGGATCCGAACGTTCGCGTTAAGGATCTTTCGGCCGAAGACGAGCAGAAGGTTCGCGAAGCGATCGACGGCCGCATCAAGGTCGAAGGCGATCTGCGTCGAGAAATCGCCGGGCATATCAAACGTCTCACCGACATCGGCTGCTATCGCGGCCTCCGTCACCGCCGCGGCCTGCCCGTGCGCGGTCAGCGCACGAAGACCAACGCGCGCACGCGCAAGGGTCCGAAACGCACCGTCGCCGCGAAGAAGAAAATCACCAAGAAGTAACCTTCGCCCACCCTCGGACGGACGTAGTCTTTTGCCCTCGGCACTTCGCGCCGGGGGCTTTTTTTATTCGGCAACAGCAAGACCGTCGGCGATTTGTCGCCGGATTTGACGGAGTTGTTCGGCCGTATTGCGTGAATCGCTCTCCGCTGGCAAACCGCGTAGCATCGCTTCGTGCAGCCATTTTCTTTCGTCGGCGCAAGATTGCGAAGGGTCGCGGGTGTGGACGCGCCCTTTATGAGTGCCAGGGGTGACGAGTAGGTATCGCCGACCAGGAAACGCCCGGTCGACTTGTGGCTACGGGCAGGTTTCCTCACCGGTTTCATCCGATGTTGATGGATGGGTGCTCTCTTTCTGACTCTTTTGCTAGCGACCGCGGAACCAACGGGTTGTGCCGTTCCGAACGCTCCACCTCGGGCGATCGCCGTGGCGCAACCGGAAGCTCCGGGCATCGCCGTTCAGAGAAATCTCAGCGGCATCGTTCGCGTGATCGTTGCGCTAAACGAGCGTTCCGAAGTTATAAAAACGAGTATTCTTTCGAGTTCGAATGATGTATTCAATCGCGATGCTGAGAAGACGGCGAAAGAGACGACGTATCGGACGGAAATCGTCGATTGCGCGCCACATGCATCCCGCTACATTTTTGCCGTTGAATACTCTGGCCGCCCGTTTGGCACGGCGCCGATTCCAAGATTCCCGGCCTTCGAGCCACAACGTTTTCTGAACGGGACATGGTCGTGCCGCGCCGATTCTTCGACGCCGACGCGAGAACAGTTTCTCGTCGAATCGGACGATCGAATCATCCGCACGAGCGATCTGGTGAACGAAACGTACACGCGTGAGCCGGATGGGAAGTGGCGCGTGCGTTCCGCCGATGGTATCCGCGAGGAGGCAACCGATTCGTCCCCCATCTATTGGCGTTTTCGCGGTTCGCGCGATGGACGGTTAACGTCGACGACCTCTACGCGAATCGACGGTGACACGTTCCGACGTTTGAGCGATGCGCCGCCGGGAGATTCGGAGCCGTATCGCCTAGAAACGTGCAAGAGACGGAAAACCTAGCGACGATGCTTGCTTTTCTTCCGCTTGCACTTCTGATCTCGATGACCCAGCCGACGGCGTGTGCGGTTCCGGATGCGCCCGCATCCGTGGTGAGGGCGTTCCCCCCGGAAACGCCCTATCGTATGACGTTGACCGGTGCCAATGGCGCGGCGATCGTCTACTTGATGGTTTTGCTCGACGCGAAGTCACAAATACAACGTGTCGAGGTTGTGGTAAGTTCGAATCCGCTCGCGACCGCATCGGCAATTTATGCGACAAATCGATCGCAATTTCAAACGCAAGTCGTGTCGTGCCAATCTCTGCCCGGTGCATATTTCTATGTGATTGAATACGAGTCGAGCGGAGATTTTCGTTGGTCGAATAGACACCGGCCGGCGCCGATCGATCCCGTTCACTATTTGTCAGGCACCTGGAGCTGTCGATCTGACGACGGCACCGTTACGGGCGAAGCATTCGTGATCGATGCCCAAGTCCACACGCTCAGACACACGCGTGGCGATGCAACCGAGTCATTCACGCAAGATTCGCCCACGACGTGGCACGTAGCTGGGCCGGACGGCATCCCAGAGGAGCGCGGCAAGTCTTGGGTCGAGAACTGGTATTTTACGAGTTCCGCTCCGCAAAGACCATCTCACACGATGTACGTTCGCGTGGACGAGAAACGGTTTCGGCGCGCGATTGATTCGACGGTGGAAAATCTCGTGACATATCGCCTAGACTCGTGCAGCCGCACAGGCTGAAGCCAACCTCTCCACTCAAAACGATGCAACGTCGCGCTTCGGCGTGTCTATCTTGCGATTGGAGAGGCTGCGATCATCGTAGCCGAAACGAGGATGCAGCGTTGTATGGAACACATGCGGTCGCCCAAAACGGATCGTGGATGCAGTAAGGGAGCGGTCGCCGTGGAATCAAGCTACTCATGGATCGTTGGCTCTCTCTTGTGATGGGGTAATCTCCGTATGCTCCGGTCGAATACATTCGTGGCTCGGTTGTCTTTTGGCGTACTCGTCGTGTTGCTGGCCGGATGTGCCGGCTCGCAATCGGTCACATCGTCGGGATCCGTTCCGCATCGTGGTGCAGGTCAGAGTGATGCAGCTCACTTTTCTTTGACGATTCCGAATCGTTCCATTGCGACGCGCGGACGAGTCGTGCGCTACATCTCGCCATCGACGCTCTCGGGAACCGTTCAGGTCAATGGTGGGGCGATCACCGAGGTCGACCTCGCAGCGGCAAGCCCACTCTGCACGGCGATCTCCGGCGGGCGCGCCTGTACGGTGACTGTTTCTGCGCCCGCCGGTCTCGACACGTTCAAACTGGTTCTCTATGACGGTGCGTTCACCGCGGGTTCGCATACCGGTACGGCGCTCTCGGCGAATGCCTCTGTGTTTTCTGCAACGATCGTCGCCGGTTCGTCCAACGTCACCATCCCGCTCATTCTTGGTGGAATACCCGCAAGCGTGGACGTCGGTGCGACGGCATTTACCGCCGGCCAACCCGCGACCAATGCGCTAGTCGTGACGGCCTACGATCAGCAGAACAATATCATCGTTGGACCCGCGAAGTACGCCGATGCGACGGGAACCGCAGCGCCGCTTACGGTTGCGCTTGGAATAGCGCCGTTCGCAACGCAGGTTACCTTACACAATGGTGCGCAAAACGGCACGAGCGTCACGATCGCCGGTCCATCGGATGCGCCGACCATCCAATTGTCGGCGCCCGCGAACGTTATCGGAATTCCGTTTATCGTGACGACCGGCGCGAGCGCGACGCAATTGTCGGCGGCAAATGCACAACGCGTCGCCGTGAGTGGGACGTTTACGGCCGTGCTGCTCGGCGTAAACGTGCCGTTTGCTGCCGATTACACCTATTATGCGCCGATGCGCCCGTCGATCGCCCCGGGAATGCCGCATGGCTTTGCTTTCAGTTTTGGAAGCCAAAGCGGCGGCGGATTTATCGGACTTTTCAACTCGGCAACCGAGAACGTACAAACGTGCACGGTATCGGGATTTTATCGCCCGATCGCCGCAGTGACATCGGGGCTCGCCTACGCATACGGCAGTGACTACAATTTGAGCAATCCGCCGTTCGGCCTGGGCTTTGTCGGTCTCGCCTCGCTCAACGGTAGCGCGTGTCCGATCGCGCAATATCAGACGTCGGCGGTCGTGCCGGGCGTCGCGCGCTCCCTTGCCTTCGATCGCGTCGCGAATCGTCTTTTCGAGGGCGATCAAGACTCGAATCTGCGGTACGATGCATTTACCGGAGCGAACTTTTCTGGAAATACGACGATCGGCTCGCTCTCCAGCAACCCCGTGCAGTTGGAGTCGGACACGCTTGGACGGCGGTTCTTCATTCTTCGAACGGCGGGGAATGCCGTCTACTCGCAGTCCGGTACATCGGTACCGGTTGCACTGACGGCCGCCGGCGCCACCTTCACCTCGCTGACGGTCGGCATCGATAACAAAGCCTATGCAGTCGATGGAACCAGCCGACGCGTGTCTGTCGATGACGGCGCAACGCTGCAACCCTATTCGACTGGACAATTCAACTACGCGCCGCCCGCCACGGGATCGCATCTGGCGATCGGCCCTGACGGCAACGCGTATACCGACATCAATTCGTCGCGATTTCTGCAGCAATTGACGCCGGCAGGTATGGGCCCGTCATTTTCCATTCCTGCCGCGCCCGGCGGAAGTGGACATATCGATGCCGTCTTCGACGGGGGGAACGGCTATCTGTATCTCGTTCTCTCCGACTACGTCGGCTCGAGCACGGAATATTTCATCCGCGTTTCGTATTGATGCGCTAAACGGTCGCTCGGGAGGTCGCGTTTTGGTACGCGCAAGGAGAGTCGATGAACACGCACGGGTTTATCGGAATCGACCATATCGATTTGCGAGTGCACGATCTCGCATCCGCTCGCCGGCTCTACGACGCCCTCATGCCCGCCCTCGGACTTACGGATGTTCACGAGACCGACGATTCGATCGAATACTACGAACCACGGCGCGTCGATGCGCCCACGCGGTTCTTTGGGTTGAATTTGTCGGCAGGTCACCGTGGCGATGCCTCGCGGGTCGCGTTGAGCGCGCGTTCGCCGGCGGAGGTCGATCGTTTGACTGCGCTTGCCGCTAACGCCGGTGCCGTGGCAATTGAAGGACCGGAAATCCCATACTCATCGGAACAGTACTACGCATCATTTTTCGAAGACGCTAGCGGGAACAAGCTCGAGATCTGTTACCGCCGTCGTCACCACGAGAGCGAAGATATCGGCGAGGTTCTCCAAGCAGAGTAAATTCTGCGTCGTCGCGCTATCCTTCGAGCGGAAGTTCCGTTCCGATTCCGCGTTCCGTGCAGCGATCGTACACCGTATTCGCGAGTGCCACATCCCACAGACCGATCCCCAGTGATTCGAAGAGCGTGATTTGGTCGTCGCTCGTGCGGCCGGGCTCGGTTCCGGCAACGACCTCGGCAAGCCGCCTCGCGCGTTCCCAGGCAAACGCGCCGTCTTTGACCGCGTCGGCAAGATCGCCGGATTCGATCCGAATTTGCGCGAGGTCTTCGGCGACGACGACCTGCGAGCGACGGACCGTTTCGGCGTCGATTTCGCGTGCCCACAGCCGATTCGAACCGGCAGCGTTGATGTGCGTTCCGGCTCGCAGCCACGTTCCATCGAACACGGGCTCACTTGCACCCGTGATCGTGATGACGATATCGGAATCGACGATCGCCTCACGCGCGCTTTCCGCCGCGTGCACCGGGATGCCGAGTTCCGTTTGCATGTCGGCTGCCCATTTCACGCGGCGCTCGGCATCGCGTCCGTAAACGATGACGCGCTCGATCGGCCGAACCGCGCAAACGGCAGCAAGCTGCGTGCGCGCCTGATAACCGGTGCCGATCACGCCAACCGTCTTCGCGTTGGCGCGCGCAAGAGCACGCGTTGCAATGCCGGAGGCCGCGCCCGTGCGAAGTTGGCCGAGCCGATCCGCCTCGATGATGGCAAGCCACTCGCCGGTCGCTGCATAGAGATGCACCCAGAAGCGCGCGCCGCGTTTCGCACTGGTGTACGCTTTGTAGCCGAGCCGGTGATCGAGGGTCGCGGGCAACATATGCATGATCGCGCCGTCCTTACCGTCGCGTACTCGTGCGCGCGGCGAGTTCTGCGCCCGTCCCGCGGCGAGTTCCCGACACGCGTGGTCGACGGCCGTGAGCGCATCGCTCATGTCGACGACGCTTGCGACCTGCGCTTCGGTGATGTAGCGAATCACTTATTTCACGTAGTTCGCAGCGATCGCTCCGAAATCGTCATTGCCGTGACCGGCGGCAATCGAGCGGTCGAGTACGGCTGCGATCGCCGGTAACGTGTCGAGCGTAACGTTGTGGCGGCCGGCTTCCTCGATCATCAAGCGGATATCTTTGCGCGCCATCGTCATTTCGAACGCGGCCGAAAAATCACCCGATGCCATTTTCTTGCCGCGACCGCCGATCGCGTTACCCGGATTGAACGTCTTGAAGAGTTCCATCGCATCCGAGGCTTTGATGTCGAGCGACTGGCCAAGCGCGAACACATCGGAGAGTCCGCTCGTAATGAAGAAGAGCATCATATTGCCGAAGAGTTTGTACGATGCGGCCGCATCGAGGCGCTCGCCGAGATAGAGCACCGTGGTCGTCATCTTCTTGAGCGTCGGTTCGAGCGGGTCGAAGATCGCTTTCGGACCGGAGGCCAGCATGATCCCCGAGCCTTCACGCGTGTTGACCGGACCCATGAAGACCGGGGCGTGTTGAAAAATCACACCGCGCGCGGCCAGGCGTTCGGCACGCTCTTTCGTCGGTGTCGGCGCGGTCGTCGTATGGTCGACGATCACGGCGCCCGGTTCGAGCGAACCAAGAATTTTCTCGATCACGCTATCGACCGATGCATCATCGGAAAGAGAGAGGTGCAATCGTTTCGCGCCCTTGGCTGCTGCCGCCGGATCTTCGAAGGCGTGTGCGCCGTCGGCTTCGAGGGCTTTGGCCTTCTCGAAACTCCGGTTCCACACGTTGACGTGTTCGCCCAATTCGCGTTGTTTGCGCACGAAGCCGGCGCCCATAAGACCTGTCCCGTACCATGTAATCATCGCTGACTAGGACCGAGCGCAGCGGGGTGGGGTTTCATTCGGAATTGGCCCGCTCGTGCGCTGCGTGGATGGACGGCGCCCGTAAACGATGAACGCCGCGGCATGGGAAAATTCGCATGATTGCCAGTCCGAGCGGTGACGCTCCATCCGTCTTTACCGATCATCCGCTCGTTCACGATGTCAATGTAGAACATCTCGAGCGACTTTCTCCGGTCGAAGTGATCTGCAAACGGGTCGCCGATGGTATCGGGGCGCCGCTCGCGCTAGCTCTTGCGATCGTCGGTCAAAGCGTCTGGATCGCGGTCGGCATTGCGACCAAGCTCGATCCATATCCGTTCGCGTTTTTGCTCACGTGTTCGAACGTGCTGCAATTGATCCTGATCTTCGTGCTGGCGGTCGGCCAGCGGCAGTCCGCCCAACATGCGGAACTGCGCGCCGAACACGATCACGATGCAATTTCGCGCCTGCTCTACCATCAAGAAGTGCAGGAAGCAATCTTGCTCGCAATCGCGACGAAGATCGACGCAAACGTCGAGCAGACGCGCGCGATGGTCGCCGATCTTGCGGCGCGAAACTAGCGCAGGGCAATCAAAGAAAAAGGCCCGCGCGAATGATGCGCGGGCCTTTTTCCTTCCTGAGACTAGGGTGCGCGGTTGGTCGCTGCTAGGGGCCGGGTTTGGTTACCGCATCAGAGATCAGCGTTACGGCACCCGTGCGTGCTAATAGTCGACCGTTGATGATGTTGTTGGCCCCGACGGTTACCGAGGCGAGGGCGAAGACGTTTCCGCTGAAGCTCGCGCCGTTGAGCGTTGCGGAACTGCCGACTTGCCAGTAGATGTTGCACGGATTTCCACCGACTAGCGTCACGCTGCTACCGACGTTCGCGGTCAATCCCGATGCGATCTGGAAGACGAAAACGGCGTTGGGGTTTCCTTGTGAGTCGAGCGTGACGTTGCCGGTGATCGCAAGTGTCGAGGTCGATTTATACACGCCGGGAGGGAGTACCAGGCCGCCGATGTCGGCGGGTGCTGCAACCGTGCTCGCCTTACCGGCGGCGGTATTGTACGCGGCAGTCAGATCGGTTTGACCCTGTCCCGCAACGGCGTCGGCGGCATGGATCGCGCCGATCACGATACCCGGCCCGGTGATCGCTGAGGTCGTAAAGCCCACCACGGATGCGGTCGGAAACGTGCCGAGGTCGCCCGTTACGATCGATGGGCCGGTATTGGTGACTCCCGCACCGCCGAGAATCGCGAAGTTCGCCGCCGTCCCGAGCGGCACGCCGGCTGGATTCGCCGCACATGAAAGTGCTGGCGGCGCCGGAGTGGGTGTCGGAGTCGGCGTGGGTGTCGGAGTCGGCGTCGGAGTCGGCGTGGGTGTCGGAGTCGGCGTCGGAGTCGGCGTTACGACGGGAGGCGTCGGCGTCGGTGTTGGCGTGACGCCGGGAGGCGGCGGAGTCGGGGTCGGTGTCGCGACGACCGGGGTGGGGGTTGGCGTCGGTGCGTGGAACGCCGGAACGGTGCAGTTTCCGCATCCGCCGCTGCTGCACGATGCAATCGAGGCGAGCCCGATCATTGCGGCCACAAGCCATGCGTAGGAAAAACGCAGCTTGCCGAATCGATTCTGATTTCTCATCTAGAACTTCACTCCAAGTCCGATATACGGACCATCATGGATCTGATTGATCGGCGCATTCGACTTCGCTGCGTAGCGATCGCCATTGTAGCCGCCATAGAGATAAACCGGCAGATTGCGCAAGACGAGAGAAAGTCCGACGTCGTACTTTGTAATCCGGTACTGTTGCTGATATGATTTGCCGTTGTTGGGACTTGCGAGATTGCCGAGGGTGTAGGTTCCGCTCGCGTTCGGATAATAGAACGCCGAGCCGTAGAGGCCGATCCCCGGTCGCAATTCTGGTAGCTTTTCAATCCCGGCGCCGATCCCGTTGAGATGCGGATAGCCGTAATTCGTCGAGGTGCGGATGTACCCGAGGCCGATGTAAATTTTCGGCGCCGCGATTTGGTACTCTAGGCGCGCATCGAGCGTGCTTTGTTTGGCAAGAAACACCGGGACCGATGCATATCCGCCGTCGATCGTCGCAAAGCTCGTGTAGTGGTTGTTAATCGCGTCGGTGAATTGGTCGCTCGTGACGTACGCGTCCTGGCGATAGTCCAGTTTTACCGCGAGCGGTGAGTTGCGGAACACATAGGCCGCCGCGAGATTATAGGATTGGCTGCAATATCCGCCGGCGGAAAATTCGTTGTAGGTCTTCGGTGCTGCGAACGCGCCCTCAACGAAGCCTTGATACGGAGCCAGCGTCGGAATGGGCGTCGGGGTCGGCGTCGCCACGGGCGCTACCGTCGGCACGGGCGTCGGCACCGGCGTGGGTGTCGGAGCCGGTGTTGCTACCGGTAGCGGAATCGGCGGATTGTAGCGCACGACGACCAGATGCTTCTCATGCACCCAAAGCACGTAGGCGCCGAGTGCTTCGGAAATCACGCGTACGGGTGCGAGCACGACGCCGTGATAGAGAATCGGCGGCACGTCGAGCGGACGCGCTTCGCCGTTGATGATGACCTCGGATTTGCCGACGGTGACCGTCGCGCTCGACCCTGGTTTTGCCGCGGTCATGGTCATGCCGCCATTGGAAACGGAGACCGTCGCGCCCATTTGTTCGAACATGCTGCGCAGCGGAATATAGATCTGACCGTCTTTTACAAGGGCGGCAAGGACGCGGCTCTGTTTGAGGATATCGGGCGTAGCGTAGACGGTGTGGTCGTTATAGAGAATCGGAATTTCGCCGGACGGCGGCTTGCCGAAATCGGCAGCGTTGGCTCCGGTTGCGGACCCCGCAACGATGAGCGCGAGAAGCGATGCCGCTCCCACGCGCGACTCCGGCGACCGGAGTGCCGGGATGAACCGATAGCGTCTTGCTTTGAGCAAGGCGGAAGTGATCCACATCAATTGTTTTTGCATACAAACCCGTTTCAGAGAGAGGAGGAGAGCCTCCCCCTGCTTCTGGTACCCGAGTCAGCGGTTCCCAAAACCAAATCGATTTAATTCAATTGTAATCTTTTCGCAAGCGCTGCCGGGTTCTTCTCGGCGATTCGGCTCTACCGAGTCCACCTCACTTGACCGCCCACCCCATCCTCCTGTAAGATAGGGCGTTGGCTTCCGTCAGGAGGTCGGGCCGTTGCGTTCGCCGTGCAACTGGCAAGAAGATCGGCGCATCCCGTTCGGATGCGGCTGGTCGAGGCGACGACACCCCGGGCTCGTATTTGCCCCGGGCAAGATAAACCGTAGAGAGAATCTTTTGGCTGCCAAAAAGCAAACCAAGACTCGGAAGAAGCGCGAGTTCAAGAACGTCGGTTCGGGCGTCGCGCACATCCACTCGTCCTTTAATAACACGATCGTCACGATCTCCGATAACCAGGGATCCGTGATCGCGTGGGCATCGGCTGGAAACCTTGGGTTCAAGGGTTCCAAGAAGTCGACGCCGTTCGCCGCCCAAATGGCTGCCGAAGCCGTTGCCCGCAAGGCGATGGACCACGGGATGAAGTCCGCCGAGGTCTACGTCAAGGGTCCGGGCGCCGGTCGCGAAGCCGCGATCCGCTCGCTTCAAGCGACGGGCCTCGAAATCACGCTCATCAAAGACGTCACGCCGATCCCCCACAACGGCTGCCGCCCGCCGAAGCGCCGCCGCGTTTAAGGGACTGAGAGAAAAAGTATGTCACGTTATACCGATGCCGTTTGCCGCCTCTGCCGTCGCGAAACCGCGTCGAGCAAAACCGGCGAAAAGATCAAGCTCTTCCTCAAAGGCGACCGTTGCCTGTCCAAAAAGTGCGCCGTCGAGCGCCGTGGCACGGCTCCGGGCCAAAAGACGCAGAACACCAAGGGCCGCCAGAAGATTTCCGAGTACGGCCGTCAGCTGCGCGAGAAGCAGAAGATGCGCCGTTATTATGGCGTCATCGAGGGCCAGTTCGAGAACTATTTCCGCGAAGCGCAGCGCGTTCCGGGGCAGACCGGTAAGGTCTTCCTCCAGTTACTCGAACGCCGCCTCGACAACGTCGTCTATCGCTTGAACCTCGCTTCGAGCCGCGCACAAGCGCGTCAGCTCGTGACGCACCGTCACTTCCGCGTGAACGGTCGGCTCACGAACATCCCGTCGTACATCGTCAAAGCGGGTGATGTCATCACGATCGGCGAGCGCAGCCTCAAATCGACGATTTTCGAGGCGAACATCGAGATGGCGAAGAGCCGTCGTTCGCCCGAATGGCTCGAGTTCAGCGAAACCGACGTGTCGGGTAAGGTCGTCGCGCTTCCGAGCCGCGAGCAGATCGACACCCCCGTCGACGAACAGCTCATCGTCGAGTACTACAGCCGCTAGATAACACCCAACCGCTGTTAGGCGTACGATCGTGGTTCGCGGGGCGAACGGCGGATAACGTAAGCAGCAACAAAGGACACCAACCGCCACCATGACCGTTCTCGAAACGCCGCAGGGCGCCCAAATCGAAGTCCGCGAACGCCGCGACAACTATGCCAAATTCGTGATCGAACCGCTCGAACGCGGCTTCGGCATCACGCTTGGCAATGCGCTGCGCCGCATTTTGCTGAGCACGATCCCGGGCGCCGCCGTCACCTACGTCAAAATCGACGGCGTGTTGCACGAGTTCTCGACGATCCCCGGTATCGTGGAAGACACGACCGACTTATTGCTCAACCTCAAGGGCCTGCCGATCAAGCTGAATTCCGATGAGCCCAAAGTGCTCACGCTTTCCGTCAACGGCGCTCGTGAAGTCGTCGCGGGCGATATCTCGCCTGATGGCGACGTCGAGATTCTCCAGCCGAATTATCATCTCGCGACGATGACGACCAAGTCGGCCAAACTTTCGATGGAAATCGGCGTCGAGAAGTACCGCGGCTACGTCACCGCCGACAAGCAGCGCAATATCGAGCACATGATCGGGCTGATCCCGATGGACTCGATTTTCTCGCCCATCCGCAAAGTGAATTTCACGGTCGACGACACACGCGTCGGCCAGGTCGTCGACTTCGATCGTCTTACGATCGAGATCGAGACCAACGGTTCGATCACGCCGGACGAAGCGCTCTCGACGGCGGCGGAAATCATTTCCGACCAGCTTTCGCTCTTCGTCGGATTTTCGGATGAAGAGAAACCGATGGCAACGGCGCCCACGAGCGAGTGGGACGTGCCGGTCGAAACGCTCAACCTTTCGGTGCGCTCGTTCAACTGTCTCAAGCGCGCCGGCATCTCGAAAGTCTCAGAACTGCTCGACATGAGTGAAGATGAGATCATCAAGATGCGCAACTTCGGCAAGAAGTCGCTCGATGAGATCAAGCAAGTCCTCGAAGAAAGGGGTTTGTCGCTGCGCCAGTAGGCCGCGACAGTTAAGCCATGCCGCATCAAATTGGGAACAAGCGTCTTTCCCGCACCGACGGGCACCGCAAGGCGCTGCTCCGCAACTTGGCGACCTCATTCTTCTTGCACGAGAAGATCGAGACCACGTCGACCAAAGCAAAAGAAATCAGCAAAATTGCGGAGCGTCTGATCACGCAAGCCCGCCGCGGAGATCTGCATTCGCGGCGTCTCGTGGCCTCGTATTTGCTCGATCCGCGCGTCGTAAAGAAGCTCGTCGAACAAATCGCGCCGGCGTATAAAGAACGCACCGGCGGATACACGCGCATCACCAAGACGCGCGTGCGTCCCGGCGATGCTGCCGAACTCTCGATCATCGAGCTCGTCAAGTAAGACTCGTGTCGTCAATCGTTTCGGGATACGCTCCGCTCTGGCTTTGGTGAGGTAGGACTCACCAGAGCTGCGGCTTTACCGCGACCCGATTCGACCATAGACGAGTAACCCAATGATTTCAGCCCCGGAAAATTCGCGCCGACTCACGCCGATCACCCGCGAATTTATCGCCGACTCTCTGACGCCGATTTCGGCGTACCTCGCCCTGGCTACGCCGGGGCGTTCTCTTTTGCTCGAGAGCGTCGAGGGTACCGACCGCATCTCGCGCTACTCGTTCATCGGGCTGGATTATCTCGACTCATTGACCTTGAGTGATGATGTCGACATGCTCGCGAAAATCCGCGCATTCATCGGCGCGCATACGCTGGACCGCAGCGACTTACCGTTTCCGGGCGGTGCGGTGTGCATGTTCACCTACGACGCCGCCCGCGTACTCGAAAAGATCGGCCCAAAGCCGCCCGTCGATGTCCCGTTCGCCGATGTCGTTTGCGTGATTCCGGGCACCTGGGTGGTGTTCGATCACTTCACGCATCGTACGACGCTCATCGGTTTCGCGCGCGATGCTGGCGAAACGGATACCGTAAGCGCGCGGCTCGATCGCTACATCGCGCAGCTGCTCGACTCCCGGCCGACGATTCCCGCGACGATTCGTGCAATCGGCCCGGTCGCTTCTTCGCTAACCAAAGAGCAGTTTTTCGCCGGGGTGAAGCGCGCCAAACAGGCGATCACTGAGGGCGCTGTCTATCAGCTCCAACTCGGTATTCGTTTTTCTGCTCCGGTCGATGGGACGTCGTTCGATTTTTACCGGCAGATTCGCGCCCGCAATCCCTCACCGTATATGTTCTTCATCGAGACAAATGGTCGCGCGATCTTCGGCGCGTCGCCCGAGTTTCTGGTACGACTCGACGGACGATCGGCCCAAATCCGTCCCCTTGCGGGAACGCGCTCGCGAAATAGCGATCCGAAAATCGACGCTGCCGTCGCGACCGAACTGCTTGCAAACGAAAAAGAACGCGCCGAACACGTGATGCTCGTGGATCTTGGCCGCAACGACCTGGGTGCGGTCTCGACGGTCGGCAGCGTGCGCGTCGATGAATTGATGAAGATCGAACGCTACAGTCACGTGATGCACATCGTCTCGAACGTGGTGAGCCAACTTCGTCCCGAGAACGATGCACTCGATCTGTTCGCCGCGGCGTTCCCCGCCGGTACCGTTTCCGGAACGCCGAAGATCCGCGCGATGCAATTGATCGACGAACTCGAGCCGGTCGCGCGTGGTTTTTACGCCGGTTCCGTCGCCCATATCGATTTTGACGGCGACATGGACTCGTGCATCATCTTGCGCAGCGTTGCCGTCGTCGATGGGCGTGCGTACTGGCAGGCATCGGCAGGGATCGTCGCAGATTCCGAGCCGCAACCCGAATACGACGAAATTTTCCATAAGACCGGAATCGTCCGCGCCGTTCTCGGACTCGATCGCTGATGCGGCTCTTGCTCGTCGATAATTACGACTCGTTCACCCACAATCTCGCGCATCTCTTCGGTATGGTTGGAGCCGAGGTGGACGTCATCCGCAACGACGATCCACGACTCGCCGATGGCGTGACCGCGCGCTACGACGCAATCGCGATCGGGCCCGGGCCAGGCCGTCCTAAAGAGGCGGGACGGACGCTTGCGATCGTGCACGAAGCGGCGCAGTATGCGCGCCCATTGCTCGGTGTGTGTTTAGGCCATCAAGCGATCGGCGAGGCATTCGGCGGAAACGTCGTCCACGCGCCGGGTCTCATGCACGGAAAGACATCGCCGATCACGCACGACGGCAGCGGGGTCTTTGCCGGTTTGCCATCGCCATTCGATGCGACACGCTATCACTCGCTCTGCGTCGCGCACCATCCGTTTCCGGCCGAGCTGCGGGCGGTGGCTGCAAGCGACGACGGCGTGATTCAGGGTCTCGCGCACCGCACGTTGCCGATCTACGGCGTCCAGTTTCATCCGGAGTCGATTCTCACACCGGCTGGAGAAGCGATCTTCGCAAATTTCCTAGCGCTCGTAGCCGCGCGCACGGAGGCGGTGCGATGACCGAGTATCCGGCGCTCTTACGTTCGGTGATTGCGGGCGAGCATCTGAGTGCGGAGATGGCGGCTCTGGCGATCGGTGCGATCATGGACGAAGCGATTTCGCCCACGCGTGCAGCTGGATTGCTCGCGGCACTGGCGGCCAAAGGCGAGACGGTCGAAGAAGTGATAGGCGCGGCGCGCGCGATGCGCGACCGCAGCGTGCGCGTCGAACATGGCTTGCCGTACGTGCTCGATGTGTGCGGAACCGGTGGTGACGGTGCGGGAACGATCAATATTTCAACGGCCGTATCGTTCGTCGTTGCGGGTGCGGGCGTTCCGGTTGCCAAGCACGGCAATCGCGCCGCGTCGAGTCAATGCGGAAGCGCGGACGTCTTGGAAAAGCTCGGCGTTACGCTCGACCGATCGCCCGAAGAGAGCGCGGCGATGCTACGCGATCACAAGATCGCTTTTCTGTTCGCGCAGCGGTATCATCCGGCGATGCGCGTCGTGGCGCCGATCCGTCGCGAACTCGGCGTTCGCACGATATTCAACCTTCTCGGGCCGTTGACGAATCCCGCGGGCGCGAAGCGCCAGGTCGTCGGCGTCGCGCAGGAACGGTTCGTTCCGCTCGTCGCCGAAGCGCTTCGCGGGCTTGGCGGCGATTCGGGCGCGGTCGTCTACGGAGCGAGCGGTCTGGATGAGATCGCCGGCGATTCGCCCACCACGATCTACCAATTCGATCGCTTCGGAACGCGACAGTGGACGCTCGACCCCGCGCGTTACGGCGTGCACGCCACGATGGAAGTCATTCGCGGTGGCGATGCGTCGTTCAACGCAAGCGCGCTCTTGGCGATCGTGCGGGGCGAACGGACGCCGCGTGCGCGTCTCGTCGTGCTCAACGCGGCTTTTGCGCTTGTGATCGCGGGCGTTGCAAGCAACATCGAAGATGGGATGCATCTCGCGCAGCACAGCATCGACACGGGCGCGGCTGCCGCATCGCTCGACGCGCTTCGCGGCAAACCGAAGACGCAACGGGCATGAACGATATCCTAAAGAAAATCTACGCGGCAAAGGCAATCATCTTGGCGCAAGACGAAGCGCGCGAGCCGCTTGTGGGCCTGCGCGAACGTGCCGAACGTCGCCGTAGCGAACGACGATCGTTCAAAGCCGCGCTCGCCGGTGCCCGCGGACCTGCGCTGATTGCCGAAATCAAACGCGCATCACCTTCGGCGGGGATGATTGCGGAACACATGGACCCGGCAACCGTTGCCGCCGCGTATGCAGCTGCGGGTGCCGATGCCATCAGCGTGCTGACGGAATCCGAGCATTTTCTCGGCGAACTCGCGTATCTCGACATCGCGCGGGCACACGCTCCGCTGCCGATTCTTCGCAAAGACTTCCTCACGACTCCGTATCAAATCGTTCAAGCAGCGGCCTACGGCGCCGATGCCGTTTTGGCAATCGTCGCCGGACTCGATGACGCGCAGCTCAAAGCATTCCTCGCCGAAGCCGAGCGATACGATCTCGACGTTCTCGTCGAAGTCCACGACCAACTGGAACTTGATCGCGCCCTCGCACTCGGCGCCGGCATTCTCGGCATCAACAATCGCAATCTACGCACGTTTGTTACGAACCTTGCGGTGAGTGAGACGCTCCTAGCCGTGCTCGCGCCGGGGACGCTCGTCATCAGCGAGAGCGGTATTCGTGACCTTGCCGACTGTACGCGTCTTGCCGCTGCCGGCGCGCGCGGTTTCCTCATCGGAGAATCGCTCATGCGCGGCGGTCCCGATCTCATTTGCGGGATCAAAGCCCTGCCGGTGCCGGCATGACACGCACGCGCATCAAAGTCTGCGGGATCACCTCGGTCGCTGAGGCGCGGTCGGTCATCGATGCGGGTGTCGATGCAATCGGCATGATCTTCGCGGAAAGCAGCCGCAAAGTCGACCTCGAGACGGTTCTTGAGATTAGCGCGATCGCGCCGGCTTGGGTGACGCTCGTCGGTGTGTTCGTCAATCCGACGAGCGCCGCGGTCGAGAACGCGCACCTGCACGGTCTCATCCCGCAATTTAGCGGGAGCGAGATGCCGGAGTTCTGCGAGCAGGCGGCGGGCTTGCGGTATCTCAAGGTCTTTCACATCCAACCGGACGTGCAGTACCACGCGGTCGATTTTGCCGAACTCGACGCGTATGCCCATGCGACGTTCATGTTCGATACGAGCGTGGGCGGTAAGTCCGGCGGGACGGGCGTTGCCTTCGACTGGGGCGTCGTCAAAGAATTGAGCCGGATGCGACCGGTGATCGTTGCCGGGGGGCTCACACCCGAAAACGTCGGCGCATGCGTGCGCCACGTGCGTCCCTTCGGCGTCGACGTGCGCTCGGGCGTCGAGACGAACGGGGTCAAAGATGAAGCCAAAGTGCGCGCGTTCGTTCGCGCGGTGAGGGAAGCTGATGCAGAAGCCTGACGAACGCGGATACTTCGGCCGATTCGGAGGGAAGTTCGTGCCCGAAGTCTTGATCGAAGCGATTGCGCAACTCGAAGTCGCCATGAACGCGGCGTTCGCCGATCCGACCTTCTGGGCGGAGTACGACGCGATCCTACGTGACTACGTCGGCCGGCCTTCCCCGATTTATGCGGCCGGTCGACTCGTCGATGCGAGCGCCGCACCGCTGGTGTTCAAGCGCGAAGATCTCAATCACACGGGCGCGCACAAAATCAACAATACCGTCGGGCAAGCGTTGCTCGCGCAGCGGATGGGCAAGAAGCGCATCATTGCCGAAACCGGCGCCGGTCAGCATGGTGTCGCAACCGCGACGATCGGTGCGAAGCTCGGCATTCCCGTCGATGTGTACATGGGCGCGATCGACGTCGAACGGCAAGCAAGCAACGTCTATGTCATGAAATTGCTCGGGGCGACGGTTCACGCGGTCGAGAGCGGCACGCGGACGCTCAAGGATGCGACGAATGAGGCGTTTCGCGAATGGGCCGGGCGCGTCGAGGACACGTTCTACATCATCGGTAGCGTCGTTGGCGCACACCCCTATCCGTACATGGTTCGCGAATTACAAAAAGTTATCGGAATCGAAGCTCGCGCGCAAGTTCTCGAACGCTACGGTCGCTTACCGAGCGACGTCGTCGCCTGTGTCGGCGGCGGCAGCAATGCGATGGGCATCTTTGCCGGGTTCGTTGACGACCCGGACGTGAAGCTGTGGGGTATCGAGGCCGCCGGCCACGGCGTACACGCGATCGACACGGCCGCTTCGCTCAGCGCGGGAACGGTCGGCATTTTGCACGGCTCGCGTTCGTACGTTTTGCAAACGAACGAAGGGCAGGTGCGGGATACGCATTCGATTAGCGCCGGACTCGACTACCCGGGCGTCGGTCCCGAACATGCGTTTCTCAAAGACAGCGGCCGCGCGACGTACGTTGCGGTCGATGATGACGAGGCACTGGCGATGTACCACGAGATGGCGCGCACCGAAGGCATCGTCCCCGCGCTCGAGACGGCGCATGCGATTGCCTTCGCGCGTAAACTCGCCCAGGAACGAGGCCCGAGCGGACTCGTGCTCGTGAATCTGAGCGGTCGTGGCGATAAAGATACGCGCACCGTTGCCGCACTCGAGGCCGAGCGTGAGCCGGCGCGCGCGTGATCGCCGCAGACGACCGCATCGCGGCGGTACTCGACCGATGCCGCGCGGAAAATCGCGCCGCCCTCATCATGTACCTCATGGCGGGCGATCCGAATCTGGAAACGACGGCGCTCGTCATCGATGCCGTCTCCCGCGCGGGTGCGGATATCATCGAGCTTGGGATCCCGTACGGCGATCCACTCGCGGATGGACCGACGATCGCAGCGGCCGCGCACCGCGCACTCGAAAACGGCACCTCGATCGATGATACGCTTACGATCGCTCGCGCGGCGCGCGCGCGCGGCGCGGCACCGATTCTGTTCTTCACCTACGCGAATCCGATCTCGCAGTACGGCCCGGAAAAATTTGCTCGTGCCGCGCGTGAAGCGGGTGCACTCGGCGCGATCGTACCCGACGTGCCGCTCGAAGAGATCGACGAATTCGCTCCGGCGCTGCGCGCCGAGGGTCTCGGCCTGCCGCTGCTCGTCGCCCCGACCACACCGGCTGCGCGAGCGGCGGAAATCGCCAAACGCAGCGATGGATTCGTCTACGTCGTCTCGCGCCTGGGCGTGACCGGAGCGCGACGCGAGCCGGATGTTGCATGGATCGCCGGTGCGATCGAACGGCTGCGCGGGTCGGGTAAGCACTTGGCCGTTGGTTTTGGAATTTCGACGCCCGCCCACGTCAGGGCGATGTCGGCAATCGCTGACGGGGTGATCGTGGGAAGCGCTTCAATCGATGCGATTGCGGGAAAAGCCGGAACGGATGCGGCGGAAGCCGCGTATAGCTATGTAGCCACGCTCCGCCCATCGCTCCAGCGAGGCGACCCCGCGAACCCTGGATAAGAAAGGCAACGCGGGCTTTCCATCGTATCCGATGGTCGATTTTTCTCATCCGGAGGTTTGATTTTATGACCAATCGCCGATTGCCGGCACTGGGCGCACTCGCGCTTACTGCGGCACTGGCTCTCCCTGCACTTCCGACTCCGGCACTTGCCGAAGATACGATCGTTTTCGGTGCGGCGCTCGCGTCGACCGGACGCGACGCTCGCGAAGGTGTCCTGACCAAAGAAGGCTACGACTTTTGGAAAGACTACGTCAACGCGCACGGCGGTATCAAAGTCGGCGGCAAGACGTACAAAGTCGAGATCAAGTACGCCGATGACGAAACGAACCCGCAGACCGCAGCCCGACTAGTCGAAAAATTCATCGCGCAAGATCACGTGAATTTCATCCTCGGGCCCTACGGTTCGGCGGCATCCGCGTCGGCAGCGACGGTCGTCGAACGCTTGAAAGTCCCGATGGTCGAAGGCAACGGCTCGGCCGAGAAGATCTTCAATCAAGGTTTCAAGTACACGTTTGCCGTGCTTTCGCCAGCGCGCCGCTATCTCGAGGGCATCATCGACCTCGCGCTGCACGAGAAGGTCCGCCCGAAGACGGTTGCCGTCGTCTCCGCAAACGATTCGTTCTCGATCGAAGTCGCGCAAGGTGCGGCGGATTTTGCGACCTCGCACGGTCTCAAGATCGTCTACAACAATAAATATCCGGCCGATACGACAGACGTGTCGGGCGTCGTTAGCGCCATCAAGGCAACGAACCCGGACCTGATTCTCAACGGCGGCCATTTGCAAGATGCACTGCTGCTGCAAAAAGGCTTCAAAGAGCAGAGCGTCAACGCGCGAGCCTTCGGCTATTCGGTCGGACCGGATACACCGGATTTCCGCAAGACGCTCGGTAAGGATGCCGATTACGTCTACGGCGGCACGCAGTGGTCACCCACGGCAAAATACAAAGGTGCGGCGGGATTCATCACCGATTCCAAAGTGTACGCAGCAGAATTCGAAAAGAAGTACGGCCACATTCCGGACTATCACAATGCCGAATCATCGGCGACGTGCATGGCGTTCCAATACGCCATCCAGAAGGCCGGCTCGCTCGATCCGCTCAAAGTGCGCGATGCCTTGGCCGCACTCGATGTCGTCACGTTCTACGGAATTCTCAAGTTCGATTCGCGCGGCATCAACATCTACAAACCGATGGCCGTGAATCAAATTCAAAAAGGCGAACTCAAGACCGTGTGGCCGACCGGCGTGCAAAGCGCAAAGCCGATGTATCCGACCCCCGACTGGTCGAAGCGCTAGCACTTTCCGCCGACAAGGACTCGTTCTTTGAATCTCTTTTTTCAGATACTCGTGAACGGAATTCTTGTCGGCGGTATCTTCGCCGTCGTCGCCCTCGGCTTTAGCCTGGTCTGGGGCATCATGAACATCATCAATCTCGCGCACGGATCGTTCTTGATGCTCGGTGCGTACATCGCCTACGTACTCTTTGCGAACTATCATCTCGACCCGTTCCTGAGTCTCCCGATCGCGTTTGTGGTGATGTTCCTCTTCGGCTACCTCATCCAACGCTACATCATCAACTTCGTCGTGCGTGCGCCGATCCTCACGACCTTCTTGCTCACGTTCGGCCTCTCGCTGCTGCTGATCAATGCCGCACTGCTCGTCTTCCACGGCGACATCAAGGGCATCACGACATCCTACAGCGGTGCGAATTTCTCGCTCGGTCCGGTGACCGTGCCGTGGTCAAAACTGTGGACGCTCGTTGCGGCGCTCGTGATCACCGCGCTCATGCAACTCTTTCTCACCGGCACGAAAACCGGCCGCGCCATTCGCGCGACCTCGATGGACATCGGCGCCGCACAGCTCTCGGGCGTGCGCGTCGCACATCTCTATGCGATCGTTTTTGGGCTTGGCTCGGGGCTTGCCGGCGCCGCCGGTGTGCTCGTCTCGCTCTCGTATAGTCTCCAACCCTCGATGGGCGATCCGTTCTTGATCAAGGCCTTCGTCGTCTGCGTCTTGGGCGGTCTTGGGAGCGTGCAAGGGGCGCTCGTCGGCGGCATCCTCTACGGCATTCTGGAGGCATTCGGCTCGCAGTATGTCGGCACGGGATTGCAAGATGCCGTCGCGCTCGTCGTCCTCTTGATCGTGCTGATCGTCCGCCCGACGGGAATCATGGGTAAGGCAACCGCCTAGTGGCGAAGACGAGCGCGGTTCTGCGCAAAGTCGGCATGGGCGGGATCACCGGAAACCGCTACGCGTTTTATATCTCGTGCGCGATTCTCGCCGTCTTGCTCGTCGTGCCCTCACTGCACAACGGCTACCTCGAGAATCTGTTTCGCGGCGTCTTGATGTTCGCAACGCTCAGCCTCGGATGGAATATCATCGGCGGCTACACCGGCTACGTGAGCTTCGGCAACGTCGTTTTTTTCGGTGTCGGCGCAACGGTGAGTTCCGTTTTGTGGCAGCACTATCAGCAGCAGAACATCGTGCTCGCGATCGTCCTGGCCGCAATCGTTGCAGCGCTGATGGCGCTGATTCTCGGGTTTCCGATCTTGCGCCTCAAAGGGCACTACTTCGGCATCGCGACGCTCGGCATCGCGCTTGCAACCCAGGAGATTATCTCGAATATCGACTGGCTGGGTGGCGGGAGCGGCTTTACGATCCGTCAGGCCGGATTCTTCAGCGAGTACTACTACGCGATGTGGGCGATCTGCGTGATTAGTTTGGTTGCGACGTGGTTCATCGCGCGCTCGAAATTCGGCTACGCGCTCGTTGCCATTCGTGAGAATGAAGAAGCCGCCGCGATCCTCGGGGTCGATGCGACCAAGTACAAAGTCATCGCCTGGATGATCAGCGCGATGATGGCTGCGGCTGCCGGTTCCGTTTTTGCCTTTGCGAACGGCTTCATCGATCCGCCGACATCTTTTGCGGTGGACAACAACGTATTTCCCATCGTAATGGCGATTCTCGGGGGCGTCGGAACCGTCGCCGGTCCGCTCGTTGGCGCGTTCGTTCTCACGGCGATCAACGAAACACTCTGGAGCAAGTTCCCGCAGATCCACACGCTGTTCTTTGGCGCGGTCATCGTCTTGGTCGTGCTGTTCTTGCCGCGCGGCATTCTGTGGCTGCTTGCGGTCCGCGGCGGTTTCCGCGGATTCATCAACTCGCTGAAAGCCTACCGCGTATGAGTTTTTTGCGTATCGAGAATGTCGGCATGCGCTTCGGCGGCCTGCAGGCGCTCGACGACGTTTCCTTCGAGGTCGCGAAGGGCTCGGTGCTCGGTCTCATCGGGCCCAATGGAAGCGGCAAGACGACGATGATGAACGTCATCTCGGGCGTCTACAAACCGTCGGCCGGTCGCGTGCAATTCGCCGGCAAGACCATCGCCGATGTTCGGACGCACGACGTCTGCAAACTCGGCATAGCACGGACGTTTCAAATCGTCAAACCCTTCGCCAGTTTGACCGTGCGCGAGAATGTTGCGGTCGGAGCGATGTACGGCCGCGAGGGCAGCAAACGCTCGACCCAACAATCGTTCGAGCGGTCGCAGGAATTGCTCGAGATCGTCGGACTCGCGCGCGTCGGCGATAAGGCCGCAAGCGATCTGACGATTCCCGATCGCAAGCGTCTCGAAGTCGCCAAGGCCTTAGCGCTCGATCCCGACGTGCTGCTGCTCGATGAAGTGATGGCGGGATTGAACGCAACCGAAGTCGATGAGGCGATCGATCTCATTCGTACGGTAAACGCGCGCGGCGTCACGCTGATCATCGTCGAACACTTGATGAAAGCGATCATGTCGGTGAGTACCTCGGTCGTCGTTTTAGCCGAAGGCAAGAAGATCGCCGAGGGACTTCCGCATGAAGTCGTCGCGTCGCCCGAGGTGATCAAGGCCTATTTGGGTACGCGCTTTGCCGAGCGCCAGATGCAACTGGATGAAATCAAACGCGAAGTTCAACTTGCGCGCGAAGTCGAGCCGGGAGCGCACGCGTGATCGCGACGGGCGCCGCACTCGCAATCGAGGGACTCAGTGCGGGCTACGCGGATACGCAAGTCCTGTGGGATGTGTCGCTCCGTATCGAGCCCGGAGAGACCATCGCGCTGATCGGGTCGAACGGTGCCGGTAAATCGTCGCTGCTCGCGGCGATCAGCGGTCTCATCCGCGTTTCGAGCGGAACCGTTCGCTTCGGCGAAACCGATCTGACGAACCACGCGCCCGACCGCATCGTCAGCGCAGGTGTCGTGCAAGTTCCGCAAGGACGGAGACTTTTTAATTCGCTCAGCGTCGAAGAGAACTTACTCATGGGCGCTTTCCTTCGCAACGATAAAGAGGTCAAGAGCGACGTCGAGCGGATCTTGAATTTACTTCCACGCATTCGCGAACGCTATGATTTCTTGGCCGGTCGCCTATCGGGCGGCGAGCAGCAACAGGTCGCAATCGCACGGGCCCTCATGGCGCGTCCGAAGATGCTGTTGATCGACGAGATGTCGCTTGGCCTCGCACCGGTACTCGTCGACCAATTGCTCGAAATTCTCAAAACGATCCGGGAATCCGGCGTCGCGATCATGATGGTCGAACAAGACGTGCAGACGGCGCTCGAATTCTCCACGCGAGCCTATGTCCTGGAGAGCGGGCGCGTCACGATCTCGGGACCGTCGGCCGAGCTGCTCGACGATCCGCAAGTGAAAAGGGCGTACCTCGGCGTGTAGTCCCGAGCTGGGACGATGCCGAGACGGGCGAGGTCTAAGCGACGATGAGCAAGATTATTTTGATCACCGGCGGTTCCGGTGGCATCGGGTCCGAAGTCGCACGACGCGTAATCGCAAACGGCGATCGCGCGGTCCTCGTTGCGCGGGACAAAGAACGTCTCGAAGGTGTCGCCGAGGCGATCGGCGCAATCGCCTATCCCGGCGACGTGCTCGACCTACCGATCATGACGGAGGTCGTGCAACGGATCGAGGCCGAGGTTGGCGAGATCGATGGCGTGGTCCACGCCGTCGGCAGTATCGTCATCCGTCCGCTGCACGCGCTCACGATCGAGGATTGGCGCGCGACGCTGGAAATCAACGCGACCAGCGCCTTCGTGGTTCTCAAATCGACGGTGACGACGATGATGCGGCGGCGGCGCGGAAGTTTCGTTTTTTTCTCGAGCGTTGCAACGTCGATGGGACTTGCGAATCACGAAGCGATCGCATCGGCAAAATCCGCCGTTGAAGGGCTCGTAAAAACCGCCGCTATCTCGTACGCGCGCTACGGACTGCGTTTCAACGCCGTGGCGCCGGCACTCACGCGAACCGACCTTTCGAAGAATATTTGGTCGAACGAGACGGTGCTCAACGCATCGGTTGCGATGCATCCGCTCGGTCGTATCGGCGAGGTCGGTGATATCGGCGCAGCCGTGATGTATTTCTTGTCGGCGGATTCGGCTTGGACGACCGGTCAGATTCTCGGCGTCGACGGGGGACTGGGCACGGGAATGCCACCGCCGAAACTGGGCGGCTAAACCGGCATGGCGACGCGGGTGAGGTCGAAGCGTTGCTCCGCGTCATCCACGATGTATTTGCCGATTGCAAGCGACGAGGTCGCCGCGGGCGAAGGCGCGTTTCGAACGTGCACGATGCCGTCCGCACCTTCGAACACGAAATCATCGACCAGACTTCCATCGGCCGACATCGCTTGCGCGCGCACGCCGGCCGGACCCGGCAGGCAGTCTTCCGGCTGCAACTCGGGGATGTAACGTTGCAGCGCTTTGACATACGCGCTACGCACGAGATCGCGATACATTTCGCCCGCGCCGATCTTCCAATACTTGCTCGCAAGTTTGAGAAAACCGGGATACGTAATCGCATCCCAAAACTCGGCTGGATTGATCGTGAAGAACGAGTAACCCTCGCGTGCGAAGGCGAGCACGGCATTTGGCCCAAGCCAAATCGAGCCGTCCATGCGCGGTGTGAAGTGTACGCCGAGGAACGGGAACTCGGGATCGGGCACGGGATAGATATTGCCGTTGACGAGATGCGATTTTTCCGGCTTGAGGATCAAATAGTCGCCGCGGAACGGAACGATTTTCGGATCGGCGGTGCCGCCCGTCATCTTGCCGAGTTTATCGGAGTAGAGGCCGCCACAGGTGATGACGGCGCGCGCTTCGATATCGCCGGCGGGCGAACGCAGAACGGTGACGCCGTTGCGTCGATCGATGTTCGTAACCTCGCGACCCAAGAACAGATCGCCGCCCATCGCCTTGACGTCATCGCCGTATGTTTTGGAGACGAGACCCCAATCGACGATGCCGGTGACCGGCGAGAAGATCGCCTTGATTCCGCGACATGCGGGTTCGCGTTCGCGAATACCGGCGGCATCGAGCATCTCCAGACCTTCGATACCGTTCTGGTGACCGCGATCCCACAAGTCATTTAGGCGGCCGAGTTCGCTCTCGTCGGTTGCAACGATCATTTTCCCGACTTGCTTGTATGGGATGCCCTTCTCGTTGCAGAAATCCCAAGCAAGCTTGCGACCTTCGACGCACAGCTTCGCCTTGAGTGACCCGGGCTTATAGTAGATGCCCGAGTGAATGACGCCGGAATTCCGACCGGTCTGGTGTTTGTTCCAGTCGGATTCTTTTTCGACGTTCGCAAGTTTGAGATGCGGAAAGCGTTTCATCAGTTCGCGTGAGGTCGCGAGGCCGACGATGCCTCCGCCGACGACCGCAATATCGTAGATCATCGTGATCTATTATAGACGAAATTGCGGCCGCCCGCTTCGGACGTGCTCGGCGCGGTTACCTAGGCGACGGCGCTGAAGGCGTTGCGACCGACCGGCGTTGCGAATACGACCGTACGGATCGTTTCGTGGAACCGGCTGACGGTATAGCTTTCATCGGTCGAGTAGGAGGAGATGACATCCCGACTGGTCACGGAAACGCCATTCGACGAACGGCTCGCGCCGATCGCAACGGCTTTGGTTTCTTGCGCCGAGAAGGTGTGGGTGATCCCTTCGCGATCGATCGAGCGCACGTCGCCGCTTGCCGTTTTTGCATCGGATGAGGTGCTGAGGATTGTGGCATTCGTGGCGGAGAAACGCGTGGTCTCACCGACGACTGTGCGTCGACTGTTGGTATCGACGCCGTTCGCACCATCGGTGTGAGCGACCGTCGTCGAAACGAAGTCGGTGATGCTCGCCCGCGCTTCAGCGACCGTATCGAGCGTCGTTCCCGGTGCGACCTTCGATACGGTATCGGTCCGCACGCCCGCAGCGATCGTAGCGCTCGCGCTATCGGTCGCACTGCTGGTGAGGGTCGTGTTGCCATCGTGATCGGCTTTACGTGCATCGGCTTTGTCGACATCGACTGAGCGACTGAATCGATCGGTCGAGATCGTTTGGCGATCGTCGATGTGCGCGACATCTTCGGTGATATCGATGTACTGAACGGTGGTCTTGCCGTTCGAGCTCGTCGAGGAAAGAATGCCTTCGAACGATCGTTCCGATTGGCTGACGCTGACGGTGTCCGATGCGGAAACCGTCGTGCCGCTCACGGTGTAGTCGCCGTTCTTTTTGCGATCGACATCGCTCGTCGTGACGCTTTCGGATACGGACGATGCGGCGTACTGCGTAACGTTCGCGCCGGCGCCGATTTCACTGAGAACCACGGTCTTACCGTTTGCCGATACCGTTCCGTCTTTGGAGACGACGAACGCATCGGTTGCAACACCGGCCGTTTGTGCTGCTGCGACCGTAACGGTCGTGTGATCGTCGCCACTTCCGGTCGTCTTGCTCACGCTCTGGCTATCGCGGACGAAGGCGTTGGTCGTGAGATCGGTACGATCGGAGGTGATGTCGATGCGTGTCGGGCTGCCGCCGTTGACGCTCTTCACGATCTCGACATGCTTGGTCGTATCGCTGACGCCGACGTCGCTGCCGAGCGTCGTGCTCGTTGCAACGACCGTACCGTTCGGTCCGGCGGCACGTGTGCCCGTGGAGCTTTGCTTTGAGAGATGTTCGCTCGATTGGTGAACTTGGATCTGCGCATCGGAGGCAACATCGGTGACTTTGCCGTTGCCGTTCGCGTAGATGACGTGTCCGTTCGCGTCCGTATAACTGTCGCGCTGGTTCTTGGTATCGGTAACGTCGCCAATTTTCGTTGCGCTCGACGTCGAGATCGCGGTGGTGTCTTCGTGTGAGAGGCGCAGGGTGGAAAATCCATTGCGCGTTCCCTTGGATTCCGTCGAGCTATCGCGGTCGATCGTACTCTCGGTGACGTCGCCGTTTTTCGTGGAGGTCGACGTCGAAATCGCCTTGCTCTCCTCGTGCGAGATACGGAGCGACGAATAGACGTTGCCCGTTCCCACCGAGAATGCGCCCAGGTGATTGAGTGCCATCCTTGTGTCAATCCTAGCGGTCCTAACGCGGACCAGGGGCGTGGGCGACACGCCTGCTTCCTCGCCTACGTCATCTATCGGCAGCTGTGGCGGAAATCACTAGCCAAATGTACGGCAAATCACGTGACATTTTCAGCGGCGTGCGAAAAGGTTTTTCGGTCGAGCATCCCTGAGTGACGGGTATGCTCACTATGACGAAGCCGTTCATCAATGAAAAGATTCGCACGTTTGCCGACGCCGCCGACCGTTCGTCGATGGAGGCTGCGCTCACGCGCGCTCGCACGCGCTTGGGCGTCACCTATCCGCTCGTGATCGACGGTGAGAAGATCGCGACGAAAACGACGACGCCGTCGATCAACCCCTCGCATCCAAGCGAAGTCGTGGGCCATGTCGGCGAGGCATCGCTCGAGCAGGCAAGCGAGGCGCTACGCGTCGCGACCGTTCGATTCGCGACCTGGAGGAACGTGCCATGGGTCGAGCGCGCCGATTTTCTCTTGCGAGCAGCAGACGCCGTGCGGGCGCGCCGCGATGACTACAACGCGATCATGGTGCTCGAGGTCGGGAAGAGTTGGATCGAGGCGGATGCCGACACCGCTGAGGCGATCGATTTTCTCGAATATTACGCCCGCGAAGCGCACCGGCTCGCATCCCCCGCACCGCTGGTCCCCTCCCCGATGCCCGAGACAAACGAACTTCGCTACGTGCCGCTGGGCGTCGGGGTAGTCATCCCGCCGTGGAACTTCGCGTTCGCGATCATGGCCGGCATGACGGCAGCCGCGATCGTCACGGGCAATACGGTCGTGCTCAAGCCCTCACCGGACGCCGCGGTCGTGGCCGCGCAATTCGTCGATCTGATCCACGAGCTCGGGCTGCCGCCCGGGGTGGTCAATTATGTCCCGGGCGACGGTCCGACGGTCGGTGAGGCGCTGGTGACCGACCCCCGCACCCGCTTCGTCTCGTTCACCGGCTCGAAAGCCGTCGGGCTTCGGATCAACGAATTGGCGGCGAAGACGCCGCCCGGGCAGCGCTGGATCAAGCGCGTCGTCGCCGAGCTCGGCGGTAAAGATGCAATCATCGTCGCGGATGATGCGGATATAGAAGAAGCCGCAGCGGGCGTGCTGGCCTCGGCCTTCGGCTTTGCCGGGCAAAAGTGTTCGGCGTGTTCTCGGGCGATCGTCGACGCCAAGGTCTACGACCGGTTCGTCGAGGTCATCGCGGCAAAAGCGAGGGCGCTGATAACCGGCGATCCCGTTGATGCAGCCACCTACATGGGGCCGGTGATCAATCAGAAAGCCGTCGATCGCATTGCCTCGTATATAGAGGGCGCGCGCAGCGAGAGTCGCCTCGTCGTCGGCGGAAAGCGGCTGGAGCACGAAGGCTACTTTTTCGAACCGACGATTTTCGCCGACGTCGACCCGCAAAGCCGACTCGCCCAAGAGGAAGTTTTCGGCCCGGTCTTGGCCATCATCAAGGCCGCCGACTATGACGACGCGCTGCGGATCGCAAACGACACCGAGTATGGCCTCACGGGTGCCGTGTACGCCAAGGACCCCGCCAAGTTGGAGCGGGCCGCCGAGGAGTTCTTCGTCGGCAACCTCTACTTGAATCGAAAGTGCACGGGCGCCCTCGTCGGCGTGCATCCATTCGGCGGATTTAATCTCTCGGGCACAGATTCGAAGGCCGGTGGTTACGATTACTTACTCTCTTTTGTTCAGGCAAAGGCAATCGCTCGTAAAACGTAGCGGAAACCGCTCCGCCTCCGCCGAGGTTACACTGCTCGGAGAGATGACATGAGCAAACGTAACCGCAAGCAATCCGAGCCACCGGCGGTGGCAATTACCGTCCCGCGGCTGGGGCCGCCGGTCAACCTGCGGCCCGCCGGCGCACACACCGATCGGCGCCGTACCAAGCGATCCGTGGATAAGGCCGCCTTGAACAAGGCGGCTTTTGACGTTTCTTGGGTGGCATGGGACTTGTCCCCACCCCCCTGTGTATAAAAGGCGCGCTTTGGGGTCTTCCGGGGCCGTAGAGGCTGGGCAGCGCAGACCCGGCTATTTTTGGGTAAATGCAAAAACCTAAGCCGAAAGGCTTGACTTCGCTTGCAGTGAGTGATAAATTAGCTCTCGTTGACTCTGACGTTTCGCTCCTACGGTGCGGTCAGTGATCCGGTCCGTAATGGGCTTGGCGGCAGCGTCCGTTCCTTGAAAACTAAACAGTGCAGTAGCGCATAAGTCTGTGGGTCTCCGGCCCGAACGCAGATATGAAGCGCCGTAAAAGGCGTTTTTTGTTTGTCTTCGTGGTTTGAGAAATCGTTCGGTACGTCTCGTGATACCAGCTCCACTGGTCATCGAGAAACGGTCGAACAAACAAGTTTATGACGACGTCGGATCCTGGGGATTCGGCGCGATTGGGTTCGCACCCGATCGTTAAATCGTCAGCGAAAGTTGAGAGCTTATTAAAAGCTCCATAGATTATTTTATGGAGAGTTTGATCCTGGCTCAGGATTAACGCTGGCGGCGTGCCTAACACATGCAAGTCGAACGAGGTAGCAATACCTAGTGGCAGACGGGTGAGTAACACGTGGTCAACCTACCTTCGAGTGGGGGATAACTAGCCGAAAGGTTAGCTAATACCGCATAAAACGTGCCGGGGCATCCCGGAACGTTAAAACGAGCAATCGGCTTGAAGACGGGACCGCGTCCCATTAGTTAGTTGGTGGGGTAACGGCCTACCAAGACTCCGATGGGTAGCTGGTTTGAGAGAGCGACCAGCCACACTGGGACTGAGAAACGGCCCAGACTCCTACGGGAGGCAGCAGTGAGGAATTTTCCGCAATGGGCGAAAGCCTGACGGAGCGACGCCGCGTGTGGGAAGAAGGCCTTCGGGTCGTAAACCACTGTCGAAGGGGAAGATATTGACGGTACCCTTGGAGGAAGCCCCGGCTAACTACGTGCCAGCAGCCGCGGTAAGACGTAGGGGGCAAGCGTTATTCGGAATTATTGGGCGTAAAGCGCTCGTAGGCGGGGTGGAAAGTCCGTGAAGAAAGACCTGGGCTCAACCCAGGGAACGGCACGGATACTTCCACTCTTGAGGCATTCAGAGGATGATGGAATTCCCGGTGTAGCGGTGAAATGCGTAGATATCGGGAGGAACACCAGTGGCGAAGGCGATCATCTGGGGATGTTCTGACGCTGAGGAGCGAAAGCTAGGGGAGCAAACGGGATTAGATACCCCGGTAGTCCTAGCCGTAAACGATGGATACTAGGTGTATGTGGTATCGACTCCATATGTGCCGTAGTTAACACAATAAGTATCCCGCCTGGGGAGTACGGCCGCAAGGTTAAAACTCAAAGGAATTGACGGGGGCCCGCACAAGCGGTGGAGCATGTGGTTTAATTCGACGCAACGCGAAGAACCTTACCGGGGCTTGACATCGGACGCTCATCTAGGAAACTAGGTTTTCTCGCAAGAGAACGTCCAGACAGGTGCTGCATGGCTGTCGTCAGCTCGTGCCGTGAGGTGTTGGGTTAAGTCCCGCAACGAGCGCAACCCTCGTCTTGTGTTGGTCCAAAAGATCTCTCACAAGAGACCGCCGATGAGAAGTCGGAGGAAGGTGGGGATGACGTCAAGTCAGCATGGCCCTTACGTCCCGGGCTACACACGTGCTACAATGGGTAGGACAACGAGCTGCAAACTCGCGAGGGCAAGCAAATCTCTTAAACCTATCCCCAGTTCGGATTGAAGGCTGCAACTCGCCTTCATGAAGTCGGAATCGCTAGTAAACGCGGATCAGCTACGCCGCGTTGAATACGTTCCCGGGCCTTGTACACACCGCCCGTCACGTCACCTGAGTTTAGTGTACCCGAAGCCGCCCGTGCAACCGCAAGGAGCAAGGCGTCTAAGGTGTGCTAGGTAAGGGGGACGAAGTCGTAACAAGGTAGCCGTATCGGAAGGTGCGGCTGGATCACCTCCTTTCTAAGGAGTACGTGTCGTTGGATCGCATCTGATGTGATTGCAACGGCGTACATTCTAGGTCGACCACAGACGAAGCTAATCGTTCAGGGATTCCACGGCCCAATAGGCTTGTGGGGTTGAGAATTTTAGCCGGACACGTTTCGCGTGTCCGTTGCGCGGCTCCCATAATAGGGGGTCTTTCAATGACGCTTCAGGTAACACTGAAGCCGATGGAACTGCACTGTTTAGCTTTGAGGGAACGGCCTCGTGGCTTCGATTCGTTTCTGCCGGCATTACGCCCAAGATGACGATCGATGAACCCACGAATGTCTTATCCTCTGATCTTTGAAAACTGCATAAAGAAGAACTTTCATGTGCCAAACATGAAAAGCGGCCCACGTGAAGAGCGTGGGTGCAATTTCGATCCAAATAATGATCTTTAAAAAGAAAACAAGAGCATACGGTGGATACCTTGGCAACACAGGCGAAGAAGGACGTAGCAAGCTGCGATAAGCTTGGGGGAGCGGCTAACGCGCGATGATCCCGAGATTTCCGAATGGGGCAACCCACGTACCGTCATGGGTACGTACTCCATCATGAATACAATAGTGGTGGTAGAGCAGACCCGGTGAACTGAAACATCTAAGTAGCCGGAGGAATAGACATCAACCGAGATTCCAGTAGTAGTGGCGAGCGAACCGGGAACAGCCTAAACCTTGTACGTGTAAGCATTGAGGCGTTGCGTGCGGGGGGTTATACGACAATCAGCCCAGAGCTCAATTTCTGGGGTCGAGTTACAAATCTGATCGATAGTCGAAGCCGGCTGGAAAGCCGCACCAGAGCGGGTGATAGTCCCGTAGGCAAAATCGTTCAGACTCGATCGATTGCTCGTGAGTAGGGCGGGGCACGAGAAACCCTGTCTGAAGTCGGGAGGACCATCTTCCAAGGCTAAATATTCTGTGTTGACCGATAGCGAACTAGTACCGTGAGGGAAAGGTGAAAAGAACCCCTGAAGGGGAGTGAAATAGAATATGAAACCGTGTGCTTACAAACCGTTAAAGGCCCATGCGCAAGCAAGGCTAATGGCGTGCCTATTGAAGAATGAACCTGCGAGTTACGTGGTACAGGCGTGGTTAAGGTGTTGAGCCGGAGCCGCAGCGAAAGCGAGTCTGAATAGGGCGTTTTGTCTGTATCAGTAGACCCGAAACCAAGCGATCTATCCATGGGCAGGTTGAAGCATGATTAAACTCATGTGGAGGACCGAACCTGTTGTTGTTGAAAAAACATTGGATGACCTGTGGATAGGGGTGAAAAGCCAATCGAGCTTGGAGATAGCTGGTTCTCCCCGAAATAGTTTGAGGACTAGCGTTACGATTTAACCCACGGGGGTAGAGCACTGACAGGGCTAGGGGCCTTACCGGGTTACCGAACCCCATCAAACTCCGAATACCGTGGCGTACATCGTAGCAGTCAGACAGTGGGGGATAAGCTCCATTGTCAAAAGGGAAACAGCCCAGATCAACAGCTAAGGTCCCTAATAGATGCTCAGTGGTAAAGGAAGTCATTTCGCATAGACAACTAGGAGGTTGGCTTAGAAGCAGCCATCCTTGAAAGAGTGCGTAATAGCTCACTAGTCGAGTGAAGTGGCGCCGAAAATGTAACGGGGCTCAAGCATCAAACCGAAGCTTTGGGATTGCGCAAGCAATCGGTAGGGGAGCGTTGTAGCGTAGGCTGAAGCTTGACCGTGAGGACAGGTGGACGAACTACAAGTGCGAATGCAGGTATAAGTAGCGATAAAAGAGAGTGAGAACCTCTCTCGCCGGAAGTCTAAGGTTTCCTGAGCTACGTCAATCGTCTCAGGGTGAGTCGGGTCCTAAGCCGAGGCAGAGATGCGTAGGCGATGGCCATGCCGTTCATATTCGGCAACCACCGACGTGAGTTTATACTTTTTCGAACACTGTTAACCGTTTGGCCACGATCGAAAGATGGTGGTTTTTCAGTTGTCGGCGTTCGCGAAAGTATATGAAGTGAAGGGATGACGCAGGAAGATATGTCAGCACACTGATGGATATGTGTGTCTAAGCTGGTAGGGGGTAACATAGGCAAATCCGTGTTGCTAACTCCGAGAAGCGAATGCCAGGGCCCTCGGGCCTGAAGTGACGGACTCTACGCTGCCAAGAAAAGTCTCTAGCTATTACATAGGTGCCCGTACCGTACACCGACACAGGTAGACTGGCAGAGCATGCTAAGGCGACGGGAGAATCCCTGTTAAGGAACTCGGCAAATTAACCCCGTAACTTTGGGAGAAGGGGTGCCCCTTTCTGTGTAGTCTTTACGACGATAGCGGAGGGGGGTCGCAGCAAATAGGCCCAAGCGACTGTTTAACAAAAACACAGGTCTCTGCGAACGCGAAAGCGGACGTATAGGGGCTGACTCCTGCCCGGTGCTGGAAGGTTAAAGGGAGAGGTTAGCGCAAGCGAAGCTTTGATCTGAAGCCCCAGTAAACGGCGGCGGTAACTATAACCGTCCTAAGGTAGCGAAATTCCTTGTCGGGTAAGTTCCGACCTGCACGAATGGAGTAACGACTTGGGCACTGTCTCGATGGGGATCCCGGCGAAATTGCAGTACCAGTGAAGATGCTGGTTACCCGCGGCAGGACGGAAAGACCCCATGAAGCTTTACTGTATCCTGATGTTGGGTCTTGAGATTTTCCGTACAGGATAGGTGGGAGACGTTGATCCGTGGGCGCTAGCTTACGGGGAGCCATCCTTGGGATACCACCCTGAAAATCTTGGGATTCTAACCTGCAGCCGTAATCCGGCTGGGGGACATCGTCAGGTGGGCAGTTTGACTGGGGCGGTCGCCTCCTAAAGAGTAACGGAGGCGCTCAAAGGTTCCCTCAGATCGGTCAGAAACCGATCGTTAGAGTGCAAAGGCAAAAGGGAGCTTGACTGCGAGGCGGACAGGCCGAGCAGGTGCGAAAGCAGGACTTAGTGATCCGGCGGTACCGAATGGAAGGGCCGTCGCTTATCGGATAAAAGCTACTCTGGGGATAACAGGCTTATCTCCCCCAAGAGTCCACATCGACGGGGAGGTTTGGCACCTCGATGTCGGATCGTCGCATCCTGGGGCTGTAGTAGGTCCCAAGGGTTGGGCTGTTCGCCCATTAAAGCGGTACGCGATCTGGGTTCAGAACGTCGTGAGACAGTTCGGTCCCTATCCGCCGTGGGCGTAGGAGATTTGAGGAGCGTCGACCCTAGTACGAGAGGACCGGGTTGAACGAACCGCTGGTGAATCGGTTGTCCCGCCAGGGGCATGGCCGGGTATCTACGTTCGGATCAGATAAACGCTGAAAGCATATAAGCGTGAAACTGACTTCAAGATGAGATCTCAATCCCGCAAGGGTGAAGGGTCGTGGGAGACTACCACGTTGATAGGCCGGGGGTGGAAGACGAGCAATCGTTGGAGCTGACCGGTACTAATAGCCCGGAATCTTTTTAAAGAACGCAATAATCTCCGTTTGGACATGAAAGTTCTTCTTTGTGCAGCTTTCCGCTGCGATCGACTCGAGCCAAGGCTCGTCATCGCATCGGGATCAAGTTTCTGGCGCCCATAGCGGTGGGGTCCCACCCGTTCCCATCCCGAACACGGCAGTTAAGCCCGCCAGCGCCGATGGTAGTCGGACCGCAGGGTCCCTCGAGAGTAGGTCGGTGCCAGATAATCAAACAAGCCCGCCAGGCGAAAGCCGGCGGGCTTTTTGAATTGTCGTAGGCGAAGCGCAAGCTCTCGGTAACGAGCGCGTTTCGAGCACACGACATTTTGTCGCGTCGCGTGTCGGATGCTCCGCAACGACGCGACGTGGTTCGGCTCATACTCGTAACGATCGAAAATGCTAGTGGGTACGCGTATCGATGGAAATGCGCAAGGCGTCGTTACCGAAGCGTGAAAGAAACGTGCAAGACCTCATGGTCGAAGCAAGAATGAACAGCGAAACCACTTTTCACGGGAGATCCACTATGGGTCATTCGCTTTCGCGTGGCAAATTTGCGGTCGGGACCGCAGCGACGCTTGCCTCGATCGGCTTTATCAATGCGCCGGCTAAGGCCGCGCAATTCAACTACAAAATGGCCCACAACCTGCCGGTGAGTCATCCGCTTCACATTCGCAACGTCGAGTGTTGGCGAGCGGTAAAAGAAGAATCGAAGGGCCGCCTCGAGGTCCAGGTCTTTCCAAACAACATACTCGGTGGTGATACGCAAGTGCTCTCGCAACTGCGTGTCGGCGGCGTGCAATTTTTTACGCTTTCGGGCGGCATTCTCACCTCGCTCGTACCCGTTGCCGCGATTCAAGGCGTCGGCTTTGCGTTCAAGGATTCGAAGACCGTGTTCGATGCGATGGACGGCGACCTCGGGCGGCTCGTTCAAAAAGAGACCGATACGAAGGGGCTCATTGCGTTCGACAAGATTTGGGAGAATGGATTTCGCCAGATCACCTCGAGCACGCATCCGATCACCAAGGTAGAAGATCTCGAGAATTTCAAGATTCGCACGCCTCCCGGCCGCCTTTGGATCGATCTCTTCAAGACGCTCGGTGCATCGCCGACGCCGATCAATCTTGCCGAAGCGTATACCGCGCTGCAAACCAAAGTCGTTGACGGGCAAGAGAACCCGTACGCCGTGATCGAGACGACCAAGTTCTACGAAGTACAAAAATACTTGAGCGTGACGAATCATATGTGGGATGGCTATTGGCTGCTCGGCAACAAGGATGCGTTCAATGCGCTTCCGCCCGACATTCAAGCGATCGTCAGGCGCAACACGACGAAATACTCGCTCTTGCAACGTGGTGACGTTTCCCGTCTCAATGCTTCGCTCGCCGACAAGCTCGGACGCCGCGGACTCGTCGTCAACAAAGCGGATACCTCGGGATTCCACAAGCGGCTCGGTTCGTTCTACGCGAAGTGGAAGGGCGAATTCGGCGAGAGCGCGTGGTCGACGCTCGAAAAATACTCCGGCAAACTGGAGTAATATCGCATCAAGCTAACACGCTCCATCGACACTGCGATCGGTCGGATCACCGAGCCGGTCGCAGCTCTTTTTCTCGTCGTTGAAGTACTCATATTGCTCAGCGGCGTGGTGTCGCGTTATCTGTTCCACCACGCCTTGGTCTGGACGGATGAACTTGCGACCATCATCATGCTCTGGCTCTCGATGCTGGGCGCCGTCATCGCGTGGCGACGAAGCGAGCATATGCGCCTCACGGCGCTCGCACGCGCGATCGGCGGACGCGCATCACAATGGTTCGATGCGGTTGTAGCGCTGATCGTCGCTGGCTTCGCACTCGAAATGCTGCCGGCATCGCAGAAACTCTTCGTCGCCGATTTAATCGACGTTACGTCGGTCCTCAACTTACCGCGTTCGTGGATCATTGCGGCGATTTTCGTTGGGATGCTGCTCCTGCTCGTCCTCTCGATTACGCGGTTGCTCGATCTCGATCGGGGCATCGTCGTCCGCGTGCTTGCGGTCGGAGCGATCGTGGTCGCTGCATTCTTCTTTGCGCGACCGTTCTTCGCGACGCTCGGCAACATCAATCTCGTCATCTTTTTCTTTTTCATCGTGGGTGGGGCGATCGCAATCGGAACGCCGATTGCCTTTGCGTTTGGATTCGGAACGCTGACGTATATTTTGTTCGCGACGAATGTGCCGCTCGAGGTGGTCGTCAGTCGTATGGACGAGGGCGCATCGAATATCGTGCTCCTCGCGATCCCGATGTTCATTTTGCTCGGCTATCTCATCGTCAGCGGCGGTATCGCGCAGCGGCTCGTCAATGCGCTGGCGTCGCTTGTGGGACACTTGCGCGGCGGTCTTGGCATCGTGCTGGTCTTTGCCATGTATGTCGTCTCCGGCATCTCGGGCTCGAAAACGGCCGATATGGCGGCCGTTGCTCCCGTGCTCTTTCCCGAAATGCGTCGGCGCGGGTCCGAGCCCAACGACCTCGTCGCCATGCTCGCATCGGCGGGCGCGATGGCAGAGACGATTCCTCCGAGTTTGGTGCTGATCATCATCGGCTCGGTTACCGGCGTCTCGATCGGCGCACTGTTCACCGCAGGTTTGATGCCGGCGCTGCTTGCGGCGGTCTGTCTGCTCGTCGTCATTCTCGTGCGTTCGCGCGGCGACAAGGTCGAACTCGCAAAGCGTGCGACATTGCGTGAAATCGGCGTTGCGATGTTCGGAGCGATTCCGGGATTTGCATTACCATTTTTGATTCGCGCGGCGGTTTTAGGCGGAGTCGCGACGGCAACCGAAGTGTCGACCGTCGGTATCGTCTACACACTCTTGGTCGGCGCGGTGCTGTACCGGGAGCTCAAATGGAATGCGATCTATCCGGTCCTGCGCGAAACGGTCGCACTGACGGGTGCGATCATGCTGATCATCGCGACCGCGACCGCGATGGGCTGGGCACTCACGCAATCGGGATTCGCGCAGCAACTGACCGAGGCGTTGAGCCACGCGCCGGGCGGCGCCGTCGGGTTCATGGCGCTCTCGGTGCTGCTGTTCATCGTGCTCGGGTCGGTGCTCGAAGGCATCCCGGCCGTCGTTCTCTTCGGACCGCTGCTCTTCCCGATTGCAAAAAATTTCGGCATCGATGAAGTGCAATATGCGATGGTTGCGATCCTCGGAATGGGCGTCGGGCTCTTCGCGCCACCGCTCGGCTTTGGGTACTATGCCGCATGTGCACTCGGTAAAGTATCGCCCGATAACGCGATGGGTCGAATGGTACCGTACCTTTCCTCGATCGTCGTCGCGCTCGTCATCGTCGCGGCAGTTCCGTGGTTTTCAACCGGTTTCTTACATCGCTAGATAACGGAGGCTTTCATGCATTCGCTTTTTGCCCGACTCGTGCTCGCGTGCACGATCGTTTTGACACCGATCGCAACATCCGCAAATCTTCCAACCGATCCACCGCATCAACTCTATAGCGAGGGCGATCTCAAGCTCGAGAGCGGCGAGGTCATCCATGACTTTTCGCTTTCGTACGTGACGCACGGTACGCTGAACGCGGCAAAAGATAACGCGATTTTGATGACGTCCTCACTCGGCGGCAATCATCATCGCGTCGACTTTCTGATCGGATCGGGGAAAGCATACGATCCGGCGACCTACTTCATCATTTGCACGGACGCCATCGGCAACGGATACACGACCTCGCCTTCGAACAGCGCAAAGCAACACGGAACCGCCTTTCCCCGCTATACGCTCGGCGATATGGTGCAGTCGCAATATCGCCTGATCAGCGAAAAATTCGGCATCAAAAAACTCGCAATCGTGACCGGTGCGTCGATGGGCGGCATGCAGAGTTTGCAATGGGGCGTAACGCATCCCGATATGATGAACATGATCGTCGCGCTCACGCCACTTGCGCGGACGCCACCCTGGTCGATGGTGATGACGCAAGCCGGACGGACGGCCTTGACGCTCGATCCGGCTTACAACAATGGTGCGTATACCGCGCAGCCCGAACGCGGCTGGCGCGCGCAGTCCGAGATCTTCGATTCGATTGCGACGCGAACGCCCGCCGGCCTCGATGAAGCGTTTCCCAAAGAGACGGACGTGCTCGCGTTCATGAAAAAGCAAGAAGACAATCGGATCGCGACCAAACTCGATGCGAACGATTGGATCTCGCAGACCTATGCCTACGATCGTTTCAATGTCGGCGCCGCAAAATACAACGGCGATTGGAAAGCCGCGCTTGGCACGATCAAGGCGAAAACACTCATCATGGGTGGGCCGCTCGATCTGCTCAATCCGGCCGAAGAAGCCATCCGCGCCGCGCAGGCGATTGCGGGCGCTCTCCACGTGACCATTCCCTCAAAACAAGGGCACTTTGCGGCCAGTTCGTTCAATGCCGCAGACGTGCAGTTCATGAACGGGGTCATCGGGTCGTTCATCTCCGGACGTACGGTTACGCCAAGCTAGCGGTCCTGGGAGATGCGGTGCGGCCTCGCGGCCGTGAATACGTCGCCGAATTGATGGCACTTACCGGTCTATGAAGACCGTATCGGGCGCGCTTTCTTGCGTCGCACTCCTTATCGCATTAACGACCACGGCATCCGCCTCGACGACGGCGACCAATATCATCGCAACCCAACTCGAGGCAGAGGGCGATCGCTTAGGCACGACGAGATCGCACGTTGCCGAGGCGATCTCGCTTTACGATCGCGCGATAGAACTCGAGCTTCCGCCTGCGGCGCGCATATTCAAGCGTGGTGAATTGCGCTTGACCGCAGGGGATCTGCGCGGCGCGATCGCCGATCTGACCTGGGCGCTGACTCGGCCGGATGCCGACCGGGAAACGGTGCTGACTGCGCGCGCGCACGCCTTCCGGTTAGCGGGAAATCGGGCGCGAAGTTTCGCCGATTGCAATGAGGCTCTCCGTTTGAACGCGGATAACCCGCAAGCGAATGGCGAGCGGGCGGAACTGGAGTTGCTGGCGGGAAACATTGGTTCGGCGTGGCGATATGCGACCCGTGCAACCGAGATGGATTCTCGTCGAATGACGTATGAATCCACGCGATGTCGGGCGGCCCAGCAGATGAAGTGGCCCGAAGGCGTTGCCGCATCGTGCGTTCGGGCGCAACAGCTCGACGCCGACGATCGGTAGCGGTATTCGGGCCGCAAGCGCGAATTCGCGACCGATGATGCGGCTTCGTTTTGGAATCGTCGCGGCTACGTTAACGTTGTTCGCGCTCGCGCTCGCGCCGGTCGCCTCGCCGGCGTCCGAAACGGCATCCGTTTCCGGTTACGCATACGTTTGCACGGCCGACGGTCCGTTGCCGTTCGCTCGGGTGATCCTCGCCAGTCGCGGTGAAGAGCGGATCGTGCAAGCCGACCGTGAGGGCCGCTTTACGGCACTCGGCCTTTCGCCCGGACCGTATAGAATTTCACTTCGGAACGTTGAGCTTACCGTTGCCTCGCCGGGTTCGACATCGCCTTGGGATGAGCGCATGAAGGTTCGCGTTCACGCGCGTGTTTCGGCATCGCGAGCGCTGAATCTCGTAGCGAACGATGTTGTTTCGCTTCGCATCGGGGTCGGTGCTACGGTCACGGAGATGCACCAAGTTTCGAGCGTTCAATGCGATCCGGACGTCGTACCGATCAAGCTGAGCCCGATCGACCGCACCACCGTCGTCTCGCAGTAGTTCGCGAATCGTCGGCGGACGAGAACGCTAGGTGGCGAACGTCACGTCTGTTCACCGGACGCGCTGCTGACCGTGCAGCGTTCCAACTTGGCCCGCGAAAGACGCCCGACGTCGGCGGCACACCATCATCGGCGCGACCGCTCGTAATGACGACAGAGCGAACATCGGTTTCCGCAGTATCGCTTGGATCCCGCGAGCGTACGACGTCGCCGGGCGGTCCCGGGGTGAGGGTGCGACTCGAGCAGGGGTCGCACCCTCACCGATCGGATGACCCGATGCGTAGCGCGCGCCGATCCCGCACACGCGCGCAAGCGCGATTGCGATGGCGCGAAGTCGTGAGGGACGCCGCGACGCATACGAAATGCTGTCGAGGCGGTCGTAAAAACATCGGTTACGTTGTTCGTGTACGTCATGTGGGTGTTGACGAGTCGCATGGTGGCAAACGCACACGCGCGCTTATGTGGATGGACTGCACGAATGTCGGCTGGGCGGTGCTCGATCCGCACTCAAAATTCACCTGTCCGAAAAAAGAGTCACCGATCGCTTTCACGCGTGCCCAGCCGCGCGTCGTCGGCCCGAAGAGTTGCCAGACGCGATCGGTGCGTTCATCAGAGAGACGCGAGCGTTTATACTGCCAACGGCGCCGTCGACCACGACCTAGCG